>Ga0182749_1003826_pt1 | contig 10101 bp, 10 predicted proteins | sample eDN3rd37CKraftMG_FD_128875 | JGI IMG/M metagenome (GOLD analysis project Ga0182749, IMG submission 128875) | Enriched Miracle-Growth compost microbial communities from Emeryville, California, USA - eDNA 3rd pass 37_C Kraft MG (version 2) (version 2) ...
GCGGCTGTCCGGCGTCGACACCGTGGTGTTCGACAAGACCGGCACGCTGACCATGGGGGCGCCGCGCCTGCTCGAGGCCGAGCGCATCGATCCCGAGGCGCTTGCCGTCGCGGCGCAGCTTGCCGCGCATTCGCGCCATCCGGTGGCGCGCGCCGTCGCCGAAGCCGGCAAGGGCGTTGCCCCAGGCCTGCGCTTCGACCAGGTGCAGGAGGTGCCGGGCTGCGGGCTGGAGGGACAGGCCGGCGGCGTGCTGTGGCGGCTCGGCCGGGCCGCCTGGGCGCTGGGCAGCGAGGCCGGCAGCGGCACCGTGCTTTCCCGCGACGGCGTGCTGCAGGCCGCGTTCGCCTGCGAGGACCGGATCAGGCCGGGCGCCGCCGGGGCCGTCGCCGCGCTGGCCGCGGACGGCATCCATGTCGCGATGCTGACCGGCGACACGCCCCGCAACGCCGCCGTCGTCGCGGCGCAGCTCGGCATTTCCGATTTCACCGCCGCCATGCTGCCCGGCGAGAAAGCGGCGCGTCTGGAAGCGCTCCGCGCCGAGGGGCGCAAGGCGCTGATGGTGGGCGACGGGCTGAACGACGCACCCGCGCTCAGCACCGCCCATGTCTCGATGGCTCCGGCCACCGCCGCCGATATCGGCCGCAACGCCGCGGATTTCGTGTTTCTGCGCGACAGCCTGGAAGCGGTGCCGCTGGCGCTTTCCGTTTCGCGCAAGGCCGGCCGCCTGATCCGGCAGAACCTCGGCTTTGCGATCGCCTATAATGCGGTCGCCGTGCCCATTGCCGTGCTCGGCCACGTCACGCCGCTGATCGCGGCGATAGCCATGTCGGGCTCGTCGGTGGTCGTCATCGCCAATGCGATGCGGCTTTCCGGCTGGCCCGGCCGTCTTTCCCGCAAACAGCATGCCCGCGCCGGACTGGGCGGACAGGGCATGCTGAGGCCTGCCGAATGACCGGCCTTGCCTTCCTCATCCCGATGGCGCTGTTCCTCGGCGGGCTGGGGCTGGGCGGCTTCCTGTGGGCGCTGCGCAGCGGCCAGTACGACGATCTCGACGGCAGCGCCGAGCGCATCCTGCTGGACGACGACGGCGTCACCGATGCTCCAGCAGGAAGTCCTCGACGATCTGCCGGAGCTTGACCGGGCCGAAGCTGGCGAAATGCCCGCCATGGACGATGCGCACCGGCAGCTTCGCCAGCCGCTCCAGCGAGCGGCGATAGTCGCCGAGATCGGAATGGAAGGTGTCGGTGACCAGCTCGCCGTCATAGACGATGTCGCCGGCGATCAGCGTGCCGGTCGCCCGCTCGTAGAGCGCGATGCCGCCCGGGGAATGGCCGGGCGTATGGATAACCTCGAAGCTGCGGTCGCCGAGGTCGATCGTATCCCCGTCGGCAAGCAGCCTCGTGGCCGATGCGGGCTCGATGCGGTAGGCGGCCGTATCCCAGCCTTGCGGCGGCGCGATGAACATGGCTTCGTCGGCATAGCCGGCCGACAATGTCCATTCGGGGCGCGGATCGGCGAGGATCTCCGCCTCCGCGGAATGTATCCAGCGTTCCTCGAACTCGTGATGGCTGCCGATATGGTCGAAATGCGCGTGGCTGGCCACGCACACCAGCGGCCGGCCGGTGCCCAGCATCGGCACATTGGCGCGCAGCGGAAAATGGCCGAGGCCGGTATCGACCAGAAGGTCGCGGTCGCGCCCGCGCACATGGAACATGTTGCAGCGGAAGAACGGCTTTATCCATGGCTCGTGGATCAGGCTGATGCCGTCCGCGAAGGGCACGACCTCGTACCAGTCCTTCGGCGCGATCGCAGCCACGGCCGTTCTCCTCATCCAGGCAGCAGGCCGACATGCCGTGGCTCGGCATGCAGTTCGACGCGCGAGCCGATCCCGGCCGGTTCGTCGGCGGCCAGCTTCAGCACGATATGCTGGCCGCTGTCGCTTTGCACCACCGCCTTGCGGTAGCTGCCCTGGAACACGCTTTCGGCGATGGTGCCGGCGCCGAAGGAGACGGTGCCGGCCGGTGCGGCGCCGAGGCGCATGTTCTCCGGCCTGACGGTGATGGCCGCCTTGCCGAGGCGCGCCCCCGGCCGGTCCAGCCGCAACGTGCCGAGCGGGGTTTTTATCATGGCGAGCGAGCCTTCCACGCCGGTCACCTCGGCCTCGATCAGCGTGTTCTCGCCCATGAAGGTGGCGCTGAAGCGGGTGGACGGCCTTGTGTAGACGCGTTCCGGGTCGCCCTGGTCGACGATGCGGCCGTCCTGCATGACCAGCAGCAGGTCGGCCAGCGCCATGGCCTCCTCCTGGTCGTGGGTGACGTGGACGAAGGCTGTGCCGACGCGCTTCTGGATCCCCTTCAGCTCGTCCTGCATCTGCCGGCGCAGGCCGAGGTCGAGCGCGCCGAGCGGCTCGTCGAGGAGCAGGAGCTTGGGCTTCATCACCAGCGCGCGGGCGAGCGCCACGCGCTGCCTCTGCCCGCCGGAAAGCTGGTGCGGCTTCTTGTCGAACGCCTGCTCCAGTCCCACCAGCGCCAGCGTCTCGCGCGCCTGCCGCGCCCGCTCGGCGCGGTTGACGCCGTTCATGCGCGGGCCGAAGGCGACATTGGCCCCCACGCTCATATGCGGAAACAGCGCGTAGTCCTGGAACACGGTGGTGGTCGGGCGCCTGGCCGGCGGCATGCGGGTGCAGTCCCTTCCGCCGATCAGCACCTGGCCCCTGGTCGGCTGCAGGAAGCCGCCCAGGATGGACAGAAGCGTCGTCTTGCCGGAGCCCGACGGACCGAGCAGCACCACATATTCGCCCGGCCCGATGTCGAGCGACAGTTCGTGCAGCACCGTCAGCGCGCCGTAGCTGTGCGACAGGCCGGAGATGGAAACGACGGGCGTGCTCATGACTTCTGCTTCTTCCCCCTGCCGAAGATCGCCAGTTCCGCCAGCACCACCATCACCACCGAGACGCCGAACACGATGGCGCCGATGGCGTTGGCCTTGGGGTTGAGCCCGGAGCGCAGCAGCGTCCAGATCTCCACCGGCAGCGTGGTCTCGAAGCGGGTGAGCAGGAAGGCGATCAGGAATTCGTCCCAGGACAACGTCAGCGACAGCACGAAGCTGGCCACCAGCGCCGGCCACAGAACCGGCGCCACCACCAGCGCCAGCACCTGCCACTCCTTGGCGCCGAGGTCGCGCGCGGCCTGCTCCAGGCGGATGATGTTGTCGTTCATCTGGCTGTAGAGGATGGCGAAGCACAGCGGCAGGTTGATGACGACGTGGCCGACGCCCACCGCAAACAGCGACTTGGGCACGCCGACCGCGTTGAACAGCACCACCAGCCCCATGCCGATGATGAGATAGCTCACCGAAAGCGGCGCGATCAGCAGCGCCCGCACCGTGTTGCCCATGCCGCCGCGCATGCGCGCGCAGCCATAGGCGGCGAGGAAGCCGAGCAGCACGGCGACGGCCGAGGAGACCACGCCCAGCACCGCCGAATTCAGCATGGCATGCGTGAACTTGGCGTCGCCCAGCACCTCGCCGTACCAGCGCAGCGACGGGCCGGTGAAGGGCGGCAGCGGGAAGCGGCTGGCCTGGAAGGAAAACAGCACCAGCACCACGATCGGCAGGTAGATGAAGCCGTAGGCGAGCAGCGCGTAGAGGCCGGCAAGAAGGTCGATAAGCCGCTTCATGGCCTATGTCCTGTCCAGCTTCAGCCAGCGCGCACAGGCGAGATAGGCGATCGAGATGACGAGCATGAGGATCAGCGACAGCGCGGCCGCCAGCGGCAGGTCGGCGCGGCGGCCGATCTGCTGGATGACGAGCTGCGGCATCAGCAGCTCGTTGCTGCCGCCCAAAAGCTGCGGCGTGACATAGTCGCCGATCGCCAGCACGAAGGTGAGGAAGGCGCCGACCATGATGCCGGGCAGCGTCAGCGGCAGCACGACATGCAGGAAGGTCTGCACGCCGCCGGCGCCGAGGTCCGCGGCCGCCTTGCGGTAGCTGGGGCTGAGCTGCTTGAAGTTGGCGTAGATGGTCAGCGTCAAAAGCATGACGAAGAAATGCACGAAGCCGATCACCGTGGCGGCGCGCGTGTTGGCAAGCTGCAGCGGCTGGTCGAGCAGGCCGGTGGCCATGAGCGCGCGGTTGACGACGCCGCGCTCGGCCAGGAGCAGCAGCCAGGAATAGGAGCGCACCACATAGGAGGTCCAGAAGGGCAGGATGGTCAGCATGAGAGCGGCGCGCTGCCAGCGCTCCGGCACGCGCTCGGCCAGCACCCAGGCCAGCGGATAGGCCACCACGACGGAGATGGCGGTGACGATGAGCGTCACTTCCAGCGAGTTGACCAGCGCCTTCACATAGCTCGGCTGGGTGAGGAAGTGGCGGTAGTTGTCGAGCGAGGCCGCGCCGCCCGCGGTGAAGGAGACGGCGACCATCGCCGCCAGCGGCACCACGAAGAACAGCACGGTGAAGAGCGCGGCCGGGCCGACCAGCAGAAATGTCCGCCAGTTGAGTTTTGCATCGGTCATGGCAATGTCGCGGTCATGGCGCAGCGGTCGCGCCGCGGCAAGGTTTCGCGGCCGGATCGTTTCCGGCCGCATGGCTGTGGAAGGGGAGGGGCGGCCCTCAGTTGGCCTGCAGGACGTCGTTCCACAGATCCTGCATCTTCTTGTCCAGTTCCGGGTCGGGCGCAGGATAGCGGTTGGACGCCGCCAGATCCTTGGCCTGCTGCTCGGAGGAGAACTTCAGCGTCTTCTTCTGCTCGTCGTTCAGCGCGGCGTCCTTCTGCGCCGGCATGCCCCAGTAGCAGGAGGAGGTGGCGAGCGCCGCCTGGCCCTCGGGGCTCAGCACGTGCTGGACGAACTTCAGCGCCAGGTCCTGCTTCTTGCTGTCCTTGAGGATGGCGAGCGACTGCGACCACAGGATGCCGCCCTCCTCGGGGATGACGAACTCGAGGTTCGGATCTTCCGCGTGCAGGCCCGCCGTCACCCACTCGCCGGCGCCGACCACCACATCCACCTCGCCGGTGGCGAGCGCGGTCTGGCTGGCGGAAACCTCGCCCACCAGCTTGGAGTTGGCCTTGAGCTGCAGCATCAGGTCCTTGACCGGCGCCAGGGTGGCGTCGCTGAAGTCCTTGGTCGGCGTGCCCGTGGCGACCGAGGCCATGCCCAGCACCGGCAGGTAGTAGTCGTAGATGGCCAGCCGTCCCTTGAACTTCGGATCGGTGAGCTTCTTCAGCGTGGAGACATCCTCGGCGGAGAAGGCCTTGCTGTTGTAGGAGATGGCGTTGAAGCCCCATTTCTCCGTCACCGCGTAGCGGTTGCCGTCGAGGACGAGGATGTCGTCCATGCGCACTTCGGGGAACTGGTTGGCCAGCGGCAGGCTGTCGTCGGCCAGCGGCAGGAAGCGCTCCTTGGCCACGCGCTGCACGTCGATGGAATCGATCACCATCACGTCCCAGTCGCCCGGCTGGGACTGGTCGAGGATGGAAAGCCCGGCGCCGGTGCCCTCATAGACCTTCAGATTGACCTTGACGTCGTTGGCCTTCTCGAACGGTTCGATCAGGGCCGGGTCGGTGTTGTCGCACCAGACCAGCGCGTTCAGCTCCTCTGTCGCGCCGGCCGGCGAGAACGCCAGCACCGAGGCCGAAAAGGCCAGCAATCCCAACCCTGCGGAAAATGACGAACGCTTAGCGGACATGGCATTCCTCCCTGCCAGATACCCTCACCATATCGGTTGTTGAAATATGAATTGGTTTCAAATATGAGTCAATTCATATTTCCGGAGCGTCAATGGCCGGCCTGAGACAGAGACAGAAGCTCGACAGGGACCGCCGCATCGTGGAGGCCGCGGCGCGGCTGTTTCGCGAGTTCGGCTACGAAGGGGTCAAGATCGAGACCATCGCCGAGCAGGCGCAGGTGTCGGTCGGCACCATCTACAACTATTATGAAAGCAAGGGCGACGTGCTCGTCGCCGTCGTCTCGCTGGAGGTCAACGAGGTGATCGCCGCTGGCGAAGGCGTTCTGGCCGCGCCGCCGGCCGACGCCGCGCAGGGCGTGAACCAGTTGTTCGGCATCTATCTCCGGCACTCGCTCCACTATCTGAGCAAGGAGATGTGGCGTGCCGCCATGTCGATGTCGACGCTGCATCCGCAATCGCCGCTCGGACGCCATTACAGCGGGCTGGATGAAAGCCTGTGCCGCCAGGTCTGCCTGCTGCTGGCCAAGCTCAAGGCGCGCGGCTCCATCGGCGCGTGGGTGGATGTCGACCTTGCCGGCCGCATCCTGTTCAACACCATGAACATGATGTTCATCGACTTCGTGAAGGACGACGCGGCGGGCATGGAAGCGGTCGTCGATGCCGTGGGCGGCCAGACTAAGCTGATCGTCTCGCTGCTCGCCGCGCGCGAGGCCCCGGTCGTGTCCGGGCCCCGCGCCGGGCCGTGGCCCATCACGCAATCATAGGCCGTCCCGACGTCGTGGACCGCTCGCCTTCGGTCCGCCTCCCAATGGAACCTTGGCCGCGAAGCGGCGTTTCACAGCGACGTTTCGTGCCGACCGCGGCGCGGCAGGCGAGGGGGACAGGAATGGCGAAGACCGAACCGGATTTCCCGGATGCAGGCGCAGCGGCAGGCGCGGGCGCGATCGCCGAATCGCGGGCCATGCGCTGGCTGCTCACAGGCATCTTCCTGATCATGGCGGTGTATGCCTTGTATTTCGGCAAAGACTTCTTCATGCCGGTGATCCTGGCCTTCCTGCTGGCGCTGACGCTCACGCCCATCGTGCGTTTCCTACGCAAGCGCGGTGTGCCGGATGCGGCATCGGCCACGCTTCTGGTGCTGCTGTCGCTGGCGGCCGCGGGCAGCGCCGGTTATTTCCTCAGCGGCCCGGTCATCGACCTTGTCAACAACGCGCCCTCCATCGGCCAGCAGCTCACCGAGCGGCTGGCACCGCTGCGCCGCCCGTTCGAGAAGCTGTCGCACATCTCCCAGCAGATCGGCACCATGACCGAGCCGGCGCAGGAGCCGGGGGTGCAGAAGGTGGTGCTGGCCCAGCCGGGCATCGTCTCGCAGGCTGCGGGCAATCTGCTTTCGGCCGGCACCTCCATCACCATCGTGGCGGTGCTGTCGCTGTTCCTGCTGGCCTCGGGAACGCTGTTCTACGAGAAGATCATCCAGTCCTTCGCCACGATGAGCGAGAAGAAGCGGGCGCTGCGCGTCGTCTATGACGTCGAGCGCGAGATCTCGCGCTACCTGTTCACGGTGGCCGCCATCAATGCGGGGCTGGGCGCGGTCATCGCGCTCGGGCTCTGGGCGCTCGGCATGCCCAATCCGCTGGTGTGGGGCATGGCGGCGGCGCTGCTCAATTTCCTGCCCTATATCGGCGCCCTCACCACCATCGTGCTGGTGGCGGTGATCGCGCTGATCAGCTTCGACACCATCTCCTACGCCCTTCTGGCGCCGGCCTTCGTGCTGTTGTGCGACATCGCGGAGGGGCAGTTCGTCACGCCGATGATCGTCGGCCGGCGGCTGGAGATCAACGCCGTGGCCATCTTCATCGCCATCGCCTTCTGGTCGTGGCTGTGGGGTTTCGTCGGGGCGTTGATGGCGGTGCCGCTGCTGGTGGTCATCAAGGTGTTCTGCGACCATTTCGACGGCCTGGCCCATGTCGGCAACTTCCTCTCCGCGCAGCAGTCGTCCGAGGAGCCGGACGAGACGGAGGAAGGGCTTGCAGGCCGCACGGACGAAGCCGCGGCCTGACACCGCCTGTTTGCGCGGCTGCCCGGGCGGGCCTATATGCGGGGCAACGCTTCAGATAGGTGAAATGCTGCCATGGCCGTCCTTTCCGTGCTCGATCTGTCGCCCGTCACGGAAGGCGGCAGCGCCGGCCAGTCGCTGGCCAATTCGCTCGACCTCGCCCGCCATGCCGAGCGGCTGGGCTATCGCCGCTACTGGCTGGCCGAGCATCACAACATGCCCGGCATCGCCAGCGCCGCCACGGCGGTGGTCATCGCCCATGTCGCGGCCGGCACCAGCACGATCCGCGTCGGCGCCGGCGGCATCATGCTGCCCAACCACGCCCCGCTCGTCATCGCCGAGCAGTTCGGCACGCTGGCCGCCCTCCATCCCGGCCGCATCGACCTCGGGCTCGGCCGCGCGCCCGGCACCGACATGCTGACGGCCCGGGCGCTCCGCCGTAATCTCGACGCCAGCGTCGACACCTTCCCCCAGGACGTGGTGGAACTGATGTCCTACTTCGAGCCGGCGGTGGAAGGCCAGCGCGTGCATGCCGTTCCGGGCGAGGGCGAGGAGGTGCCGGTCTGGATCCTCGGCTCCAGCCTCTACGGCGCGCAACTCGCGGCCATGCTGGGCCTTCCCTATGCATTCGCCTCGCATTTCGCCCCGGCCGAGCTGGACAATGCGATGGAAATCTACCGCGCGCGCTTCCAGCCTTCGCAGCATCTCGACCGGCCCTATGTGATGCTGGGGCTGAACGTGGTGGCCGCGCCCACCGACGAGGAGGCGAAATACCTGTTCACCTCGCTCCAGCAAGCCTTCGTCAACCTGCGCAGCGGCCGGCCGGGCCGGCTGCCGCCGCCGGTGGCAGGCTATGAACGCGACCTCGACCCGATGGCGCGCACCATGCTGGCGCAGGCGCTGTCCTGCGCCATCGTCGGTGCGCCCGGGACCGTCGGGCGCGGCCTCGAGGCCTTCGTGGCGCGCACCGGCGCCGACGAACTGATGGTGACGGCACAGGTGTTCGACCACGCCGCCCGCGTCCGCTCCTTCGAACTGCTGGCCGAAGCGGCCGGGCTTCGGCCGGACGCGACCTAACATCGGTCGCACCCGGGGCCACGCCTCGTCCTGAGATTCCTGCCTTATCGCCGTGCCGCCGACACCGCGGCCGGCCACGCGCCCTATGGCGGCCTTTGCCAAACCCGGCTATGCGCTTCAGCTCTTTGCACAGGGAAGGTTTTGCCACCCCACCATGACCAGAAGCATCCTTTGCGTCGGCGCGCTGACCCTCGACACCATATTCCGCCTGGACGCGCTACCGCAAAAAGCCGGCAAATATCTGCCCCACGACGCGCTTCAGATCGCCGCCGGCATGGCCTCCAGCGCGGCCGCCGCCATCGCCCGGCTCGGCGGGCACGCCGTGCTGTGGGCGTCGGCGGGTGCGGACGCCACCGGCGAGCGGGTGGTGCGCGAACTGGAGGCCGAGGGCGTCGACTGTTCCCACGTCCGCCGCCTGCAAGGCGCGCGAACGGCCTTTTCCTCCATTCTGGTCGATTCCTCCGGCGAGCGCGTCATCGTGCCGTTCTACGACCCCCGGCTGGCCGGTCCCGCGCAGGCCGTGCCACCCGTCGACGCCTCCGGATTTGCCGCGATCCTGGTCGACGTGCGCTGGCCATGGGCGGCCGAAACCGCGCTGAAGGCCGCGCGCAAGGCCGGCATTGCCGGCATTCTCGACGCGGATACGGCTCCGGTCGAGCTTCTGGAGCGGCTGCTGCCGCTCGCCAGCCATATCGCGGCCTCGGAGCCGGCAGCCGCGAGCGTGACGGCAACGGCCGACCCGCGTGAATGCGTGCGCATTCTGGCCGACCGGTACGACGTGTTCGCCGCCGTCACGGCCGGGGCGGACGGCTGCTACTGGGCCGAGCGCGCCGGCATGCCGGTGCGCCACGTCGAAGGGTTCCGCGTCGAGGCGGTCGATACCCTCGCCGCCGGCGATGTGTTTCACGGCGCGTTTGCGCTCGGCGTGGCGGAGGGCCGCGGCATGACGGAGGCGATCCGCTTCGCCAATGCAGCCGCGGCGATCAAATGCGCCCGTTTCGGCGGGCGCGCAGGCTCGCCGCGCCGCGACGAAGTGACGGCCTTCATGGAGACAGGCCGGATTTCGGCCTGACCCCGGACGCCGCCGGCCTTTTCCGCCGGTTCTTTTTCCCATCGGTGCTCTGCCTGTCGGCCTTTGCCTGTCGAAGCCGGACGCCGCCGCCGGGCGGCGACAAATTGCGTGTCCGCATGCTGGATGCCGATTGACTGACAGCTAACATGTTAGTAAATCGTGGCTCACAGTTCAGTCTTGGAGGGCACCTTGCCGCACGATCAATCACCAC
>Ga0182749_1003827_pt1 | contig 10100 bp, 7 predicted proteins | sample eDN3rd37CKraftMG_FD_128875 | JGI IMG/M metagenome (GOLD analysis project Ga0182749, IMG submission 128875) | Enriched Miracle-Growth compost microbial communities from Emeryville, California, USA - eDNA 3rd pass 37_C Kraft MG (version 2) (version 2) ...
AGCGTCGCAGCGTCGTCCGGCGCGAGGTCACGGTTCATTTACCCGGACGGCGCCATATTACCGCGCGCTTTGGATCGCCGAGCCGGACGTGCCGAAGCGCTTTCGTCAGTGCCGGTGAAATGACAATGACCGATCCGTCAGCCGCGGTGTCGCCCGACAGCAGTTGCGAGGAGGCGCTGCGCCTGCTGGCCGAGTGGGGCCTGGCGGCCGGCCCGCGGAATTACGAATTCGCCTATCTCTACCTGCAGCGCTCGAACAAGGCCTTGTCGGCGGCGGTCGATGCGATCCGCCAGCGCGAGGGCAAGGTCGGACAGGCGCAGGTCGACCGGCTGCGGCAACGCTATCTCGCGGCCGAGAAGGTCGCCCAGCGCATCGCCGACATCGGCGAGCGGCTCAACGACGAGGTCGATCAGGTCGCCTCGATGATCGAGGCGGCGATCGGCGTCACCGGCAGCATGGGCGATACGCTCTGGGGCGTCGACGAGAAGCTGAGCACGACGCTCGACCGCGAGATGCTGCGCAGCATCGTGTCCGCCGTCGTCGCCGCCATCCACGAAACCCGCAGCGAGAATGTCGTGCTCGGATCGAGCCTGCGGGAATCGCGCGAGGACATTTCGAAACTGCGCCAGGATCTGCTGGCGATCCGCGCCGAAAGCCTCACCGATCCGCTGACCGGCGTCGGCAACCGCAAGCAGGCCGACGAGTTCCTGGGCTCGTCGGTGGAGCGGGCGAGGCAGACCCATCTGCCCTTGTCGCTGCTGATGGTCGACGTCGACCACTTCAAGCTGTTCAACGACGTGCACGGTCATCTCACCGGCGATCTCGTCCTCCAGCTCATCGCCCAGACGCTGAAGCAGAACCTCAAGGGCGTCGATCTGGTCGCGCGCTATGGCGGCGAGGAGTTCGTGGTCGTGCTGCCCAATACCAGCCTGCAGCACGCGGCTGCGGTGGCCGAGAAGCTGCGCGCGATGGTGAGCGCCTGCGAGATCGTCAAGCGCGCGACCGGGGAGAACCTCGGCCGCGTCACGGTATCGATCGGCGTCGCGGAACTGCGCGAGGGCACCACGGCGCTGGCCCTGATCGCGGCTGCCGACGCCTGCCTCTACCGGGCCAAGCGCGAAGGGCGCAATCGCGTCTCGATCGAGGCCGACCCGCAGGCGAACCGGCCGGGGCCGGCAAGCCGCGCGGCGTGATCGCGCCCGGCCGGCATCGGATCGCATCGGTGCAATCCGTTAAAATCTTTAAACCTTTACCAATCGTTTACTAAAAGGCCCGAAGACTAGGCGCAGGCCCGGTTTCCGCGCGCGCGGCCGCGCCTTGGCGACGCGCGCAAGCGGAAAAGGCCGGCTCCGGACGGTACCCGCGGATGTAACGGGCGTCCGGGGCGCAATGCGGGGGCAGGGCGAAACGGATCGTCCGTGCCGCGCCGTGCCGGCCCGCTGGGCCCAACGCGTGTGAAGAGCCGGTCGCAATGGATTTTCGAGGCGTCCTCGATCGCCTGCTGATGAAATCGCCGAAAGCCCGCGTCGCGGCGCCCGCCGTTGCCGCGTATGGCTGGCACGGCAGCACGCCGGGCTGGCAGCGCGGCCTGCGCCGCCATTTCACGACGCTGATCAACCTGAAGGTCCCGCGCGGCCTCGGCGCGTCGGCGGCGGCGCTGTTGCTCGTCGCCAGCGCCACCTATGGCGCGGTGCGCGGCGGCCACGGCGCCGAGATCGCCGAGAACCTGCAGAACCTCTGCGACGATGCCGCGAATGCGGTCGGCTTCCGCATCTCCGAGATCGCGCTCACCGGCGAGCACGAGCTCGGCCGCCAGCGCGTGCTCGCCATCGCCGGCATCACCGGCCGTTCCTCGCTCTTGTTCCTCGACCCCGAGCACACGCGCAAGCGCCTCACCGCCAATCCATGGATCTCGGAGGCGACGGTGCTCAAGCTCTATCCGGGGCGCCTGCGCATCGAGGTGAAGGAGCGCAAGCCCTTCGCGCTCTGGCAGAAGGACGGCAACGTCTACCTCATCGCCGAGGACGGCACCGTGCTCGAGGCCTTCGTGCCGCAGCGCTTCGCGTCGCTGCCGCTCGTCGTCGGCAAGGGCGCCGAGCGCGCCGCGCCCGCCTTCATGACGCTGCTCGCGCGCTTCCCCGACATCGCCTCGCGCCTGCAGGCCTCGGTCTACGTCGCCGAGCGGCGCTGGGACCTCTACCTGAAGGACAAGGTCGTCATCGAATTGCCGGAGGCCGCGCCGGACAAGGCGCTCGCCACGCTCGTCGCGCTCGACCGCAGCAAGAACCTCCTGTCGCGCGACATCGTCGCCGTCGATCTCAGGCTCGCCGACCGCATCGCCGTGCGTCAGTCCGATGCGGCCTTTGCCGCGCGCGAAGAGGCGCTGAAGGCGGCGGAAAAGGCCGCCAAGAAGAAAAAGAAGGCAGGCGAGGCATGAGCCTGTCGTGGAGTCGGTTTGCGTTTGCCGCGCGCATTGCGCGCTCCCTCCCCCGCTTGCGGGGGAGGGTTGGGGAGGGGGCGAACGAACCTGTTCGCCGCTGTCCCCCTCCCTGTCCCTCCCCCGCATGCAGGGGAGGGGACGCTGGAGCCGCGATGCCGTCCGCGTTGCGTGCCTGCAGGGGAATGACCTCATGAGCAACGTCGTCCGCTTCGGCGTCACGCCCAAGATGAAGCCGGTGCCGCCGAAACGCTCGGCGGTGGTGGCGGCGATCGACGTCGGCACCTCCAAGATCGTCTGCATGATCGCGAGGCTCGAGCCGCAGCCGCCGCGCGACGTGCTGCGCCGGCGCAGCCACGGCGTCCGCGTGCTCGGCTTCGCCCACACCGCGGCGAGCGGCATGAAGGGCGGCAGCGTCGTCGATCTCGTCGAAGCCGAGCAGATGATCCGCAACGCCATCGACATCGCGGAGAACGGCGCGCACCTGCAGCTCGAGTCCGTGATCGTCTCGCTCTCCGGCGGACGGCTCGGCTCGGAGCGCTTCGTCGCCGGCATCGAGCTTGCCGGCGGTGCGGTCGGCGAGGGCGACATCGCTCGCGTGCTCGCCGCCGCCAGCCGCCATTCGGTGCGCGACGGCCGCGCCGTGCTGCATGCCTTGCCGATCGGCTACGCGCTCGACGCGGCGACCGGCATCCGCGAGCCGCGCGGCATGCTCGGCCATCGCTTCGGCGTCGACATGCACATGGTCACCGCCGACGTCGCCACCGTGCGCAACCTCATGCTCACGGTCGAGCGCAGCCATCTCAATGTCGAGGCGATGGTGTCGTCGCCTTATGCGGCGGGTCTTGCCGCTTTGGCCGACGACGAGGCCGATCTCGGCGCCGCCACCATCGATCTCGGCGCCGGCACCACGACGATGGCCGTGTTCACCGGCGGCCGCTTCGTCCATGCCGACGGATTTGCCCTCGGCGGGTATCACGTGACCATGGATTTAGCGCGCGGATTGAACGCGCGCATTGCGGATGCAGAGCGAATCAAGGCCATCTATGGCAGTGTGATGTCGGGTGGATCCGACGAGCGCGACATGATCACCGTGCCGCCCGTGGGCGATGACGAGCGTGAGCCGCCGCAGTTCGTATCGCGGGCGGCTCTGACGCGGATCATCCGGCCGCGGGTCGAAGAGATTCTGGAGATGGTGCGTGACCGGCTGGCGGCGTCGCCGTTTGCAGCCGAGCCGCGCGGACGCGTGGTGCTGACGGGCGGGGGCAGTCAGCTCGCAGGCGTCGCCGATCTCGCGGCACGGATATTGAAACGACCGGTGCGTATCGGCCGGCCGCTCGGTCTGTCCGGATTGCCCGAGGCGGCGAAGGGCCCGGCCTTCGCTGTCGCGGCGGGTCTCCTGGTGTATCCGCAGGCGGCCCATCTCGAGCACTTCGAACCGCGGCGAACCCGGCACCTCATGACGGGGACGGGCGGCTACATGGCACGGGTCGGACGATGGCTGCGCGAAAGTTTCTGACCCGATCGATCAACTTGGCGGCGGGGCCGGTGGCGGACCGGCAGGTCGCGCGCGCTTAAAGAGGCAAACATGACCATCAACCTGAACGTCCCGGACATCCACGAGATGAAGCCCCGCATCACCGTGTTCGGTGTCGGCGGCGCCGGCGGCAACGCCGTCAACAACATGATCACCGCCGGCCTCGAGGGCGTCGACTTCGTCGTCGCCAACACCGACGCGCAGGCGCTGACCATGTCCAAGGCCGAGCGCATCATTCAGATGGGCTCGCAGGTCACCGAGGGCCTCGGCGCCGGTTCGCAGCCCGAGGTCGGGCGCGCCGCGGCGGAAGAGGTGCTCGACGAGATCCGCGACCATCTCTCTGGCGCGCACATGGTGTTCGTCACCGCCGGCATGGGCGGCGGCACCGGCACCGGCGCAGCGCCCGTCATCGCCAAGACCGCGCGCGAGCTCGGCATCCTCACCGTCGGCGTGGTGACCAAGCCGTTCCACTTCGAAGGCCAGCGCCGCATGCGCTACGCGGAGTCGGGCATCACCGAGCTGCACAAGGTCGTCGACACGCTGCTGATCATCCCGAACCAGAACCTGTTCCGGGTGGCCAATGAGAAGACCACCTTCGCCGACGCCTTCGCGATGGCCGACCAGGTGCTCTACTCGGGCGTCGCCTGCATCACCGACCTGATGGTCAAGGAAGGCCTCATCAACCTCGACTTCGCCGACGTCCGCGCCGTCATGCGCGAGATGGGCAAGGCGATGATGGGCACCGGCGAGGCGTCCGGCGAGAAGCGCGCGCTGACCGCGGCCGAAGCCGCGATCTCCAACCCGCTGATCGACGACGCCTCGATGAAGGGCGCGCGCGGCCTGCTGATCTCGATCACCGGCGGCAAGGACCTGACGCTGTACGAGGTCGACGAAGCCGCCACCCGCATCCGCGAGGAGGTCGACCAGGACGCCAACATCATCGTCGGCGCCACCTTCGACGAGAGCCTCGACGGCATCATCCGCGTCTCGGTCGTCGCCACCGGCATCGACAACACCGGCCGCATGCGCGACCAGGGCACGGCCGAGGTCGCGCTCAAGGAGCTCGCCGGCAAGGTGCGTAACGAGCAGCGCCGCGCGCCGGCGCCGCAGCAGGCGCACGCCGCCTACGCCCAGGCGCCCGCGCCGATGCAGCCGCCGATCCCGAATCCGGCTATCGCCCACGCCGCCGCGACGGTCGAGTCGGCGGCGCATGCCGCCGTCGCCGCGGCCATCCTGCCGCACACCGTCGACGACGTCTCGATCCGGCCGAAGCCGGTGAAGCCGTCGCTGTTCGAGCAGATGGAGCCGGAGGCTCCGCCGGCCGTCGAGCCGCCGGCCCCGACCTTCGTTCCGCCGGCGCCCGAGCGCGTCATGCGCGCCCCGCGCATGCCGCGGATCGACGAGCTGCCGCTGCCGGCCCGCGCCATGATGGACAAGCAGGGCCAGCCGGCGGAGAACCACCCGGAAGAGCGGCGCAAGTCGCTGATGCAGCGGCTGGCTTCTGTCGGCCTCGGCCGCCGCTCCGAGGAGTCCGAAGCGCCGCCCGCGCCGCGCACGGCCCGCACCGTGCCGCAGTACGAGCAGCCGCAGCGCCCGACCGCCCGGCAACCCGAAGGCCGCCCCGGCGACCCGGTATCCGAATACGCGCGCCGCGCGCCGCAGGGCCTCGACCCGCACGGACGGCAGACTGCTGTGCATAACTCGCCGGAGGAGGATCAGCTCGACATCCCGGCTTTCCTCCGCCGCCAGGCCAACTGAACCGCCTTCCCGGGCAATCGACGGCCCCGCACCGGCAACGGTGCGGGGCCGTTGCTTTTTGAGGCGAGGCCTTACTGGTAATCGCCTGGTTTTATTGCTATTTCTTCGCGCCTTCTGACGGCCGGCGTGTACCGGCGGCGTTTGCCACCTGGCAAGGATTGAGGGGTAACCTAAACGGTAGCAGGGTGGCGCCTGGCCCCTCGAAATTGCGGCGAAAAAGAGTAACAGTCGGTAAGAAAGCGTGAGTTGGAGAAGGGCTCGCACGAGCCTAAGTTTCAGCCGCGAAACGGACTTTTCCCGTCCAGGGGGATTTCTTCGGGGTCGTCGTCAGACAGCCGGGCTTGAGGCTGAAATATGACCCCGCGGGGGGCATGGGGACCGCACGGTTTTCAGTTCGACCGGCGGATTGAGGGTTGATGAAAGGCGCCAAGCAGACAACGCTGCGCGAGCCGGTGGCGATTTCGGGCGTCGGCGTGCATTCCGGCCAGCCCGTCACCCTGACGCTCAATCCGGGCGACGACGACAGCGGCATCGTTTTCCAGCGAGTCGGGGCCGACGGCCTCGTCGAGCGCGAGATTCGCGCCGACGTGCGTGCCGTCACCGCCACCGAATTCGCGACTGTGCTCGGCGACGCCAAGGGGCCGCTGTGCTCCACCGCCGAGCATCTGCTGGCCGCGCTGCGCGGCCTCAACGTCGACAACGTCGTCGTCGAGATCGACGGGCCGGAAGTGCCGATCATGGACGGCAGCGCCGCCGCCTTCGTCGACGCGCTCGATCAGGCCGGGCTCACGCAGCGCGCGCTGCCGCGCCGCTACATCGAAGTCATCAAGCCGGTGCGCGTCGCCAGGGACAAATCCTTCGGCGAATTGCGGCCCTACGAGAACGGCTTCCGCGTCGAGGCCGAGATCGAATTCGACCATCCGCTCATCGGCCGGCAGGCGCTGGCGCTCGATATCGAGGCGAAGACGTTCCGCGACGAGATCGCGCGCGCGCGCACCTTCGGCTTCATGAAGGATGTCTCGGCGCTGTGGGGCGCCGGCTATGCGCTCGGCGCCTCGCTCGACAACACTCTGGTGGTGAGCGACGACCGCGTGCTCAACCCGGAGGGGCTGCGTTTCCCCGACGAGTTCGTGCGCCACAAGGTGCTCGACGCGGTCGGCGATCTGGCGCTGGCCGGGCTGCCGCTGATCGCCGCGTACAAGACCGTGCGTGGCGGCCACAAGCTCAACCATGCGGTGCTGTCGGCGCTGATGGCCGATACGAGCGCCTGGCGGGTGGTCGAGGCGGCGGAAACGCCGGTTCGGCGCGGACGCGCCCAGGCGGCGGGCGTGGTCGCCCCGGCCTACGGGCCGGACAAGACCTGATCCGGCCGCCCGCGCGGCTTCGCCATCGCCTTAATCCGGGCCGATTGTCAGCCTAGTCGCTTGGCGGGTCCGCGTTTTTTCGTCTAAATCGGGTCCGGTCAACCGGGCCATGCGGACCAGGGCCGCGAACCGCGCTCGGTGCCGGGACCATTCGGGGGATGTCACGCGTATGAGCACTTCGCCGCTTGCCCGTTTCCGGCGTCCGCTGATCCGTGTCTCGGCCGTGCTCGTCCTCGGCCTGAGCCTGCCCGCCTGCTCGAACATCTCCGGTCTGTCCGACTTCTCGGGCTTCAACCTGTTCGGCAGCAAGGACGAGACCCCGCCCGACGAGCCGGCCGACCGGCTCTACAACGAGGGCCTCTACTACCTCAACTCCGAGAAGAAGCCGAAAGAGGCGGTCAAGAAGTTCGAGGAAGTCGACCGCCAGCACCCGTATTCCGACTGGGCGCGCAAGGCGCTGATCATGTCGGCCTATTCGTATTACTCGGTCGGCTCCTATGACGAGTGCATTGCCGCCGCCAAGCGCTACATCACGCTGCATCCCGGCTCGCCCGACGCCGCCTATGCGCAGTTCCTGATCGGCGCGTCCTACTACGACCAGATCCCCGACATCACCCGCGACCAGGAGCTGACCGACAAGGCGCTGAACGCGCTCGACGAGGTCATCCGCAAATATCCCGACAGCGAATACGCCGCCAACGCCAAGCAGAAGATCGAGGTGGCGCGCGACCAGCTGGCCGGCAAGGAGATGCAGGTCGGCCGCTACTATCTCGACCGCCACGACTACACGGGCGCCATCAACCGCTTCAAGGTCGTGGTCACCAAGTACCAGACCACCCGCCACGTCGAGGAGGCGCTCGAGCGCCTGACCGAGTCCTACATGGCGCTCGGCATCATCGACGAGGCGCAGACCGCGGCCGCCGTGCTCGGCCACAATTTCCCGGACAGCGAGTGGTACAAGCACGCCTACGCCCTGGTGAAGTCGGGCGGGCGCGAGCCGTCCGAGAACAAGGCCTCGTGGATCAGCAAGGCGTTCAAGAAGGTCGGGCTGGGCTAGTTCCGCCGCCGCCGTCAACATTCACAGCAGCGTCATGGCCGGGCTTGTCCCGGCCATCCACGTCTTTAGGCTTGGCGCGATTCGAAGACGTGGATGCCCGGCACGAAGCCGGGCATGACGGGCTTCCCGATACGTGGCCGCCATGCTCTCCCGACTCTCGATTCGCGACATCGTCCTGATCGACAAGCTCGACATCGACTTCGCCGCCGGCCTTGCCGTGCTCACCGGCGAGACCGGTGCTGGCAAGTCGATCCTGCTCGATTCGTTCGCGCTGGCGCTCGGCGGCCGCGGCGACCAGTCGCTGGTGCGGCAGGGCGCCGAGCAGGGGCAGGTGACCGCCGTCTTCGAGGTCCGCCGCAGCCATTCGGCGCGCGCGATCCTCAAGGCCAACGACATCGCCGACGAGGACGTGCTGATCCTGCGCCGCGTGCAACTCGCCGACGGCCGCACCCGCGCCTTCGTCAACGACCAGCCGGTGAGCGTGCAGGTGCTGAAGCAGCTCGGCCAGGTGCTGGTCGAGATCCACGGCCAGCACGACGACCGGGCGCTGGTCGACGCCGCCACGCACCGCCGCCTGCTCGATGCCTATGGCGGGCTCGAGGCCGAGGCCGCGCGCGTCGAGGCGCTGTGGGCCGCGCGCCGCGATACGCTGGAGGCGGCCGAAGCCCATGCCGGCGAGGTCGAGCGCGCCAGGCGCGAGAGCGACTGGCTGCGCCACGCCGTCGCCGAGCTCGACAAGCTCGCCCCCGAGGCCGGCGAGGAGACCGCGCTCGCCGAGCGGCGCACCACGATGATGCAGTCGGAGAAGGTCGCCGAGGATCTGCGCGAGGCGCACGACACGCTCGCCGGCACGAATTCGGCGGTGCCGGCGCTCGCCGCCGTCATCCGCCGCCTCGAGCGCCGCAGCGCCCAGGCGCCGCAGCTCGTCGAGCCGGCGGTGAAGTCGCTCGACGTGGCGCTCAATGCGCTGGAAGAAACGCGCGCGCATCTCGACGCCGCGCTGCGCGCCGCCGACTACGATCCGGCCGAGCTCGAGCGCATCGAGGAGCGGCTGTTCGCGCTGCGCGCCGCGGGGCGCAAATACAACGTCCGCGTCGACGATCTCGCCGCGCTGGCGCGGCGCTACCACGACGACATCGGCCTGATCGACGCCGGCGAGGAGAAGCTCAAGGCGCTGGAAGCGGCGGCGGCCGAGGCCGACGCGGCGTTCCGCAAGGCGGCGGCGGCGCTGTCGAAGGCGCGGCTGAAGGCCGGCACCGCGCTCGACAAGGCGGTCAATGCGGAGTTGAAGCCGCTCAAGCTCGAGCGCGCGCGCTTCTCGACGGAAATCGTCAGCGATGCGGACGCGGCCGGGCCGAACGGCATCGACCGCGTCGAGTTCTGGGTGCAGACCAATCCGGGCACCAAGCCGGGGCCGCTGATGAAGATCGCCTCGGGCGGCGAACTCGCGCGCTTTTTGCTCGCGCTCAAGGTGGTGCTCGCCGATCGCGGCTCGGCGCCGACGCTCGTCTTCGACGAGATCGACACCGGCGTCGGCGGCGCGGTGGCCGACGCCATCGGCTCGCGGCTGGCGCGGCTCGCCCGCGGCGTGCAGGTGCTCGCCGTCACGCATGCGCCGCAGGTGGCGGCGCAGGCGCAGCGCCATTACGTCATCTCGAAGGACGCGCTCGACAAGGGCAAGCGCGTGGCGACGCGCGTCACCGAGGTGGCGGCCGACCGGCGGCGCGAGGAGATCGCGCGCATGCTCGCCGGCGCCGAGATCACCAACGAGGCGCGCGCCGCCGCCGAGCGGTTGATCAAGGCGGCGGGGTAGCGGATGCCCGCTTGTCATGCCCCGCGAAAGCGGGGCATCCGGTCATCACGGCAACGTCCGTGGTTCCTGGATTGCCCGCTTGCGCCGGCAATGACAGAAATGGCGCCTGTCCGCGCGCAACGAGTTCACCATGG
>Ga0182749_1003828_pt1 | contig 10100 bp, 9 predicted proteins | sample eDN3rd37CKraftMG_FD_128875 | JGI IMG/M metagenome (GOLD analysis project Ga0182749, IMG submission 128875) | Enriched Miracle-Growth compost microbial communities from Emeryville, California, USA - eDNA 3rd pass 37_C Kraft MG (version 2) (version 2) ...
CGCCGCCCGCGTGTGGAGCTGTGGACCGCCGCCGTGCGCGGGCGGAAACTATCGGGGTCTGCCGTGCGCCACCAATCGGCATAGATGGTCGAATCCGGATCATCCAGCAGCACACCGGGTTCGAGGAAACCATAGATTTCGTCCATCGCCCGCATTTCGGCGACATTCACCCGCTGACGCAGATGGCCCGGTTCGAACTGGTCCACCGAATCGAGACCGGCAGCGACGACCATGTCGTGCAGCGCATCCAGCGTCGCCTTCTGGAAACTGGCCACGCGCTGCGCCTTTTCAGGGACGACAAGCCCACGTTGCCGTGCCTTTGACTGGGTGGCGACGCCGGTCGGGCAGGTATCGGTGTGGCAGCGCATGGATTGGACGCAACCAAGCGAGAACATGAAGGCCCGCGCGGCATTGCACCAGTCCGCGCCCAATGCCGCATTCATGGCGATGGCCGCGCCACTGCTCACCTTGCCTGAGGCGGCGAGTTTAATTCGCCCCTTCAGATTCGTGCCGACCAGCGCATTGCGGGCAATGATCAGCCCTTCGCGCAAAGGCATGCCAACACGATCTGACAATTCGCGCGGCGCGGCGCCAGTACCGCCCTCGGCACCGTCGATGACGATGAAATCAACGAGCACGCCGGTGTCGATCATCGCCTTGATCACGGCGAAAAGCTCATGCGGATAGCCGACACACAGCTTCAGTCCCACCGGCTTGCCACCCGACAGTTCACGCATCCGGGCAGCGAACTGCACCAGTTCGCGTGGGGTGGAAAAGGCGGAATGGCCGGGCGGTGAAAGGCAATCCTTCCATGCCTCCACATCACGGGTATGGGCGATTTCCGGCGTGACCTTCGGGCCGGGCAGCAGACCGCCATGGCCAGGCTTCGCCCCCTGGCTCAGCTTGATCTCGGTCATCTTCACCTGGTCATGTGCGGCGCGTTCAGCAAAATTGCCGGGGTCGAAACGGCCATCGCTGGTGCGGCAGCCGAAATAGCCCGATCCGATTTCCCAGACGATGTCGCCACCATGTTTCAGATGATAGGGGCTTAAGCCGCCTTCTCCCGTATCGTGGTAGAAGCCGCCGATCTTCGCACCAAGGTTCAGCGCCTCGATCGCATTGGCGCTGAGCGCGCCAAAGCTCATCGCTGAAATATTGAGCCGCGCGGCCTCATAGGGGCGGCTGCACTGGTCGGTGCCCACGCGCACCCGTTCGTGCCGATCCACCTTTGTCGACGGCGCGATGGAGTGGGACAGCCATTCATATTCGCCGGAATAGACATCCAGCTCGGTGCCGAACGGATGTGCATCGACCTGATCCTTGGCGCGCGCATAGACCAGCGCCCGCTCATCATGGCTGAACGGCCGGCCGTCCAGATCACTTTCGACGATATAGGAGCGCAGATAAGGCCGCAGCGTCTCAAACAGCCAGCGGAACCGCGCGGACAGCGGATAATTGCGCCTCAGGCTGTGATGCTGCTGGAAAAGATCCAGAAGCGCCAGCGCCAACAGCGGCACGGTGACGATCAGCCCGTAAAGCGCCCATCGCCATCTCGATGACAGCGCCAATATCGCGATGGTGAGGAGAAGCGGCGCCCATAAAAGGACATTGCGGGTCAGCGGCCGGTCGGTGAACAGGGCCGCGCCAAGGGACTGTCGTGCCATGGCTGATGGATAGCATATTTGCCTGATGCGCCAAATATTTGTGACGACAATCTGTCATCAAGGCGGCAATCGGCACGCGCCGTCTTCATTATCGCGCATCCGTTGCAGGAAAGCGAAAGGGGGCGCGCCAGCCCGGTGCCGGCACGCCCCCTTTTTTCTGATCAGGGAAAAATCCCGACGTCAGAGCGCCGCCTTCAGCGCGTCGACCAGATCAGTGCGTTCCCAGGTGAAGAAATCACCTTCGGGCTTGCGGCCGAAATGGCCGTAGCTGGCGCTTTTCTGATAGATCGGCTTGTTGAGGTTCAGGTGCGTGCGGATGCCCTTGGGCGTCAGTTTCACCAGCTTGGGCAGAACGGCTTCCAGCTTTGCTTCATCGACCGTGCCGGTGCCATGCGTGTCGACATAAAGCGACAGCGGCTCCGCCACGCCAATGGCATAGGAAAGCTGGATGGTGCACTTTTTGGCAAGCCCGGCCGCGACCACATTCTTGGCGAGATAGCGGCTGATATAGGCGGCCGAACGGTCCACCTTCGTCGGGTCCTTGCCGGAAAAGGCGCCGCCGCCATGCGGGGCCGCACCGCCATAGGTGTCGACGATGATCTTGCGCCCGGTCAGCCCGGCGTCACCATCGGGTCCGCCGATCTCGAACAGGCCGGTGGGGTTGACGAACAACTGGTCGTCGGCCGGCATCCAGCCTTCGGGCAGCACATCGGCCACCACCGATTTCACATAGTCGCGCAGCTTTGCCTGACCCGTTTCGGAGCTGAGCGCTGCCGAATGCTGGGTGGAAACCACAACTGCCGTGGCACGCACCGGGCGGCCGTTTTCATAGGCCAGCGTGACCTGGCTCTTGGCGTCCGGCTCAAGGAAGTCGACCACCTTGTTGTGCCGGTCTGCCGCCATGCGGGCCAGGATGAGGTGCGAATAATAAAGCGTCGCAGGCATCAGATCGGGCGTTTCATCGGTCGCATAGCCGAACATGATGCCCTGGTCGCCGGCGCCTTCGTCCTTGTTGCCGCTTTCATCGACGCCCTGCGCGATATGGGCGGACTGGCCGTGCAGATGATTGGCAAATTCAAAGTTCTGCCAATGGAAGCCCTGCTGCTCGTAACCGATGCGGCGCACGGTTTCACGCACCGTCTTTTCGATTTCATCCAGCGCGCCGGGAGCCCAGCCGGTGCCTTCCTCATACACGCCCTTGCAACGGATTTCGCCGGCAAGCACCACGCGGTTGGTGGTAGTCAGCGTTTCACAGGCGACACGCGCCTCCGGGTCCTTTGCCAGGAACAGGTCGACGACTGCATCGGAAATCTGATCGGCAACCTTGTCGGGGTGGCCTTCGGACACGGACTCCGACGTGAAGAGATAATTGCTACGCGCCATGCGTTTCCTCTTTTTCCGGCATCGGCTTTTCGATGACTCCCGGCGTTGCTAGCGATTGCCGCAAGCTGGTGCAACAGGGGGCAGCGTTATCGTCTGCCCGTTTTGGGCGTAACCGCAGTGGCCGCCGCCAGCAGCGCCAGCGCAAGCCCAAGTTCAAGCCAGCCATGGAAGCGCGCAAAAGGCGTGGGCGGAACGGCGCCGGGCAGCCGTGCATCGATAACGCCTGCCGCGCGATAGGGCAGCCGCGCGGCAACACGGCCCAACGGATCGATGATCGCGGAAATGCCGGTGGGGGTGGAACGTGCGATCGGCACGCCCTCCTCTATCGCGCGCAACCGCGCCTGCGCCAGATGCTGCGGCGGCCCCCATGCGCCGAACCACGCGTCATTGGATGGATTGAACAGGAAAGTTGGACGATGCGCCTCGTCCACTACATGACCGCTGAAGATGATTTCATAGCAGATCTGCACGCCCACCCCCGTGCCATTGGGCAGGGCAATGGTGCGCGGCCCCGGACCCGGCATGAAATCCAGCGCGCCGGGCGCCAGCCGCGACAGGCCGATCAGCGACAGCAGCGGCCGCATCGGCAGATATTCGCCATAAGGCACCAGATGCGCCTTGTCGTACCGGCCCACGATCCGCCCTTGCGAATCCATGGTGAACATCGAATTGCGCGCCGCGGTGACATTGCCGGATGCATCGCGAATCAGAGAGACACCGCCGGTCAGCAGCATATCCTTCGGGCCAAGCAGTGGCAGCAGGCGCGCCCGTGCCAGTGGTTCGTCCTCCAGATAGACGGGCAGCGCTGATTCCGGCCACAGCAGCATGCGCGGTGTGCCATCCGGCTGGCCGGACAGGGCAGCGAAACGGCGGAAGATGCTTTCGCTGCTCGCCTGTGCCCATTTCTCATCCTGCCCGATATTGGGCTGAACGATCCGCACCCGCGCGCCAGCCGGCGGTTCCTGCCCGCCAAGCCGCACATTGCCGGCAATGGCCAGCAGCAGCAGCGCGGCGGTGAAGCCGGCTGCGATGCGGTAGCGGTGGAGCAGCACCGCGCTCAACAATGTCGCGATCAGGATCACACAGGCCGAAAGACCCAGCGCACCGACGACGCTCGCCGCCCGAGCGACCGGCAGCAGCGGCAACAGCAGCGCCCCCAGCGGGTTCCACGCAAATCCGGTGAACAACACGCCGCGCAGCCATTCAGTCAGCATCCATGCTACCGCCAGCACAAGCCCGAAACGCACCGGATCACCACTGCCGAAACGCCATGAAAGCCCCGCCGCCATTGCCGGGAAGATGGCGAGATATAGGGACAGCAGGACAACCGCCACCCAGCCCAGCCAGGCCGGCATTGCCGCCTGATAGGTGAAGGCAGTGGCAATCCAGTTCAGGCCAAGGACGAAATGCCCCAGGCCGAACCACCAGCCGACACCAAACGCCTGCCGCGTCTTCGCTGCACTGCGCACCAGCGCCATCAGCACCATCAACGCCAAGAGCGACAACGGCCACAGGTTCAGCGGCTGGAAGCCGGTGGCCGATACAAGACCGGCTGCCAGTGCCGCCAGCCAGCGCCAACGGCCCAGTGCATCGGCCTGTTGCATAAGAATATCCCTGCTCACCGTCGTGCTGTTCCGTTCCACGCAGCCGCTGTCAAGCAGGGCAGGCCTGTCATTCTTCCTCGTCGCCCAGGGCAGTGACCGGCGGATGCAGGCGCAGCCGGCCGATATGGCGGGAATCGCCCTCGATCACTTCCATCCGCCAGCCGGACGGATGCTCGACGATTTCGCCCACCACGGGCACATGGCCGGCGGTCATGAACACCAGCCCGCCCAGCGTGTCGACGTCCTGATCCTCATCGATCAGCCGTGCATCGATCTGTGTCGCCACATCGTCCAGCATGGCGCGTGAATCCGCTTCGAACAGGCCATCGCCCAGTGGCTCGATCAAGCCCTGGGGCGCATCATCATGCTCATCCTCGATGTCACCGACGATTTCTTCGACCAGATCCTCGATCGTCACAATGCCATCAGTGCCACCGAACTCATCGACGACGATCGCCAGATGCGTGCGCTCCGCCCGCATCCGCGCCAGCAGGTCCAGCACGCCCATTGATTCGGGGACGAACAGCACCGGCCGCATCAGGCTTTCCACCGACGGGTCCGGTCCCCGCTCCGGATCGGCAAGATGGGCATAGACATCGCGCACATGCACCATGCCCTGCACATCATCCAGCGATCCCTTGTAAAGCGGGATGCGGCTATGCCCCGCCTCGCGGAACAGGGCGACGAGATCGGCAAAGCCACCATCAAGGTCGAAGGCGAAGATGTCCGACCGCTGCACGGCGACATCCACCACATGGCGTTCGCCGAAATGCAGCAGGTTGCGCAGCATCTGCCGCTCGACCGCGCTCAGGTCGTCGCCGGCATCCCGGCCGTCTTCATGTTCTTCTATCGCTTCCTCGATCTGGTCGCGAAGCGTGGGCTCATGTTCCCGCCCAAGGATCAGCGTGCGAAGGCCGTGCCAGAAACGCCCTCCGCTGTCGCTAGATCGATCGTCCTCGGCCATCTGCCGCTCAGGCCTCCGTCACCTGATAGGGATCGGGGATCCCCAGTTCCAGCAGGGCGGCGCGCTCGATCGCTTCCATCGCTTCTGCCTCTGCCTCGCCCTGCTCATGGTCATAGCCCAACAGGTGCAGCACGCCATGCACCACAAGATGGGTGGCATGGCGTTCCATCGAAACGCCTTTTTCCCCTGCCTCGCTTTCCACGACGCCGCGGGCAAGGATGATGTCGCCCAGCAGCACTTCGCCATCGTCGGTCAGGTCCAGCGCCTCGATCAGGTCCGGCTGGATCTGCGGGAAGGACAGCACATTGGTGGGCTTGTCCTTGTGACGATAGGCGCCGTTCAGCGCTTGCACTTCGTCATTTTCGGCAAATTTGACGGAGATTTCGGCCATGAACGGCGCATCGGCCAGCCAGCCAAAGGGGGTTTGCGTCACCGCCGCATGCGCGGCGCCAACCGCCAGAACCTCCCAATCGGCCTCCGCCGGCCATTCTCCGCCGACGCTTGCCGCCACTTCAATCATCTGACACCTCAACCATCCTTGCCTTCATAGGCCTCGACGATGCGCCCGACGATCGGATGCCGGACGACATCCGCCGTACTGAACCGCACCACCGAAATGCCTTCCACTCCTTCCAGCCGCTCCACCGCATCGGCAAGGCCGGACCGGCCCGGCTCGGGCAGGTCCACCTGCCGCGGATCGCCGCAGATCACCATTCGGCTGTGCATGCCGAAACGGGTGAGAAACATCTTCATCTGCTGCGGCGTGGTGTTCTGCGCCTCGTCCAGAATGACGAAGGCATCGGCCAGCGTGCGTCCGCGCATGAACGCCAGCGGGGCGATTTCGATTTCGCCGCTCGCGATCCGCCGCTCCACCTGTTCGGCCGGCAGCGTATCGTAAAGCGCATCATAGAGCGGGCGGAGATAGGGGTCGACCTTCTCCTTCATATCGCCGGGCAGGAAGCCCAGCCTTTCGCCCGCCTCCACCGCCGGGCGCGACAGGATCAGCCGATCGACGCTGCCGGTGATCAGCTGGCTGACCGCCTGGGCGACGGCAAGATAGGTCTTGCCCGTGCCAGCGGGACCAAGCGCGAAGATGATGTCGTCGCGCACCAGCGATTCCATATAGCGAATCTGCGTGGCGGAACGCGGAACGATGGTCTTGCGCCGGGTGCGGATCATGATCGGCGGCGCATCGCCCGCGCCCGCCTTCACCACGCCTTCAAGCGACGGATTGGCGGACATGGCGATCGCCCCGTCCACATCGCCTTCATCCAGCGGCTGCCCATGGGCAAGGCGGTTGTAAAGCACGGTGAGCACATCGCGCGCCCGTGCCGCCGTTTCCGCCTCCCCCTCTATCTGCACGCGGTTGCCCCGCGCCGAAATATAGACGCCAAGCCTGTTTTCCAGTGCGACGAGATTCTGGTCGAACTCCCCGAACAGCCGCCCCAGCAGCTGCGGCTTGTCGAACAGGATTTCGAGCCGGGCGCGCTCGCCGCCGCGCGCCTTCTCCGGCTTGCGCGCCACTAGGCGGCCGCCCGGGCACAGCGAACGCCGGCCAGGCTGTTCGGCCCGGCCGAGGCGATGTCCACGGTCACAAGATCACCGATCACTGCATCCCCTGCTTCGACATGGACGGATTGCAGCCATGGCGATTTGCCGACCAGCTGGCCGGCACGACGGCCGGGGCGTTCCAGCAAGATCTGCGTGCGCTGCCCCACCGTCGCTTCGTTGAACAGCCGCTGCTGGTCGTTCAGCAAGGCCTGCAGCCGGGCAAGCCGTTCGTCCTTCACGCTTTCAGGCAGATGTTCCTCCATCGCTGCGGCCGGGGTTCCTGGCCGCGATGAATATTTGAACGAATAGGCCTGCGCATAGTTCACCGCCCGCACGATCGCGAGCGTATCCTCGAACTCCGCCTCCGTTTCACCGGGAAAGCCGACGATGAAATCGCCGGAAATCGCAATGTCGGGGCGAATGGCGCGTACTTTCTCGATCACCCGCAGATAGCTGTCGGCGTCATGGCTGCGGTTCATCGCGCGCAGCACCCGGTCGTTGCCGGACTGCACCGGCAGATGCAGATAGGGCATCAGCTTTTCGACATCGCCATGCGCATCGATCAGCCCCTGCGTCATGTCATTGGGATGCGACGTGGTATAGCGGATGCGCGCCAGCCCCGGCAGCGCGTCGAGCGCGCGGATCAGCCCGTCCAGTCCGACAGTGCGGCCCTTGTCGTCTTCACCGGTCCAGGCGTTGACATTCTGGCCAAGCAGCGTGATTTCACGCGCGCCGCTGTCCACCAGCGCCCGCGCCTCGTCCATGATGGCACCATGGCTGCGCGACACTTCGGCGCCGCGGGTATAGGGCACCACGCAATAGGTGCAGAATTTGTCGCACCCTTCCTGCACGGTCAGAAAGGCGGATGCGCCCTGACGGGCGCGGCGCGGCAAGGCGTCGAACTTGGAAATGGCGGGCATGTCGGTATCGATCGCCCGCGCCTGCGCGGATTGGCGGATCAGGTCCGGCAAGCGGTGATAGGCCTGCGGACCGACGACGACATCGACCGATGGCGCCCGGCGAACGATCTCCTCACCCTCTGCCTGGGCGACGCAGCCGGCGACGACAACCTGGCGCCCCTCGCCCGTCTTCTTCAGACGGCCGATTTCGGAATAGACCTTCTCGGCCGCCTTTTCGCGAATATGGCAGGTGTTGAGCACGACCAGATCGGCCGACTCCGCATCGGCCGCGGCGGTCATGCCATCGGCCGACAGAAGTTCTGTCATCCTTTCGCTGTCATAGACATTCATCTGACAGCCAAAGGATTTGACGAAGAAGCGTTTGCGCTGTGGTTCTGGCGATTCGGTCATTGACGCTGCGCTATAGCGTGCCCCGTGCCACGCCGAAAGGAGTCAGCGTTCGCGGTCAAGGGCGACGCCGTAAAGCTCCATCCGGTGATCGACAAGGCGAAAGCCCAGCTTCTCGGCAATCCTGCGTTGAAGCTCTTCCAGTTCGGGATCGACGAATTCGATCACCTGCCCGGTTTCAACATCGATCAGATGGTCGTGATGGCTGTCATGGGCTGCTTCATAGCGCGAACGGCCATCGCCAAAATCATGGCGTTCCAATATGCCCGCTTCCTCGAACAGACGAACCGTGCGGTAAACGGTGGCAATGGAAATGCCGGGATCGACAGCTGATGCACGCGCGTGGAGCGCCTCCACATCGGGATGATCGCTGGATTCGCTGAGAACGCGCGCAATGATGCGACGCTGCTCGGTCACTCTCAGGCCCTTTTCCTGGCAGAGAGCTTCTATATCAATTGTTCGACCCATGGATCGATTTTAGTCGCCATGCCCGACAAGGGCAACCCGCCCCCGCGACATTCGCAAAGGGCGGGCGCCGAAATCTGCCTGGTAGCAGGTCTTATTTGCGGCGGGCGGCGCGCTTGGTGCCCAGGCCGATCTTTTTGGCAAGGGTCCGGCGCTGCTGCGCATAATTGGGCGCAACCATGGGATAATCAGCCGGAAGACCCCATTTCGCCCGATATTGTTCAGGCGTCAGATTATAATGCGTCATCAGGTGACGCTTCAGCATCTTCAGCTTTTTGCCATCTTCAAGGCAGATAATATAATCCGGCTTCACAGAAGAACGAACAGACACCGCCGGCTGCTGCTTTTCTTCGGCCACCTTTGCTGGTGCACCAAGGCCTGACAAGGCGCTGTGAACACTCTGTATCAAAGTCGGCAGATCGGAAACCGCAACACTGTTGTTGCTGACATGGGCCGAAACGATATCTGCCGTAAGGGTGATAAGAGCGTCGTTGTTATCTTCCATTGTTTCTTCCCGGAACGCATTTAATAAAGGAATGGCGCCCTATTAACATCCGGTAGCTTTCAGACAAGTGAATTATCGGTCATGTTTTCTTCATCAACTGAAATTGACATTGTCACGGCGTCGCGAACGCAGCCATTTTCGCCCCTGTAATAAGCCGGGCGGCGACCCGCCTTGATAAAACCTGCGCTTGTGTAAAGCATGGCTGCTGCTTGATTATCGCAACGCATCTCAAGAAAGACGCGGCGAACATTACGCGCATATGCCTGCCGCAAAACATGATGAAGAAGAAATCGCCCGTTTCCGTTTCGTCTTCTGTCCGGATCGATTGCGAAAAGCATAAGCTCCGCTTCATCGATTACCGCGCGCATCAGCGCAAATCCGGCGACTACATCGTCGATTCGCAGGATCGTCAGCCAACTGCCAGGCATTGTCAGCAATGCCGACACCTGGGCGGAGGACCACGCCTCGCCAAAGGCGGGATCGAATGCCCTTTCCATCACCGGCATAACCACCGACACGTCGCGCCAGTCGCCGATGGAAATATCGATCCTCATGCGGCCTTCGGTTTCGCGTCGGGCAAGCGGCCGTAAATGGGGCGCGGCGGCAACAATCTCTGTTCCCGCGGCAACAGGATGGCGGCGGCGGCATCAAGGGTGA
>Ga0182749_1003830_pt1 | contig 10094 bp, 6 predicted proteins | sample eDN3rd37CKraftMG_FD_128875 | JGI IMG/M metagenome (GOLD analysis project Ga0182749, IMG submission 128875) | Enriched Miracle-Growth compost microbial communities from Emeryville, California, USA - eDNA 3rd pass 37_C Kraft MG (version 2) (version 2) ...
CCGGCAAAAGGCGTGACTTTTGCCGGCTGAGCATGTGCAACGGGTTCTGGGGCGATTTTTTCGAGACCGTGGCTTCGTTTCCGCCGGCAAAAGGCGTGACTTTTGCCGGCTGAGCTGTGCAACGGGTTTTGGGGCGATTTTTTCGAGATCGTAGCTTCGTTTCCGCCGGCAAAAGGCGTGACTTTTGCCGGCTGAGCATGTGCAACGGGTTCTGGGGCGATTTTTTCGAGACCGTAGCTTCGTTCCCGCCGGCAAAAGGCGTGACTTTTGCCGGCTGAGCATGTGCAACGGGTTTGGGGCGATTTTTTCGAGACCGTGCCTTCGGTTCCGCCGGCAAAGGGCGCGACTCTTGCCGGCTGGGCATGTGCATCGGTTTTGGCGGCGAATTGTTCGAGGCCGTGGGCCCGGTAGCATTCAGGCTCGCGTGAATCGGGTCAGGAGGGGTGGTTCATGAGTTTTGTCATTGTCGTCGTCGCACTCATCGCCTTGCTGCTCTTCAGCGCCATCCGCGTGCTGAACGAGTACGAGCGCGGCGTACTCTTCACCCTCGGGCGCTTCACCGGCATCAAGGGGCCGGGAATCATCTTCGTGTGGCCGGTGATCCAGCGCATGGTCAAGACCGACCTGCGCGTCGTCGTGCTGGATGTGCCGAAGCAGGACATCATTTCGCGCGACAACGTCTCCGTGAAGGTGAACGCCGTCGTCTACTTCCGCATCGTGGACCCGGGCAAGGCGATCATCCAGGTGGCGAGCCCGTTCGAGGCCACCAGCCAGCTCGCGCAAACGACGCTGCGCTCGGTGCTCGGCCAGCACGAGATGGACGATCTGCTCTCGCAACGCGAAAAGCTGAATGCGGACATCCAGCGCATTCTCGACCAGGCCACCGAGGCCTGGGGCATCAAGGTCACCAACGTCGAGATCAAGCACGTGGACCTCGACGAGAGCATGGTGCGCGCCATGGCCAAGCAGGCGGAGGCCGAGCGGACGCGGCGCGCCAAGATCATCCATGCGGAAGGCGAGAGCCAGGCCGCCCAGACGCTCGTCGATGCCGCCCAGGCGTTGGCCCGCGATCCGCGTGCTCTGCAGCTGCGCTACCTGCAAACGCTCGCGGACATCTCCAGCGAAAAGTCGACGGTCATCGTGTTCCCGCTGCCGCTGGACCTCATCAAGCCCTTGTTGGACGTGCGCAAAGAATGAGCGCGAGCGCCGCAGTTCTGTCCCACGCTCTGCCCGAAAGCTCACGCTCATGACCGCAACAGCGCGGACGATCCTGACGGTTGCCGGCGTTCTGCTCGCGCTGGCAACCATCTTCGGCGCCGTCGGCACGCACGCGCTTCGCGCGAGGCTCACGCCGGACCAGCTCGCCGTGTTCGAGACGGCCGTTCGCTATCACGCGTACAACGCGCTCGGGCTGCTTGGCATTGGCGTCGTGGCGCTGACCGTGAACTCTGCACTGCTACGCTGGGCGGCGGGGCTCGTTCTGGCAGGCATCGTGCTCTTCTCCGGCGCGCTGTATCTCGCATCGCTCGGCGCGCCGCGGCCGATTCATGCGTTGCCGCCGTTCGGGGGCGTGGCGCTCATCGCGGGATGGATCGTGTTCGCCGTTGCCGTCTGGCGCGGTTGAAGCAGGATCAGGCGAGGCTTGTGCGCGCCGAAGCGAACGAGCCTCCGTGCGCGCCTTGTTTTCGTCCGTTCGCAGCCCATTTTCCGGGACATGCGTGCTTGCCGCACACCGGCATTCGTCGTGAGAATGCGGGCGCTCACGCCTTCCGTCTGTGGCAGCGAACTGCAGCAGCGAATGCGTTGTCCGAAAGGTCCTCGCGATCTTTCTCATGAACCCGCACAAAGGCACAGTCAGAACATGACGAAACGTTTGGTCGCCGCCTGCATGGTGGCACTTGCGGTCGGCGCGTGCTCGTCGAACCCATCGACCCGATTTTCGGAGGGTGCAGTGGAAGCCCAGACCAGATCCCGTTCTCCCCGGGCTGCGCAGATCGGCGCCTGGGGCATCGAGCTCACGCAGCGCGATGAGCGCGTGAAGCCCGGCGACGATTTCTACCGCTACGCCATTGGCAACTGGCTCGATAGCAACCAGATTCCGCCGGACCGCACCTCGTGGAGCACCTTCGCGGTGCTTGCGAATGAAGCGGAGCAGCAGCTGCGGGACATCGTCGAAAGCCTTCCCCCGGATGCCCCCGCGGGCAGCAACGCGCAGAAGGTGAGAGATCTCTACCGCGCATACCTCGATACCGAAACGATCGAGCGCCTGGGCCTCGCGCCGGTCCGGCCGTTGCTCGACGCCATCGCCGCAGCGCGCACGCACGAAGACATTGCGCGCCTCTTCGGCCGGCCGGACATGCCGGTGCGTTCGCCCATCCGGCAGGTCGTCACCATCGACCAGAAGAATCCGGACCGCTACATCGTCGCGCTCACACAAGGCGGGCTCGGCCTGCCCGAACGCGAGTACTACCTGAAGGACGATCCGAGTCTCGCGCAGATCCGCGAGAAATACGTGGCGCACATCGAGCGCATGCTCACGCTCGCCGGCGTGCCGGATGCCGCCGCGAAGGCGAAATCCATTCTCGAGCTGGAAACGCAGATCGCGCGGCGTCACTGGCCCATCGCAAAGCGCCGCGAACGCGAGCTCACCTACAACCTCCGCACGCGGGATGATCTGGATACGCTCGCACCTGCGTATCCGTGGCACGCGCAACTCGCGCCCGCCGGCACCGACACACAGCGCGAGTATGTGGTGCGCGAGCTGGATGCCATCGAAGGGTTGGGCAAGCTGTTCCTGCAGACGCCCGTTGAGCAGTGGCGCAGCTACATGACGTATCACCTGCTCGCCGTCTCCGCGGAAGTGCTGCCGAAGGCATTCGACGACGAGCGCTTCGATTTCTACGGCCGCACCCTCAACGGCCAGCCGCAGCAGCGCGAGCGCTGGAAGCGCGCAATCGATGCGCTCGACACCGGCCTCGGCGAAGCGCTCGGCCAGCTCTATGTGGCGCGCCACTTCCCGCCCGAATCCAAGGCGAAGATGCTGGAGCTCGTGGAGAACCTGCGTGCCGCCTACGTGGAGCGGGTGAAGAGCCTCACGTGGATGTCGGAGCCGACGAAGCAGGCCGCCCTGGAGAAGCTCGCCACGTTCCGTCCGAAGATCGGTTATCCCGACAAGTGGCGTGATTACTCGGCGCTCGAGATTCGTCCGGACGATGCGTTCGGCAACTTCGTGCGCGCGTCGGTATTCGACTGGGAGCGGGATGTCTCGCGGCTCGACGAGCCCACCGATCGCGACGAATGGGGCATGACACCGCAGACGGTGAACGCGTACTACAACCCCACATTCAACGAGATCGTCTTTCCCGCAGCGATTCTGCAGCCGCCGTACTTCGACCCGAATGCCGACCCGGCGGTGAACTACGGTGCCATCGGTGGCGTCATCGGCCACGAGATGGGCCATGGCTTCGACGATCAGGGTGCGAAGTCCGATGCGCGCGGCGTGCTGCGCACGTGGTGGGCGCCCGAAGACGAAGCAGCGTTCAAGAAACGCGTGGACCGCCTGGCGCTTCAGTACGACGGTTACGAGGCACTGCCCGGCCTCAATCTCAACGGTCGGCTCACGCTCGGGGAAAACATCGGGGACCTCGGTGGCCTCGAGGTGGCCTACGAAGCGTACAAGCTGTCACTGAAGGGAAAGCCCGCGCCGGTGCTGGACGGGCTCACAGGCGACCAGCGGTTCTTCCTCTCATGGGCGCAGGCCTGGCGTTCGCTCATGCGCGACGAGCGGCTGCGCACGCTGGTGATGAGCGATCCCCACAGTCCGCCGCCCTTCCGCGTGAATGGCGTGGTCCGCAACATGGATGAATGGTACGCGGCGTTCGATGTGAAGCCGGGCGATCGGCTGTATCTGCCGCCGGAGGAGCGCGTCAGTATCTGGTGAGATACAGGTGACGATCGGGCGGGCGAAGTCGCACTTCGCCCGCCCGCGACGAGACGTTCCGCAGATCTCTTTCCTTCTCGCCTCATGGGCCTGCGACGCGCAATGCGTCGATTTGCAGACAGGCCGAAGTCCGCTTCGCACGATTCGGGTTTCCTGATTCTCGCAGTGCCGCGCGAGGCACGGGCGTGCCGCAAACAAGCGACACGCAGCGTGCGCGTAGGTGGCAGGCATGCTCTTCGCTACGCGTGCACGTGTTCAGTCGCGCGCGATGTCTCTTCGATGCTGTAGTCGCGAAATATCAGGTTCGCTCGCCGCGACGCATGGTCGAGTGATCGCACGCAAGCGTCTGCTGAAGCGTGGCAATAAGTTGTTCGCAGAAGTGTGCACCCGTACGTGTATGTCGCAATTTGCACATATTGTTCTCGAATCCTTCACGGGCTAGCTTACGTCGCCTCGCACGGCCTGCATCAACGCAGGCGCGAATACAGCGGTCGGAAGCGAGCGGTTGTCTCGATTTCAAGACCGATTACCGTGATCGGGATGGCAGGGCCTCCTTTTCGGAGCGGGCGTTCGCACCGCCCGCACGCACATCAGCCGGTGGTTGCATCGATGACGTGCCTGCCCGCCCGGTCGTTCACGACGGGGGACATTGGATGAGAACGATGCTTGCACAACTCCTCAAGAATCGGCGTGGGAGCCTGCTCTCGCTCGCCACGACCGCGCTGCTCCTGCCGGTGGGCGCGCACGCCGAAGGAAAGACCATCGCCGCCGCAATCGCGCCCGTGGAGGCGCCGCTGCTCTCGGTCTCGAGCTTCGACGACGGAATCCTCAACCTGAACCAGTGGACCATTTCCGGCAACGCGCCGACGCTCACCACGGAGGTGAGCCGCAAGGGGAAATACGCGCTGAAGTCGTTCCTCGACCGGCTGAAATCCGAGAAGTCCTACCGCACCGAGCTGTCGCTGAAAGGCATCAGCGCCGAGCGCGGCAAGGACTACTGGTACGGGTTCAGCATCTATCTGCCGGAGGACTTCGTCAGCGACAACATCTGGGAAATCCTTGCCCAGTGGCACGGCATTCCGGATGAAGACCTCGGCGAGAGCAACGAGAATCTCAATCCGCCCCTGTCGCTCCAGAGCACCAATGGTGAGTGGAAACTCTCCTCGATCTGGGATTCCCGCCAGGTGACGGACAAGAAGAACTACGAAGGCAAGCGCAGCTACAAGCTCGGCGCCTACCAGCGCGGGGCGTGGACCGACTGGGTGTTCCACATTCGCTGGTCGCCGGATTCCAAGGGTCTGCTGCAGGTGTGGCAGAACGGCAAGAAGGTCGTCGACACGGCCGGCCCCATCGGCTTCAACGACAAGCGCGGCCCGTATTTCAAGCTCGGCATCTACAAGGGCTGGGACGACCGGTACGAGCCGCCGGGCAACGTCGGCGTACGCACGGTGTATCACGACGAGATCCGCGTCGCCTCGGGGCCCGATGCCACCTACGCGGATGTCGCCCCCGGCGGGGATTCCCCGGCCAGCACGCGGCGTCCGCTGCCGCCGGAAGGTGTGGCCGTGGAGAGCTCGCTTACCGCGAACCCATGAAGTAGATCGCCGGGAACACGAGGCGGGATAGTCCGGAGTGCTCGAGCATCCTGATCACTCCGGATCGTCTCCGGTACAGGTGCGCGTAGTACGCGAGCGTGATGTCGTCGCAGGCGCTGAACGTTTCCAGCAGAGCGCCCGAAAGCTCGCGGCGTGTGAATCCCGCATGCGCCCCGTACTCGTTGCGGAATCGCCCTCGCAAGCGGGCACGCCAGTCCGCGAGGTTCCAGGCGATCTTGTCGCGCAGTGTGGCGGTTCGGCTGCCGAGATAACCGACCAGGCGCGTGCGGTTGGGTGTTCCGACGCAGTAGTGCCCGCCTGGTGCCAGCACGCGCCGCATCTCGCTGAGGGCCCGCCGGTATCTGGGAATGTGCTCGAGCACATGAAACGAATAGACGAGATCGAACGCCCCGTCGTCGAATTCGAGCTGCGTTGCGTCACCGCGCCGCAGCTCCACGAGACGAGAGGCTTCCGCGTCAAAGCGGTCGCGGACGTCGATCCCCACGACGCGTGTGCCGAGCGCGATTCCGAGGGCGGCCGCTTCACGCCCGGAGCCACAGCCGACGACGAGCGCTCGTGCGATGGGCCGCCCGATGCGGGCGCGAATGATGGACGCCAATACGTCCGTCTTGCGGTCCGGAATCAGGCTGCTCGTCGGGTGGGCGGGAATCGACGCGGAGGCGCTCGTCAGCACAGACGTCATTCTGGTTCACTCCCTGGACACCCGCTTTCTTGAGGAGCGGCGTGTGCACGCAGAGCAAGTTCCGTGCGCGCACGTTGTGCGCTTCTGCGCTCCCGCAGCGTGCGGCAGAATCCGCGTGACGGGGGGCGTCATAGAGCGTTCGCAGCAGCCGGTGCACTGACTGCCGTCAACTTGCGACTGCGGTGAATCGTCACGCGCTTCGGATGTGACGTGTACCGACGGCGCCGCCGGATGCGCGCGGTGGACGGGGGACGGGAGCGCGTGAACGCGCTACCTCTGTAAAAACGCCAGAGTTGTCACCCCAGCGAACGCACAACGTCACTGGACGAATTCGCAGGCGATGATGTGCGGAAAAAGGCGTTCGGCTCGTGGCCCGCAACCGGAAGTTGTATCCCCGTGCCCGTAGTGCACAGTGAGCCGGACCAGCCTGTACCTAATTCCCGCCGAACGTATCGCACGCCTCCACGGCTCCGCTCTTCAGCCCGCGCGTGAACCACGCCATGCGCTGTTCGGCACTGCCGTGGGTGAATGAGTCGGGCACCACATACCCCTGCGTGCGCTTCTGGATGGTGTCGTCCCCGACCGCGGACGCCGCCCGCAACGCCTCCTCCACATCGCCGCTCTCGAGAATCTGCCGGGACTGGTCCGCATGGTGGGCCCACACACCGGCATAGCAATCCGCCTGAAGTTCCATCCTCACCTGCAGCGCGTTTGCCTGCTGCTCCGATGCGCCCCGCTGAGCGGCCCGCACGCGGTCCGATGTGCCGGTGAGCGTTTGCACGTGATGCCCCACTTCGTGCGCGAGCACGTACGCCTGCGCGAAATCGCCCGGCGCCTGGAAGCGGGACTCCAGCTCTTCATAGAACCCGAGATCGAGATAGATCTTCTCGTCGCCCGGACAGTAGAACGGACCGACGGCGGCGCTCGCGAAACCGCAGGCGGACCGCACCTGGCCCGTGAACAGGACAAGCGTGGGCGGCGAATATCGGCCGCCGTGTTCCGCAAACAGGGTGCTCCAGGTGTCCTCCGTTTCGCCGAGCACGGCTGAGATGAACTGCCCCTGCTCATCCTGAGGCACTCCGCTCTCCGGCGGAGGTGCGGAGCCGGACGGAACGGACTCCGTGACGCCCATGATGAGACGCGGATCGATGCCGAGAAAATACGCGGCAACGAGCGCCAGCAGCGTGCCGCCCACGCCGAGCTTCAGGCCGGGACCGCCGACGCGCCTGCCCCGATAGTCCTGCACATTCGTGCTGCGGCGACTGCCTTGCCAGCGCATAAACGGTTCTCCGGCTGCATGTGTGTGGGCGGCACTTGCGGATTGCTGAGGCCGCCATCCTGACCCCCTGGCCCCGCCGGTGAAAGGTGCAGCGCTCGCCGCAAACGTCGCGCGTTTCGGGATAACGGCAAGGTTGCGCCTCAGTTCCCTTGCGAGGGCCCCACCGCTTTGCGCATGCTGCGCGCCCGATGCAAAAGTCCGGCTTGCCGATCGATGACGTTCTGCCCGAGCTGCGCTCGGCCCTCGCCAGCCATTCCAGTGTCGTTCTGCAGGCGCCGCCGGGCGCGGGCAAGAGCACCGTGGTTCCACTGGCACTGCTGGAGGAGCCTTGGGCGCGTGGCAGGCGTCTCGTCATGCTCGAGCCCCGGCGCCTCGCAGCGCGAGCGGTAGCGCAGCGAATGGCACGAACGCTGCGCGAAGACGTTGGCCAGACGGTGGGATATCGCATGCGCCTGGACACGCGCGTGTCCAGGGCAACCCGCGTCGAAGTGGTCACGGAAGGCGTGCTCACTCGCATGCTTCAGAGCGACCCGTCTCTCGAAGGCGTCGCGGCAGTGATCTTCGATGAGTTTCACGAGCGCAGCCTGCAGGCGGACCTCGGGTTGGCGCTGACGCTCGATGCGCGCGAGAACCTCGCGCCCGATCTCAAGCTGCTCGTCATGTCCGCAACACTGGATGGCGAGCGAGTGGCGGCGCTACTCGGCAACGCTCCGATGGTAACGGCCGAAGGTCGAGCGTTCCCTGTCGAAACGCGCTACGCGGGAAAGGGCGCGCCGTTGTTGCCAGACGGCTCCGCTTCGCGGGGAGTGCAGGACACGCCGGAGCGGCTCGTTTCGCAAATCGTGTGTACTGCGATTTCCGAAGAGCGCGGAGACGTGCTCGTATTCCTGCCGGGCGCGCGAGAAATCCGGCGGGTGCATGCGCTACTGCAGGAACGGCTCACGGGCGTGCTCATCCTGCCCTTGTTCGGTGATCTCTCGGCGGGAGAGCAGGACGCAGCACTTGCGCCCGCACCCGGTGGTCAGCGCAAAGTTGTGCTCGCGACCAATATCGCCGAGACGAGTCTCACGATTCCCGGTGTGCGCGTGGTGGTGGACTCCGGGCTCGTGAGGCGCTCCGTTTTCGATCCGGCCACTGGAATGAGCCGGCTCGAAACGCAACGCATCTCGCGCGCGTCCGCCGAGCAACGGCAAGGGCGAGCAGGGCGCGTCGAGCCGGGCGTGTGCTATCGCGCATGGAGCGAAGGTGCGCAGCGCAGCCTTGCGCCGTTTACCGCGCCGGAGATCGCGGACGCGGATCTTGTGCCGCTGGCGCTGGATCTGGCGAACTGGGGTATACGCGAAGCCACGGACCTTCGCTGGCTCGATCCGCCTCCCGCCGCACTGCTTGCGAGCGCGCGGGACCTGCTCGCGAGGCTGGGCGCGCTGGACGAGGAAGGTCGCATTACGCCGCACGGCAGAGACATGGCTCAGCTCGCCGTTCACCCGCGCCTCGCTCACATGCTGCTCAAGGCGCGTGGTATCGGTCAGCTGCCACTTGCGGCTGATCTGGCCGCGATGCTGAGCGAGCGCGATCTGCTTCGCGGAGCAGGGGGCGCGCGCGATGCGGACGTGCGCACGCGGCTGGATGTGCTCCGGAGCGATCGAGCACCACAAGGCGTCGATCGAGGAGTGCTGGAGCGCGCACGACGAATGTCGCGCGATCTGGTGCAACGAATCGGTCGTGAGACGCCGGCGACCGGCTCGGCAGAATCGATCAAAGCACGCCGGATTGAAGGTGAGGGCGCATCGCGTGCGTCGGGCGCTTACGCAGATGCATCAGCTGTGGGGCTGCTGCTTGCGTTTGCGTATCCGGACCGCATTGGCCGCCGACGCGCTGGGGAAGCGCCTCGCTACACGCTCGCGAACGGGCGCGGTGCGCGCTTTGCAGACGTGCAAAGCCTCGCCCGTCAGGAGTTCATCGTCGCAGTGGATCTGGACGACCGCGAGCGCGACGCACGCATTCTGCTCGCGGCACCGCTCGCGCAAGAGGACATTCTCGGGCACTTCAGCGATCGCATCGAGCGACTGGAATCGGTCGAGTGGAGCAGCCGCGAGCACGCGGTAATCGGCCGGCGCGTTGTCCGCCTCGACAGCATCCTTCTCGATGAGAAGCCGCTCACCGAATGGCCAGCCGACGCGGCGCGCGAGGCGATGCTCAAAGGCATCCGGGAGCTTGGTATCGGGGCACTCCCGTGGACGCGCGATGCGCGCGATGTGCAGGCTCGCATCGAGTTCGTGCGCCACACCGTGCCGGAGTGCCAGGACTGGCCCGCTGTCGACGATGCAGCGCTGCTCAGCTCGCTCGAGGAGTGGCTCGCGCCGTGGCTCGATGGCATCACGCGCCGTGAGCATCTGGCGCGCATACCGCTGGGCGATGCCCTTCGCTCGCGCCTCACGTGGGAGCAGCAGCGCCGCCTGGATGAGCTGGCTCCCACCCATCTCGAAGTGCCCACCGGTTCCCGCATCCGCATCGACTATCTGGACGAGAGCGCGCCCGCGGTCTCGGTGCGATTGCAGGAAGTGTTCGGGCTCGAAG
>Ga0182749_1003832_pt1 | contig 10092 bp, 5 predicted proteins | sample eDN3rd37CKraftMG_FD_128875 | JGI IMG/M metagenome (GOLD analysis project Ga0182749, IMG submission 128875) | Enriched Miracle-Growth compost microbial communities from Emeryville, California, USA - eDNA 3rd pass 37_C Kraft MG (version 2) (version 2) ...
CCCCGCCGTCACCGTGCTGGGCGCGGTGGAGGGGCTGGCGGTCGCGCAGCCGGGGCTGGGGGCGCTGGTGCTGCCGATCTCGGTCGCGATCCTGATCTTCCTGTTCTCGATCCAGCGGTCGGGCACGGCAAGGATCGGGCTGTTCTTCGGACCGATCATGCTGGTCTATTTCGTGGCGATCGGCGCGCTGGGCCTCATCAGCGTCGTCGCGACGCCCAACGTGCTGTTCGCGCTGTCGCCGCACCATGCCTTCGTCTTTTTCTACCACGACCCGTTGCGCGCGTTCCTCGCGCTCGGCTCGACCGTGCTGGCGGTGACCGGGGCGGAGGCGCTCTATGCCGACATGGGCCATTTCGGGCGCAAGCCGATCAGCGTGTCGTGGCTGTTCTTCGTCCTGCCCGCCCTGCTGCTCAATTACATGGGGCAGGGGGCGCTGCTGTTCCGCGAAGGGCATGTCGCGCTGGAAAGCCCGTTCTACATGCTGGCGCCCGACATGCTGCGCCTGCCCCTCGTCCTGCTGGCGACGGCGGCGGCGGTGATCGCCAGCCAGGCGGTGATCTCGGGCGCGTTCTCGGTCACGCAGCAGGCGATCCAGCTCGGCTTCGTGCCGCGCCTGCGCATCGAGCATACCAGCGCGGCGACGGCGGGGCAGATCTACGTGCCGCTGGTCAACTGGCTGCTGATGGTCATGGTGCTGCTGCTGGTGCTGTTCTTCCGCACCTCGTCCAACCTCACTTCGGCCTATGGCATCGCGGTGACCGGGGCGATGCTGATCGACACCTGCCTGCTGTCGGTCGCGATCTTCCGCCTGTGGCACTGGAAGAAGCGCTACGGCTTGCCGCTGCTGGCGATCTTCTTCCTGGTCGACGGCGCCTATTTCTCGGCCAATCTGACCAAGATCCCCGATGGCGGCTGGTTCCCGCTGCTGGTCGGGTTCGTGGTGTTCACCATCCTGACCACCTGGGCCAGGGGGCGGCAGCTGATGATGGCGCGGCTGCGCGAATCGGCGATGCCGGTCAAGGTGTTCATCACTTCCGCGGTCAGCTCGGCGACGCGGGTGCCGGGGACGGCGGTGTTCCTGACCTCCTCGCCCGAAGGCGTGCCGCACGCCCTGCTTCACAACATCAAGCACAACAAGGTGCTGCACGAACGCGTGATCCTGCTGACCGTCAAGATCGCCGATTCGCCCTATATCGCCGAAGCCGACCGGGTGGTGCTCGATCATCTCGGCCACGGCTTCCATCGCGTGATCCTGCGCTACGGCTTCATGCAGGAGCCGGACGTGCCCGCCGCGCTGTCGCTGGTCGGCGGATGCGGCGACAAGTTCAAGATGATGGACACCAGCTTCTTCCTCGCGCGGCAGACGCTGCTGCCCTCGTCCAAGCCCGGCATGTCGATCTGGCGCGAGAAGCTGTTCGCATGGATGCTGCGCAACGCGGAAAGCGCGATGGAATTCTTCCGCCTGCCGACCAACCGCGTGGTAGAGCTGGGCAGCCAGGTCGAGATTTGACGACGGAAGGTGCGGACTGCGTGCTTCCACCGCCCCGAATAGCCAGCGAGTGCGAACCCGGTGCGCCGTCCAAGTCAACACTATGACACATGTGCGCTTGACCGTGCGGGAACGGCTTCTTATAGGCCGCCCCTCGCGGCAACGCGTGCCCTTTCGGGGCGGAGTAGCTCAGCTGGTTAGAGCACGGGAATCATAATCCTGGGGTCGGGGGTTCAAGTCCCTCCTCCGCTACCACTTGCACGGTCCGGTTGGAGTCGCCGACGGCGATTTCCCGGTGAATCAGAAACGCCGCCGTAGCTGGATCAGGAATTGCCTGGGTTCGACCGGATAGCCGATCGTGCCCACGCTGCCGGTGTTGTAGCGCCGGTCGGCGAGATTGGTCACCGACAGGGTCGCCGACCAGTTTCCGAGTTGATAGCCGATCTGCGCATTGGCCGTCGCAGCGTCCGTGACTCGATGCTGCGGTTCGTTGCAGAGCGCGATGTTATAGGACGAGGCCGCGCTGTAATCGCCGCCGATCCTCAGCCGCCCCGAACCCAGCCGGTGCTCGAAGCTGGCCCGCAACTGATAGCGGAAGGCGGGCGTGAAGCGCAGGTCGAGATCATATTCGTTCGGCACGAATGCCGTGCAGCCGGGACTCGATTTGAGCCTGGTGAAGCGATCGGCCAGCGTCGAGATCCAGCCGCCCAGCTCCACGCCGGCCACCGGCACGGCGGTCCATTCCAGCTCCAGCCCCTGGATGCGCGCATCCCCCACATTCTGGCGGAATATCTCCGGCGGGCTCGAATTGGCGCGGGCCGCCGAGAAGGCGATGTCGGTATAATCGTTAATGAAATAATCGACGTTCACCCTGACGCGCCGGCCGAACCAGTCCGACTTCACGCCGGCTTCGTAGTTCCAGACCGTCTCCGGCGCGATCGTTCCCTGGCGATTCATCACGAAATCGATGTTGCGCGCGCGGCCATCGAAACTACCGCTGCGAAAGCCCTTGGCTGCCGAGAGGTAGAAAAGCGCCTGCCACGTCCGCTCGCCCAACCGATAGTCGGCGGTGAAGCGTGGCGATACGTCGGTCCAATGGCCGGCGATGCGGCGTTCGGCGCGGCGGCCGTCCGGCAGGATCAGCACGGTGTCGGGCGCGGTCAGGAAACGGACGTCATAGCGCTTGCGCTCGTTCGTATAGCGCAACCCCGCGCTGATGCTGGCGCGGGCGCCGAGCCTTGCCGTCGCGGTGGCGAACGCCGCGTAGCTCTCGGTATCGAGCCGCGGCAGGTATGGCGACCAATTGCCCGTGGTGCCGCTCCCTCGCGACGGTGCATTGAAGAAGTCGCCGTTCCTGAACCACGCATCGGGAGAGCCGACCGGGGTGGCGAGGCTTACCGCCGTCAACTGGTCGTTATGCTCGCTGAAATAATATAATCCGCCGAGCAGATCGAGCCGGCCGTCAAGGATCGTGTCGGTGAACTGGACTTCCTGGCTGAAGCTATGCTGCCGCTGGTCCTGAAGCAGGGTCACGTTGCTGCCGACGCCGGGCGCATTGGCGGTCTGGTCGAAGCCGATACGGGAACGCAGCACCCGATAGCCGGTGATGGAGGACAGAGTGCCGCCGCCGACATGATAGTCGATCCGCAGCGATGCGCCGCCGGTGTCGGTCCTGCCGAGCGGTTGCGTATCGGCCGACCGGAAATCGTCGATGTCGCCATCGGGTGTCGCGAACATGTTGGTGTAGCGGCCGGGGTTGGACGGATCGGGAAGGAATTGCTGCGGAAATCGCGGGCCGGAGCGATCGATCGAGATATCGGCGGTGGCATAGATCTCGAGACCGGCGGCCGGTTCCCACAACAGCGACGCACGACCGCCCTTCACGTCCTGCCCATTGACGCGTTCGCCATTGGTCAGGTTGCGCCCCCATCCGGCCTGGTCGCGGGACAGGCCCGACAGACGCAACGCCAGGTTGGGAGCGAGCGGCAGGTTGAGCGTGGCGCGCGCATCGAAGCGTCCGTAGCTGCCCGCCGCCACGTCGGCGATACCGCCCACGCCATCGAAGGACGGGCGTTTCATCACCAGCTTGATCGCGCCGCCGCTGGTGTTGCGGCCGTACAAGGTTCCCTGAGGCCCGCGAAGCACCTCGATCCGCTCGACGTCGATCAGGTCCAGCAGCGAACCGGTCGAGCGCGGATAGATCACATCGTCGACATAGATGCCCACGGGCGGATCGTTGGTGAAGATGGAATCGCCTTCGCCGACGCCGCGCATGAAGACCAGCGCACCGGAACTCGTGCCGAAGTTCCGCGCCAGGTAAAGGTTCGGCACGTTGGCGCCCAGGCGATCCAGATTGAGCATCGCCTCATTGTCGATTCGCCGCGATCCGAGCGTCGTGACGGCGATCGGCACGTCCTGCTCGCTTTGTTCCCGACGTTGAGCAGTGACGAGGATGTCTTCCGTCGACGCGGCAGCCGGCGTGTCCTGCGCCGCCGCCGGCATGGCGGACATGGCCGGGCCGACAAGGCAGAAGCCGATCGCGATGTGGCCAATATAGGAAGGGACCCAGCCCAGTAGTCGCCTCCGCAACAGTCACATGGCTCCGGCAGATCTGCGCATTCCTTGAGCTCCTTTTCCCGTCGTACGGCTCGTCAACTCGGCGCGAATAGCCTGGCATGCGTTCTCAAGCCATCGGCAATTCCTCGGCGCTATTCGTCGCAAACGACGACGGAGGAAGAAACCGACCGGATCGTCATCACCGGCACCCGCGCCATAAGGCAGCTTCGAGTCGTTTTTTCCGTTCCGAATACGATAGTTTTTAAGTCTATATTGCAACATGGAAGCGGTAAAAAATGTATATAATGCTTGTTTTACAACGGTATAATCATCGTTGCATAATGAATATATATAGCTATCATTTTTGCGGGAGAAATCGCACAAAGGGTTGAGCCATGAAGCGTGCACTTGGAATCACCGTCTCCGCCATAGCACTGGGTGTCGCGCTGCCTGCCGCTGCGCAGCAGGCCGACCAGACTTCGAGCCAGGCTGCCGCCGATAACCAGCCCCAGGTCGGCGACATCGTCGTCACCGCGCAAAAGCGCAGCGAGCGATTGCAGGAAGTCCCGATCGCCGTCACCGCGCTGACCGGCGAGACGATCAGGGAGCGGCGGGTGATGGACCTGCTCGACCTGTCGAACCAGGCGCCGGGGCTTCAGATCAAATCCGACGACAACAGCGCCAATCCGCGCATCTTCATTCGCGGCGTCGGCGTCAACGACTTCAATCCCGCGACCAACAGCGCGGTCGGCATCTATGCCGACGGCGTCTATGTCGGCTCGCCGCTGGCGCAGCGCTTCGCCTTTTTCGACCTGCAGCAGGTGGAGGTGCTGCGTGGACCGCAGGGCACGCTCTATGGCCGCAACACGACCGGCGGCGCGATCAACGTCATCAGCCGGCTGCCGGGCAACGACCCGGAAGGCGACCTGACCTTCGAATATGGCAATTTCAATTCGGTGAACCTGCAGGGCGGGGTCAGCGCGCCGGTCATCGAGGACAAGCTGGCGGTCCGCGTCGCGGGGCTCTTTCAGCGCGATGACGGCTATATGGTCAACCGCGAGACGGGCCATTCGGGTAACAACGCCAAACGCTGGGCGGTGCGCAGCGTCGTGCATTTCACCCCCGGCTCGACCGTGACCGACGACCTGGTGTTCAGCGCCGGGCAGTCGCTCGGCGGATCGATCTGGGCGTACAACCGCTCGCTCCTTCCGCAGACGGTGGAGGCGACCGGCCCTGACGGCCTGTGTGCGCCGGCTTATTACACGTCCGGCATGTGCACCAACGTCCTGGGCTATGCCAATACCAGCAGGAACCTCTACGAGGGCGATTATCGCTTCGAAGGTCAGGACAAGGTCGACCAGAATTCGCTGGCCAACACGCTGACGATCGACCTCGGCAGCCTGTCGGTGGTGTCGGTCACGGGCTATCAGTTCGCGCGCCGCCATGTCGAGGAGGATACCGATGCCGCGCCGGTGCCGGTGCTCAACGCCTATCACCACGAAACCGACCGCACGTTCAGCCAGGAACTGCGCCTTCAGTCGAACGGCCATACCCGGCTGCGCTATGTCGTCGGCGCCTATTACGCGCGCAACGTGCTGAAGGCCGATTCCTATTACAACGTCCTGCCGCCCTTGCAGGTGCCTCCCTACGGCCCCGACCCGGCGGACGGGATCGACGTGTTCCGCTGGCCGCTGAAGCAGAAGGTCGACAGCTATGCCGTGTTCGGGCAGCTCGACTTCGACCTGACCGATCGGCTGACGCTGACCGGCGGCCTGCGCTATTCCGCCGATCGCAAGAGCTACCATTATGTCAGCGAGGCGGACAGCCTGGCGGAGCCGCTGTTCGTCTATGACGGATCGAGGACGTTCGCTTCGGTGTCGGGCAAGGCGGGCATCCAGTACAAATTCTCGCCCGAGGCGAACGTCTATGCCAGCTACAGCCGCGGCAGCAAGAGCGGCGGGTTCTTCAGCGGGCAGGCCAGCGACATCGTCGATATCGGCCCTTACAAGGACGAGACGGTCAACGCCTATGAGGTCGGCGCGAAGACCGAATTGCTCGGCCGGACGTTGCGGGCCAACCTGTCGGCCTTCTATTACGATTACCAGAACATGCAGGTCTATACGACCGTGGTGGACGGCCTGATCACTCGCCAGCTTTTCACCAACGCCTCGGCCGCGCGCATCTATGGCGGCGAGCTGGAGCTGCTGGCGACGCCGGCGCATGACCTGAACGTCAGCCTGAACATCGCCTATCTCGACGCGAAATATCGCAATTTCCGGTCGGCCGGGAACGATTATTCCGGCAATGTCCTGCCTTCCGCCCCGAAGATCAGCGTCCAGGGCGGCGTGGATTACAAGCACAGCCTGGGCAGGATCGGCACGCTGGTGGCGAGCACCAGCATGACCTTCCGCAGCAAGGTGTTCTTCGACACCTCCAACACGCCCCGGCTGAGCGACCAGGCGCGCGCTTATGTCGACGGCCGGCTCGGCCTGCGGATACGGGACGACAAGTTCGAGATCGGCGTCTGGGCCAAGAACATCTTCGACGAGACGAACATCTCCGACATCACCACGATCGAAAGCCTCGGCTTCGACGCGGTGAGCGTCGGGCCGCCGCGCACCTACGGCCTGTATCTCAAGGCGCGATATTGAGATGGCCGACCTTGCGGCCGCCGAAGGACGCGCGTGGCTGGGGCCGCCGCCTTCCGCGGCCGAACTGGGCGCGACGCTGTTCGCCGGGGTCACCGGGATCATGTTCGCCGGGGTCGGCCCGCTGCTGCTCGGCGCGCTCGAACATGCCGGGCGGCTGAGCGCCGCGCAGATCGGGCAGGCGGGCATGGTCGAGCTGCTCACCATGGGACTCGCCGCCGGGCTGACCGGGGCGGTGGCGGGAACGCGGCGGCTCCGCCCGCTGACGATCGCCTGCGGGCTGCTGATCGCGCTGCTCGACGCCGCGACCATCTGGTGCGACGGCTGGACGCTGGTGGCGGTGCGCGGATTGGCCGGGGTGCCGAGCGGCGGCCTGATCTGGCTGATGACCGCGATGATCGTGCGCGCGCCGCGCCCCGAACGCTGGGCGGCGATCTACCTGACCGTGCAGACGCTGGCGCAATTCGTCGTCGTCGCGACGCTGGGGCCGTGGGTGGTGCGCCCGTTCGGGGCCGATGGCGGTTTCGCCGTGCTGGCGGCGATGGGGGCGGCCGCCGCGCTCGCCGGGTTCGCGGTGCCGCGCGCCTTCGCGCCGCTGCCGGTCGCCGCCGACGAGCCGAGCGGCCTGCCGTCGCCGCGCGGGCTGGCGGCGTTGGCGGCCGCGTTCTGCTTCAACGCCGCGATCCTGGCGGTGTGGATCTATGTCGAGCCGCTGTCGCGCCAGGCGGGCCACCCCGCCGGGACCGCCGACCTCGCGCTGTCGCTGTCGCTCGCGGCGCAGGTGGCGGGCGGCACGCTCGCGACATTGCTTGCCGGGCGGATGCGCTGGCTGCCGGCGCTGCTCGGCTCGCAGGCGGCGATGGCCGCGCTGATGCTGCTGTTCGCCTGGACGCCGGGGCGGGGCGCGTTCCTCGCCGCCTCGGCGCTGTTCGGCGGGTTGTGGATGTTCTCCTCCCCGCTGATGACGCCGCTCGCGATCGAGGCGGACCCGACGCGCCGCGCCGCCGTGCTCGGCTCGGGCGCGGCGTTGCTCGGGTGCAGCGCCGGGCCGCTGCTCGCCTCGCTGGCGGTGAGCGACGCCGATGTGCGCGGCTGCGCGATGCTGGGCTGCGGGCTGATGGCGGCGGCCATCGCGATCGTGGCCGCCGTTCATTTGACACGCCGAAACATTGTCCTCACCCGATCCGCATGACCGCTTCAGCCACCGCCCGTATCCGCCGCCCCCGCACCCGCAAGCCGGCGCTCGCCACCAAGCGGCGTCCGACCCAGGCGCGCGCGCAGGACACGTTCGAGCTGATCCTGGAAACCGCGGGCGAACTGCTGGAACGGATGGGTTTCGAACAGCTCACCACCAACGTCATCTGCGAGGCGGCGGGCCTGTCTCCGCCCGCCCTGTATCGCTATTTCCCGAACAAATACGCCGTGCTCAAGGAACTGGGCGACCGGCTGATGCGCGCGCAGGACGATGAGGTGATGGCCTGGGTCGATGCGGGCGGCCTGACCGGCGAGACGTTCGACGAGCGGCTGGCCAGGAGCATCGCGATCCACGAGCGCATGGTGGCGATCCAGCGCGAGTTTCCCGGCGGCGTGGCGATCGGCCGCGCGTTGCGGGCGGTGTCGGCGCTGCAGAGCATCCGCTTCCGGTCGCGCGACATGGTGGCCGCCCATTTCTTCCGGCACATGCGCGCGCTCTATCCCGCCACCGATCCGCGTCGGCTCGAAGTCATCACCCGCATGACCGTGGAGCTGAGCTATGCCGCGATCGAGATGGTGGTCGAGGAACCCGATCGCGATGCCGATATCATCAACAGGGAAGTGTGCCTGATGTTCGCGCATTATTTCGCGAGCTTCAGCTAGACCCGGCAATGGAGAAAGGTGCGGATGGAGTGGCATAACTGGTCGGGAAGCGTCGCCGCGCGGCCGCAGGCGATCGCGCGGCCACGCGACGAGGCTGAGCTGCGCGCCGCGATCCTCTCCGCCTCGAAGGTGCGCGCGCGGGGCGCGGGCCATTCGTTCATGCCCCTGTGCGAAACGGAGGGCACCTTGCTCGACATGTCCGGCTATGCCGCGCCGATCGAGATCGCACCCGACCGCGCGAGCGCGTGGGTTCCCGCCGGCTGGAGCCTCGCCCGGCTGACCGAGGCGCTGTGGAACGAGGGGCTGTCGCTCATCAACCAGGGCGACGTGAATCCGCAGTCGCTGGCCGGCGCCACCGCCACCGGCACGCATGGCACCGGCAAGGATCTCGGCAGCCTGTCGACGCAGGTCACGGGATTCGAGCTGATGCTGGCGGACGGATCGCTGGTCGAATGCGATGCGCGGACCAATCCCGACCTCTTTCAGGCGCAGCGGCTGTCGCTTGGCCTGCTGGGCGTGGCGACGCGCATCCGCATCGACGCGCTGCCCGCTTACCATCTCGAGGAACGGATCGAGGCGCGCCCGCTCGGCGAAATGGCCGAACGCTGGCAGGAACTGGCGAACGAGACGCGACATTTCGAATTCTTCGTCTTTCCCTATGCCGACACGGTGATCTTCAAGACCCTCCAGCCCGTCGAAGGCGAGGACGGATCGCGCCGGGCCACCGATATCGACGAACGCCCGTTCCGCCTCGCCTGCGAGATGGGGCGCCGGGCGCCGTTCCTGATACCCTCGCTGCAACGCCTGATGATGCGGCTGAGCAGCAAGCCGTCGCGCCGTGTCGGTCCGGCGTGGCGGATCTTTCCCGGCGAGCGCACGATCCGATTCGAGGAAATGGAATATGAGCTGCCCCGCGCCGATGGATTGCCGACGCTGATGGAGGCGATCGGTTATATCCGGCGCAGGAAGCTGCCGGTCGCCTTCCCGTTCGAGTTCCGGCTGGTGGCGGGCGACGATATCTGGATGTCGCCGTTCAATCGCGGTCCGGGCGCGTCGGTGTCGTTCCACCAATATGCGCGGATGCCCTGGCGCGACCTGTTCGCCGAGATCGAGCCGGTGCTGCGCGGCGCCAACGGGCGGCCGCATTGGGCGAAGCGCCATACCTTGCGCGCGGAGGAGGTCCACGCGCTCTATCCCAGGACCGCCGATTTCCTGAAAGTGCGCGCCGGGGTCGATCCGGCGGGCAAGTTCGTCAACGCCGATCTGGCGCGGCTGTTCGGCATCGAAGGGGCAAGGCCATGACCGACGAGGAGCTGCATCGCCATCTGGTCGGTCGCCAGGGGTCGCGGCGCGACCTCAACACGCCGGCGCTGGTGATCGACCGCGACGCGCTGGACCGCAACATCGCGCGGATGGCCGGTTTCGCCGCCGCCAACGGGTTGAAGCTGCGTCCGCATGCCAAGACGCACAAGAGCGCCGATGTCGCCCGTCGCCAGATCGCGGCGGGAGCGGTCGGCCAATGCTGCGCCAAGCTGGGCGAGG
>Ga0182749_1003833_pt1 | contig 10090 bp, 5 predicted proteins | sample eDN3rd37CKraftMG_FD_128875 | JGI IMG/M metagenome (GOLD analysis project Ga0182749, IMG submission 128875) | Enriched Miracle-Growth compost microbial communities from Emeryville, California, USA - eDNA 3rd pass 37_C Kraft MG (version 2) (version 2) ...
CTCGGCGACCGCTACGGGGCGAGCTGCTCTCCCGCGCTGATCGGCTTCGCGGAAGAGACGCTGCGGAGTCTCGGCTTCAGCGTGGTCCGCAACCGGCCTTACGCGGGCGGCTACATCACCGAGCATTACGGCGCGCCCGCGAGCGACTTCCACGCGCTGCAGATCGAGATCAACCGCGCGCTCTATATGGACGAGCGAAACCACTCCAAGACCGAGGGTTTCGAGCGGCTTCGGCAGAAGCTGACAGGGTTCGTCCAGCAGCTGGTCGAGGCGCCCTTCGGGGCGCTCGCTGCGCCGCGCGCGGCGGCCGAATAGGGCGCGCCGGACGGCCTCCTATCGTCTGATAGAAAAATCGTTGCAATCCGCCGCGGATGACGCCAATGTCCCGCTGCCTGGACAAAATGACCTAAAAAAAGGCCGCCCGCAGTTAAGCGAGCGGCCAAGTCTAGGGAGGAAACGCCCAAGGAGGGCAGCGGCGCTACGATCGAAGATCGCAATGCCGCGCCGCAATAAAATGCGGCTGCGCCGCACAAAAAGCAAGGGCAAAACGCTCTAATCGCCGGATGCGACGGCCTGTCGCATTAGCCGGCGATTTTTTTGCGCGCTGCGCTGATGGGCGTGATCGGCGCTATACACGGTCGGCCGGGCGCGCTCCCGAGTCGCTGTTCAGCGGATGCATCGGATGACCGCCGTCGACTTCTCCGCCTTCGTCGATCGCCTCGCCTCCGCCTCGGCGCAAGCCATCCTGCCGTTCTTCCGAACCTCCATCGGGGTCGAGGACAAGGGCCGCGGCTCGGGCTTCGATCCGGTGACGGCCGCCGACAAGGCCGGCGAGAGCGTGATGCGCGCGATCATCCGGGAGACCTTCCCGGGCCACGGGGTGATCGGCGAAGAGCACGGCGACGAGGCGACGGATTCCGAGTTCGTCTGGGTGCTCGATCCGATCGACGGCACGCGCTCCTTCATCCTCGGCCTGCCGATCTGGGGCACGCTGATCGGTTTGCTGCGCCGCGGCACGCCATGCTTCGGGCTGATGCATCAGCCCTTCATCGGCGAAAGCTTCTCGGGCGACGGGATGAGCGCTTCCTATCGCGGCCCGGCCGGAACGCGCCGGCTCAGGACGCGCGGCTGCCGCAGGCTCGAGGACGCCATGCTGATGGCGACCTCGCCGACCATGTTCACCCCCGAGGAGCGGGCCGCCTTCGACGCGGTCTCGGCGGAGACCCGCCTGACGCGCTGGAGCGCCGACTGCTACGCCTACGCCATGCTGGCCTCCGGCCATGTCGACCTGATCATCGAGGCGGACCTGAAGCCGTTCGACATCGTCGCCCTGATTCCGCTGATCGAGGGCGCCGGCGGGGTGGTGACGAATTGGGAGGGCGAGCCCGCCAGCCAGGGCGGCCGCATCGTCGCGGCGGGCGATCGACGGCTGCACGAGGCCGCGCTCGAGCGGCTCGCGCGCGGCTGAGCGGTCCCATGCTCGGGCGCATCAGGCGCGACTATCTCGGGTTTGCCGGCCGCATCCCCCGGCTCGTCTACTGGCGGCGCTCGCTCGCCTCCGGGATCGTCAGCGGCCTGCTGGTCGCCGGGGGCTGGCTGCTCGCGCCCTACAGCCAGCCGGCCTTCCTGATCCTGGACGCGCTCGCCTTCGTGATTTCCGCGCTGACGCTGGCGTCGCTCTCGGTGCGGCGGTTCCAGGACCACGGCCGCAATGGCTGGCTCGGGCTCGGCGTGCTGGTCGCCGCGGCGGCGGTCGCCTATGCGGGCCAGTTCGGCCTCGCGCCCCCCTATGCGGCGGTCCTGGGCGGGACCGTCAGCCTCGCGCTCTTCGTCTATCTCGGCTTCGTCCGCGGCTCGCGCAGGGCCAACCGCTACGGTCCCGACCCGCTCGCCTGAACCGCGCTCAGCGGAGCGTGCGGCTGCCCGGCACAAAGGCGTCGAAGGCCGCCCAGAACAGGTCGCGGATGTCGTCGCGCTCGCTCATGATCTCGTGGCGCGCGCCGCGCATCATCAGATGCCCGCCGCCCCTCAGACGCGCGGCGAAGCTCGCGCCGGCAAGCGGATCGACGATGCGGTCGTCGCCCGCGGTCATCATCAGCGTCGGCACGCGGAACGATTCCGGCCGCCCCCGCGCGGCGATCGACGCCGTCGCCTGGTAGGCGGCCCGCAGCCAGCCGATCGTCGGCGCGCCGAGGCCGAGCTCCGGCGCATGCCGGATCAGCGCGGCGGTCCGTTCGTAGCGTGCCTGATCGGAGGTGACCGGATTGCCCTGGAACGGCAGCAGGGACATCGGCCGGTTGGCGCCGCCCGGGACGTAAGCCCCCGAAAAGCCGATGCCGTTCAAGCCCGCCGCGAGCGCGCGCGCCCATGGACCGCTCACCCGCCGGGGAACGCCAATCAGCGGCGCGGTCAGCACCATGCGGTCGAACCATTGCGGCTGGCGCTCGACGAGGCTGAGCAGGACCGGCGCGGACATCGAATGGCCGAGCGCGAAGAAAGGCGGCGGACAATCGGTGAAGACGAGCTGGCGCATCAGCGCCTCGGCGTCGAGCCGATACTGGGCGAAATCCGTGACGTGGCCCTTGAGCGGGTTCCGCAGCAGGCGCTGCGATCCGCCCTGCCCGCGAAAATCCAGGGTCGCGACCGCAAAGCCGCGCGCCAGCAGGTCGCCGACGACCTCCGCGTATTTCTCGATGAATTCGATGCGGCCGTGAAACACGCACACGGTGCCGCGCGCGGCTCCCGCAGGGCGCCATGAGGCGGCGCGCAGCCGCACGCCGTCGGCGGCCGTGAGAATCCGGAGGCGAGCGCCCGCCGGCGCGGCGGCGCCCGGCGGAAACAGCAGCGAGTCGAACGCCTGACGCGGGGGCGCTGGGCGTCGTGGGACGAAAAACGGCATCGCGGACCGGCCAGGAGTCGAGCGGCGGGGCCGCTCCGCGCCCCTCTTAGCAAACATCATTCGCGCCGTCGCCGCTCCCTCTTGACGCTCTGCGACCGACTTCCCAAATTCTGTGCGTCACAGGCCAACCGGCTGTGACAACAGGTGAAATCCGGTCCGGCCATGATGGCGGACCGAGCTTGTGTCGCTTCTTTCGGAGGATATGAGAATGCGCCAGTTCGACCTTGCCCCGCTTTACCGTTCGACCGTCGGGTTCGACCGTCTGTTCTCGCTGCTGGACAGCGTGGCGGGCGGGGATGCGTCGACGCCGGGCTATCCCCCCTACAACATCGAACGCACCGCCGAGAACGCGTACCGCATCACGGTCGCGGTCGCCGGCTTCAGCGAGAAGGACCTCAACATCGAGGTCAAGGAGAGCGCCCTGACCGTGCGCGGCGAGAAGGCCGCCGAGCAGCGGCAGAGCGAAGTTCTCCACCAGGGGATCGCCGCCCGCGCCTTCGAGCGCCGGTTCCAGCTTGCGGACCACGTCCAGGTGACGGGCGCGAGCCTCGAGAACGGCCTGCTTCACATCGAGCTCGTGCGTGAGGTGCCGGAGGCCAAGAAGCCCCGCACCATCCCGATTGGCGCCGGCGCCAAGCCGGCCCAGATCGACGCGCAGGTGGTGGAGTCGCAGCCTCAGGCCGCGTGATCGGCTGAACGGCCCTGTGAGAGGCGTCCCGGGCGACCGGGACGCCTTTTTTGTCGGGCGAGGCGCCGCTCCCCTCCGCCTGTGCTTCTGTCGGGGACGGGTTGACGCGGACGCTTTACCGACCGACGGTTTTCTGATTAAAGGTGCGCGATAGGACAGCAAGGCTGTCCATTTGCGAACTGCGGCTGTGTTCGGCGATTGCGGACGGCGCGGCGGCGGGCGGTTTCAGGACCGGCTCGCCCCGTTTCGGCCGCCAAACGCGCGTGTGCGGCCGATTGGCGGGAGCGGCCCAAAGCCGCGCCAACGCGAGGAACGGCGATGACGAAGACCAGCGAGAGCGACCTGCGGAACCCCGGTCCCGTTGCGACCGCCACGCGTGGCGCTCCGGCGGCGATCGACTCCGGCCTGCCGGCGGCTCAGGGCCTGTACGACCCGCGCCACGAGAAGGACTCGTGCGGCGTCGGCTTCGTGGTCGACATGAAGGGTCGCAAGAGCCACCAGATCATCGAGCACGGCATCAAGATTCTCGAGAATCTCGAGCATCGCGGCGCCGTGGGCGCCGATCCGCGCGCCGGCGACGGCGCCGGCATGCTGGTCCAGATCCCGCACAGATTCTTCGCCGCGGAAGCCGAGCGGCTCGGCTTCACCTTGCCGGAGCCGGGTCATTACGCGGTCGGGCATGTGTTCGCGCCGCGCGACGCGGAGGCGATCGCGCACGTCAAGGCGGTGTTCGAACGCGTCATCGCCGACGAGGGCCAGATCTTCCTCGGCTGGCGCGAGGTGCCGACCGACAATTCCTCGCTCGGCGAGAGCGTCAAGCCGACCGAGCCCGCGCAGCTCCAGCTGTTCGTCGGCCGCTCGCCCTCGATCGAGAGCGAGGACGATTTCGAGCGCCGGCTGTTCATCCTGCGCAAGGTGGTTTCGACCGAGATCTACGGCGCCGATCCGCGCGCCTCGAGCTACTACCCGGTCTCGCTGTCCTGCCGGACCATCGTCTACAAGGGCATGTTCCTGGCCGACCAGCTCGCGGCCTATTACCCGGACCTGAAGGACGAGCGGTTCGAGAGCGCGCTCGCGCTGGTGCATCAGCGCTTCTCGACCAACACCTTCCCGACCTGGTCGCTCAGCCACCCCTACCGGATGGTCGCGCATAATGGCGAGATCAACACGCTGCGCGGCAACGTCAACTGGATGGCGGCGCGGCAGGCCTCGCTCGACAGCGAGCTCTACGGCAACGACATCTCGAAGCTCTGGCCGATTTCCTATGAGGGCCAGTCCGACACCGCCTGCCTCGACAACGCGCTCGAATTCCTCGTGCTGGGTGGCTACTCGCTGACCCACGCGGTGATGATGCTCGTGCCCGAGGCCTGGGCCGGCAACCCGCTGATGGATGAGCAGCGGCGCTCGTTCTACGAGTACCACGCCGCCATGATGGAGCCGTGGGACGGACCGGCGGCCGTCGCCTTTACGGACGGCCGGCAGATCGGCGCGACGCTCGACCGCAACGGCCTGCGCCCCGCCCGCTGGTTCCAGACCGACGACGACCTCGTCGTCATGGCGTCCGAGATGGGCGTGCTGCCGGTTCCGGAGGAGAAGATCGTCCGCAAGTGGCGGCTGCAGCCCGGCCGCATGCTGCTGATCGACCTCGAGCAGGGCCGCATCGTCTCCGACGAGGAGATCAAGGCCGAGCTCGCGGCGGCGCGGCCGTACAAGGAGTGGCTGAAGAAGACCCAGCTGGTGCTGGAGGACCTGCCTGACGCGCCCGCCCCGCGGCCGCGCGCGCAGGCGAGCCTCGTCGATCGCCAGCAGGCGTTCGGCTACACCCAGGAGGACGTCAAGCTGCTGCTGCCGCCGATGGCCACGATCGGCCAGGAGGCGGTCGGCTCGATGGGCACCGACACCCCGCTGTCGGCGCTCTCGACCCGCTCCAAGCTGCTCTACACCTACTTCAAGCAGAACTTCGCGCAGGTCACCAACCCGCCGATCGACCCGATCCGCGAGGAGCTCGTGATGAGCCTCGTGTCGTTCATCGGGCCGCGGCCGAACCTGTTCGACCTGGAGGGCTCCTCGAAGAAGAAGCGGCTCGAGGTGCGCCAGCCGATCCTCACCAATGAGGATCTGGAGAAGATCCGGGCGATCGACGACCTGGCCGAAAGCCATTTCCAGACCCGCACGCTCGACACCACCTACCCGGCCGAGAAGAGCGCCGCCGGCATGGCGGACGCGATCGAGCGGCTGTGCGAGCGCGCCGAGGCCGCGGTCCATGGCGGCTTCAACATCGTCGTGCTCTCCGACCGGCTGGTCGGCCCGACCCGCATCGCGATCCCCGCGCTGCTCGCGACCGCGGCCGTGCACCACCACCTGATCCGCAAGGGTCTGCGCACCTCGGTCGGCCTTGTGGTCGAGTCCGGCGAGCCGCGCGAGATCCATCACTTCGCGGTGCTGGCGGGTTACGGCGCCGAGGCCATCAACCCCTACCTCGCCTTCGAAACGCTTGAGTCGATGCACAAGGCGCTCGACTTCCCCGAGCGGGTCGACGCGCGCGAAGTGCAGACCCGCTACATCAAGTCGATCGGCAAGGGCCTGCTCAAGGTCATGTCCAAGATGGGCATCTCGACCTATCAGTCCTATTGCGGCGCGCAGATCTTCGACGCGGTCGGGCTGTCGAAGGAGTTCGTCGACAAGTTCTTCTACGGCACCGCCACGCCGATCGGCGGCGTCGGCCTGCCCGAGATTGCCGAGGAGACGGTGCGGCGGCACACGCTCGCCTTCTCCGACGTGCCGGTGCTGCGCTCCGCGCTCGAGGTCGGCGGCGAGTATGGCTACCGGATGCGCGGCGAGGACCACGCCTGGACGCCGGAGTCGGTCGCCGACCTGCAGCACGCCGTCCGGCAGCGCTCCTTCGCCAAGTACTCGGACTTCGCGCGCGAGATGAACGAGCAGGCCGAGCGGCTGCTGACGCTGCGCGGCCTGTTCCGGATTCGCCCGGCCCAGGAGCGCGGCCGCGAGCCGGTGGCGATCGAGGACGTCGAGCCGGCTTCCGAGATCGTCAAGCGGTTCTCGACCGGCGCGATGTCGTTCGGCTCGATCTCGCGCGAGGCGCATGAGACTCTCGCGATCGCCATGAACCGGATCGGCGGCAAGTCGAACACCGGCGAGGGCGGCGAGGAGCCGGAGCGCTTCACGCCGCTGCCGAGCGGCGACTCCAAGCGCTCGGCCATCAAGCAGGTCGCCTCCGGACGGTTCGGGGTCTCGGCGGAGTACCTCGTCAATGGCGACATGATCCAGATCAAGGTCGCGCAGGGCGCCAAGCCCGGCGAAGGCGGCCAGCTGCCCGGCCACAAGGTCGACGCCGCGATCGCCAAGGTTCGGCGCTCGACGCCGGGCGTCGGCCTGATCTCGCCGCCGCCGCATCACGACATCTACTCGATCGAGGATCTGGCGCAGCTCATCTACGACTTGAAGAACGTCAACCCGGCGGCCGACGTCTCGGTCAAGCTCGTCTCCGAGGTCGGCGTCGGCACGGTCGCGGCCGGCGTCGCCAAGGCGCGCGCCGACCACATCACGATCTCGGGCTTCGAGGGCGGCACCGGCGCGAGCCCGCTGACCTCGCTCAAGCACGCAGGCGGCCCGTGGGAGACCGGCCTCGCCGAAACCCAGCAGACGCTCGTCATGAACCGGCTGCGCGGCCGCGTCCGCCTGCAGGTTGATGGCGGGCTCAGGACCGGCCGCGACGTCGTCATCGGCGCGCTGCTCGGCGCCGACGAGTACGGCTTCTCGACCGCGCCGCTGATCGCGGCGGGCTGCCTGATGATGCGCAAGTGCCACCTCAACACCTGTCCGGTCGGCATCGCCACCCAGGACCCGGTGCTGCGCAAGCGCTTCAAGGGCACGCCCGAGAACGTCATCGACTATCTGTTCTTCGTCGCCGAAGAGGTCCGCCTGCTGCTCGCCGAGATGGGCTTCACCAGCCTCGGCGAGGTGGTCGGCCGCGCCGACCTGCTCGACAAGCGCGAGGCCATCGGCCACTGGAAGGCGCGCGGCCTCGACTTCACCAAGCTGTTCGCGAAGCCCGTCGTCGGCGCCGACGTCGCGATCCGGCACGCCGAGCGGCAGGACCACCATCTCGAGCAGGTGCTCGACCGCACGCTGATCGAGGCGGCGCGTCCGGCCCTCGAGAACGGCGAACCGGTGGTGATCGAGCACGAGATCATCAGCCGCAACCGCGCCGCGGGCGCGATGCTCTCGGGCGAAGTCGCCAAGCGCTACGGCAGCCAGGGCCTGCCGGACGACACCATCATGGTGAAGCTGACCGGCACCGCCGGCCAGAGCTTCGGCGCGTTCCTTGCGGCCGGCGTCACGATCGAGCTGACCGGCGAGGCCAATGATTACGTCGGCAAGGGGCTTTCGGGCGGCCGCATCGTCATCAAGCCCGCCGACAACGCCGCCATAACGGCCGAGGAGTCGATCATCGTCGGCAACACCGTGCTGTACGGAGCGATCGAGGGCGAGTGCTACTTCCGCGGCGTCGCCGGCGAGCGCTTCGCGGTCCGCAACTCGGGCGCGATCGCGGTCGTCGAAGGCGCCGGCGACCATGGCTGCGAATACATGACCGGCGGCGTCGTGGTGGTGCTCGGCAAGACCGGGCGCAACTTCGCGGCCGGCATGTCGGGCGGCGTCGCTTATGTGCTTGACGAGGCCGGCGACTTCGCCGCGCGCTGCAACCTCTCGATGGTCGATCTCGAGCCGGTGCCGGAGGAAGAGGAGCTTCTCGAGGAGCTCCACCACCATGGCGGCGACCTCGAGTTCAAGGGCCGGATCCATGTCGATCCGGACATGACCCGGCATGACGAGGAGCGGCTGAAGCAGCTCATCTCGGCGCATCTCGCGCACACCGGGTCGACCCGCGCCAAGGCGATCCTCGACGATTGGGCCTCGTACCGGAACAAGTTCGTCAAGGTGATGCCCGTCGAGTACCGCCGCGCGCTGCGCGAGATGGAGAAGGCGCGCAGCCTGCAAGCGGCGGAATGAAGCGCCGCCGCGACTAGCGTCCTCGTCCCGGACAGCCTAATAGGGCCGCTCCGGGACCCTTATCAGAACGGGTCTAATCGCCACGCCCGCCGGGTCTGAAGACCGCGACGGCCGTGGCGCGCGGACACATGAACGGGGCCTCCGCGAGGAGGAAGCCAGGAAATGGGCAAGGTCACAGGTTTTCTCGAGATCGAGCGGCAGGAGGCGCGCTATCAGCCGGCCTCCGACCGGATCCGTCATTTCCGCGAGTTCACCCTGCCACTGTCGGACGCGGAAGTCGGCAAGCAGGCGGCGCGCTGCATGGATTGCGGCATCCCGTTCTGCCACGGGCCACAGGGCTGTCCGGTGCACAACCAGATCCCGGACTGGAACGACCTGATCTACGCCGACGACTGGCAGGAAGCCTCCCGCAACCTCCATTCCACCAACAACTTCCCGGAGTTCACCGGCCGCATCTGCCCCGCGCCCTGCGAAGAGGCCTGCACGCTGAACCTCGAGAACGTCCCGGTCGCGATCAAGACGATCGAGCAGGCGATCGGCGACAAGGCGTGGGCCAATGGCTGGGTCGTTCCGGAGCCGGCGGAGCACAAGACCGGCCGCAAGGTCGCGGTCGTGGGCTCGGGCCCGGCCGGCATGGCGGCCGCCCAGCAGCTCGCCCGCGTCGGCCACGAGGTCCACGTCTATGAGCGTGAGCCGAAGGCCGGCGGGCTGATGCGCTACGGCATCCCGGACTTCAAGATGGAGAAGCGCCACATCGACCGCCGCATCGAGCAGATGGAGGCCGAGGGCGTCGTCTTCCATTACGGCGTCAATGTCGGCGTCGACATGAGCGTCGACGAACTGGTCGCCGGCCATGACGCCGTGCTGTTCGCCGGCGGCGCCGAGAAGCCGCGCGACCCGCAGCTGCCCGGCCAGGAGCTCGAGGGCGTCCATTACGCGATGCCGTATCTGGTCCAGCAGAACCGTCGCAACGGCTTCGAGAACCATGTCCCCGAGGCGACCGTCGAAGCTGGCGCCAAGCATGTGGTGGTGATCGGCGGCGGCGATACGGCCTCGGACTGCGTCGGCACCGCGTTCCGCCAGGGCGCGATCCGGGTCACGCAGCTCGACATCCGGCCGGTGCCGCCGAAGATCGAGGACAAGCTGATCACCTGGCCCTACTGGCCGACCAAGTTCCGCACTTCGTCGAGCCAGGCGGAAGGCGCCGAGCGCGAGTTCGCCGCCGTTACGCTCGGCATCGAGGGCAGGAACGGCAGGGTCACGGGCGTGCGCTGCGCGCGCGCCGACGCCAAGCGCCAGCCCGTCCCCGGCACCGAGTTCGTCATCAAGGCCGATCTCGTGTTCATCGCGCTCGGCTTCTCGGGTCCCGTATTCGAGGGTCTGGTCGAGCAGTCGGGCGTCGCGCTCGACAAGCGCGGCAATGTGCTGGCCGACGAGGAGAACTACGTCACCTCGAACCCGAAGGTGTTCGC
>Ga0182749_1003835_pt1 | contig 10090 bp, 8 predicted proteins | sample eDN3rd37CKraftMG_FD_128875 | JGI IMG/M metagenome (GOLD analysis project Ga0182749, IMG submission 128875) | Enriched Miracle-Growth compost microbial communities from Emeryville, California, USA - eDNA 3rd pass 37_C Kraft MG (version 2) (version 2) ...
ATCGGCACCATCACCGCCATCCATGAGGTCGTTGCCGGCGGAACCGTTCAGGGTGTCGCCTTCGGCACCGCCATGCAGCCGGTCATTGCCGTCGCCGCCGTCCAGGTAGTCGCCACCGTCACCGCCGTCCAGGACGTCGTTCCCGCCATCTCCCAGCAGGAAGTCGTCGCCATCGCCTCCGATGATCGTGTCGTCGCCGTCGAGCCCTTCGACATGATCATCGCCGGCCAGCGCGTCCGTCGTATCCGGGCCTGCGGTACCAAAGATGAAATCGTCGCCCGGGGTGGGAAAATCTGCCATCGCTTCCTCGCCAATCAAAACGCCACCCCTGCCGGATCGCCCCGCCTTCCGAACGGGCCGGGCGAGCGACAGGCCTGTGGTCCTTGATTGTCCCGGGTGAGGGGATAATTCCCTACACGCCCTTCCGTGCAGCCGGGCTCATTCAAAGGCCCTGATCGGCGGAAGCGCGGTAGAACAAAAGTATGTAAAATTCCATATGGTTTGACGGAGGATCCTGGCCGGCGCACAGCCCAATGGAGGACCCCGCCCTATCCTCTGGCCGGCGCCCGATCCAGCCAGCCCCGGCCAGGGCCGCCCCGCTGCCGGTGGGATCCCGGCGCGGCGCATCCTTCCGAACGTCTCCGATCGGGCGAGTGGCGCATGGCAAGCCGATCTCCAAAGGCGGCCCTTCGCCCAGGGCCTCCCGATGGCAATCCGCCCTTGCGGAGGGCTACGCCGCCTCGTCGCGCCGCGCCGGGGTCGGGGTGTCCCAGAAGTGGCAGGCGGCCTGGTGGCCGGGGCTGCCGACATCGGTCAACTGCGGCGCCACCCGGGCGCAGAGGTCCTGCGCCTTCGGGCAGCGGGTGCGGAAATAGCAGCCGGAGGGCGGGTTCAGCGGGCTCGGCAGGTCGCCGCTCAGCACGATCCGCTTCTTGCTGCGCTCCGCATCCGGGTCGGGCAGCGGCACCGCCGAGATCAGCGCCTGGGTGTAGGGGTGGCGCGGATTGTCGTAGATGTCGTCCCGGTCCGCGATCTCCACCAGCTTGCCGAGATACAGCACCATGATCCGGTGGCTGATGTGGCGCACCACCGACAGGTCGTGGCTGATGAAGATCAGCGACAGGCCGAACTGGCGCTGCAGCCGCATCAGCAGGTTGACGATCTGGCTCTGGATCGAGACGTCGAGGGCCGAGACCGGCTCGTCGCAGACGATCAGCTTCGGGTTCAGAACCATCGCCCGGGCGATGCCGATGCGCTGCGCCTGGCCGCCGGAGAATTCGTGCGGGTAGCGGTTGATCATCTCCGGCCGCAGCCCGACCAGGCCCATGATCTCCTCGACCTTGGCCCGCCGCTCCTTCCGGCTCAGCTTGCCCTCGAACACCTCGAGCGGCTCGCCGATGATCTCGCCCACGGTCATGCGCGGGTTCAGCGACGCCAGCGGGTCCTGGAAGATGATCTGCAGGTCCTGGCGCTTCTCCCGCATCGCATGGCTGTCGAGATTGGCGATGTTCTCGCCCATCCACACCACCTGGCCCGCGGTCGGCGGGATCAACTGCAGCACGGCGCGGCCGAGGGTCGACTTGCCGCAGCCGGATTCGCCGACCACGCCCAGCGTCTCGCCGGCCTTGAGGTCGAAGCTGACGCCGTCGACCGCCTTCAGGTAGTCGCGGTGGCCCGACCACATGTGCCGCTTCGGCATGGCGAAATGCACGCGCAGGTCGCGGACGGACAGGATGGTCTTGCCCTCGGCCGGGCGGGTGGTCTGCGGGGTGTCGGTCATGGCGCGGATCTCAATGGCGGGTCCGGGCGGCGCGATCGGCCTCGATCACGGCGCGGTCGGCCTCGGTCAGCGGCAGCTGGGCCAGGTGGCAGGCCTTGGCCCGCGGCACCCCGGCGCTGCCCTCGCCGCAGGGCCGCAGCGCCGGCTCCTCGGCCAGGCAGCGGGCATGGGCGTAGCGGCAGCGCGGCTGGAAGTTGCAGCCCGGCGGCAGGTCCTGCAGGTTCGGCGGCTGGCCGCCGATCGAGGGCAACTCGGCATGCCGGTCGGAGTTCAGCCGCGGCATGCTCTGCAGCAGCCCCTCGGTGTAGGGGTGCTGCGGGCTGTAGAAGATGTCCCGCACCGCGCCGGTCTCGACCACGTTGCCGGCATACATCACCATCACCCGGTCGGCCAGGCCGGCGATGACGCCGAGGTCGTGGGTGATCAGCACGATCGAGGTGTTGAACTCGCGCTTCAGGTCGCGCATCAGGTCCAGGATCTGGGCCTGGACGGTGACGTCGAGCGCGGTGGTCGGCTCGTCCGCGATCAGCAGGTCCGGCTGGCACAGGAGCGCCATGGCGATCATCACGCGCTGGCGCATGCCGCCCGAGAATTCGTGCGGATACATGCCGATCCGCCGCTTCGCTTCGGGGATGCGGACCAGGTCCAGCATCTCGATCGAGCGCTTCAACGCCTGGCTCTGGCTCATCCCCTTGTGCTGCACCAGCACCTCGGTCATCTGCCGGGCGATGGTCAGGTAGGGGTTCAGCGACGTCATCGGATCCTGGAAGATCATCGACATCTTCGAGCCGCGGAAGCGGTTCAGCTTCGCCGGGGCCAGGCCCAGGATCTCCTGCCCCCGGTACTTGACGCTGCCGGTGGCGCGGCCGTTGGAGGCGAGGAGGCCCATCACCGACATGAACAGCTGGCTCTTGCCCGAGCCGCTCTCGCCGACGACGCCGATGGTCTCGCCGGCGGCGATGTCGAGCGAGATGCCGTTCACCGCGGCGACGACGCCGTCGCCGGTCTTGAACCGGGTGACGAGGTTGCGGATCGACAGGATGGTCTCGGCCTGGGTGGCGGGGGAGGCCACGGTGCCGGTCGTCGGGGTCGGGGTGGTCACGAGAGTAGCGGTCATGGGCTCAGCGATCGCGCGGGTCGAGGGCGTCGCGCAGCCCGTCCCCGATGAAGTTGAGGCAGAACAGGGTGACGGCCAGGAACACGGCCGGGAACACCAGCATCCACCAGGCGATGGTCATGCTGCGGGCGCCTTCCGAGATCAGCACGCCCCAGCTCGTCATCGGCTCCTGCACGCCGAGGCCGAGGAAGGACAGGAAGCTCTCCAGCAGGATCACCTGCGGCACGGTCAGGGTCATGTAGACGATGACGGGGCCGAGCGTGTTCGGGATCACGTGCTTGCGGATGATCCGCCAGGTCGAGACGCCGCAGGCGTGGGCCGCCTCGATGTACTCCTTGCGCTTGATCGACAGGGTCTGGCCGCGGACGATGCGCGCCATGTCCAGCCAGTTCACCGCGCCGATGGCGACGAAGATCAAGAGGATGTTCCGGCCGAAGAACACCATCAGCAGGATGACGAAGAACATGAAGGGCAGGGAGTACAGCACGTCCACCAGCCGCATCATCATCGCATCGACCCGGCCGCCGACGAAGCCGGAGGTGGCGCCGTAGATCACGCCGATCACCAAGCTGACCAGCGTGCCGACAATGCCCACCATCAGCGAGATCTGGCCGCCATAGAGGGTGCGGACCAGCAGGTCGCGGGCGTTGGCCTCGGTGCCGAAGTAATGCGGCGGGGTGCCGTCGGGCGAGGGCGAGAAGCTGGGCGGCGCGGTGAAGGCGGTGTAGTCGACGTCGTCCAGCCCCCAGGGCAGGAGGTACGGCCCGACCACGCAGACGACCGCGATCAGGGCCAGGATCACCAGGCTGATGATGGCGGCCTTGTTGGTGCGCAGGCGCCGCCAGGCGTCCTGCCACAGGCTGCGGCCCTTGATCGGCTTGGCGGCCGGAAGGGGCTTTCCGATGGTGGCGTCGGTCATCGCCGGGTCCTCAATCGTAGCGCACGCGCGGGTCGAGGGCGCCGTACAGCACGTCAACCAGCAGGTTCAAAAGGACGATCAGCACGGCGATCAGGACCACGGTGCCCATCACCAGCGTGTAGTCGCGGTTCAGCGCGCCCTGGATGAAGTAGCGGCCGATGCCGGGGATGCCGAAGATCTGCTCGATCACGATCGACCCGGTGATGATGCCGGCGGTGGTCGGGCCGAGATAGGAGACCACGGGCAGGAGGCCGGCCTTCAGCGTGTGGCGCATGATCGTGATCCGCTCCGGCAGGCCCTTGGCCCGGGCGGTGCGGACGAAGTTCGAGCGCAGCACCTCGATCATGCTGGCCCGGGTCAGGCGGGCGATATAGGCGGTCGGCGGCAGCGCCAGCGCCACGATCGGCAGGATGAAGGAGGTCCAGCCCTCGGTGATGCCACCAGCGGGGAGGAGGCGCCAAGTGACGGCGAGCACCAGCACCAGCAGCGGCGCGACCACGAAATTCGGGATGGTGATGCCGATCATGGCGATCGCCATGGTGCCGTAGTCGCCGGGCGAATTCTGGTTCAGGGCCGCGACGGTGCCGAGGAAGATGCCGGCGAAGGTGGCGATGGCGATCGCGATCAGGCCGATCTGCAGCGAATACGGGAAGCCCTGGGCCAGCAGCTGGTTCACCGTGTAGTCGCGCATCCGGAAGGACGGGCCGAAATCGCCCTGGGCCAGATTGCCCAGATAGCGGCCGAACTGCATGTAGAGCGGCTCGTCCAGATGGTACGCCTTCTCCATGTTGCGCTTGATCTCGACCGGCAGCGGCTTGTCGGTGGCGAAGGGGCCGCCCGGCGCCAGCCGGATCATGAAGAAGGCGATGGCGATGATCGCCAGGATCGTCGGTATGGCGCCCAGTATGCGGCGCACGGTGTAGCTCAGCATGGCATCGGATCCTTGGCCCGCGAGGGATGTCGGACATATCCCGGGGCCCGAAAAGGTCGATGCCCGCCCTCCGGTCGGGTCCGGCGGGCGGGCATCGTCACGGGTTCGGCTTCAGCGCTCGACGGAAAGCCAGCGCGCGAGGTGGAAGTCCTGCACGTTGTCGACCCAGCCCTTCACGGCGGGGGAGACGGCGTGCTTGGTGGTGTAGAAGTAGATCGGCAGGACCGGCAGGTCGGCGATCATCACCTTCTCCGCCTGCTGCATCAGCTCGCCGCGCTGCTTCGGATCGGTCGCCTTGGCGGCCTGCGCCATCAGGTCGTCGAACTTCGGGTTGGCGTAGCCCGAGGTGCTCTGCTCGCCGACGGTGCCAAGCTCGAGCTGGAGGAAGCCGAAGGCGTCGTTGTAGTCGCCGATCCAGCCGTGGCGGGCGATGTCCGGGAATTCCTTCTTGTTACGGGTGTTCTGGAAGGTCCCCCATTCCTGGTTCACCAGGCTGACATCGACGCCCAGCTTCTGCTTCCACATCGCGGCGATCGCGACCGCCACCTTCTTGTGGTTCTCGCTGGTGTTGTAGGTGATCTCCAGCTTCAGCGGCTTGTCCTTGCCGTAGCCGGCCTTGGCGTACAGCTCCTTGGCCTTGGCGTCACGCTCGGCCTGGGTCAGCTTGGCGACATCCGGCTGCCAGCTCGGGTAGTTCTGCGTGCCCGGCGGCACGAAGGTGTAGGCCGGGATCTGGTCGGCCTGGGTGACGTTCTTGATCAGGACGTCGCGGTCGACCGCCAGGGACAGCGCCTCGCGCAGCTCCGGGCTGCTCTTCCAGGGCTCACGTGTCAGGTTGTAGGCGTAGAAGTAGATGCCGAGATACGGCGTGATGTGGATCTGATCCGGTATCTCCTTCTTCAGTGCGGGGATCTGCTGGCTCGGCAGCTCGTAGGTCATGTCGAGCTCACCCGCCTTGTAGCGCTGCAGCTCGGCGTCGATGTCCTCGGTGGGATAGACCATCACCGTGTCGATCTTGACGTTCGCCGCATCGTGGAAATACGGGTTCTTGACCAGCTTGATGTAGCCCTGCGGCACCGCTTCGGCCAGCTTGTAGGCACCGTTCGAGACCAGGTTGCCCGGCTTGATGAAGTCGTCGCCGAACTTCTCGACATTGGCCTTGCTGACCGCGAAGGTCGACTGGTGCACCAGCGACGAGATGAAATACGGCGTCGGCGCGTTCAGCTTGACCTCGAAGGTGTGGTCGTCGACCGCCTTCACGCCCAGGGCGTCGAGCGGCTTCTTGCCATTGCGGATATCCTCGGCGTTGACCACGGGATCCAGATAGTAGGCATAGGCCGAGCCGGTCTTGGGGTCGATCAGCCGCTGCCAGCCGAACACGAAGTCGCCCGCCGTCACCGGGGTGCCGTCCGACCACTTCTCGTCGGCGCGGATCTTGAAGGTATAGGTCAGGCCGTCATCCGAGACCTTGTAGCTCTCGGCCGCGCCATAGGTCGGCTCGCCCTTGGCGTCGTAGGTCATCAGGCCTTCGAACAGGTCGGCCGCGATATTGGCCTCGGGCACGCCCTCCATCTTGTGCGGATCGAGGGTGGACGGCTCGGCGCCGTTGCCCTTGTTGAACACCATCTCGGCCGTGGCCGCGCTCGATATGCCGCCCAGGAGGGCAGCGGCGAGCAGCCCGCGCGCCAGGATCTTGGTGAAGCTGTGCATGTGTTCGCCCCTACTGTTTCCGGTTGCCCGGTCACTGGTTTTGTTTGCGAAGCGCTCCCGCTGGACGCGCTCTCGTCCGTCTCCCACCAGCGAGGAGTGATGGCGTGGACGGTATCGTTTCGACCGCATTTGAGCAATCGAATTCGCGGGTCTGCTATGAATCCGGCGCGGGTTTCATGCCTTGCAAAAGTCGCAAAAAGGAAAGTTTCGAATCGGACGCGCGCTTGTTCTTTATTTTCTTCTTGGCCTCATCTGAGCCGCGATTCCGAAACCGGCCGGGTGACAAACCGGAAGGCCAGCAGCAGGGCCAGCAGCAGCAGGGCCCCCGCCTGGTGCATCGCCCCCAGCCCGACGGGCACCTTGGTCAGCAGGGTGGAGATGCCGAGGCCGACCTGGACGAGCACCATCAGCCCGACCAGGCCGCCCCATCCGGCCGCCGGGGTGCCGCGGGACCGGACGGCCAGGGCCAGGACCACGAGCGCGGTGCCGAGCGCCAGCCAGCGATGGGTGAACTGCACCAGCGCGGTGTTGTCGAACACGTTCAGCCAGGCCGGGATGATGCTGAACGCTTCGGGCGGCAGGAACCGCCCGTCCATCAGCGGGAAGGTGTTGTAGACCTGCCCGGCGTCGAGCCCGGCGACGAAGGCGCCCCAGCACATGGTGACCGCGACGCAGCCGATGGCGATGGCGGCGTGCCGGCGCAGCGACGGCGCCCGGGCGAAGTCGCCCAGCCGCGGCAGCGCCAGCCCATAGGCGGTCCACAGGATCAGGGCGTAGAGCAGCACCGCCAGGCCGAGATGCGCCGCCAGCAGGTAGTGACTCACCGACGGCCGGTCGTTGAGACCGCTCGCCACCATCAGCCAGCCCAGCACGCCCTGGGCTCCGCCCAGCACCAGCAGGCCCAGCAGGCGCAGCCCCAGGCTCCAGCCCAGTGCCCGGCGCCAGGCGAACCAGGCCAGGCCGGCGGCGAAGACCAGGCCGACCAGCCGGTCCCAGAAGCGGTGCAGCCACTCCCAGAAATAGATCGCCTGGAACGCCTCCAGCGACATGCCGGCGTTCATGTAGCGGTATTGCGGCGTCGCCTTGTAGGCGGCGAAGGCATCCGCCCAGGCGTGGTCCGTCAGCGGCGGCAGCGTGCCGGTGATCGGCGCCCATTCGACGATCGACAGGCCGCTCTCGGTCAGCCGGGTGATGGCGCCGATCACCGCCGCGGCGAAGACCATCGCGGCGCAGACGAAGAGCCACAGCGCGACCGGGCGCATGGCAGGCGTGGCAGCGGGGCGCAGGGCCGCGGCGGCGGAAACGGATTGCATGGAGCGGCCTTATCGCGCCGGGCCGCGGCGGCGTCAAATCTGCTTTTGTCGCAGGGATGGGAATGAGGTCGCGGCGTGGACCGGACTTTACCGGATCCTGCCCTTGCGCGGATCGTAAGGGTGGCGAGCGCCCCACTCCTCGACGAAGCGGGCCAGTTCCGGGTCGGCCGGGTCGGGCAGGGTGACGGCCAGGCGGACATACTGGTCGCCGCGGCTGCCGCCGGTCGGGTTGCGCACGCCCTTGCCCTTCAGCCGCAGCACCGTGCCGCTGTTCGACCCCTTGGGAATGGTCAGCATCACCGGGCCAAGCAGCGTCGGCACCTCGACCCGACCGCCCAGAACCGCCTCCTGCAGCGACACCGGCAAGGTCATCCGGATGTCGTTGCCGTCACGCTCCAGCACCGGGTCGGGGACGATCCGGACCTCGATCAGGGCGTCGCCGGCGACGCCGCGCGGACCCTTCTCGCCCTGGCCGCGCAGGCGGATGGTCTGGCCGTCGGTCAGCCCGACCGGCAGGGTCACCTTCAGCGAACGGCCGTCGGCCAGAGTCACCGTGGTCTCGCCGCCTTCCAGCGCGCGGCGGAAATCGACCCGCAGCGTGTAGTTGATGTCGCGCCCCCTGGCGAAGCCGGACCGGCCGCCGGCGCCCTGTCCGAACATGCCGCGCAGGATCTCGTCGATGTCGCCGGCATCGGTGAAGGCGCCGAAGGCGTCGCTGCGCTGGTAGCGCGCCCCGCCCGGCCCGGCGCCGGCCCAGCCGCCGGCACCGCGGGCATAGGGGCGCTCGGCGCCGCTCGCGTCGATCTCGCCGGCGTCGAAGCGGCGGCGCTTCTCGGCGTCGCCCAGCAGGTCATAGGCGCCCGACACCGCCTTGAACCGCTCCTCGGCGCGGGCGTCGCCCTGGTTCAGGTCGGGGTGGTACTTCTTGGCGAGCTTGCGATAGGCCCGCCGGATCTCGTCCTCGCTGGCGGTGCGGGGCACGCCCAGCGCGGCATACGGGTCATCCATGGCTCGGATCTCTGGGGGTAAGTCTTTGATCCGTATAGATGATGTCGGGTCGCTTCGGTTTCAACTCCACGCCGTGCTCCCGCTGCAAAATCAACTTGCGGTTGCGTCTTCGTCCTGGAAGCGGCGGCGCCAGTCGGCGAGCTGCCGGGTGATGTCCAGCGCCGCGGCCAGAGCCGCCCGGCCTTCCGGGCCGCTGACCGCGGGCGGGCGGCCGCTCGCCACGCTCTGCAGGAAGCTCTGGATCTCCAGCTTCAGCGGGTCGCCGGCCTCGAACTGCTTCTCCTCCTGATAGAGCTCCGGCTGGCCGTCGCGGCCGCGGGTCTTGCGGATGAAGGTCAGCTTGGCCTCGCTGAGGTCGACCATGATGTAGCCGTCCTGCTGGAAGATCCGCATGGTGCGGTGGCGCTTCCAGCTCACCCGGCTGGCCGTGACGGTGGCGGTGCAGCCATTGGCGAATTGCAGCCTGGCATTGACGATGTCGTCCGCCTCGCTCAGCACCGGCGCGCCGACGGCGTCGATCCGCTCGACCGGGGAGCCGACGATCTTCAGCACCAGGTCGATGTCGTGGATCATCATGTCCAGCACGACATTGACGTCGGTGCCGCGCGGCTTGAAGGCGGAGATGCGCTGGCATTCGATGTAGCGCGGCCGGTCCAGGATCTTGGCCAAGCCTTGCACCACCGGGTTGAACCGCTCGAGATGGCCGACCTGCAGCACCAGCCCGCGGTCGGCGGCCAGGCGGCTCAGCGCGTCGGCCTCCTCCAGCGTGTTGCTGATCGGCTTCTCGATCAGCACGTGGATCCCGGCCTCCAGGCAGGTGCGCGCAGTGTCGAAATGGGCGTTGGTCGGCGTCGCGATGCTGACCGCGTCGACCTGGCCGAGCAGATCGGACAGCCCGGTGACCGCCCGGACCCCGTGCTTGGCCGCCAGCACCGCGGCCCGGTCCGGGTCGGTGTCGCAGACCGCGACCAGCTCGGCCTCGGGCAGCTCCGCATGCTTGGCGGCGTGCAGGCTGCCGAAATAGCCGGCGCCGATCACCGCGGTCCGGGTCTGCTTCATGACGTCTCCACGCTCGTCAGCAACGACATTTCGTCTTCCTAGCGCCGTTGCCATCGCTTTGACCAGCGGTGATACGCTTCCGGCTTGACGGGCGCTCCGCACGGGGCGAGGAATACGTCCGACTTAACAATCGGGTTGCGACCATGGCTGGAAGGCTGGCGGGCAAGACGGCGGTTCTGACCGCGGCGGGGCAGGGCATCGGCCGCGCGACGGCGCTGGCCTTCGCCCGCGAGGGGGCGACGGTCCACGCCAC
>Ga0182749_1003836_pt1 | contig 10089 bp, 8 predicted proteins | sample eDN3rd37CKraftMG_FD_128875 | JGI IMG/M metagenome (GOLD analysis project Ga0182749, IMG submission 128875) | Enriched Miracle-Growth compost microbial communities from Emeryville, California, USA - eDNA 3rd pass 37_C Kraft MG (version 2) (version 2) ...
GCACCCAAATCCGACGCACGCAACGCCACCCGCGCCCGCTCCAACCGATCCGCACGCAACCGCGCGAAATCAACCCGCTGCTCCCAATCGACCGCCATCGTGGCGCCCCGTGAGGCGATCATCGGTCCTCCCTCTGTTCCGGCATCACTGTTCAGTGTAACTGAACGACTGTTGACTGTGTAGTGAGTGTTGCTTCATGCAGCGCTGGCCTGCGCCGCGCTGCGGTTGGCCTTCTCGGCACGCGCGAACAGCGCGGCCGCGATGAGCACGACGCCGCCCGGCACCCAGAACTGCCAGGCGTTGCCGAGCTGCAGGAACGGCAGCGCGTTGATGACCTCGGTCAACAGGAGCGCGCCGAGCAGGGCGCCCAGGAACGAGCCCCGGCCGCCGAAGATGGAGGCGCCGCCGACGACGACCGCCGCGATGGACTGCAGCGTGTACGCCTGGCCGGCGGTCGCGTCGCCCGTGCCGATCTGCACGGCCAGCATGACGGCGGCCAGCGCCGCGAACAGCGAGCAGGCGACGTAGGCGCCGAAGATCGTCCACCCCACGCGCACGCCGATCCGGTGGGCGGTGGCCTCCGACGAGCCGACCGCGCGCAGCGCCATGCCGATGCGATGGCGCCGCAGCCCGAGCTCGAGCGCGATCGCGATCGCCGCGACCACCACGAACACCCACGGGATGAGGTCGCCGATCGCCGAGCGCAGCGTCTCCGACGCCGACGCCGACAGCAGGCCCTCGGGGATCGGGTTGATGATGAGCGCCACGCCCTGGATGGCGATGAACGTCGCCAGCGTGGCGATCACCGGCGGGATGCGCGCGAGCCGCACGAGCCCGCCGTTGATCGCGCCAACGACGAGGCCGGTGAGGAGCAGCAGGACGAAGCCGATGACGAAGCCGCCGGTGCCGCGCTCGTCGGTGGCGAAGCTCGTCAGCACGACGAGGCCCAGGCCCATCATCGGGCCCACCGACAGGTCGACCCCGGCGGTGAGCAACACGATCAGCTGGCCCAGCGACACGAGGATCAGCGCGGTCGACAGCAGCAGCAGGTTGTCGATGTTGAACGAGCCCAGGAACGCGCTGTCCTGCGTCGTCGTGTAGAGCGCGAGCAGGACGATCATCAGCCCGACGATCGGAACGGCGACGTTGTCGCTGCGCAGCAGCCGCCGGATCGCGCCCGCGCGCTCGACCGGCCGCGCGGCGTCGCCGTTGGCGGCGGCCTCGGCGCCCCGGCTGCGGCGCGCGCCCGACGCGGTGACGGCCGCGCCGGTGATGCGCTCCTCGGTGATCTCGTCGCCGGTCAGCTCGGCCACGACGCTGCCCCGCGACAGGATCACCACGCGGTCGCACAGGCCCTCGAGCTCGAGCGCGTCCGAGGAGCAGACGACGACGGCCTTGCCGGCGTCGGCGAGCTGGCGGATGAGCGCGTAGATCTCCACGCGGGCGCCGACGTCGACGCCCTGGGTCGGCTCGTCGCACAGCAGCACGTCGGGCTCCGACAGCAGGGCGCGCGCGAACACGACCTTCTGCTGGTTGCCACCCGACAGCGTCATCACGCCCGCCTCGGGCGACGCCGCCTTGACGGCCAGCGCGGCGCTCTGCGCCGCGACCGCGGCGCGCTCGGCCGACGGGCGCACGAGCCCGCCGCGCGCGTAGGACTCCAGCGACGTGGCGGCGGCGTTCTCGCGCACGCTCAACGAGCCGAACACGCCCTCGCGCTGGCGGTCGGCGGGCACGAACGCGATGCCGGCCTTGCGCGCCTGCACCGGGTTGGCGATGCGCACCTCGCGCCCGTTCACGCGGATCGAGCCGGTGTGCGGCTCCAGGCCGGCGAGCGCGCGGATCAGCTCCTGCTGGCCGTTGCCGACCACGCCGGCCAGGCCGACGATCTCGCCCGCGCGCACGCTCAGCGACACGTCGTCGAAGGCCTCGCCCGACAGGCCGGAGACGTGCAGCACCTCGTCGCCGGCGCCGTGGCTCTTGTCGGGGAAGACCGCGTCGATCTGGCGACCGACGATCAGCTTCAGGATGTCGTCCTCGTTCAGCTCGGCGGTGGGGAACGTGCCCATGTGCTCGCCGTCGCGCAGGACGGTGAGGCGATCCGAGATCTCGGTCACCTCGGGGATGCGGTGGGAGATGTAGACCACCGCGGTGCCGCGCGCGCGGATCGCGCGGACCTGCTCGAAGAGGTGCTCGACCTCCGCGGCGCCCAGGGCGGCCGTCGGCTCGTCGAGGATCAGCACGCGCGGCTCGAGCGCCAGCGCCTTGGCGATCTCGACGAGCTGGTGCTCGGCGGCGCTGAGGTCGTTGGCGCGGCGCAGCGGGTCGACCCGCGCGCCGACCGCGTCGAGCTGCTCGCGCGCCCACCGCTCGGCCGCGCGGAAGCGCGGGCGCCGGTCGGCCGGCATCGCCAGCAGCATGTTCTCCAGCACCGTGATGTCGTCGGCGATGGCCGGGTGCTGGTAGACGACGGCCAGCCCGAGCGCCTGGGCGGCGCTCGGGCTGGTGTGCATCAGGGGCTCGCCGCCGATCTCGACGGTCCCCGCGTCCGGCGCGAGGGACCCGGCGGCGATGGCCATGAGCGTGGACTTGCCGGCGCCGTTCTCGCCCAGGAGGGCGTGCACCTCACCCGCCCGCACGGCCAGCGACACGCCCTTGAGGGCGCGCACGCCGCCGAACGCCTTGTGGACGTCGGTGAGCCGCAGCTCGATGCGGTCGGTTGCCTCGCTCATGACCGTTGCCTCTCTCCTTCTGCCCCGATCAGTTCCCGTGCTCGTCGAGGAGCTTCTGCAGATCCTCGTCGGTCATCTCGTTGGACGGGTCGTAGTCGGGGCTCTCGTCCTGGTAGCACTTGGGCTCCATGCCGGCCTGCGTGGAGTCCTCCAGCAGCGGCAGGGCGATGCTCTCCGGCTCGTCGTTGGGAATCTCGTTCGCGGCGGCGACCGCCTTGCGGACGGCCAGACGGCCCGTCCAGTTGCGGTTCGAGATCGTCGCGAGGTCGAACTCCTCCGGCGTGCCCTTCTTCTCCTCGTAGATGCAGGAGAGGGCGTTGAGCTGCAGCGTCGCGATCGGCGGGATCTTGCGGCCGGCGTCCTCGAACGCCTTGATCTCACCGGGCACGTTCGCGCCGTAGCCCTCGACGATGCCGTCGATCTGCGGGTACTTGGCCAGGAGGCTCGAGACGAGCTTCTGCGCCTGGGCCGGATCCCAGTTGGTCGCCGGCCAGTTCTTCGGCGAGACGTCCTCCAGGACCTTGATGTCCGGGTAGTCCTTCAGGACCTCGAGCAGGCCGGTGACGCTGCCCTGGTCGACCGGGTTGCCGGCCGGGCCGCCGAGGAACAGCAGGTTGCCCTTGCCGCCCATCTGCTTGGCGATCCACTCGCCCCACACCCTGCCGTTGGCGACCGGATCCCAGTCGGTGTACGAGACGTAGTCCTTGCCGACCTCGCCGCAGCCGTCGGCCGCGTGCGTGGCGACCGCGATGCCGCGCTGGGTCGCCTGACGCAGCGCCGGCAGCTCGGCGCACACGCCGGCGTCGGGGATGATCACGATCGCGTTGACGCCCTGGGAGATCATCGACTGGATCCCCGAGGTCGCCTTCTGCGGGTCGAAGCCGGCGTTGACGACGACCGTGTCCGTGATGTTCGGGCACTTGGCCGCCTCGAGCTTGACCTGCTCGAGCGACGCGGCCGACCAGGCGTTCAGGCCGCCGCCGTCCTGGATGCCGAGCTTGATCTCCTTGTCGCCGCACCACTCCGGCGCGCCGCCGGAGGACTCCGATGCGGTCGTGTCCGCGGCGGCGGTGCTGGCGGCCGCCGTGGCGGCCTGGGTGCTGTCGCCGTCGTCGTCGCTGCTGCCGCAGGCGCTCAGCACCAGCAGCGGAAGCAGCGCGAACGCGACGAGCGTGCGTGCGGCGGTCCTCCGACCGCGGACACGCAGGCTGCGTGACTCCATGGGGGACACTCCTCCTTGTTGATGGTCAGGTGATCAGGACGACGATGCGCTCGTCGTCAGCGGCGGGCCGGGGCGCGGGGCCCCGGGTGTGGAGCCCGCCGGATCGCGGGACCTCCGCGTACGCAGGGCGTGCCACGGCACGCTGCGCAGACCCATGCCGAGGGCGACGATCGCCCCCTGGATGACGTACTGGACGGCGGTGGTGACGCCGAGCACGTTCAGCAGCTGGTCGAGCTGAGCCAGGAACAGGACGCCGCCGAGCGTGCCGATGACGCTGCCGCGCCCGCCGCCGAGGGCGGTGCCGCCGAGGACGACGACCGCGATGGTCGGCAGCAGGTACTCGTTGCCGGCGTCGAGCTGCGGGCGGCCGAGGAACCCGGCGACGAGCGCGCCGGCCACGGCGTAGCAGACGCCGGCGATCGCGTAGCTGGCGACCTGGTAGCGCGCGACCGGGAGGCCGGCCGCCCGGGCGGCGCGCGGACCCGCGCCGACGAGCTCGAACTCGCGGCCCCAGACCGAGCGCCGCATCGCGATCGCCACGAGGATCGTCACGACGAGCGCGATCCAGGCGATGATCGTGACGCCGAGGAGCTTCTGGCCCACGAAGTCGGCCCAGTTGGCGGTCGCGGTGTAGTTGATCGACCCGTGCGTCACCTGCTGCTGGACGCCGAGCAGGACGCCGTTCATGCCGAGCGTCGCGACCAGCGGCGTGATCCCCAGCCAGGTGACGGCCAGGCCGTTGGCGAGGCCGGCGGCGAGGCCGGCCGCGACGACGACGAGCAGGCCGAGCGCGAGCTTCGACGAGTCGCCGCCGGGCACCATCACGATGAGCACCACGCCGAGCGAGAACGTGCCCGGCACCGACAGGTCCAGGCCGCCCTGCTGGATCACGAGCGTCTGCCCGATCGCCGCGATCGCGAGGACGCCGGCGAACGGGAGCATCGCGTTGAGCGACGCCTGCGACAGGCTGCCGGACGCGATCAGCGGGCTGATCGCGAACAGCACGGCGGCGACGACCCAGATCGCGGTGAACGAGCTCTCGCGGCGCAGGGCCGCGAAGCGCGGGCGCTCGGTCGTGGCGGCCGGCGTCGCCATCGTCAGCCCTGCCACCCCTGCGCGGTCCAGCCGCCGTCGACGACGACGCGCGACCCGTGGATGTAGTTGGCCGCGTCGGAGCACAGGAACGCGGCGGTGTTGGCCGCGCTCTCGGGCCCGCCGAGGAAGCCGAGCGGCGTGCGCTGGACGATCATCTCCTCCAGCGCCGGGAAGTCCTTGAACTGGTCAAAGACCATCGGCGTCCCGGTGAAGCCGGGCGCGACGACGTTGACGCGCGTGGTCGGCGCGAGCTCGACCGCCAGCGAGCGGGCCATCGACTCGATCGCGCCCTTGACCGCCGAGTAGGTGGCGTACGGCGCGAAGCCGCTCTGGGTCACGGTCGACGAGAAGAAGATGATCGACGAGCCCTCGCCGAGATGGGGCTGGGCCTTCTGCACGAGCAGGAACGGCGTGCGCACGTGCACCGCCCACAGGTCGTCGAACTGCTTGATCGGCGTCTCCTGCAGCGGCGTGTTGACGAAGTGGCCGGCGGCGAGCACGAGCGCGTCGAGGCGGCCGCCGAGCTCGAGGGCGGCGTCGATCACGCGGTCGGCGGACGCGCCGTCGCTGAGGTCAGCCGAGAGCGCCTGCGCGCGGCCGCCGGCGGCCTCGATGTCGGCGACGGTGGCGCCGAGCCGGTCGACGTCGCGGCCGACGGCCAGCACGGTGGCGCCCGCGCGACCCATCACGCGTGCGGTCTCGGCGCCCATCCCTGAGCTCGCCCCGGTGACGACCACCACCCGGTCCGAAAGGTCGATGTTCACGCTCTCCTCCTGAGTCCGTCGGCTCGCCGGACACCCACGCCGGCGGCACTGTTCACACCGTACGCTCATGGCGTACTGGTCGTCAAGTAGGAACGAACGCTACCGCGTCCGGACGCTTGACGTTCACCACGATCGTCAAGCTATACTCAACGCGGACCGACTGGGGGCCGAGATTGGGTGGGATGGAGAGACACGGAAGTAGGATGCGGGCAGTGCCGCTTGACGACACCGACGGACAACCTTCCGCGGACTCGCCGGTCGAGGTCTCGCGCCGCCTGCGCGAGGCGCGCGAGCGCGCGGGCCTGAGCCTGCGCCAGCTCGCCCGCCGGCTGGACATCTCGGCCAGCGCCCTGTCGCAGATCGAGACCGGGAAGTCGCGCCCGTCCGTGCGCACGCTCTACGCGCTCGTGTCCGAGCTGGGGCTCTCCCTCGACGAGCTGTTCGACAACGAGACCCCGTCGCGGCCCGCGGGCCAGACCGAGACGGTCGTCACCCGCGGCGCCGGGCCGTCCGACGCGCCCGAGTGGCTGGCCCCGCCGACCACCGGCAACCCGGTGCAGCGCGCCGACAGCCGTCCGCGGCTGGAGCTCGACTCCGGCGTGGTCTGGCAGCGGCTCACCGCCCACCACGACCCGATCATCGAGTTCCTGCACGTCGTCTACGAGCCGGGCGGGGCGTCCAACGCGATGGGCAACCTCGTGCGCCACGCCGGGCGCGAGTACGGGATCGTGCTCACCGGCGAGCTCGACGTGACCGTCGGCTTCGAGACCTACCGGCTGGGGCCGGGCGACTCGATCTCGTTCAGCTCCGACGAGCCGCACCTGCTGGCCAACAACGGCGACGTGCCCGCGACCGGCATCTGGTTCGTCGTCGGCCGGCGCCAGAGCGACCCGCGCAACCCGGTGTTCGAGGACACCGGGCTGGCCGAGGCCGCCAGCCCGCAGGGCTGACCGCGCGCTACTGGCCGAAGCCCTCGGTGCGCGGGTCCGACCCGTGGCGGCCGAGGACGACCCACACCGCCTTCACCGGCTCGTCGCCGGTGTTCGCCAGGCGGTGCGGCGACGTGGAGTCGAACGACAGCGAGTCGCCCGGGCCCAGCTCGCGGGTCTCGAACCCGAGCGTGACCTCCAGGCGGCCGCTGAGGATGAGGCCGTACTCGCGGCCGGCGTGGCGCATGAGCTGGCCCGGCGGGCTCGAGGCGCCGCCCGGCTCGTAGACGACGTGCAGGAAGTCGACCTCGGGATCGGCGTCGGCGGTGAGGCGCTCCCAGCGCACGCCGGTGCTCAGGTCCAGCGCCTCGCGCTCGGAGTCGCGCACGATCACGCGGCTGAGGCCCTGGTCGGCGCGGCCGCGGCTCCCGGAGCCGGCCTCGTGGTCGAACAGCGCGTCGAGCGACATGTCGAGCTCGGTGACGATCGCGAACAGCGTCGCCACCGACGGGCGCGCGCGGCCGGTCTCGATCTGCGAGATGGCGCTGGGCGTGACGTCGAGGCGGCGGGCCAGCTCGCGCACCGAGATGCGCCGGCGCTCGCGCTCGGCCCGCAGCCGACGGGGCAGCTCGTCGTCCATCACGCCTTGGCGTGACTCCTTGGGCGCTGACCCCTCGGTCGCCATCGGCGCGATCTTAGCCACGGACCCGGCGCTCGCCCGGCGGTCGTCGTCGAGCGGTGCGCGGGGCGAGGCCATCGGGACGCCTCAGCTGCGGGCCGGTACGGGGACGTCGGTCGGACGTCCGGCGAGCTGTTGGAGGTGCGGCAGCAGGGCGAGGAAGTCGAGCTCGCCCATGCCCTCGGCGACGGTCTCGTCGGTGAGCCGGCGCACCAGCTCGGTCACCGGGAGCGGGACGTCGCCGGCGGCGTCGATCGCCAGGTCGAGGTCCTTGGCCAGCAGCGCGGTCGAGAACGTCGCGGTGTAGTCGCGGTCGACGAGCGCCTTCGTCTTGTAGCCGATGAACGGCGAGGCGACGGCCGAGCCGGCCATGACCTCGAGCATGTCGGCGCGGTCCAGGCCGTGGGTCTCGCCCAGCGTGATCGCCTCGGCCAGCAGCTGGGTCGTGCCGGCGATGATCGCGTTGAGCGCGAGCTTCATCACGCGCGCCTGCTCGGCGTCGCCGACGTAGTAGACCTTCGGGCCGATCGCGGTCAGCAGCTCGTGCGCGTCGTCGAACGCGGCGCGGTCGCCGGAGACCATGATCCCGAGGGTGCCGGCGGTGATGACGGTCGGGTTGCCGGACACGGGCGCGCGCAGGTAGCGGACGCCGGCGGCCTGCGCGGCGTCGGCGACGCGGGCGGAGGCGGCCTGCGAGATCGTGCTCATCTCGATGAGCAGGCCACCGGCCGGCGCGGTCGCGATGAGGTCGGCGCACACGGCCTCGACGGCGGCGTCGTCGGCCAGGAAGGTGATGACGGGACGGCCGTTCGCCCACGCGGCGGCGAGGTCGCCGAGGACCTCGGCGCCGGCCGCCTGGAGCTCCTGCGCGGGGCCCGGCGAGCGGTTCCAGACGGCGACCCGATGGCCCTGGTCGAGCAGGCGGCGCGCCAGCGCCTGACCCATGCGGCCCAGTCCGACGATCGCGACGTCCATCAGTCTCCTCCCTCTCCGGCGCGCTGGGCGAGCTGGCGCTCGCCCAGGTAGTCCCAGTCGCGGTTGAAGCGGTACGAGTGCGCGCGCGGCGGCAGCGGCGCCTGGGTCTCCAGCCAGCGCACGCGGCGGTCGGCGCTGCGGTTGTAGAAGGCGTGGATGCAGCCGACGCCGGCCCACGCGACGTCGCCGGGGCCGAGGACGTAGCTGCGCCCGTCGGCGACGAACTCGACCTCGCCGTCGAGCACGTAGTAGCACTCCTCCAGCGGGTGGTCGTGGGGCTGCGCGACGCCGCCCGGCTCGTACTCGACCATGAACATGTTCGCGAGCTGGGCGCCGAGGCGCTCGTCGACGAGCATCTTCACGGCGATCCCGCTGTACGCGAGCAGCGCGGTGGCCATGCTGGCCGAGACGGTGGGCGCGTCGACCGGGGCGCCGAGCTTGAGGTTGTCGAGCTCCATCTGGCCGGGTCCGAGGCGGAAGAAGTGGCGGGTGCGCGGGTCGCGGATGTCGAGCGCGACGGCCTCGTCGGCGGGCGAGGTGCCGACGAAGAACGTGTCGGGCGTCTCGGCGTCGGGGAACCGCGGCTGCGGCGCGGTCATCTCGATCCAGCGGCAGGGCTCGTCGCCGGTGTTGCGCCACGCGTGCTCGACGCCGACGGGGACGAGGCCGCAGTCGTCGACCTCGAGGCGCACGGCGCGGCCGTCGAGGGTCAGCTCGACCGAGCCCTGGACGAGGTAGAAGCTCTCCTCGTAGGAGTGCACGTGACCCTCGATCTCGCCGCCCGGCGCGAGCTCGCAGGTGGCGAAGCCGGCGTGGACGGAGCCCTCGCTGCCGTCGATGTGCGCCACGCGGCGGAAGCCCTCCGAGTGGGTCTCGTAACCGGCCGGGACGGCCAGCGCGGCGGGGTCGAAGCGGGTCACGTGATGGCGAAACATCGTTCAGTGACCCTACACAGCGGTCCCCGCAGCGGTCAAGGACGCCGACGGAGGGCGTCCCGGACCCCGCTTGTGATAGGACTGCTCGCCACGGCGTTTAGCTGCCCTGAACGACACCGGAGGAGATGGCGGATGCAGCTCGACCTTGGCGATCGCGCGTACCTGGTCACCGGCGGCTCGCGCGGGATCGGCCGCGAGATCGCGGCGGCGCTCGCGTCCGAGGGCGCCCGGGTGGCGATCTGCGGGCGCGACGCGGGAGCCTGCGACGCGGTCGCGAGCGACCTCGGCCCGCAGGTGGTCGGGCTCGCCGGCGACGTCAGCTCGGAGACCGGCGCGGCGGCGGTCGTGGCCGGGACGGTGGAGGCGTTCGGCCGCCTGGACGGCATCGTCAACAACGCGGGCCGGTTCGGCGGCGGGCCGCTGGAGGGGCTGGCGCGCGAGACGCTCGAGGAGGGGCTGGCGACGAAGGTCACGGGCCCGCTGCACCTCGTCCAGCAGGCGCTGCCGGCGCTGCGCGAGAGCGACCGCGCCGCGATCGTGAACGTCTCCGGGGTCACCGCCCAGCGGGTCACGCCGGGCGCCGCGGTCACCGCGATCGCCAACACCGGCGTGGTCGCGCTCACCGCCTACCTCGCCCACGAGCTGATGCCGGCGGACGTGCGCGTGAACTGCGTGATCCCCGGCTACACGCGCACGGGCGTGTGGGAGCAGCGCGCCGCCGCGCTCGCCGAGCAGGAGGGCGTCTCCCAGGCCGAGGC
>Ga0182749_1003845_pt1 | contig 10080 bp, 7 predicted proteins | sample eDN3rd37CKraftMG_FD_128875 | JGI IMG/M metagenome (GOLD analysis project Ga0182749, IMG submission 128875) | Enriched Miracle-Growth compost microbial communities from Emeryville, California, USA - eDNA 3rd pass 37_C Kraft MG (version 2) (version 2) ...
GGCATCTGCGGCGAGCACGGCGGCGATCCCGCCTCGGTCGCGTTCTGCCACCGCACCCATCTCGATTACGTGTCGTGCTCGCCGTTCCGCGTGCCGATCGCGCGGCTCGCCGCCGCGCAGGCCGCGCTCGGGGAGGACGCCGCCAGCCAGGCGTGATCCTCGCGGCGACAAACTCCGCTCATTCCCGCGAAAGCGGGAATCCATGCATGTTGCTCGGACTTCGTGTTTGGGAGACTGGACCCCCGCTTTCGCGGGGGTGAGCGGGTTTTGGCGGACCTACACCGCCACCTTGCGCAGGAAGGTCTCGACCTCGGCGCGCAGCTCGGAGACGGCGCTCTCGACCGTCTCGGAGGCGCTCAGCACCGTCTCGGCGGCGTTGCGGGTTTCGGTCGCGGCGTTGCTGACGTCGCTCAGCACCGCGACCACATTGCCGGTGCCCTGCGCCGCATTGGCGACGCTCTGCGAGATTTCGCCGGTGGCCGCGCTCTGCTCGTCGATCGCGGCGGCGACGCCGGTGGTCGCCTCGTTGATGCCCTGCATGCGGGCGGCGATCTGCCGGATCGCGGCGACCGCGCTGCCGGTCGAGGCCTGCACCGCCTCGACATAGCTCGCGATGTCCTCGGTCGCCTTGGCGGTCTGCACCGCGAGCGATTTCACCTCCGAGGCGACCACCGCGAAGCCGCGGCCGGCTTCGCCCGCGCGCGCCGCCTCGATGGTGGCGTTGAGCGCGAGCAGGTTGGTCTGCCCGGCGATGTCGCGGATCAGCTTGATGACGTCGCCGATCTTCTGCGCGTCGGCGGCGAGCGCGCCGATCTGGCTGTCGGTCTGCCGCGCGTCGCCGGCGGCGAGCCGGATCGTCTCGCTCGCGTTGTTGAGCTGCACGCAGATCTCGCCGATCGAGCGCGACAGTTCCTCGGCGGCGATGGCGGCGGCCTCGACGTTCAGCGAGGCTTCGTTGAAGGAGCCGACCGCGCTCTCGGCGCGCTGCTTGGTGTGGTCGGAGGAGCCGAACAGGGTCTTCGCGGTCTGCCGCATCGCCGCGGCGTTGGCGCTGACGCTCGACAAGAGCTTCTCGACGAGCGGCTGGAAGCTGGCGATCGCCTTGTCGATCGCGACGCGCCGGCCTTCCAGTTCGCGGATCGCGATGCGTTCCTGCTCGGCCTTGTGCTGTTCGGTGACGTCTTCATGGGTCGACACCCAGCCGCCGTCGGGCAGGGGGACGTTGATCAGATGGACCAGACGGCCGTCGGTCGCCTCGACCAGCTTCGGCGCGGTGTCGCCGCGGCGCACGGTCTCGAGAATCTGCGCGCAATAGACATCGACGTCGCTCTTGAGCAGGCCGGTGTCCTTGCGGTGCTGCATCACGTCGCGCAGCAGAGCGCCCGGCTTCACGATCTTGTCGGACAGGCCGTACATCTCGAGATAGCGCCGGTTGACGATCGAGATGCGGTGGTTTGCGTCGTAGGTGCACAGGCCCTGCGACATGTTGTTGATCGAGGTTTCGATCTGCTGGACATGGCGGCGCAGCCGGCGGACCAGCACGCCGCACATCGTCAGCGCGGCCACCGCGACGCCGGCAGCCAGATAGGTCTCGGATGCGAGTCCGTTGAGAAGGTCGGAAACCATCATTCCCGTCGCCGCAAGGGTGTGGCTCAATATCGGGGGGAGCCGTTGCAATAGGGTTAACGGTTCTTGACCGGCCCGCCCCGGGCGTCCAAAAAGTACGGATAAACAAGGCTATCGGCGGGACCGGCAGATGGGGGCGGGTCTCGACCGGGGCCGTCCTGCACCCGAGGGCGATGCGGCAGACGGTCCACGTCATAAACTGCGGAAACGCGGCGTCTTGGGGAGGATGACATGACGGAAGAAACGCAGCCGGACGTTGGACGTCCGCTGGCGGTGTCCGACGACAAGCTGCGCAAGGCCGAGGAGTTCATCCAGCAGGAGGAGGGCGTCTCCAACCGCCTGGCCGGCACCGCCGGCCTGATCGTCACCGCGATCGCGGTCGTCTCGACGCTGTTCCATCTCTACACCGCGGTGGCCGGCGCCTGGCCGTTCACCGCCTTTCCGATCATCGCGACGCAGGAACTGCGCTATTCGCACGTCGCCTTCGTGCTGGTGCTGTCGTTCCTGCTGTTCCCGATCGCCGGCCGGTTCCGCGACAGCATCCGCTGGTGGGACGTGCTGTTCGGCGCGGTCGCGGTCGGCATCCTCGCTTACGCGATCATGGGCGGCGAGGACTTCACCGACCGCGCCACCATGCCGACGCAGCTCGACATGGTGCTCGGCGTCGTCTTCATGGTGCTGCTGGTCGAGGCGACGCGCCGCACCATCGGCTGGATCGTGCCGGCGGTCGCGGTCGGCTTCATCCTCTACGCGATCTTCGGCGCCTACCTGCCGCCGCCGTGGAACCATCATGGCTACGGCTTCGGCCAGATCGTCGGCCATCTGTTCATGACGCTCGAGGGCATCTTCGGCGTGCCGGTCGACGTGTCGTCGTCGCTGATCATCCTGTTCACGATCTATGGCGCGTTCCTGTCGCATTCCGGCGCCGGCAAGTTCTTCATCGACTTCTCGATGACGCTGATGGGCTCGAAGCCGAACGCCGCCGGCCGCACCGTCGTGCTGTCGTCGTTCCTGCTGGGCGGGCCGTCCGGCTCCGGCGTCGCCACCACGGTGACGATCGGCGCGGTCGCCGCGCCGATGATGGAACGCGCGGGCTTCGAGAAGAACGCCGCGGGCGGCCTGCTCGCCGCCGGCGGCCTCGGCGCCATCATCTCGCCGCCGGTGCTCGGCGCCGCCGCCTTCCTGATCGCCGAGTTCCTCAAGATCGGCTATCTCGACGTCATCTGGATGGCGACGATCCCGACCTGCCTGTACTACCTCGCGCTGCTGTTCATGGTCGAGCTCGACGCCAAGCGGTTCGACGCGCGGGCGCAGGCCTTCGTGCCGGAGATGTCGCTCGGCGCGCTGGTGCGCCGCTACGGCTTCCACTTCATCTCGCTGGTCGCGATCATCATCTTCATGCTGTACGGCTATTCGCCGACGCTGTCGGTGTTCTGGTCGACCGTGCTGACCTTCGGCCTGAGCTTCCTCACCCGCGAGACCGCGCTGGTGCCCAAGAAGCTCGTCAAGGCGATGGCGGAAGGCTCGACCTCGGTGCTGACGGCGGCGACCACCTGCGCGGTCGCCGGCATCATCGTCGGCGTCGTCACGCTGACCGGTCTCGGCCTGAAGTTCTCGACCATCGTGATCGACTATGCCGGCGGCAGCCTGCTGCTCACCGCGATCTATACTTCGCTGATCGTGTGGATCATCGGCCTCGCGGTGCCGGTCACGGCGTCCTACATCATCTGCGCGGTGATCGCGGCGCCGGCCATGATCAAGCTCGGCGTGCCGGACTACGCCGCGCATATGTTCATCTTCTACTACGCGGTGCTGTCGGAGGTGTCGCCGCCGACCGCGCTGTCGCCCTTCGCGGCGGCCGCCATCACCGGCGGCGATCCCTACCGGACCACGCTGCAGGCCTGGAAATACACCCTGCCGGCCTTCCTGGTGCCGTTCGTCTTCGTGCTCGATCCGCAGGGTCTCGGCCTGCTGCTGAAGCTGCCGCCGGGCGGTTCGTGGGTGGATATCGTCGAGATCACGGTGAAGACCGCGCTCGGTCTCGGCGCGCTGGCCGCGGCCTGCCAGGGCTGGGCGCTGCGCCGCACCACCGGTCTCGAACGGGGCTTGCTGATCGTGGCCGGCCTGCTGCTGGTGTTCCCGAGCCTGCTCGAAGCCTTCGCGGAATACATCACCGGGCGCGATATCGAATACACTGCGACATTCGGGATCGTTCTCGGTATTCTCGTGCTGATAAAACAGAAAATGCAACCGGCCCTACCGTCCGCAGAGACGGCCGGCCACTGATCGAACGACAAAAAACGGAGGAAAAATCTGATGTTCAAACGTCATCGACTGGTGCTCGGCGCGCTCGCGCTGGGCGCGGTGCTGGCGACGGGTGCCGCGCTCGCGCAGCAGATGAATATCGCCATCGCCACCGGCGGCACCGGCGGCGTCTACTATCCGATGGGCGGCGGCATGGCGAACGTGCTGTCGAAGCATCTGCCGGGCGTGCAGGCAACCGCGCGCGTCACCGGCGGCTCGGTCGCCAATCTCCAGCTCATCGGCTCGGGCCAGAGCGAGGTCGGCTTCTCGATGGTCGACGCCGCGCTCGACGCCTTCAAGGGCGAGCAGAAGTTCAAGGATCACAAGGTCGACGTTCGCACGCTGATGGTGCTGTACCCGAACCGCATGCACGTCGTGACGGTCGACGGTCGCGGCATCAAGACCATGGCCGACCTCAAGGGCAAGCGCGTCTCGACCGGCTCGCCGGGCAGCGCCACCGAGGTGATGGCGTTCCGCGTCATCGAGGCCGCCGGTCTCGACAAGGACAAGGACATGAAGCGCGAGCGCCTCGGCGCCGCGGAGTCCACCAACGCCATCAAGGACGGCAAGATCGACGCCTATTTCTGGGTCGGCGGCTTGCCGACCTCGGCGGTCACCGATCTCGCGGCGACGCCGGGCACCAAGCTGGTGCTGATCGACACCGCCGACCTGGTGCCGAAGATGAACGCCAAATACGGCAAGCTCTATTCGACCGGCGTCATCCCGGCCAAGACCTATCCGGGCCAGGACACCGACAACAAGGTGTCGGTGGTGCAGAACATCCTGGTCGCCAATGCCAGCATGCCCGACAAGGTCGCCTATGACATCGTCAAGACGATCATGGAGCAGAAGAAGGAGCTCGTGCTGGTGCACAGCGAGGCCAAGAGCTTCGACATCGCCAACCAGACCGACGACAACACGCCGATCCCGTGGCATCCGGGCGCGGCGAAGTACTTCAAGGAGCACGGCGCGAAACTTTAAGCGCGCCGAACGCCCGCGATCTGCGGCGCGGCCCCGCCACCCGGCGGGGCCGTTGTCGTTTGTGCGTCGCCGACTTTTTGCGTCGCCGCTACTCCGCAACCACCCGGTTAACGCCTTCGCAAGGTTAATGAGACCATAAAGAAACGGGCGGCATTCTCATCGTCCGCGCAAGTGCGTGGATTGGGCGCGGATCTGGACAGCGTTTGTAGCGTGGCGTGTGGGCGTTCGGTCATGGGGACGATGCGTAGCAGGCGGCGGCGTGCCTCGTCCGTCTTTGTCGCCTTCGCCGTGCTGATGTCGCTGCAGCCGAGCCCGATCGGCTTTCAGGATCTCGGCGCCCTGATGGCGCGCCGTCCCGCGGTGACCGACAGCTGGCGCCGCCACATCATCGCCTCGCCGTTCGGCACCATTCACGCCGCCACCTTCTCGATGCCGCGTCCGCTCGGCGCCATGGCGCCGCGTCCGCCGCTCTATGTGCTGGCGAGCGTCGATCCCAACGGCATCACCGGCGCGATCGGCCGCGAACTGTTCGGCGACGCCGACGCGCCGCTGCAGTTCCCGAGCGTCAACCGCGCCGCCAAGCGCGACGCGCTGATCGCCCGCAAGCGCGCGCCGCTGCCGCCGATGCCGTTCCCGCCCGCGCCGTCGGCGCCCCCCGGCGGCGACCTGCTGGCGCGGCTCAAGGACGGCAGGATCGACGACCGCTTCGGCAAGTTCACCGACGTCGAGGCGCCGCCCGCGGCGGACAATGCGACGGTGCCGGAGATCGACCTGTCGCATGTCGACTTGCCTTACGTCGACATGCCGCCGACCGATCTCGCCGCCGCCGACCGGAAGACCGGCAAGGGCAACGGCGCCAAAGGCGACGACATCTATTTCGGCATCGACCCGGTCGGCTCGCTGAACGCGGCGATCGCGCCTTACGCGCCCGGCGCCGCGCCGGTCGTGGTCGCGCCGTCGGACGATCCCGACATCAAGCAGGCGGCCAGACAGGCGTTATTGACGCCGGGCCCGAGCGCCGAGACGGAAGAGGGCTCCTCGGTCGCCCGCAAGGGCGTCGTCACCGGCGACAACCAGCGGCCGATGTCGCCGGCCGAGCGGCTGAAGATCACCGGCAAGGCGCGCGCCAAGGCCGAGAAGTGTCTCGCCAACGCCGTCTACTTCGAATCGCGCGGCGAGCCGGTGAAGGGCCAGATCGCCGTCGCCCAGGTGGTGATGAACCGCGTGTTCTCGCCGTTCTATCCGAACGACGTCTGCGGCGTCGTCTACCAGAACGCGCACCGCCATCTCGCCTGCCAGTTCACCTTCGCCTGCGACGGCATCCCGGATGTCGTCACCGAGCCGGACGCCTGGGCGCGCGCCAAGCGCATCGCCCACGACACGCTGGACGGCAAGCTGTGGATGCCGGAGATCGCCAAGGCGACGCATTATCACGCCTACTGGGTCCGCCCGAGCTGGGTCGGCGAGATGCGCCGCGTCTACAAGCTCGGCGTCCACACCTTCTATCGCCCGCGCAACTGGGGCGACGGCTCCGACGAGCCGACCTGGGGCGACGCCGCCGCGACCCGCATCGCCGCGGAAAAAATGTAGCGAATTCAAGCGGCTGGCAGCCGAGCCATGCAGGCCGCAAATGGCTTGGATCACGAATATTCGTTGTCGCGGCCGCGGCCGCCTCGATATGGTGCCCGCCTCACGCTGCGCCGCAGCTCCTTCCGATTCGACGCCGCGCGCATTCTTCTGGAGACGTCTCGCATGTCGGCGCAATCCTCCGCGGCTTCACCGCAGTCCACGCTCGGCTGGCGCACGCCGGTCATCATCCTGGTCGGCGGCTGTCTGATCGCGCTTCTGAGCTTCGGGCCGCGCTCGGCGCTCGGCTTCTTCCTCACGCCGCTGTCGCAGACCCATGGCTGGGGCCGCGACGTGTTCGGCCTCGCGCTGGCGATCCAGAATCTCCTGTGGGGCGTCGGCCAGCCCTTCGCCGGCGCGGTCGCCGACCGCTACGGCGCGGCGCGCGTGTTGACCGTCGGCGCGGTGCTTTATGCCATCGGCCTCGCGCTGATGGCGCATGCGTCGACGCCGGCCTCGCTCAGCCTCACCGCCGGCGTGCTGATCGGCTTCGGCCTGTCGGGCTGCTCCTTCACCATCGTCATCGGCGCGTTCGGCAAGCTGCTGCCGCCGCAGTGGCGCACCACGGCCTTCGGCGTCGGCACCGCGGCCGGCTCGTTCGGCCAGTTCCTCTATTCGCCGCTCTGCGTCGCGTTGATGGACAATTACGGCTGGCACAATGCGCTGCTGGTCTTCGCCGCCGTGACCATGCTGATCGTGCCGCTGTCCTTCATCGTGATGACGCCGCGCCTGACCCCCGCGCAGGCGGCGGCCGCGGCGGCGCGGCCGGACCAGTCGGTGCGCCAGGCGCTGACGGAAGCCTTCGGCCACCGCAGCTATGTCCTCCTGGTGCTCGGCTTCTTCACCTGCGGCTTCCAGCTCGCCTTCGTCACCGTGCACTTGCCGGCCTATCTGGTCGACCGCGGCCTCTCCGCCGAGGTCGGCGGCTGGACGCTCGCCATCATCGGCTTGTTCAACATCATCGGCTCGATGTCGTCCGGCTGGCTCGCCGCGCGGGTGCCCAAGCGCTACGTGCTGTCGGTGATCTATTTCGGCCGCGCGTTGTCGATCGTCGCTTTCATCCTGTTGCCGGCGACGCCGTTCGTCACGCTGGTGTTCGGCGCGGTGACCGGCCTGCTGTGGCTCTCGACCGTGCCGCCGACCTCGGGCCTCGTCGCCCTGATGTTCGGCACGCGCTGGCTCACCATGCTGTTCGGCTTCGCCTTCTTCAGCCACCAGGTCGGCGGCTTCCTCGGCGTCTGGCTCGGCGGCGTGGTGTTCGAATACAGCGGCTCCTACAATCCGGTGTGGTGGCTGTCGGTGTTCTTCGGCGTGATGTCGGCGATCATCAACCTGCCGATCGTCGAGAAGCCGGTCGACCGTCCCGCGCTCGCGCCGGCCTGAAGGCCCCGACTGCAGGGGTCTTGCACCGCTGCGCCGGCCGCGCGACAACTCTCCGGCGATAAAGCCGGAGAGGGACCGTGGCGACATTCAAGGCGATGGTGATCGAGAAGACCGAGGGCGGGACGCAAGCCGCGCTCAAGGATTTCGACGACGCGAACCTGATGGACGGCGACGTCACCGTCCGCGTCGACTATTCCACCGTCAACTACAAGGACGGCCTCGCGCTCACCGGCAAGGCGCCGGTGGTGCGCCGCTTCCCGATGATCGCCGGCATCGACTTCGCCGGCACGGTTGAATCCTCCTCGCATCCGGACTGGAAGGCGGGCGACAAGGTCGTGCTGAACGGCTGGGGTCTCGGCGAGACCCATCTCGGCGCTTACGCCGAGAAGGCGCGGGTGAAAGGCGACTGGCTGGTGCGGCTGCCCGACAAGCTCGGCGCGCGCGACGCGATGGCGATCGGCACCGCCGGCTACACCGCGATGCTCTGCGTGATGGCGCTCGAGCGCCATGGGCTGACCCCGGCGAGCGGGCCGATCGTCGTCACCGGCGCCGCCGGCGGCGTCGGCTCGGTCGCCATCGCCATTCTGGCGAGGCTCGGCTTCCCGGTGATCGCGGTCACCGGCCGCACCGCCGAGGCCGACTATCTCAAGGGCCTCGGCGCCGCCGAGATTCTCGATCGCAAGGAACTCGCCGGGCCCGCCAAGCCGCTCGCCAAGGAACGCTGGGCCGGCGGCGTCGACGCGGCCGGCTCCAACACGCTCGCCAACGTGCTGTCGATGACCCGCTACGGCGGGGCGGTCGCGGCCTGCGGGCTCGCCGGCGGCATGGACCTGCCGGGCTCGGTCGCCCCGTTCATTTTGCGCGGCGTGTGTCTTTACGGCATCGACTCCGTGATGTGCCCGATCGAAAGGCGCCGGGAGGCGTGGAAAAGGCTGGAAAAGGACCTCGACCTGCAAAAATTGGCCGCAATGACCACGGAAATCGGCCTGACGGGTCTGCCGGACGCGGCCCGCCGGATTGTGGCGGGCGACGTCAGGGGTAGGATCGTCGTCAGGATCGGTTAAGGTCGTTCAGACTTTAGCGACGAAGTTTGTCCATAGTCCGCTAACCTTGTGCGTGTTGCGTCAGGTTGCGTTTGGAGTTCGGGGATGGCGCGTAAAACGATAATCGCGGCAGCGATGCTGTCCGCTATGGCGTCGGGCGTGCCGGCCGGCGGTTCCGCCATGGCCGGCGAGGTGATGTCGGCCGAAGAGGCGCGCGCCTTCGTCGTCGGCAAGATGTTCTCCTACAACTGCTTCGAAGGCACCAAGGGCGCGGGCCGCATTCATGCCGACGGCTCGGTGGTCGGCACCGTGCAGTTCCAGGGCGCGGGTCCCGTGCGCAACGCCTTTCTTCCTGCCGGCACGCTGCGCGTGAAGGGCGGCGCGGTCTGCGCCACGCTGCGCGGCCTGCCGATCGAGCCCTGCTTCAACCTGCAGCGCATCGACGACAACTCGTTCAGCGGCTCGATCTCCGGTCTCGGCTTTGCGTCCTGTCAGTTCACGCGGGTGAATCCGCATCGCTACAATGTCGCGGCGCGCGCGCGGGTGACCAAGCCGCGCGAGGAAGCCTCCGCCGCGCGCGCCGAAGCGCCGGGCTCGCCGCTCGCGCTGCGGCCGTCGATCACGGCGGTGCCGTAACACTCAGCCTTTCAGCGGAAAGATCATGCACGTCGTCGTGGCGTGCGCGTAGAGCTTGCCGTCGCGATCCTTGAGGTCGCCCTCGGCGGTCGCGATGGCGCGGCCGCGATGAATGAGCCGGCCTTCGGCGCGCAGCATGCCGATCTCCTTCACGATCGGCCGCACCATGTTCAGCTTCAGCTCGACCGTGGTCGAGCCGTCGCCCGCCTTCACGGTGCTCCAGACCGCGCAGGCGAGCGCGGAGTCCAGCACCGTCGCCGCGAAGCCGCCATGCACGGTGCCGACCGGGTTGTAGACCGCATCGGTCGGCTCGCCCTCGAAGGCGACGAAGCCTTCGCGCGCCTCGACCAGATGGAAATTCAGCGTCCTGGCGATCGGCGGGTTGGGCGCCTTGCCGGCGATGATGGCCTTGAGAATGTCGAGGCCGTCATGGCTCCGCTGAAAATCCGGCGGCACGATGCCGTAGTGTCTGTCGCTCAAC
>Ga0182749_1003846_pt1 | contig 10079 bp, 7 predicted proteins | sample eDN3rd37CKraftMG_FD_128875 | JGI IMG/M metagenome (GOLD analysis project Ga0182749, IMG submission 128875) | Enriched Miracle-Growth compost microbial communities from Emeryville, California, USA - eDNA 3rd pass 37_C Kraft MG (version 2) (version 2) ...
AGTGACCGGCCGAAGTCGGGACAGCCTCCGGCGGGGCGCGTTGAACCGCGCCTAAAAAAATTTGAGTGGTGCGGACAACGCGCCCCGCTTCCCATGTTCTTTGAAATGGCCAGACGGCGAAAGCCGGGCGTGGCAACGGTGAAGCTTGCCTTCCGCCCATGCCATGAAACCGCCCCTTTGCCGGATCACAGAAACCGGGGTTCACTTTGCATTAACCAAGCGGGACAAGCGGCTGTTCATATGGATCGCTTACATTTTCTTGCTTAATGTCGTTTGTTGCATGCCAAGCCTTGACATGAGGGGAGGAGCGCTGCTTTGCGAGCACATTCCAAATCGGTACGGGCGAAGAAAAATATGTCGAAACAGTATTTCGGGACCGACGGGATCCGGGGGCGGGCGAATCGTTTTCCCATGACGGCGGAAGTGGCGATGCGCGTGGGCATGGCTGCCGGCCTTTCCTTCCAGAACGGGAGCCACCGGCACCGGGTGGTGCTCGGCAAGGACACGCGGCTTTCCGGCTATATGATCGAAAACGCGATGGTCGCGGGTTTCTGCGCGGCCGGCATGGATGTGTTCCTTCTCGGTCCCATCCCGACGCCTGCCGTCGCCATGCTGGTGCGCTCGCTGCGCGCCGATATCGGGGTGATGATCTCGGCCTCGCACAACCCCTACCACGACAACGGCATAAAGCTTTTCGGGCCGGACGGCTACAAGCTTTCCGATGAACTCGAGAACCGCATCGAGGCGATGCTGGACCGGGATGTGGAATTGGCGCTTGCCGATTCGGAGAGCCTTGGCCGCGCCAAGCGCGTCGATGGCGTGCATGACCGCTACATCGAATTCGCCAAGCGCACCTTGCCGCGCGACATGTCGCTTTCAGGCCTGCGCATCGTCATCGACTGCGCCAACGGGGCGGCCTACAGGGTGGCGCCGGCGGCGCTGTGGGAACTCGGGGCCGAGGTGGTTCCGATCCATGTGGATCCGAACGGCTTCAACATCAACGAAGAATGCGGCTCCACCCACCCGATGAGCCTTGCCAAGAAGGTGCACGAAGTGCGCGCCGATATCGGCATCGCGCTCGACGGCGATGCCGACCGCGTCGTCATGGTGGACGAGAACGGCACGATCATCGACGGCGACCAGATCATGGCGCTCATCGCCCAGTCCTGGCACGAGAGCGAGAAGCTCGTCGGCGGCGGCATCGTGGCCACCGTCATGTCGAATCTGGGCCTCGAACGCTTCCTGCGGGATCGCGGTCTTGCGCTCCACCGCACCAAGGTCGGCGACCGCTACGTGGTCGAGCATATGCGCGAGCACGGGCTCAACGTCGGCGGCGAGCAGTCCGGCCACGTCATCCTGTCGGACTTCTCGACCTCCGGCGACGGGCTCGTCACGGCACTGCAGGTGCTGGCCCATATCAAGCGGCTGAACAAGCCGGCGAGCGAGGTCTGCCGCAAATTCGAGCCGGTGCCGCAAATCTTGAAAAACGTGCGAATCAGCGGCGGGCGGCCGCTCGAGGCAGCTTCCGTCAAGGCTGCGATCGCCGATGCGGAATCGCGGCTGGGCAGCAGCGGCAGGCTGGTCATTCGCCCCTCTGGCACCGAACCGCTCATCCGCGTCATGGCCGAGGGCGACGATCCGGAACTGGTCCGGACCATGGTCGACAGCATCGTCGACGCCATAGCGGACGCCAGGACGGCGGCAGCGTAAGCTCACTGAATCCCCGCCGGCGGACATGCTCCGCCGGCTTTTCGTTTCCTCTCCCGGGTGCAAAAGTTTTGTTAGGGTTAAGCGGAGCTTAACTTTTCTGGTGCAGTTTTCGGCATGATTCAACCAGCCGTGGCGTCGGGCACGGTACGGCTTTCGGGGGTATTTACATGTCGAGATTGACCACGCCGGTTTTTGCGGCCGTTGCCTTCATGCTTGCGACAAGCGCCCATGGTGCTGACCTCTACGTCCCTCCCGTCGAAGCTCCGCCCCCGCCTCCGCAGATCATCGAGCAGCCCGCCTCGGTCGGCGGCTGGTATCTGCGCGGCGATATCGGCTATCGCTGGTCGGAACTGCGCGGCACGGAATACATCACCTACGGCCCGCCGCCCGGAACCAGCGAGTTCACGACCACCGACCTTGACGGCGCCATGTCGCTCGGCGGCGGTATCGGCTACCAGATCACGCGGCACTTCCGCACGGACCTCACGGCCGACTACTGGTTCGATTCGGATTTCCGCGGCACGACGGCCGGCTTCTGCGGCGGCGTTCCCTGCACCTCGACGGATCGCACCGCCTACAGCGCCCTTCTGCTGATGGCCAATGCCTATGTGGATCTCGGCACCTTCTACGGGTTCACGCCCTATGTGGGTGCCGGTATCGGCGGCGCCCGCATCAAATGGGACAGGCTGCAAAACACGATCGGCGACGACGATTTCTACCACGACGGCGGGAAGGAATGGCGCTTCGCCTGGTCGCTGATGGCCGGCGCTTCCTACTGCCTGACCCAGAACCTGCAGCTCGACGCGGGCTACCGCTTCACCCGGATCGAGGGCGGCAAGATGTTCGAATTCGGCTCGGGCGTTGGCCCCGGCTTCGATGACGGCCTCAACGTCCACGAGGCGCGCGCGGGCCTGCGCTATTCCTTCGGCGGGGCAAACGCGAACTGCGCGGTGCCGCAGACGATCGCCTACGAGCCGCCGCCCTACGAGCCGCCCGCAGAGCCGGTGATCTACAAGTAACCGTCCTCGCCGCTGCTTTCCTGCCGCCCGGTCCCAAGCCGGGCGGTTTTGTTTTGGTGCTGGGGAAGCCGGGTAAGATTCCGTTATCCTTAACTGCTGATTAACCAGAATGGTTAAGTATCCGTGGAACAGTGGCGGGGGGCGAATGGCTCCGCCGCGATTCGCGGAGAACGGAATCATGCGCAAAATCAGCAGCCTTGTCCTGACGGCGGTCGTGCTCCTCCCGGCTGTGCCGGGGTATGCAGCCGATTACGAGCCGCCCATCGTCGTCGAAGAGGCGCCGCTCGTACCGGTCGAGGTGGGCTCGGGCTGGTATCTGCGTGGCGACGTGTCCTACAGCGCCAACAAATCCGTGTACGACGTGGAAAGCCTCGAAGACAACATCGACAACAACCGCCTCGGCGGCAGCATCGGCTTCGGCTACCACTTCACCGATCTCCTGCGGGCCGATGTCAATCTCGCCTATATAGCAAGCGACGATTATGACGATGGCGTCATTTCAGCGGAGCGTCGGGTCTGGGGCGGGATGGTGAACGGCTATCTGGACCTCGGCACTTTCGTGGGGCTCACGCCCTATGTGGGCGCCGGCGCGGGTCTCCTTTATACGACGCATGAGATTTCGGGCGCGGATCCGTTCCTGACCGACACCTTCAACTCGATCGATAGCCAATACGAGTTCGCCTACGCGCTCAATGCCGGCGTGAACTACCAGATGACGAAGAACCTGTCGGTCGATGTCGGCTACCAGTATCTGAACTCGCCCGGCACGAAATACGTGGATGTGGACGCGGGTACCGTGGAAGAGGGAGTGGACTTCCATCAGGTGAAAGTCGGCCTGCGATACGATCTTTGGTAGGCGGTTCAGGCACACGCCTCCAGCAAAAAGGCCGGCACTCACGTGCCGGCCTTTTTGTTGACCTGGGTGGTAACTTAGGCCGCCCGAGCGGCGGGTTCCGTACCCAGAACGTCGATCTGTCCCGCCTGGTCGTAGCGGTTCTGGTCGAGAATGCCGGCTCGCTTGGCCACGATGGTCGGCACCAGCGCCTGGCCGGCGACGTTGACGGCCGTCCGACCCATGTCGAGGATCGGGTCGATCGCAAGGAGCAGGCCGACACCCTGGAGCGGCAGGCCGAGCGTGGAGAGCGTCAACGTAAGCATGACCACGGCGCCGGTCAGGCCGGCAGTCGCTGCCGAGCCGATCACCGAGACGAAGGCGATCAGGAAATAGTCCTGGAGCGCCAGCGGGACCTGGTAGAATTCGGCGATGAAGATCGCCGCGATTGCCGGGTAGATCGCCGCGCAGCCGTCCATCTTCGTTGTCGCGCCGAGCGGTACGGCGAAGGCGGCATATTCGCGGGGGACGCCAAGCTCGCGTTCGGTCACGGTTTCCGTCACCGGAAGGGTGCCGATCGAGGAGCGGGAGACGAAGCCGAGCTGGATCGCCGGCCAGGCACCCGCGAAGTAGCGGACCGGGTTGAGCCCGTGTGCGGAAAGCAGGACGGGGTAGACGACCAGGAGCACCAGGGCGAGGCCGATATAGACGGCGGCGGCGAACCAGCCGAGCTGACCCAGCGTCTGCCAGCCATACTGGGCGACCGCATTGCCGAGCAGGCCGATGGTGCCGATCGGGGTCAGCCGAATCACCCACCACAAGATCCTGCGCACGATCGCAAGCAGCGAACGGTTGAGCTCAAGGAACGGCTCGGCTGCTTGGCCGACGCGCAATGCCGCGACGCCGACCACGATCGAGATCACCAGGAGCTGCAGAACGTTGAAGTTGAGTGAGGTGCTGGCTCCGCTTTCCGCCACCTTCGTCGACGCCTGCAGGCCAAACATATTGACGGGCACCAGGCCCTTCAGGAAGTCAAGCCAGGAGCCGGTGGTTGACGGCGCGGTGGCGGCAGCCTGGTCGATTACCGCCCGGGTGCCCGGCTGGATGACGAGGCCGAGCGCAATGCCGATCACAACCGCGATTAAGGCCGTGATGGCGAACCAAAGCAAGGTCTGCCACACCAGCGCCGCGGCGTTGGACAGTTGGCGCAGATTGCTGATGGAGGCGACGATCGCCGTGAAGATCAGCGGCGGAACGAGCGCGCGGAGGAGCTGGACGAAGATCGAACCGATGTTTTGCAGAGTCTGTGCCAGCCAATTCGGATCGCCGGCCGAGGTGTTGCCGATCTCGCGGGCGATGAGGCCGAGCACAAGGCCGAGCACCATCGCAGCTAGAACCTGGAAGCCAAAGTTCCGGTAGAACGGCTTCGGTTCTGCCGATCTTGAGGAGGACTGAGTTTGCGTTGCCATGACGGGAACTCTTATTTTTGGAGTGCCTGAATTGAGGCGCATGTCCCTGGTCGGGACAGCGTCTTTGAAATTTATTTCTATATAGCGCGTCATAACTCCCCATTTTAGGGATAAACTTTCTGCAAATGGCGGGAATGTGAGAGAGAATCTCCCATCTGAGGCCCGTTCTCGTTAAGGGCGTTTTTTGCAGGGGTAGCCGCCTCTCATCCAGATTGCCGCTTGCGCTTTGTTTCCGCTTCGGCTAATCCCGCCAGTGGGCCACCCCTCCCCACCGAGGGGCGTGCTATCTGGAAGGATAGGAAACAACATGACCACGCTCTCGAAGCCGGACATGCGTCCGGCCAATCCCAATTTCTCTTCAGGACCCTGCGCAAAGCGCCCCGGCTGGACGGTCGAGGCACTGAAAGGCGCTCCCCTTGGCCGTTCGCACCGCGCCAAGATCGGCAAGGAAAAGCTTGTCCGCGCGATCGAGCTAACGCGTGAGGTCCTTCAGGTTCCCGCAGACTACCGGATCGGCATCGTTCCGGCTTCGGATACCGGCGCTGTCGAGATGGCGCTGTGGTCGCTGCTCGGCGAACGCGGCGTCGACATGCTCGCCTGGGAGTCCTTCGGCTCCGGCTGGGTGACGGACGTCGTCAAGCAGCTCAAGCTGAAGGATGTGCGCCGTTTCGAGGCCGATTACGGCAAGCTGCCCGATCTTTCCCAGGTGGATTTCGACCGCGACGTCGTCTTCACCTGGAACGGCACGACCTCCGGCGTGCGCGTGCCGAACGCCGATTTCATTCCGGCTGACCGCAAGGGGTTGACGATCTGCGACGCCACGTCGGCGGCCTTCGCCCAGCGGCTCGATTTCGCCAAGCTCGACGTTATCACTTTCTCCTGGCAGAAGGTGCTGGGCGGCGAGGGCGGGCACGGCGTGCTCATCCTTTCCCCGCGTGCGGTGGAACGGCTCGAATCCTATGTGCCGGCCTGGCCGCTGCCGAAGATCTTCCGCATGACCAAGGGCGGCAAGCTGATCGAAGGCATCTTCAAGGGCGAGACCATCAACACGCCCTCCATGCTCTGCGTGGAAGACTATCTCGATGCGCTCGAATGGGCGAAGTCGGTGGGCGGGCTCGAAGGGTTGATCGCCCGCGCCGACGCCAATTTCGCCGTCATCGACCGGTTCGTGAAGAACAGCGGCTGGCTTGCCCACCTTGCGCAGGATCCGGCAACCCGCTCCAACACTTCCGTCTGCCTCAGCATCGTCGATCCGGCGGTCGCCGGGTTGGATGAGGATGCCAAGGCGGCCTTCGCCAAGGGCATCGTGTCCAAGCTCGACAAGGAAGGTGTGGCCTATGATATCGGCCATTATCGCGACGCGCCTTCGGGTCTGCGGATCTGGGCCGGCGCCACGATCGAGACATCCGACCTGGAAGCCTTGATGCCTTGGCTGGACTGGGCCTTCCAGGAACAAAAGGCCGCGCTTCAGGCCGCCTGAGCCACCTCGGCCGCATCGCTCATGCGGCCCAATCCTTCTTTTCCGACTCAAATGGAGCCTTGAAATGGCACCTCGCGTTCTCGTTTCCGACCAACTTTCTCCCACCGCGGTCGAGATCTTCCGCCAGCGCGGCGTGGAGGTCGACTACCAGCCCGATCTCGGCAAGGACAAGGAGAAGCTCCTTTCCGTGATCGATCAGTATGACGGTCTTGCCATCCGTTCCGCGACCAAGGTTACGGAGAAGCTGATCGCCGCCGCCACCAACCTCAAGGTGATCGGGCGCGCCGGCATCGGCGTCGACAATGTCGACATCCCCGCCGCGTCGCGGCGAGGCATCATCGTGATGAACACGCCGTTCGGCAATTCCATCACCACCGCCGAGCACGCCGTCGCCATGCTCTTCGCTGTAGCGCGGCAGATTCCCGAGGCCAATGCCTCTACCCATGCCGGCAAGTGGGAGAAGAACCGCTTCATGGGCGTGGAGATCACCGGAAAGACGCTGGGCGTGATCGGCTGCGGCAATATCGGCTCCGTCGTCGCCATGCGCGCGATCGGCCTCAAGATGCATGTGGTGGCCTATGATCCGTTCCTGTCGGAAGATCGCGCCGAGGAGCTGGGCGTGGAGAAAGTGGACCTGGACGAGCTTTTCGCCCGGGCCGATTTCATCACCCTGCATACGCCTTTGACCGACAAGACGCGCAACATCATCAACGCCGGCGCGATCGCGAAGATGAAGGACGGCGTGCGCATCATCAACTGCGCGCGCGGCGGCCTCATTGTCGAAGCCGATCTGGTAGAGGCGCTGAAGTCCGGCAAGGTGGCTGGCGCAGGCATCGACGTATTCGAGAACGAGCCCGCGACCGAGAACCCGCTCTTCAATCTGCCCAACGTGGTCTGCACGCCCCATCTCGGTGCATCGACAACGGAAGCGCAGGAGAACGTGGCGCTGCAGATCGCCGAGCAAATGGCCGATTACCTCATCAAGGGCGCCGTCAGCAACGCCATCAACATGCCGTCGATCACGGCGGAAGAAGCGCCGCGGCTAAAGCCCTTCATCAAGCTTGCGGAAGTGCTGGGCGCTTTCGTCGGCCAGGTGACGGACGAGCCGATCGAGGAGGTGGAAATCCTGTTCGACGGCTCCACGGCCGCCATGAACACGCGGGCCCTCATCAGCGCCGCCCTTGCCGGCCTGATCCGGCCGCAGGTGAACGACGTCAACATGGTCTCCGCCCCCATCATGGTGAAGGAGCGGGGCATCATCGTCTCGGAAGTGAAGCGCGACAAATCGGGCGTGTTCGACGGCTATATCAAGCTCACGGTGAAAACGACCGAGCGCACCCGCTCGATCGCCGGCACCGTCTTCTCTGATGGCAAGCCGCGCTTCATCCAGATCAAGGGCATCAATCTCGATGCCGAGGTGGGCGAGTACATGCTCTACACCACCAACAACGACACGCCGGGCATCATCGGCCAGCTTGGCACGATCTGCGGCAAGCACGGGGTCAACATCGCCAACTTCCAGCTTGGGCGCAACCGGCCGGGCGGCGACGCGATCGCGCTTCTCTACCTGGATGCACCCTTCCCGCAGCACGTGCTGGAGGAACTCAGGTCGACGGGCTCCATCATCTCGGCGCGGCCGCTTCGGTTCGACGTCGGAAGCTAGAAAAGCTTTGATCAGGTCAGGGCGCGCGGCTATGACGCCGTGCGCCCTTTCAGGTTGAATCCCTACAAAATGCTTTACGACCCGTCGACGGGAGCGCGGACACGCGCCGGCAGGGGCATATTCCTCTTGCTGCTCGTTTCGGCGAGCCAGATGCCGCAGAGCACGGCTAAGAGCGCGGCCCCGTGGTAAAGGTGGAATTCCTCGCCCAGGATGAGAATGGACAGCAGCGTTCCGAAGATCGGCACCAGATTGACGAACAATCCGGCGCGGTTCGCGCCGATCAGCTCATTGCCGCGGATGTAGAAAACCTGCGACAGAACCGAAGGCATCAATCCGACATAGATCACCACCATCCAACCGGTGAAATCCGGAAGAATCAGGTCTCCGGCCGCATATTCCCACAGCAGCGGCGGGATTGAGCTGACGAAGGCCGCGGCGGCCAGGACCGTGATCATGCTCAGCCAATGGATCTCTGGCTTGAAGCGAAGTCCAATTGTATAGAGGCCGTACGCCAGCACGGCGAAGAGCATCAGCAGGTCGCCGAAATTGATGTCGAGTGCGGTCAGGCGGCTGAGGTCCCCGTGGCTTGCGGTCAGCGCCACGCCCACGAGCGAAAGCATGAAGCCCGCGATCTGAAGCCAGCCGGCCTTCACCCGGAAGACGACGAAATTCACCACGATGATGACAAGCGGGATTGCCGCCTGCTCGATGGAGGCATTGACCGCCGATGTCAGCGTAAGGGCGCTATACATCGCCGCGTTGAAGAAGGTGAAACCGATGGTGCCCAGCAGCACGAGGAGACCCAGATTGGGCCGGATTTTCGGCCAGTCGCGGCCAAGCGGCTTCCAGGCAAACGGCACGAGGATGGCAAGCGCCACGATCCAGCGCAGGAAGGTGAGCGCGAAGGGGGAGACATGGCCGACGGCCAGCTTTCCCGCCACGGCGTTTCCGCCCCAAAAAAGAGTCGTCAGAAACAGGAGCGCATAGGCTGAATTGAGCATTGAAGGGTCCGGTTCGTCTTCTTTTGCGGGCAGGCATAAAGCATCGGGCAGCCAGATGCACTACCGTGAATGAAATCTCGCTGCGGCCTTGCCTGCGGCGAAAGAGGGGTCGCATCGCGAAGCACATAGCGCTATAGAGCCTCTGGTTTTCGCAGGGCCGGGAAATTCCCGGCCGGTTGGAAGGAAGCACTGATGGCGAATGTCGTGGTCGTCGGCTCGCAATGGGGCGATGAAGGCAAGGGAAAGATTGTCGATTGGCTTTCCGAGCGCGCGGACGTGGTCGTGCGCTATCAGGGCGGCCACAATGCCGGCCATACGCTCGTCATCGATGGAGTCAGCTATAAGCTGTCGCTCCTGCCTTCGGGCGTTGTGCGGCCAGGCAAGCTTTCGGTCATCGGCAACGGCGTGGTGTTCGATCCGCATGCCTTCGTGGCGGAGATGGAGCGGCTGAAGGGGCAGGGGATCACCGTGACGCCGGAGAGCCTGAAGGTCGCGGAGAACACGGCGCTGATCCTGTCGCTGCACCGGGAACTCGACGCGTTCCGGGAGGACGCCGCCTCGAACTCCGGAACCAAGATCGGAACCACCCGCCGGGGAATCGGGCCGGCCTATGAGGACAAGGTGGGGCGGCGCGCGGTCCGCGTCATGGACCTTGCCGACCCGGAGACGCTCGCGGCGAAGGTGGACAGGCTGCTCACGCACCACAATGCGCTGCGCCGCGGGCTCGGGCACCAGGAAGTCTCGCACGAGGCGATCATGCAGGAGCTGACCTCGGTCGCCGACAAGATCCTGCCCTTCGTCGACCGGGTGTGGAAGATCCTCGACGATGCGCGAAAGGCCGGCAGCCGCATCCTTTTCGAGGGCGCGCAGGGCACCATGCTCGATATCGACCACGGCACGTACCC
>Ga0182749_1003847_pt1 | contig 10072 bp, 11 predicted proteins | sample eDN3rd37CKraftMG_FD_128875 | JGI IMG/M metagenome (GOLD analysis project Ga0182749, IMG submission 128875) | Enriched Miracle-Growth compost microbial communities from Emeryville, California, USA - eDNA 3rd pass 37_C Kraft MG (version 2) (version 2) ...
GAATTGGAGATCGTCTTCCAGTTGGTCAGCATGCCGCCGAGCCAGCGCGAGTTGACGTAGTACTGCGCAGAGCGCTGCGCGGCGTCGGCGACGATGTCGGACGCCTGGCGCTTCGTGCCGACGAACAGCACGCGTCCGCCACGGGAGACGACGTCGGACACCTGCTTGAGCGCCTGGTGCAGCAGCGGCACCGTCTGCGACAGGTCGACGATGTGGATGTTGTTGCGAGCGCCGTAGATGTAGGGCGCCATCTTCGGGTTCCAGCGGTGGGTCTGGTGGCCGAAGTGAACGCCAGCTTCAAGAAGCTGGCGCATGCTGAAATCAGGCAGAGCCATTCTCTGTTTCCTTTCCGGTTGGCCTCCACGGGCATCCGACGGCCTCGGAAAACCGAAACGAAAGCTCGAGCTTTTCGGAAGGTTCGCCTGCGCCGCCACCGGAGGTCTCCGCCGGATTTCTCCCGGCCGGACACCGAAGCCCGTGTGTGGAATGCGGCGGCATATAGAAGGGATGGCGCCAAAATGCAAGCCGCCAGGCGGAATCCGCCCACCTTGGCCTGCCGCGCCACACGATTTCGCGATGCTGCCTACACGAAACCGCGATATCGGTCCAACCGGGCGGAACCTGGATGAAACGGGCGAGTTGAACGCGACGAAGATGCGCAACTCGTGGTGCAAGCCGCCCAATTGCCCGCCAAGCCTTCCGCGGTCCGGCAACGCTCCCAAGAAGCAATCCAGAATCGAACGGCCCGAAACGACAGATCTGCATCTTCCAGGGCAAGGCCGTTCGAAGGCGATCGACATCAGGCGGTTTCGCCATCGGCGGGTGGCTATGGCCGCATGCGGCATGGCGCCCTATGCGGAGGAATCATTGCCATGTCGATCGCAGAATACATGCACAGGAAGCCGATCGCCGACATTGTCGGCGAAGCGGAACAACACGTACTGGCGCCGACGCTGGGGGCGCTCTCCATCACCTCGCTCGGGATAGGCTGCATCATCGGCGCCGGCATTTTCGTCCTGACCGGCACGGCGGCGGCGCAATATGCGGGGCCGGGCATCATGCTGTCCTTCGTGCTCGGCGGCATCGCCTGCGCCTTCGTCGGCCTGTGCTACGCCGAGCTGGCGGCGCTGCTGCCCGTTGCCGGCAGCACCTATACCTACACCTATGCGACGCTGGGCGAACTGGTCGCCTGGATCATCGGCTGGGATCTGGTGCTGGAATATGCCATGGGCGCAGCGACCGTCTCCGTCGGCTGGTCGGGCTACGTGGTCAGCCTGCTGGCCAATTTCGGCATCGACATCCCGCCGGCCTATGCGGCGGCGCCAGGCACGGTGGCCGAAACATTGGCCAACGGCACTGTGGTGCACGGCATCGTCAACCTGCCGGCGGCGTTCATCGTCGCGATCCTGACCTACATGCTGGTGATGGGCACGCGCGAATCGGCCCGTGTCAACAACATCATGGTGGCAGTGAAGCTCGCCGTGGTGCTGGCCTTCATCCTGGTCGGCTCGGCCTATGTCGTCTCGGCCAACTGGCACCCGCTGGTGCCGGCCAACACCGGCGAATTCGGTCATTTCGGCTGGAGCGGCCTGCTGCGCGGCTCGGCGGTGGTGTTCTTCGCCTTCATCGGCTTCGACGCCGTGTCCACCGCCGCCCAGGAGGCCAGGAACCCGCAGCGCGACATGCCGATCGGCATATTGGGCTCGCTGGTCATCTGCACCGTGCTCTACATCGCCGTCTCGGCGGTGCTCACCGGCATCGTGCCCTACGGACAGCTCAACGTCGCCGACCCGATCGCCAAGGCGGTGGACGTCATCGGCCTCACCTGGTTCTCGGTGCTGATCAAGATCGGCGCGCTGGCCGGCCTGACCACCGTCATACTGGTGCTGCTCTACGGCCAGAGCCGCATCTTCTACACCATCGCCAAGGACGGCCTGCTGCCGCAGGTGTTCTCCGAGGTCCATCCCGTACGCAGGACGCCGTGGAAGAGCCAGATGATGATCGGCACCATCGTCGCCATCGTCGCCGCGCTCACTCCGATCGGCATCCTCGGCGAGATGGTCAGCATCGGCACGCTGTTTGCCTTCATCCTGGTGTGCGGTGCCGTCATCTACCTGCGCAAGAGCGACGCCGGCGTGGCCAGGCCCTTCCGCACTCCCGGCGTGCCGGTGGTGCCGATCCTGGGCATCCTGTTCTGCCTGCTGCTGATGGCCGGGTTGCCGATCGAAACCTGGATGCGGCTCGTCGTGTGGCTGGTGATCGGGCTCGTGGTGTACTTCTCATACGGCCGCAATCATTCGGTGCTGCGCACGGGATCGGCGCCCCCCGCCCCGCATCAGACGATGAAGGCCGGATGACTGCCGGCCCTCCTGCAACCAACCGCCGCGTCCCACGGGGCGCGGCGGTTATCGCATGGCCTTGCCGTTCGGCACCTTCACGCGCCGGAATACCGCCACGATCTCCTCGCGACTGCATTCGACGGCACCCAGCCGAACCGCCCGGTCACGCTCGAAGCCGGTAATATCATAGTGCGGCGCCGAGGTCTTGGGAGGCCCCTGGTAGGACGACAGCTTGAGGCCGAGGCGTGTGGCGAAGCGGTGCAGTTCCGCCAGGTCGTCGGCGAGCATGTGGCACCACAACAGGCCTTCATGCTTCCAGATCGCGGCATCGACATAGACCGCCATCGAGCCGGCCGCCGCGCGCGGCCTACTGGTTGCAGGTTTTCTGCGGCGCGGAATTGAACAGCGCCAGATTGACCAGCCTCCCCCGCATCGAGAAGTCGCCATAGTCCATGATGAGATCGCGCGTCAGGCCGTTCTCGTTCAGCTTGAAGGAGATGCGGTATTGCGGCACCTCTTCGCCCGAGGATGTGTCGGTGGGGTCGAAATAGGCGATGTCGACGGGCCAGTACTTGTCCTCGGCAAGCCCGGCCAGCGCAGTCCGCTCCGGATCGTCCTTGGCCACGGCCACCGGCTTGCCGACGATCACGGTGGTGGTCATGACCTTGTCGGCGTCCTCCGAGCCGTCGAACAGGCTGGTCTCGTAGAAGGTGTCGCCCTTCTTGGCCTTGTCGATCAGTTCGACCAGATGCTGGGTGGGAAACTGGGTGGCGGCAAGCTCCAGCGTGTTCGGCTCGGGCTTGTCGAGATCGACCCGCAGCCCCTTGGCATCCCGCGTCGCGGTACCCTTGACCTCCTTGTTGAGATTCTGGTCGATGAAGGACTTGGTGACGAAGGAGAACGTCTTGCCCTTCCCGTCCTCGAAGGTGGTCGTCTGCTGGTCGGTCACCTGGCTGTTGTCGCTGGTGCTGATCTGCGTGACGAAGCGGAATTTCACCGTGTAGCCCTCGCAGGCCGAGCCGTTGAACTCGTAGACCATGCGGCCGGTGATGCCGGTAATGTCGGAGCGGTCGGACGCGTTGTCGAGGGAAAGGTCGTAGACGGCCCGGTGCGGCTGCAGCATGGGAACGGCCAAGGCAGGTGCCGTCGAAACGACCGCCAGCAGCGCGGCATTGAAAAGGAGGCGCACTGCCTGCATGAATGGACTCCGGTCGCGCGGTCCGGGCAGGACCGCAGAGGGCCAAGTTTAAAAAAAGTCGTGGCGGAAGCGAGGCAAAAACAGCAATTTCGGCCCCACCGACACCGCAGCTTCAAGCAATAGGGAATTACCATGAGCGAGACAATCGAAAAGCGGCTGGCCGATCTCGGCATCACCCTGCCCGCGGCGGCAGCACCGGCAGCCAACTACGTGCCTTTCGTGCGCACCGGCAACCTGCTGTTCCCGTCGGGCCAGTTGCCCATGAAGGACGGCAAGCTGGCCGCCGCCGGCCTGCTCGGCCGCGACCTCGACACGGCCGCAGGAAAGGAAGCGGCGAAGCTGTGCGCCATCAACATCCTGGCCCAGGCAAAGGCCGCATTGGGCGATCTCGAGAAGATCCGCCGGCTGGTGAAGATCAACGTCTTCGTCGCCTCCTCCCCCGACTTCACCGAGCAGCATCTGGTGGCCAACGGCGCATCGGACCTTCTGGCCGAGGTTCTGGGCGAGCGTGGCAAACACGCCCGCGCCGCGATCGGCATGGCCGTGCTGCCGCTCAACGCAGCCGTCGAGATCGACGCCGTCATCGAGGTAGAGTAACCCATCATGATCGATCTTTCCTGGCTGACCGCCCGCCCGATCGCGCATCGCGGCCTGCACGACCTCAACAAGGCGTGCTGGGAGAACACCCTGTCGGCCTTCGCCCGCGCCGCCGACAAGGGCTACGCCATCGAATGCGACGTGCACCTGACCTCGGACGGCGTGCCGGTGGTCTTCCACGACCACGATCTCGGACGCCTTGCCGGCCAGGACGGCTATGTGTGGCAGCGCACGGCGGCCGAAATGGCCGCCCTGCGCATCGGTGGCACGGCCGATCATGCGCCGACGCTGGACGAGTTGCTTGCGCTGGTGAACGGCCGCGTGCCGCTGGTTGTCGAGCTGAAGGGCACGCCCGGCCGCGACGACGGGCTGGTGTCCGCCGTCGCGCAGCGTCTGGCGACCTATGACGGCATGGCCGCCATCATGTCGTTCGACCATTGGCTGATCCGCCAGTTTTCCGCGGAGGCGCCGGGCATTCCGGGCGGACTCACCGCCTGCGGCACCCGCAACCAGGACATCGAGGCGCATTTCACCATGCTTGCGCATGACATCGCCTTCGTCTCCTACGCGGCCGGCGATCTGCCGAACCGCTTCATCAGCTTCGTGCGCGAGAAACTGGCGATGCCGGTCATCACCTGGACGGTGCGCGACCAGCCGGCGGTGGACCTCACCTTCCGCTATGCCGATCAGATGACTTTCGAGGGCTTCGAGCCGCAAGCGGCCGCGACGGCATGAACTGCGGCCTTGCGCGCGGCCGAATGGCGCTTAAGTAAAGCCGCATGGATGCGGGCGACGGCAGCAGGCATGAAGGCGACGCGGGCTTTGTGGTGCGTGTCGCCGCTGGCGTAAGCGCCTTCACCGAGGCCGAATGGAATGGCTTGACCGGCACCAGCCGGACTTCAGAAGCCGGCTACAACCCTTTCCTTTCCTATGCTTTTCTGACTTCACTGGAAGAGTCCGGTTGCGCCGTGCCGCGCACCGGCTGGCAGGGCAACCACATCCGGCTGGAAACCGCAGGGGGGCGCCTGCTCGGCGCCATTCTCTGTTATGCCAAGTCGCATAGCCAGGGCGAATACGTCTTCGACCATGGCTGGGCGGACGCGCTGGAGCGGGCCGGCGGCCACTACTATCCGAAACTGCAATGCTCGGTTCCGTTCACGCCGGTCACCGGCCCTCGTCTTCTCGTCACGCGAGGCGAAGACGAGGCATCCGTAAAGGCCGGGCTGGCCACCGCGCTCAAGGCGGTCACCGACAAGCTCGGCGTCTCGTCGGCCCACATCACCTTCCTGCCCCGCCGGGACGTGGGAGTGCTGGAGGCGGCCGGCTATCTGCACCGCACCGACCAGCAGTTCCATTTCTTCAACGAAGGCTTTGCAAATTATGACAATTTCCTCGCCACTCTCGCCTCGCGCAAGCGCAAGGCGCTGAAGAAGGAGCGGCGCGAGGCGCTGGCCGACGGCATCTCCATCGACTGGCTGTCCGGCAAGGACATCACCGAACGCGTCTGGGACGATTTCTTCGCCTTCTACATGGATACGGGCGGCCGCAAATGGGGGCGCCCCTACCTCAATCGCCGCTTCTTCTCTCTGGTCGGAGAGCGCATGGCCGACGACGTCCTGCTGGTCATGGCCAGGCGCAACGGCCGCTACATTGCAGGCGCCATCAACTTCATCGGCTCCGATGCGCTCTATGGCCGCAACTGGGGCTGCATCGAGGACCACCCCTTCCTGCATTTCGAGGTCTGCTACCATCAGGCCATCGACTTCGCCATCGACAGGGGGCTGAAGGTGGTCGAAGCCGGCGCGCAGGGCGAGCACAAGCTGGCGCGCGGCTACCGCCCGGTGACCATGCACTCGGCCCACTATATCGCCCATCCCGGCCTGCGGCGCGCCGTTGACGACTATCTCAAACGCGAGCGCCGAGAGGTCGCCCATATGGGCGCCTATCTGGAAGAGCACACGCCATTCCGCAAGGAAGACCCTTCAGACATCGCCTGACCGGCCTCAGTGCACGACCGTCCTGGAAAACAGGTTGATGACGGCGACGCCGGCCATGATGAGCCCTATGCCCACCAGCGCCGGCAGATCGAGCGCCTGGCGGAACCAGGCCCAGCCTATGGCCGTGACGAGCACGATGCCGACGCCGCTCCACAAAGCGTAGACGATGCCCACCGGCATGACGCGCAGCGTCAGCGACAGGAAATAAAAGGCCAGCGCATACCCGGCCACCGTCACCAGCGACGGCACGAGGCGGGTGAAGCCATGCGTTTCCTTCAACGCCGTGGTTGCCAGCACCTCGAACAGGATGGCGACCAGAAGGTAGACATAATTCCACGACATGCGACGTTCGAAGCCCATTGATTTGGTGCGACGCACCGGATGATATGGCCGCCACGAATAGGACATCGACGCATGAACGGCGAGAGGCAGACCATGAACTACGACGATACCAACATCTTCGCGAAGATCCTGCGTGGCGAACTGCCCTCGCACCGTGTCTATGAGGACGAGGCGGTGATCGCCTTCATGGACGTGATGCCCCAGGGCACGGGACACACGCTCGTGGTCCCGAAGGCTGGCTCCCGCAACCTGCTCGACGCCGATCCCGCAACGCTGGGGCCCCTCTTTGCCGCCGTGCGCAAGATTGCCCGGGCGGTCAAGAAAGCCTTCGCCGCCGACGGCGTCGTGGTCATGCAGTTCAACGAACCGGCATCCGGCCAGACCGTGTTCCACCTGCATGTCCACGTCATCCCCCGTTTCGACGGGGTGCCGCTGAAGCCGCATACGGGCGCTATGGAAAAGCCGGAAGTGCTGGCGGCCAATGCCGACAAGATCAGACAGGCGCTGGCCGGCTGAAGCACCGCAGCGAAGCCACAAAAAAAGGCCGCCCGGGGCGGCCTTTTTTCGCAACAACTGCCGGTTCTTACTCGGCGTCCTTGGCGGCGGCTTTCTTCTTCGGAGCCGCCTTCTTCTTCGGCTCGTCGGCGGCCTCTTCGGCCGGCTTTTCTTCCGCCTTCTTGGCCGCGGCCTTCTTGGCCGGCTTGGCCTTCTTCTCGCCCTCGGCCTCGTCATCCTCGGCCATCAGCTCTTCCTTGCTCACCTTGTTGTCGGTGACGGAAACCTGGCCGAGCAGATGATCGATCACCTTCTCCTCGAACAGCGGCGCACGCAGCGTGTTCAGCGCCTCAGGATTGCTGCGGTAGAATTCGAACACTTCCTGCTGCTGGTTGGCCGGGAAGCGGCGAACCTGCTCGAACAGGCTGCGCTGCAGCTCTTCGTCGGCAACGGTCACGCCCGCCTTCTCGCCGATTTCGGCCAGCACCAGCCCGAGACGCACGCGACGCTCGGCAAGGCGCGTGTATTCCTCGCGCGCCTCTTCCTCGGTGGTCTCCTCGTCGGCGAAGGTGCGCCCGGCAGCCTGCAGGTCGCGGTTGACCTGGTTCCAGATGTTGTTGAACTCGGCGTCCACGAGCTTGGACGGCGCCTCGAACTTGTAGGCGGCGTCGAGCTGATCGAGGAGCTGGCGCTTGACCTTCTGGCGGGTCATCGAGCCGAACTGGCTCTCGATCTGGCCACGAACGATCTCACGCAGCTTGTCGAGCGAGTCCAGGCCGAGCGCCTTGGCCGTCTCGTCGTTGATCTCGAGTTCGCCGGGCTTGGCCACTTCCTTAATGGTGACGTCGAAGGTGGCTTCCTTGCCGGCCAGGTGCGGCGCCTGGTATTCCTCGGGGAAGGTCACCGTGATGGTCTTTTCCTCGCCGGCCTTGGCGCCGACAAGCTGGTCCTCGAAGCCGGGGATGAATTCCTTGGAGCCCAGCACCAGCGGCTGGTCGCTGCCGGCGCCGCCGGCGAATGCCTCGCCGTCGATCTTGCCGACATAGTCGATGGTCACGCGGTCGCCCTCGGCCGCCGCGCCGTCCTTGGGCTCGAAGGAGCGCGTCGATTCGGCGATGCGCTTCACCTGCTCCTCGATCTCGCTCTCCGGCACGTCATAAACCGGGCGCGTCACTTTGACGTCGGAGAAGTCCTTGATCTCGATCGCCGGGATGACCTCGTAGTTCAGGCTGAATTCGAAGTCGGCGCCGCCGGCCAGGATCTTCTCGGCTTCCTTCTCGTCCTCGGTCATGACGACCTCGGGCTGCATGGCCGCCTTCTCGCCACGGCCGGTGATGATGCTGCGGGAATCGTTCAGAATCTCGTTGACTACCTCGGCCATGAACGACTTGCCGTAGACCTTGCGCAGGTGCTGCACCGGCACTTTGCCGGGACGGAAGCCGTTGATGCGGACCTTGTCCTTGGCCTCCGACAGCCGCGCCATCAGCTTGGCTTCCATGTCGTCGGCAGGTACAGTGACCTTGATCTCGCGCTTGAGGCCGGAATTGAGCGTTTCGGTGACCTGCATATCAAACCTTTATCTTCACCAATGAGGCCGCCAAACGGCCTCGCCGTTCGCAGCCTGCCGGACAGTCTTGGCCAGGATGGCTGTGGCGCGGGTCCCGGAGAGAAGACCGCATGCGCGGCTCACAACCTCCAAACGACGCTCCAAAATGTGAATAAGTCTTTGTTTTTCCTACTTCTTTTCACATTTCACAGAAGCGGATCGCAGCATCCCGTCACATTCGACACGCCTTTTGTCACAGGCTTGACCTATTTTCAACCATCTTCGCGTTCGGCCAAGGCTCGCCCTGCCGTTACCGCCGGCTCATTCCTGCCGCCGACATTGACAGAATGATGGCTACGTGGGATTTCCCGCCCATGCGGATGTGGCGGAATTGGTAGACGCCCCGGATTTAGGTTCCGGTGCCGAAAGGCGTGGGGGTTCGAGTCCCTTCATCCGCACCAAAATGGCCGCAGCCATATTGCTCGCCCTGGAACTCGAAACGCATGTCGTATTTGCAGGCGCGCGGCCCGTCCTTGACGGCGACGCGGACACTCTCGCCAGGGGCGAGCGCGTCCTTGCCGAACACGTCCTCTTCCCAACTGTTTTCACCCACGGGCGACGTGTAGAATGCGGTTGATGACCGGGTTGGTCCCGTTTTTCAAAACGAAAACAAAATCATCGGCCTTGGCCACGTTGGCGCCGACAGCGGCCGCGACGGGCCGCAGAAAACCAAGAAGCGCGGCGTGCGTATGCCCGCACGCCGTCACATGTTGCTGGGCATCGGACTCCTGTGGAATCCGCTTTTCGTTCGCGCTTGCGCGCCGTCCTGCTAGCCCGCCCGGCTCGCCGGGTGTGCCGGCCAATGGAACAACGCCCAAAGGCTGGCCAGAAGGCCGCGACCGCCGATGGCGGCGCGCACGCACAGCGCAGCGCGCGAGGCGTGCATGGTTTCGCCGACATGACAATGGCACACGATGTTGTGAAGCTGCCCATCGCTCAATTCGAAGAAGCGCTTGGCTTCCCCGTAGCTATCGTTCTGCAGCCCTTCGCTGCGCAGCAGCGGGTCCTCGAAGGCCACCGACAACGGCGAGCCGTGGCAGCGCATCAGGTCGCGCTCCTGCAGCGGATAGTATTCGGTGCCTGGAAGCGCCGACAAAAGACGCGCCGGCTGGCGTTCCAGAAGTTCAGCCCAACGTTGGAGACGTTGGGTACGATCCATTCCCCGGGAAGACGGCTCGGTTTGGATCTCGGCTACCTTGTGCAGTTGATCCAGTGTCTGATGCCTCATGGCAACCTCCTAGTCAGGTGGTTTTTTCGGCCCCTGAACGCCCTGTCCTGAAAATCATAGCGCGCGCCCGACGCGCTTCCATAGGTGGCGGGTGCGAATGCCTGATTTTCCTGGAGCGCACATTTCGCGTGCACATTTCCGCGCCCGTCAGAACGAATGCGGCGGCACGAACAGGCAGATCGTCCGCCCCGCATCGAGCCCCGCCCGGTGCGCGCACCAGTGATACTGACCGTCGGGACTGTCCTTGACGCGCCTGTCGGTCATCGGCAC
>Ga0182749_1003848_pt1 | contig 10071 bp, 10 predicted proteins | sample eDN3rd37CKraftMG_FD_128875 | JGI IMG/M metagenome (GOLD analysis project Ga0182749, IMG submission 128875) | Enriched Miracle-Growth compost microbial communities from Emeryville, California, USA - eDNA 3rd pass 37_C Kraft MG (version 2) (version 2) ...
GCCTATGCCGGCCGGCCGTTCTTCGCCAGCGCGTGGCGCGCCCTGAAGGCGCGCACCACAAACATGGACGTGCCGATCTCGATCGGCGTCACTCTGGCGCTCGGCATGTCGCTGGTCGAGACCGCCAACCACGCCGAGGAAGCCTATTTCGACTCCGCGCTGATGCTGCTGTTCTTCCTGCTGGTCGGCCGCACGCTCGACCATGCGATGCGGCGAAGAACACGCGCGGTGGCCGGCAATCTCGCCGCGCTGCGCGCCGATACGGCGCATCGTTTCGTCGGCGACGAAATCGTCAGCGTGCCTGTCTCGGTGCTCAAGCCGGACGATCGCCTGCTGGTGCGCGCGGGCGAGCGTGTACCGGCCGACGGCGTCGTCATGAGCGGCAGCTCGGAGATCGACGACAGCCTCATCACCGGCGAGACCTTGCGGCGCAAGGTGGCGGCCGGCGCGATCGTTTACGCCGGCAGCATGAACTATGCCGGCGCCTTGACGCTCAAGGTCACCGCCGCGGGCGGCAATGCGCTGATCGACGACATCGAAAAGCTGCTCGACAAGGCCGCCAGCGCCAAATCCAAGGCGATGCGGCTCGCGGACCGCGCGGCGCGCATCTACGCGCCCGTCGTGCATCTGACCGCCGCGCTGACCTGCGCCGGATGGCTGCTCGCCGGCGCCTCGACGCATGATGCCGTCATCACCGCCATCGCCGTGCTCATCATCACCTGCCCTTGCGCCTTGGCGCTGGCCGTGCCCGCAGTGCAGGTCGTCGCCTCTGGCGCTTTGTTCCGCGCGAACGTGATGCTCAACGCCGGCGACGCGATCGAGCGTCTGGCGGAGGTCGACACCGTCGTTTTCGACAAGACCGGCACGCTGACCTTGCCCGAACCGCGCGTCGCCAACGCCGCGAGCCTCGATCCGGCTCTGTTGCAGCAGGCGGCGCGGCTCGCGCTGTCGAGCCGCCATCCGCTGGCCATGGCGCTGGCGCGCGAGGCCACGGCGCGCGTGCCCTATGAGGGGGCGACGGAGGAGCCGGGGCGGGGCGTGCGCGTGATGATCGAGGGCATCGAAGCGCGCCTCGGCAGCGCCGAATTTTGCGGCGTTGCTTCGGGAGAACAAAAGGCTGCGCTCGTCCCCGCTTTCGCGGGGGCGAACGGAGAGGGGATCTCCCACATTTATTTCAGCTATGGGTCGAAGGTCGCTGCCGTCGCCATCGCCCAGCAGCTTCGTCCCGACGCCGTCGAGGTGGTGACGGCCTTGCGCGAGCGCGGGCTGGACCTGCGCATCCTGTCCGGCGACCGCAGCGAGGCGGTGGCGCCGGTCGCCGCGGCGCTCGGCATCGCGCAATGGCAGGGCGCGCTGAAGCCCGCCGACAAGATCGCCGTCATCGAGGAGCTCAGGGGCCAGGGCCGGCGCGTGCTCATGGTCGGCGACGGCCTCAACGATGCGCCTTCGCTTGCCGCCGCGCATGTGTCCTTGTCGCCGATCTCGGCCGCCGATCTGACGCAGGCCCAGGCCGACGCCGTGTTCCTCGGCGAGCGGCTGCAGCCGGTGCTCGACACATTGACCGTGTCGCGCCGGGCGCGGCGGCTGATGACGGAGAATCTCTGGCTCGCCGTGCTGTACAATGTCATCGCCGTGCCGATCGCCATTGCCGGCCTGGTGACGCCGCTGATCGCCGCGCTGGCGATGTCGGGATCCTCGCTCCTGGTGACGGTCAACGCTTTGCGCGGAGGCAAGAGAGCATGAACGTTCTCGTCTATCTCGTGCCGATGGCGCTGGGGCTCGGCCTCGCCGGCCTGTTCGGCTTCCTGTGGGCGCTCAAGAGCGGCCAGTACAGCGACATCGAAGGCGCCGCCCTGCGCGTGTTGTCGGACGACGACCTGGAGGGCGATCCGTCCTCGTCCGCGCCGGGCGAGGGGAACAGATCTTCTCGCTAATCACAGCCGAGCGGAAAAGCTTGGCCTCTGCCGGCTTCGTGGTAGAAAATATTTCCCCGCATCGCCGCGGCGGCCGCGTGTGCGCGCGCGGCGGCGCCGGCGGCACGCCACCGTCAGCCGGCAGCAGAGGAATTTCCGTGGCCGCTCCGCTTCCCCACACCGGCCGCCCGCTGGCCGGTACGTTCGTTGATTTCCTGCCGGGCGTCCTGTTGTCCGCCATCGTCGCCGCCGCGGGCTATGCCGCCGCGCCCTATGTCGCGCGGATCGTGCCGATTCCGAGCATGGTGATCGCGCTCATCGTCGGCATCGCGCTCAATCCGATCGCGGCGCGGCCGGCGGCGCAGCCCGGCATGGCCTTCTGCGTGCGCACGGTGCTGCGCTGGGCCGTGGCGCTGCTCGGCCTGCGCGTCGCGCTCGCCGATATCGCCGCGCTGGGGCTCGGCACCGCGCTCCTCATTATCGTCGCCATGGTGGCAACCGCCGTTTCCGGCTTCGTGTTCGCCGCCTGGTATGGCCGCTCGTCCGGCTTCGGCGCTTTGGTCGGCGTCGGCACGGCGGTCTGCGGCGCGTCGGCGACGCTGGCGACCTCCACTGTCGTGCCCGACTATCCCGGCAAGCAGGCGGATGTCGCCTTCGTCGTGGTGGCCGTCAATGCACTCGCGACCTTGGGGATGCTGGCCTATCCGCCGTTGTGTCTTCTGTTCGGGCTCGACGCGCAGGACACGGGCGTGATGTTGGGCGGCACCATCCACGATGTGGCGCAGGTGGTGGGCGCTGGCTACGCGGTGTCGGACGCGGTCGGCAACAGCGCGGTGATCGTGAAGTTGTTCCGTGTCTTCCTGCTGCTGCCGGTGGTGCTCGCGGTCGGCTGGTACTTCACGCGGCGGGGGCTGCGTCACGGCGAAGCGAGCGTGCCGGTGCCGGTATTCGCGATCGTGTTTCTCGTGCTGTGCCTGGTCAACAGCGCGGCGCCGTTCGTGCCGGGGCTTGCGGCGCATTTCGCGCCGGTGAAGAGCGCGCTGGTCGAGGCGTCCAACTGGGGCTTGCTGCTTGCCATTGGCGCGCTCGGTCTCGGCACGTCGGTGAAGACCATCATCGGCCTCGGCTGGCGTCACATCGCCACCGTGGTCGCATCGACGGCGCTGATCCTCGTGATCGTCACCGGCGGGCTCTTGGTGATGCGGGGCCTTTGACCCGTCATCCTGAGGTGCTCGCGCGTAAGCGCGAGCCTCGAAGGATGAACGGCCCAGCCGTCGCCCTTCGAGGCTCGCTTCGCTCGCACCTCAGGGTGACGGCATCACTTCTCCAGCGTCACCGTCTCGAAGTCGGCCGGCAGCACGATCTCCAGCAACTCGCAGTCGTCGGAATAGCCGAGCACGGTGTGCTTGATCTTCGGCGGCTGGATCCAGCACGCGCCCGCGTGGAAGGTGTGCACGCCTTCGCCTTCGAACTCGGTCTTGTACCAGCCCTTCAGCACGTAGATCATTTGGAAGTCGACGTCGTGATAGTGCGGCGTGGCGACTTCCTCCGGCCGGTAGGGCGGGATCATGCGGATGACGTGCGCCTGCACCATGCCGCCGGTCGCCGGCGCGATGCCGAGGTCGCGGTATTTGGCGTAGCTGCGCAGGCCCTGGTCGAAGTCCTCCTCGCGGTGATGGCTCACCGCGAACTTGTGCTTCGGCCGTTTCTTGGGGCGGGTCTTGGCCTTCACGGCGTGGCGCACGCTCGCTTTGCTGGCCTTGCGGGCGGGCGGCTTGCGCTGTGCCTGGACTTTCTTCCGGCTCTTCGCCATTGATCCCTCCAATCCCCCTGCAATTGGATCACGGCCGCCGGACGCATGGAAGCCCCGCAAACAGCGCCTGACATTCGCATCTTCGTCGATGCGGACGCCTGCCCGGTAAAACCGGAGGTGTATCGCGTCGCCGAGCGCTACGGGCTCAAAGTCTTCGTTGTCGCCAACGCCTATATGCAGGTGCCGCGCGGCGGGCTGATCGAACTGGTGGTCGTGGCCGCGGGGCCGGATGTCGCCGACGACTGGATCGCCGAGCGGGCGGGCGCGAGCGACATCGTCATCACCGCCGATGTGCCGCTGGCGGCACGGGCCTTCCGCAACGGCGCCAGCGTGATCAGTCCGACGGGGAAGGTATTCGACGACGACTCCATTCACATGGCGGTCGCGACGCGCAACCTGCTCACCGATCTGCGCTCGGCCGGCGCGGCGACGCGCGGCCCGCCGCCATTGTCGCGGCAGGACCTGTCGCGGTTTCTGTCGGCGCTGGATCTGGCGGTGGTGCGGTTGAAGCGGAAGCTTGAGGGGTAGGGCGTAGCGGTTCCCCATTCTCCGTCATGCCCGGCCTTGCCGGGCATTCACGTCTTAAGGGCAGCAAGCAAGGCGTGGATGGCCGGGACAAGCCCGGCCATGACGAAAGAGCTCAATCCGCCGCTTCGGAGACGCCGCCATGGGCCTTCGACCAGCCGGCGGGGTCGTTCATGAAGGTCTCGATCTCGTTGAGCAGCTTCGGATCGTACTTGCCGCTCGCCTTGGCCACCGCCAGCACGTCCCACCAGGTGGTGAGGGCATGCAGCGTGACGCCGATATCGGCCAGGATTTTCCGGCCTTCCTTGTAGATGTCGTAGAAGAACAGCACCGAGCAGTGGTCGCAGCTGCCGCCGGCGTCGCGGATCGCTTTGACGAAGTTCACCTTGCTGCGGCCGTCGGTGGCGAGATCCTCGACCAGCAACACGCGCTGGCCGGGCAAAAGCTGGCCCTCGATCTGCGAACCGCGGCCGAAGCCCTTCGGCTTCTTGCGGATGTACTGCATCGGTACGTGCAGGCGGTCGGCGACCCAGGCGGCGAAGGGGATGCCCGCGGTCTCACCACCCGCGGCGGCGTCGATGTTCTCGCGGCCGACGGCGCGGTCGATCGAGGCGATCTGGAAGTCGATCAAGGTCGAGCGCACGTCGGGGAAGGAAATCAGCCAGCGGGAGTCGTTGTAGACCGGGCTCGCCCAGCCGCTCGTGAAGATGAACGGCTTGTCCTCCATGAAGCGCACGGCGCCGGTTTCGAGGTACATGCGCGCGGTCAGCTCGGCGACGGTCTTCTTGTCGAGGTATGTGGTGGGGGCGGTCATGGGCTCTCCGGACACTCGGGCGTCAAGGCCGGGCTCGTCCCGGCCATCCACGTCTTTGGCCCTTGCATAGAAGGCGTGGATGCCCGGCACAAGGCCGGGCATGACGGCGTGTGTGGGCCTTTCTGCTCACCTCCCCCCACGAGCTCTTGCGAGTGGTGGGGAGGGGTCGGGGGCGGGGGGGCGAAGCACGCGCAGTGTTTCGCCTTATAAGGTAGGCCCCCCACCCCGGTTCGCATCGCTAGCGCGATACGAACCGACCCTCCCCACCGCTTCGCGGGGGGAGGGCAATTACGGCGCCTTCGGCCCGGCCTTCTTGAACCAGTCGGCGATCTGCGAGCCGGACCAGAACAGCACGTCCTTCTGCTTGCGGATCTTCTCGAATATCTTGCGGAAGTACTTTGCCCGGTGCGGCGCGCCCATGATGTAGGGGTGCACCGAGATCGCCATCACGCGCGCCGAGCCGAGCGCTTTCGCGTCCTTGTAGATTTGCTCGAACTGGTCCATCGCCCTTTCGTAGAACTCGTTCGCCTTGTGGTGCTGGATCAGCATCATGGCGACGTCGTTACATTCCTGCGTGTAGGGGATGTTGAGGATCGGCTTGCCGCGCGTCTTCAGCCACACCGGCTGATCGTCGAGCACCCAGTCGGCGACATAGTCGTAGCCTTCCTCGGCGAGGATGTCCGGCGTCTCCCAGGTTTCGGTGAGGCCGGGTCCGAGCCAGCCGCGCGGCTTCTTGCCGGTGGCCTTGGCGATCACCGCCGCGCTCTTCTTGATGTCGGCGCGCTCGTTCTCGACCTTCTGCATGTTGCGCTGGGTGTAGCCGTGGCCGACGAACTCCCATTGCCGCTCGACACAGGCCTTCACCAATTCCGGCATCGCCTCGACGGCCGTGCCGTTGATGTTCATGACGCCGGGGATCTTGAACTCGTCGTAGACCTGCAAGAGCCGCCAGAAGCCGACGCGGTTGCCGTATTCGTGCCAGCACCAGTTCGGAATGTCCGGCATCGGCGAGCCGCCGGCGGGCGGCGTCAGCACCGTGCGGGGCATGGTCTGCGTCGGGTCCCATTCCTCGACATTGGTGACGGTCCACACGACCATCTTCGCTTTGCCCGGCAGCTTGAGCGGCTTGCGCGAGACGATGGGCGAATAGGCGATGCGATCGCCCGGCAGCATGCCGACTTTCGGCTTGGTGTAGTCCATGACGTCGTTTCCCCCAGGGGCTTATTTCGATGTCGTCCCGGGCGACCGAGCACTAGCGAGGGAGGCCCGGGACCCATACGCCGCAGCTTTTGTCCGCCTCATCCTGAGGAGCATCGCAAAGCGATGCGTCTCAAAGGATGGGGCGGCCCCGTGCTTCGAGACGCGCTCCTCCGGAGCGCTCCTCAGCATGAGGGCCGAGAGATGCTGCGGCGTATGGGTCCCCGCTTTCGCGGGGACGACAATGTGCGTTAAGCGGCGGCCTCCAACTTTGCCTCTCCCTTGTACCAATCGAGGATCTGCTCGCCGTTCCAGTGCAGCACGCCCTCGTGGCCGTTCACGTAGTCGTAGATCTGCTCGAGATACTTGATCCGGTGCGGCTGCCCGCTGATGTAAGGGTGGATCGCCAGCGCCACGAACTTCGCGCGGTGTTCGCTCTCCTGATAGAGCCGGTCGAACTGGTCCTTCACCATCTGCAGCAGGTAGTCGCTGTTGTGATGCTGGACGATCATAACCGGGATGTCGTTCGTCTCGATGGTATAAGGCAGCGTCACCAACGGGCCGTTGGTGGTGCGGATCACCGTCGGCTCGTCGTCATAGACCCAGTCGCCGATGTATTTGACGCCGGCCGCGGTCAGCAGGTCGGGCGTCTCCAGGGTCTGCGTCAGGCCCGGTCCCAGCCAGCCGACGGGCCGCTTGCCGGTGAACTTCTCCATCATGTCCATCGACCGGTTGATCATGCCGGCCTGGTCGGCTTCTTTATGGATCGGGCCCTGCTCATAGGCATGGCCCATGAACTCCCAACCGGCATCGCGCGCTTCCTCGGCGACGCGGCGATAGTCCTCGATGATGCGCGCATTGGCCGAGAGCGTCGGGCGGATGCCGAGCTTTTTGAACAGCTCGAAGAAGCGCCAGCAGCCGACGCGCATGCCGTATTCGTGGAAGCCCCAGTGCACCACGTCGGGCTGCAGCGGCACGCCGGTCGGCGCCGGCAGGAGCTGCCGCGCCATCGGCTTGCCGATGTCCCACACCTCGTAATTGACGATGGTCCAGAACACGATGCGCGCCTTGCCGGGCAATTTGAGCGGCGGGCGGTCGACGATGGCGGAATAGTCGGCGCGCTGATTGGGGATCATGGGGGAGGGCATAACTCGCTCCTTCAGGGCGTGCTGCATTTGCCCCGTCATCCCGAGGTGCGAGCGAGCATTCGCGAGCGAGCCTCGAAGGATGACGGCCGCACCCTTCGAGGGCTTCGCTATCGCGAAGCCACCTCAGGTGACGGCCTAAAGTCTCTCACGCCGTTGCGGCGACGCGCAAGCCGACCAGTCGTTCGAGCGTGGCCGTGTCCTTGGCGAGCACCGCGGCGGGCGCCGCATGCGCGACCGCGCCGCGCTCGAGGACGAGGGCATCCGCCGTCAGTTCCAGCGCGACCTCGGTGTGCTGTTCGACGAGGATGATCGCGATCTTGCGGTCGGCGAGCAGCAGCTTCATCGCCGCGATCAATTCGTCGACGATCACCGGCGCCAACCCCTCGCAGGGCTCGTCCAGCAGCAGCAGCGCCGGATTGGTCATCAGCGCGCGGGCGATGGCGAGCATCTGCTGTTCGCCGCCTGAAAGCTGGTTGCCCATGTTGCGGCGGCGCTCGTTCAAGCGCGGAAACATCTTGAACACGGCTTCGAGATCCCATGGTCCCGGCCGCGCCGCGACGGTGAGATTTTCCTCCACGGAAAGCGAGGGGAAAATCTCGCGCTCCTGCGCCACCCAGCCGATGCCCATGGTTGCGCGTTTGTGCGGCGGCACCCGTGAGATGTCCTGGCCGCGCCAGCGCACGCGGCCGCCGCGCATCTGCGTGTAGCCCATGATGGTCATCAGCAGTGTCGACTTGCCGACGCCGTTGCGGCCGAGCAGCGCGAGGCTGCCGTGCTCCGGCAGTTCGAGCGAGACGCCGTGCAGCACCACGGCCTCGCCGTAGCCGGCGGTGACCTTCTCGAGCGTGAGCAGCGGTTCAGCCATGATGACGCTTGCCCAGATAGACTTCGCGCACGCCCGGATCGGCGGAAATCTCCGCCGGCGTGCCTTGCGTGAAGACCGCGCCGGCGACCAGCACGATGATGCGCGTCGCGAAGCGGAACACGATGTGCATGTCATGCTCGATGAACAGCACGGTCAAGTCGTCCGAGAGACCGGCGACCACCTCGAAGATGTCGCCGGATTCCTCCTGTGGCACGCCGGCCGCCGGCTCGTCGAGCAGCAGCACCTTCGGACGCGTGGCGAGCGCCAGGGCGATCTCGAGCAGACGCTGGCGGCCGTAAGGCAGTTCGCGCGTGAGCTGGTAGCAGACGTCGCCGAGCTTGAGCTTCTCGAGGATGCTGTAGGCTTCCTCGATCGCCTCTTTGTTGACGGCGATGTTCTGCCAGAAGCGGTCGGCAATGCCGCGCCGCTCGCACACGGCGAGCGTCACCGCTTCGAGCGGATTGAGGCCTGCGAACAAGGTGTTGATCTGAAAGGTGCGGGCAAGCCCACGCTTGACGCGATCCTGCGGCGCGAGCGCGGTGATGTCCTCGCCGCCGAGCGTGATGGTGCCGGCGTCCGGCTGCAGCATGCCGGTGATCAGGTTGATCAGCGTGGTCTTGCCGGCGCCGTTCGGACCGATCAGCGCATAGCGGGCGCCGACCGGCAGGTCGAGCGCGATGTCGCGCGCGACGGGAAGCGAGCCGAAGGCCTTCTGCAGCCCTTTCGTTGAAAGCGCGTAAGCGGTCATGTGCGCCTCCAGCGGGCGGTGATCTTCGACAGGCCGCCGACGATGCCGTTCGGCAGGAACATCACCACGACGACCAGCAGTACGCCGATCCAGAAGTACCAGTATTGCGGCGCGATGCCGGAGAATTGATCGCGCGCGATCATGAAGATCACCGAGCCGACGAGGCCGCCATAGAGCCTTCCGGCGCCGCCGAGCACCAGCATCACCAGCACGTCGGCCGAGCGCTGGAAGCTGATCGATTCGAGCGACACCGTCTCGGTGGTCTGCGCCAGCAGCGCGCCGGCGACACCGGCGATGAGGGCGGCGATGGTGTAGGCTTTGCGGATGTGCGCCTGGCTCGCGGCGCCGATCGCCGGCATGCGCGTCCAGTTCTCGCGGATGCCGCGCAGCGCGAGGCCGAAGGGCGAGTTGGTGATGCGGCGCACGAACAGGAAGAGCACGAACAGCGCCGCCAGCGCATAACCGTAGGCCGTGTAGCCGTAGAGGTCGAACTTGAACAGGCCGAGCACGGGCCAGATCGACACGCCCTGCAGGCCGTCGGAGCCGCCGGTCAGCCAGTGCGCGCGGTTGGCGGCTTCATGCGCCAAGAGGCCGAGGCCGAGCGTGATCATGATCAGCGTGAGATGGCGAAAGCGCGCCACGATGAAGCTCGACGCAAAGCCGACGAGCCCGGCGAGTAATGCCGCGACGAGGAGCCCGGTCAGCGGTTCGCCCCAGACGAATTTCGAGAAGATGCCGGCGGTGTAGGCGCCGATGCCGAAAAACGCCGCGTGGCCGAGCGACACGACGCCGGCGTAGCCGAGGATCAGGTCGAGCGAGAGCGCGAACAGCGCCGCGATGGCGATCTGGCTGGCCAGCGACAGGTAGTCGGGAAACAGGAAGAACGGCAGCAGGGTCGCCAGCCAGAAGATGATCTCGACCGGCCGCCAGCGCGACAGCGATTGCAGATAGGTTTGCGGATTCGTAGGGGCAGTTGTTTGACTCATGGACGAGGCCTCACACTCCGCTCGTCCCCGCGCGCAGACATCGGGTTTACCCGATGTCTGCC
>Ga0182749_1003849_pt1 | contig 10070 bp, 11 predicted proteins | sample eDN3rd37CKraftMG_FD_128875 | JGI IMG/M metagenome (GOLD analysis project Ga0182749, IMG submission 128875) | Enriched Miracle-Growth compost microbial communities from Emeryville, California, USA - eDNA 3rd pass 37_C Kraft MG (version 2) (version 2) ...
AATGGCCTGATATTCCCTGGAGAAGGCGCCTGCCAAGGACGATACCGCCGCCAATGCCGGTGGAGATGGTGAGGAACACCATGTCCTCGCCCGCTCCCGCTCCGAAGCGATATTCGCCCCAAGCTGCCGCCTGCGCATCATTCGCCGCGATGGCGGGGCAGGAGGCGAGCGTCGAGACGGTTTCGGTAAGCGGGAAACGATCTGGAATGTCGAGCGTCTTCCTGTTGAGGGCCGACCAGAGACCGCCGTCGACGATACCGGTAACGGCTATGCCGGCACGGTCATAGCGGCCCTTCCAATCTCCAATCCCGCGAAAGAGCGCGGCAAGCCATTCCCCGGGGCTTCCATCGCGCGGCGTCGGCATGCCGAATGTCTCGACGACCACGCTGCCTTGCACGAGCGCGGCGAGCATCTTGGTGCCGCCGATATCGAGCGCCAGCGTGGTGGCAGCGGTCATGAACTCCGCGCCTCCCTCGCCGCAAGGTGCAGGTCCATCTCCGTGCGGAACCAGGTAGTGATGTGCTCCGGCCGCGTGATCGCGGAACCAACGACCACGGCATGGGCGCCAGCGGCCAGTGCCCTGCGGGCATCGCCGGGCACACGGATGCAGCCCTCGGCAATGACATTGGGCGTCAATGCCCGCATGGCGCGGACGAGTTCCAGATCAGGCTCTGTGGGCTCGGGGCCGCCGGTATAGCCGGAGAGGGTGGAGCCGACGATATCGGCGCCTTCCGCGAGGGCCGCCCGGGCGTCTTCAATGGTCGAGCAATCGGCCATGGCAATCCTGCCACGGGAGTGGATGCGGCTGACAAGGTCGGCCGTTGCGACCGGCCTGTTCCGCAGCGTGGCATCATAGGCGATGATGTCCGCGCCCGCTTCGGCCAGCGCATCGACATCCTGGATCAGCGGCGTGATGCGGATCGGAAAGTCTTCGAGATCGCGCTTTACGAGGCCGATGATCGGCTTATCGGTGGCGGCGCGCACCGCTTCGACATATTCGGCGGATTCGATCCGCAGACCCTGCGCTCCACCAGCAAGCCCCGCCAGCGCGAACGCGACAACGATCGACGCGCTGTCCATCGGCCCTCCCTTCACAGGCTGGCAGGACACGATCAAACCGTTGCGCAATGTCTCGAAATCCAACGGCAAGCAAGCCCCTCATCTCAACGGATTTATCTTATCCGGAACGGACCAGATCGCAACCGGTAAGTAACTGGTATCATCGATGAAGCTCGACCACAAAGTCGTAGACATCGCCCCGATATCGCGTCTCGGTGAACTCCACGATTTGTCCGTCCGCCAGGAAGCAACGGCGTTCCACCACAAGCAGGCTGATATCGCCTGGTGCCTTCAGCAGCCGAGCATCCTCCTGGCCGATGGGGCTCGACTGCATTCGCTGGATGGCGCGCACGGGCATCGATCCCTGCGCGTCGAGTGCTTCATAAAGCGAATCTCCCACCTCCTCGGGCCTTGGCAGGAAGCGGGCGGGGAGCGCCGCGGTTTCGATCGCGATGGGCGTCCCGTCGGCGGTTCGGATGCGTTTCAACCTCGCGACCTGATCGCTGGCCGAAAGGCCGAGGGCCATCATTTCTGCCGGCGATGGACGGCAGATTTCCCTGGAAATCCAAATGCATCCGGGTTGCAGCCCGCGCCAGCGCATATCCTCCGAAAAGCTTGTCATGGTCGCGAGCGACTTCTCCAACCGGGAGGAGACGATGGTCTTGGCGCCGTGGCGGCGGTTCAGAAGGCCATCCGCCACCAGCTCATCGATGGCCTTGCGCACGGTCACACGGGAAATGTCGAGTTCCGCGGACAGCGTCCGCTCGCTTGGAATGACGGCACCGCGCTTGAGAAGCGAGGAGGCGATCGCTTCTCCAAGCGCTGTTTTGAGGCGGCGGTAGAGTGGCTCGCCGCTGTTTTCTTCCGTAATGCGCCGGCGTAGCAGAACCAGAATTGCACTCTCGTCCATCGGCGTTCCCCGTTGCGGCCGTTAGCATTTCTTCACAATTTTCCGCTTTCGAGCAAGCTGGTATTATTTCTGGTATCACGCAGGAGCAACGCGCCCGAAAAGAAGCTGATGCTAAGCCTTTCCATGGAAATAAATATGCACTATATTTTCTTTGGACAGGAGATAAGGCGATGCAGAATCTGAGAGTCAAGGACAGAAAGGCGCCCGCCGAAGGCGTTGTCCTGGCGAAGGCGATGTTGCGCGCTGCCGATCGCCTGGGGCTTACCGCAAGGGCTCTGGGGGCGGTCCTGGGGCTGTCAGAGCCGTCGGTTTCACGGCTGAAGAGGGGGGAATTCCACCTCGATCGCGGGACGAAGTCCTTCGAACTGGCGGTCCTGTTCGTTCGGCTCTACCGCTCGCTCGACGCGATCGTTGGTGGAGACGAGGCAGTAGCCAAGGCATGGCTGCGCAACGACAACACTGCACTTGGCGGCAAGCCGATCGATAAGATCCAGACCATACCGGGCCTCGTGGATGCCATTGCTTACCTGGACGCCCGACGCGCTCTCGTCTGAAGCGCGAGCCTATCGAGGCAGGTGCTGGCGCCTGGTGGAGGCCCAGCATCGCGTCTCGACCCTGAAGCTTGTTGATACCCTTGATGAACAGGCGATTCTTGAAGACCTGATCGAGGAGACAAAGCCTGTCATACCGCCCGAGTGCCGCCACCTCGATTATCTTCTTGCAACGCCGTTTCGCTACGGGTCCATTTACCCTCATGGCTCGCGTTTCCGCCGCGCCGGGCGAACGCTCGGAGTCTATTACGCAGCCGAGGAGCCGCGCACCGCGCTGGCGGAGATGGCTTTCTACCGGCTCTTGTTCTTTGCTGAGTCGCCCGATACGCCCTGGCCATCGGATCCCGGCGAGTACACTGCTTTTGCCGCCGAGGTTGCAACCGAGCGCGCAATAGACCTCACGGTGCCACCCCTGAGCCGGGATGAGGCGCGCTGGACAAGCCCAACGGATTACATCGCGACGCAGGATCTCGCCGAGGCCGCGCGCGCCGCTTCCGTTGAGATTATCCGCTATCGGTCGGTTCGTGATCGGGCGGGTGGCTGCAACTTGGCTCTCCTCACATGCCATACGTTTCTGCTACCTGCCCCCGTCGAGCGGCAGACCTGGCGCATCCGCCTCAGTCGGTCCGGCGTTCAGGCGCTCTGCGAGTTCCCCGAAACACGCCTTGAATTCGCTCGGGACGCCTTTGCGGCTGATCCGCGGGTCGCCGGCTTCAACTGGGATCGCTGAGCTCCACGCGGGAGCTCCAAATTGCATCAGGGCATCTCAAGACCTTTAAAACCTAAGCTTTCTCCCTATTTCAAAGGTGTCGGCTGCCCCGTGGCTACGTCCCGTTTGGTGGTCGAGTTCACACGGGAATTGCCGAAGAATAAAGCTGGATGGAGGTGCGGTGTGTTACCGCCCGCCTTCCGGCAGGCAGAGTGCATCAAGGAGCAAAAGAAGGCTGACGGGCATCAGCAACCTGTGCGGTGTTGATGTAGCTCCGTTCATCGCAACCCGAAGGAGAAGAAGACATGGCCATTCGTGATCTCATTCCGTGGGGACGCAACGACAATCAAGCGGGCATCAGCCCGTTTCTGGACCTTCACCGGGAGGTGAACCGCGTTTTCGATGAAGCCTTCCGCGACTTCGGCACGTCGGCGGTTTTCGGCCGGTTCCCGTCCTTCTCGGGATGGCCGACCCTCGAGGTCTCCGAGACCGACGGCGAGATAAAGATCACCGCAGAGGTGCCGGGCCTTGAGGAGAAGGACATAGAGGTGCTTCTGCAGGATAACGTGCTGACGCTGCGCGGCGAGAAAAAAGCCGAGACGGAGGACAAGGATCGTCAGTTCAGCGAGCGCTATTACGGCCGTTTTGAGCGGCGCATTCCGATCCAGGTCGAGGTCGATGAGGACAAGGTGAATGCGAGCTTCAAGAACGGCCTCCTGACCGTGACGATGCCGAAAACGCAGCAAGCGCAGGCCAAGGCCAAGCGCATAGCGATCAACGCAAACAGCTGAAAACCCTTGAAGCGGCCGGCATCTTACCCGGCCGCTTTTATCCCCCAATTTTCCTTTGGCAGACGGGAGGATCGCCGCGGTCGGGGGCGATATCTGTCTATCTCATCCGCCTCTTCGTTGGCTTCAACATGCGACGTGAAAAGGTACGGCGCGGCCCGTAGGGGCTCGCCGGATTTACGTCGAGATCTACGACTTTCACGCAGCTCTGGGGCCGGCGATGATTGGGCCCCGAGTGCCAGGGACCGTCGCGCAAACGGATGTCCTCCACCTTGGCCAGTTCGAAGCATTTCCATTGGCCTCCAGGCGGCAGAGGCTTGCTGCCTCCTCCAGCGAACTGGAATACGAGGGCCTTTTCGTCTCCACCGGTGTGACCGAGGATGATCGGGCAGACTTCCCGCAAATAGCCGTCGTAAAGGCAGAGCACGTTCTTGCGCTCTTTCATCGCCTTCGCGAACAGCCTGTAAGTGGCGCTGGGCATCGCATTCTCCCGCACTGCGTCCAGGCAATTAGGGTGATGCGATTCCGTGTCCAGAGAAACTGCGCACTTGATTCGTGTTCTTGATTTGTTCTAAATTTGAGGAGGGGTTATGGGGCGCGTCTGAGTAAGGAGTAACGTGTATGAGCGCCCAAGGTACTTTTTCATTTATTGGCCCGTCGGCTCGGCGGCCCAAACGCCCGGAGAGGCTGATCTTCATGCTGTTCCCGGATCCGGAAACGTCCAACTACATAGACTCGTGCCGAAGCCGTCTCATTCGGGAGATTGGTCTCCAAAGCAGGCAGCTCCTGAAGGAACGTCTGCACATCTCTCTGCATCATATCGGCGACTATAAGCGCTTGCGCAGCGCAATCATTTATGCGGCAAGCCTGGCGGCGCAGGCGGTTTTCGCAGCACCTTTCGAGGTAACGCTTCGCTCGATCATGAGCTTTGCGCCGGCGCCGCGGAAGAAGGAGAGGCCGCTGGTTCTGCTCGGTGAGAGTGATGGGCTACTGCACCTGCACCACGCCCTTGCGGACGCCCTGCGGAAGAACGGCTTGCGAGCGTCCGATGATCTCACGCCCCATATGACGCTCTCCTACGCGCCAGAGGGCGTTCCGCTGCGGCCCATCGAGCCGATCCGCTTCGTAGCGAAGGAGTTCGCGCTTGTTCACAGCATGCGTGGTCTTACCAAATACAATGTGCTCGAGCGCTGGCCGTTGCGTGGGTAAATGTGAGGCTACCAGAAGCGGCGGAGGTGGTTGTCCCAGCCGGGCTGGCCTACGGTCTCGGCCCGAATGGATTGCTGCGCGGTCGGCCCGGCCAGCAGGCGCAGCCGAGCAGCAGGAACATCCTCTTCAGCATCAAAGCGACTCCAGAAAACGGATGAGGTTATCTCGCTCGGCTCTTTCCATCTCCACCACCGCCTTGCGAGCAGCCTCCGCCTCGCCTCCATGCCAGAGAATTGCCTCCAGAAGCGTACGTGCCCGCCCATCATGGAGGAAGGTTGCTTCGCCGCTGACGGTCGCGGTGAGGCCGATGCCCCACAGCGGCGGCGTGCGCCATTCCCGGCCCGTTGCCATGCCCTCGGGCCTGTTGTCGGCAAGGTCCTCGCCCATGTCGTGCAGCAGCAGATCCGTGTAGGGCCAGATGAGCTGGAAACCGAGAGCCGGCACAGTCGCATCGCGCCGGGTCACATATTTGGATGTGTGGCAGCCGGTGCAGCCCGCTTCGTAGAACATTTTCTTTCCGGCAAGCACCGCCGGCGCGTCGATATCGCGGCGGGCCGGCACGGCCAGATTGCGCGAGTAGAAGGTCACAAGTTCGAGGAGGTCGGTCGGCACTTCCTCACTGCCCAATTGAGGCTGCGCGCCATGCGGCATGGCGCGGCAGGCGGCCTGTGCTTCGGTGCACTCCCCCCAATGATCAGGAGAGAGTGGGGTGGAAAGGCCCATATCGTTGGAGAAGGCATCCGCCGATTGTTGCTTGATCGTCGCGGCATTGCCCTTCCAGCCGAAGCGGCCGAGTTTCCATTCGCCCGTTTCGTCCCTGACCCAGCGCGCCCGGCCGGAAATCCCGTCACCATCAGCGTCGTCGGGATCCTCCTGCACGAGGATATCGCCTTCGTCGATGGCTTCGAGCAGTCCCAGCCCAATCATGGGCGGAGCGACGCGCGCTGAAAGCATTGTGTCCGGTCGCAAGGGCCCATAGCCGGGCTTATCGATGGAAAGCACCGGCTTGCGCAGATGGACCGTCTCGCCGCCATTGAGAGCGACGGCCACATCCTCATGGTCTATGCGCACGCGCCCTTCCGCTGGCAGGCCCGCAGCTGCGAAATCCTGCAGCTGTCCGCCATAGACCGGTTCGCCCACCGTCGAAAGATATCCTGCCAGGATATTCTTCTGCTGCTCTTCCGTCGGCGCCACCGAGAGCCTCACGAGAAGCGAGGTCGCCTGCTCCTGCGGCCCGGCGGGAGCATGGCCCCGGCCATCCTTGATGTGACAGGATTGGCAGGCGCGCGCGTTGAACAGAGGCCCAAGGCCGTCCGAAGCCTGGGTCGAGGATGGGGCCGTTACCCAATCCTTGCGGAAGAGCCCGTTTCCCAGAAGAAACCGCTGCTGCTCCTCGAATTTCAGATTGGCGGAGGGATGCGAAAAAATATCGGCGTTGATGCGCTTGGTGGTGGTGGCTGCGCCAGCCTGCATCCGTTCGAAGGCTTCTGGCTTGCTGAAATCGCTCGTCGGCCGCGTCACCTTTTCCACGCGCGCCCGATCACGCGCGCTCAGATCGTCGCGTGGCGTCGCCACGTGCGCCTTCACAGCAAACGCGGACAAGACCGCCGCGATCACGACGGTTACGCGAGAACGAAAACGCATTTTACGCCACTAAGAAGGGAGGTCGCCGCGCCTGTGGCCACGATCAGCACGGTCTTATTGAAAGACCGCGTCTGGATTATCCAGGCTGTCCGACCCTTCGATCGATACGCCGGAGACGCCGAGAGCCGCGATCACACGCTCCAGTGACCGTGTCTGGTCAACCAGCCCGTCGATCACCGCTTGCACGGCCGCGTTGCCTTCGGCGTTGCCCTCACCGATCATCTGGTCGTAGGCCTCGACGGTTTCTCCGCGCGCCTTCAGCGCCTTCGCCGCCTCATAGGTCGTGTTGAGCTTGGCTTCCATCTCGTCCGCGAGGGCCGGGTCCTTCTCACGCACGAGCGTCGCCAGGCTCGGGCCTTCCACGGCCTTGCCGTCTATGCGCTCGTAGCGTCCGAAATAAACATTCCGGATCCCCTGCACATCGTAGAAATGGCTGTTGTAGGTGTTGTCGGAGAAGCAGTCATGCTCTTCCTCTGGATCGTTGAGCAGGAGACCGAGCTTCATGCGTTCTCCCGCCAATTCTCCATAAGAGAGCGAGCCCAGTCCCGTCAGCAAGGCCGAAAGTCCTACAGTGGAATCGCCCTGAGTAAGCGCATTGCGCGCCGCACCGCCTTCCTGCCAATTGGAAATCATCTCTTCGAGATCCGAAACGAGGAGGTCGGTCGCCGCAGTCAGGTATTGCGCGCGGCGGTCGCAGCGATCGCCGGTGCAATTGGCCGTATCGAAATCGGTGTGAGGCCGGTCCCCGGCTCCAGGCCCGGTGCCGTTCAGGTCCTGCCCCCAGAGGAGGAATTCGACGGCGTGATAGCCGGTCGCCACATTGGCCTCGACGCCACCCACCTCGTGCAGCGAGCGAATGAGTTCTGGCGTGATCCGGGAGGTATCGATAGTCTCGCCTCCCACGCTGATCTTGTCATTCGCAATGACATTGATGGTGTAGAAGACGTTGGCGTCGGACTCGGTGCCGTAGCTCGCGTCGACATAATCGATGAGGCCCTCGTCAAGCGGCCAGGCATTCACCCGGCCTTCCCACTCGTCCACGATCGGGTTGCCGAAACGGAAAGCCTCCGTCTGCTGGTAGGGCACGCGCGCGGAGAGCCAAGCCTGGCGGGCCGCCGCAAGGGTTTCCTTCGATGGCTGGGTGACCAATGCATTGACGGCGCTCTGCAACGAACGCGCAGTCTCCAGACTGTCCTCGTAACCGGCAAGCGCAATGTCGGCATATGTGGCGAGCACCGCTGACGGTTCTTCGGCATGGGCAACGGTCGCGCCGATGGCCGCGATGGCGAAGGCAACAGGAAACTTCATCGAAAACCTCTTAATCAACCTAGGCGAGCAATTGAGCTGTACCCTAGCCGACAATAGTGGAGAAAATCAATCCTGTTTTCCAGCCGGGAGGCTGAGGACTGAAGGTCTAATTCACCACTGCATCAAGTACGTCGAGCGGCGTGGTGATGACGATGTCGGCTGCCGCGCCGATCGTCTGGCCGATGTTGCCCGCGAGCGAGTTGATCCGCCGCACCAGCTCCGCGTCGGCCGAGGGCGGCTCATCGGCCCCAACCAGGCCCTCGCCCAGAAGGCGCACAAGCACAGGGTTCTCCGCGAATTTCGTGTGGTTGAGCCGGTCCGGAGAGGAGACATCCGTCACATCGATGACGATGACACCATATTTGGCGAGTTCGGCGGCATCGATCGCGCCGCCCACCCGCGTTTGGTTGCCGGCGATGATCTTCGAGAGATCTAATGCGCGGTCATTCCTTGAAGTGAACACAAAGAAGCTGCGATCGGGCATGCCGTAGCGGCGCATCTGGCTCCTGAACACATCCACGTCGATGTCGGGTGAGGCGAGCACCACGTCGGCGAGCCTTCCGTCCAGGTCCTTGTCTCCGGTCATGGCAAGCTGGCGCAAGGCTTCCATGGTCACCCAGTTTCCCATGGAGTGAGCAACGATGTTGATGCTCCGCGCACCGGACCGGGCAACGAGCCGCAACAGATCCTCGAGAGCATCGCGGCTCGCCGTGGCGCTGTTGTTGTCGTAGATGTAGTCGACGATCCGCGCGGCTGAAGGCCAGGAAAACAGGATGAGCGTACCCTGGTAGCCTGCATCCTGCGCGATCTGCGTCATGCGGTAGACCGCATTGTCAAAGCCTGTGTTGAAACCGTGGATGAAGACGAGCGCACGGCCACCATGCGTTTCAAGGCTCTCGCGCATAGCCCTGCCATAGGCTTGCTCGTCGCGGTAGATTCCGAGCCGGCGCGCCGCGAAATAGCGCGCGGGGTCTGCAACTTCGGGCGAGGGAGAGAGCTCAAGCTTACCCGTTTGGTGGGAGGCCGGAACCGAGACATCGACGAATGCATAGGTTGTGGCGGGCGAGCGGCTGCCGGAAAAAATCACGCCTGGCTCTGTTGTTTCCGCCCGTGTGGTCGCGATGAAAATCCGGTGTTCTCCGGCGATCTGGGCGGAACTGGCGGGCGCAATGGTGCGCGCAATAAGGCGGTGCCTCTCCGGGTTCGCGCAGCCTGCGGCAATCAGGAGGAACAGCAGAACAAGGACGCGCGAAGCGGGGGAATCGAGACGCATACTCACCGAACCGATGATTCTTTCCCGGGACGATAAGCTATCGGAGTGTTTGATGAGAACCCCCGGCCTGACGGATGCCTGTCGAGACGGGCATCATTGCACTCTATCAGGCCCATCACGCTGCATTTCAGCCAAACGCTCGAGGAACGGCCGCTGTCCGGCCAGGATCTTGCCGCCGGCCTCCTCCAGGCTGAACCATTCCGCCCGATCGACCTCGGGAAAGGTCTGCGTGCGGCCGCTCCGGGGAGGCCACATCATCTCGAACATATTGCTTACGAGGGTGCCGGGATCGAAATCAGCCTGTAGCGCAAAGGCGATGACGTGCTTTCCGCCTTTCTGGCGGATTTCGCCAAGCGGTACGAGGCCCCCGTTGATGGACCAGCCCGTCTCTTCCATGAATTCGCGGCGTGCTGCGGCTTCCGGTTCTTCGGCTTCTGGATATTCGCCCTTCACGATCGACCAGGCGCCATCATCCCGATTGCGCCAGAACGGGCCGCCCGGGTGTACAAGAAGAACCTGCAGTTCACCGGAATGATGTCGAAAGGGCAGGATGCCCGCACTGCGCCGCATCGGAGGTTTCCTTGCAATCCGCGACAGTTTACCCGGCTCTGGCCGAAGC
>Ga0182749_1003850_pt1 | contig 10068 bp, 7 predicted proteins | sample eDN3rd37CKraftMG_FD_128875 | JGI IMG/M metagenome (GOLD analysis project Ga0182749, IMG submission 128875) | Enriched Miracle-Growth compost microbial communities from Emeryville, California, USA - eDNA 3rd pass 37_C Kraft MG (version 2) (version 2) ...
CAGGGCGCTGGCGTTGGCCGTTTCAAGCAAGGGTGGGATAGCCCGCCCGGATCGCGCGCTTTTCGAACGTCAGGATGGCGTCATACCGGCTTGAGCCGATCTGGCGCACGTCATCCAGCCGCAGCACGTCGCAGGCGGCGCGCACGTCAGGACTACGGACGGCAGCGCGCAGCGCCCTGATCAGGGCGGCGGTGTCCGCCTGCGACGTGCGGACCGACGTGACGAATGGGAGGCCCGGCGTCAGGTCGGTCCAGCCGACCGTGCGAAGCTTCGAGGTCACGTCCGGTTCATAGCGTTCCAGGTGGGCGTAGCTCACGGCATCGACGGCAGCGATATCCGCCCGCCCCAGCGCGATCGCTCGGGCGCTGTCTGCATGTGAGCCCGTCTCGATCACGTAGTTGAAGAAGGGGCCGATCGGCGCAAGGCGGGCGATCGCCGCCCGCAGCAGGTTCATGCCCGTATTCGAATCCCACTGGTTGACGGCGGCGATCGCGCCGCGAAAGGCGGACAGCGCCTCGCGTTCGTCGTCGATCCGGACGATCAGACGACTGCGATGCCGAACGCCATCGCAGCCTGCCGCCAGATAGATCGGGGTCGCAAGATAGCGCACGCGCCCGGCATAGGCCGTCGTCATCGGATAACCGCAGCATTGCGCGACGAGCAGGGCTGGATCACTCCAGATATCGTGCAATGACCGGCTGCGATCGAGCCGATCCGGCACATCCGCGACGCCGGCGGCACGCAGATGCGCCGCGACCGCATCCCAGAGGGCGTCGTTTGCCGGCTGGAGTTCGACACGGTCATACATGCCGAAGGATGCGATCCACCGGCTCATATGGCGGCCCGTTTGTAATCGGGATGAATCAGATCGTCATGCGGTCGCAGCAGATAGCGACGGACGACGTCGCGATATCCCCGATAGACCAATCCGCCATTGGCGGCGAGCAGCGCGTCGCGCCGCGCACGATAGACGGCGGGCAGGCGGTACCAGGCAATGCGCGCGGCGCGATGATGCGCCGCGTGTAGATTATTGTTGAGGAAGAGCAGGGCAAGCAGCCCCTTGCTCTCGACCACCGCGACGCGGCTGGCGGCGGTCAGGCCGGCGCGATGTTCCGCGAAGGAACGCAACAGCGTGAGCGCGGTACCCGGATAGAGAAACGTCACCACGTAGGAGAACAGCGGCAGGCTGCAATGGTGGAGCCACCACAGCACCACCGCCGCACCGGCCAGATGACCGCGCCAATCCACCCAGGTTTCGTATGGCGTGCGATATGCGCGAACCGCTTCGCCGATGAAGAAGCGGCCAACACAGATCACCGGGCCGAAAACGAGCCGGCCGGCCAGTGTGCTCTGGCCGCGATCGACCCAGATGGCGACACGCCCGCGCCAATCCGAGGCGGCAGGGCGATAACGCGATTCCGGATCTTCGAACGGATCGGTCACCACCTCCGCGGCATGATGATCAAGATGCGACCGCCGATAGACTTCATAGGGCAACCACAATGACAGCGGGATGGCGCCGATGATATCGTCGATCCATCGCACGCCCGTCGGATGGCCGTGGATCGTCTCATGTTGCAGCGATCCGTGCCACGCGGTGAACCAGCCCCCGATCGCGAAGAGCACCCACCATGGCAACGAAGCGTGCCACCAGGTGACCGCGAGCCAGCCACCATAGATGATGCTGGCGAGGATCAGGGTCGGCCATTCCATCCGCAATCGGCGCATTCTCCTGATCACGGATCGACGCGCTTCCAGAATTCGGAGAGTGGGATTGAAGGCGATCGGCGCTGATCCCGACGGGCGTTGGCCGTTACGGCGCGCTTCGGAGGATCGGTCCGTGGCTCGACGTCAGAGCTTTGGGTTTGCACAGGAACCTCGATGATGAGCCGGCTTCTGCCGCCGATTCGTCATCGCCGGCGTTGGCCTCGCCATTTTTCTATAAATCCGATAGTAATAAGGCGATCTGGCTTTTCTTTAGGGAATGCAAGGGAGGCTTTGCGCGGTGGCCGGATGCATTAAGGGACCGGAAGATTGACGGGGCCAGCGACGGACATGGGCGGCTCGCATTTCCGCTTTCGTTCGGTGGCTTGAAAGCTGCCAGAGACACCTTGTCTGTCCGGATCGCCGAAGCGTTGGCCCCAGTGGCGGCATCCCGAGGAATCCGACGGCCCGGCGGATTGAGCCGAACGAAGACGACGGCCAAGCAAACCCGGTTGGCAAGCTCATCCAGGGGCTGGATACGGGTTTCGGATGATCGAACCCCGTAACGTGGCGACACTCTTCTGCTCGACGATCACGACCTTCGGCCACAAGGTGGCCGCCAGATAAGCTGTCAGCAGCAGCAACATTATAAGTGGGACGGCGCCGGTGGCGATGAGGGCTGAACGGTTGATCCTTGCCGTCCAGCTTCCTTGACGCGTTTTCCTGCTCGGAATCGGACATATTCTTGCTGGAGGAGGCATAAGGAGTCCTGCCGCCCCGGCGGCATGAAACCGATCGGTCAGCTATTTGTTACGCAGCCAGACGGAGATGGCACATGGCGACTTCTGTTCCCCGGCGTCCCTGGTTCACCGGTATCGTGTTCGGCCTGATCGGGCTGGTCCTCGCGGTCGGTGGGGTCTGGCTCGTCGCTGTGGGCGGCTCGCCTTATTATCTGATCGCCGGGCTGGGCGTGGCGGCGACCGGCGCCCTCATGCTGATGCGCCGGACGGCGGCGCTCTGGCTCTACGGCCTCGTGCTGCTCGGCACCGTGATCTGGGCGATCGGCGAGGTCGGGCTGAACGGCTGGAGCCTCGAGCCGAGGCTGGTGGCGCCAACCGTGCTCGGATTGTGGCTGCTGCTGCCCTGGGTCCGGCGAGGGCTGGCGCCCGTCGATCCACAGGCGCCCATCAACCGCTATGCCGTTGCCGCGCCCGGCGCGGCGGCGGTGCTGGCGATCGTGGTGCTCGTGGTCGGCTTTCTCCAGCCCGTCGGCATCTCGGGCACCGCCACCGCGGCGGCCATGCCCGGACAGGCGGACACCAGCGTTCCTGACGGCGACTGGCATTTCTACGGCCGCACACCAAGGGGGGACCGCTTCTCGCCGCTCGCCCAGATCACGCCAGCCAACGTCGCCAGGCTGAAAGTCGCCTGGACGACGCGCACCGGCGACATGATGCGGCCCGGCGAGAATGTCGGCGGGACCGACGCAGGCCACGAATTCAACTTCGAGGCCACGCCGATCAAGGTCGGCGACACGCTCTATGTCTGCACCGGGCATAGCTGGGTGGTCGCGCTCGACGCCGCCACGGGCCGGGTGAAATGGAAGTTCGATCCCCATGCGAACACCGATCCCGACGTCTATCTCGCCTGTCGCGGCGTCGCTTATTACGCGGCGCCCCCCGGCAAGGCCTCGGTCTGCCAGCGCCGCATCATAGCACCCGTGCTCGACGCGCGCGTCATGGCGCTCGACGCGGATACCGGGAAGCCATGCGAGGATTTCGGCGATCACGGCTTCATCGACCTGACGCAATATCTCGGCCATGTTCCGGCCGGCTTCCATTTCGTCACCTCGCCGCCGCTGGTGCTGCACGACCGCATGATCCTGGGCGGATGGATCTATGACAATCAGGCGGAGAACGAGCCTTCCGGCGCGATCCGCGCCTTCGATCCGATCAGCGGCAAGATCATATGGGCATGGGACGTCGGCCATCCCGATCAGGTGGTCCACCCGAACGACGGAACCGTCCTGACGCGCGGCACGCCCAACGCGTGGGGCGTCTATACGGCGGACCCGGATCTCAACCTGGTCTATCTGCCGCTCGGCAATGCGACGCCGGATTATTATGGAGGCAACCGCCGGCCGTTCGACGATGCCTATAACAGCTCGATCGTCGCGCTCGACATCACCACCGGCCAGCCGCGCTGGCACTATCAGACGACACATCACGATGTGTGGGACATGGACCTGCCGGTCGGCCCGTCCCTCGTCGACCTGCCGATCGGCGGACGGATGGTGCCGGCGCTCGTTCAGTCGACCAAGCGCGGCGAATTCTTCGTGCTGAACCGCGTGACCGGCCAGCCGCTCGTCCAGACGGTGGAGAAGCCGGTGCCGCAAAATGGCGTGCCGGGCGAAAGGCTGTCGCCGACGCAGCCCTATCCGGTCGGCATGCCCTCGCTGACGCCGGCCACCCTGGTCGAGCATCATCTGTGGGGCGCCACCCCGATCGATCAGATGATGTGCCGCATCCAGTTCCGCCAGGCCGCCTATGAAGGCCAGTTCACTCCGCCGCAGCTCAGGAAAACGATCGTCTATCCCGCTTTCGATGGCGTGATCGACTGGCATGGCGCCTCGATCGATCCGACGCGCAAGCTGCTGATCGCCAACGCCAACTACATCCCCTTCGTCATCGCGCTGCACCCACGCGAGCCCTATGTGAAGTCGGGAGCCGTGCCGAACTGGAACGGCGAAGGCAATGAGCCCAAAATCAAGCCGGGCATCGCTCCGCAATATGGCACACCCTATATCGGCATGGTCCACCCGTGGCTGAATCCGCTCGGGGTGCCCTGCAATCCACCGCCCTGGGGCACGCTCACCGCGATCGACCTGACCACTCAGAAGATCGTGTGGCAGCATCCGATCGGCGATACCCGCGCCACCGGGCTGTTCGGCGGTCACACCAATCTTCCGCTGAAGACCGGCATCTTCAACATCGGCGGCAACATGGTCACCGCCGGCGGCCTCGTGTTCATCGGCGCGACCGCCGACGATATGTTTCGCGCGGTGGATGAGAGGACGGGCAAGACGTTGTGGAGCGTCCGGCTCCCGGCCGGCGGCAACGCCACGCCGATGTCCTATTCGGCGAACGGGCGCCAATATGTGCTGATCGCGGCCGGCGGGCACAGCGGACTAGGCACCAGGACGGGCGACTATCTGATCGCTTACGCCCTGCCGCAGAGCTGACGTGACACGGCGGGCAAGGGGTGTCGCCGCGGCGCTCGCCGGCGTTGCCCTTTTCGCCGGTGTCGCTACCGCGCAGAGCACGGCGCAACCCACCTCGGACGCCACGGCGAAGGCCGATGATGCGGGGATCGCGTCAGGTGCGGTCCTGCCGAGCGAGCATCTGCTCGGTGACTGGGGCGGGATCCGGACCAGCCTCAGCGACAAGGGCATCGATCTCAAGGCGAGCTACCTGTCGGAAACCGCCGGCGTCGTGTCGGGCGGCCAGCGCCATGGCACCGACTATGCCGACCAGGTGAAATTGCAGGCCGACGTCGACCTGGAGACGCTGGCGGGCTGGAAAGGCTGGAGCGCGCATGGCACTTTGCTCTCCCGCCACGGACGCAGCGCGAGCGCCGACTATCTGGGCGACGATCTGGGCGCGGTGCAGGAAATCTATGGCGCGACCGGCAACGCGCAGGTCCATCTCGGGCAATTCTATCTCGAGCATATGAGCGGCGGGTCGTTCGCGGTCGACGAGAAGGTCGGACGCTTGCCGGTGGGCGCCGACTTCAACACCTCGCCGCTCTATTGCGGCTTTCTTTCGCTGGGGCTCTGTCCGCAGCCGCGCGGCCAGTCGATCGACGGCGACTTCTCGGTCGATCCAAGCTCGACCTGGGGCGGCCGCATCAAGGCGGGTCCGGCGTCCTTCTATCTGATGGGCGGCGCCTATCAGGTGCGCCCGCGCTATGGCGGCCCGTCCGGCTTCGACTGGGGCTTCTCGCACACCACGGGGGTGATCGTGCCCATGGAGGCGGCCTGGACGCCACGGCTGGGCCCAAGCGGCCTTCAGGGGCATTACAAGCTCGGCTTCACCTATGACAGCACCGACCGGCCCGACCTGACGCCCGGCCACCGGGTGCACGATCACAGCCTGTCCGTCTATGCGAGCTTCGACCAGATGCTCCTGCGCACCGGCAAGAACGGCACCGACGGCGTGATCCTGCTCGGCGGCTGGACGCATGCCAGCCCACGCACCGCGATCTTCCGCGATTATGCCTTCGCCGGCATGGTCGCGCGCGGGGTGATCCCGTCTCGCCCGGCCGACACGATCGAGGCGCTCGCCGCCCATGGCTGGATCAGCCACGCGCTTACCGAGGCGCAGCGCACGGCGCTGGCAGCGGACGAGACGCTGCCGACCGGCTTCCCGCCCGCTCCCGGTTCGTTCGGCGCCCCCGCGATCGCGCCCGGTGTCCAGACCAGCACCACCGTCTACGAGATCAACTATGGCTTTCACGCGACGAGAGGCGTGACGCTGACTCCCGACCTCCAATATGTCGTTCATCCCGGCGCGGCGCGTGCGGTGCCGAGCGCCCTGGTGATCGCGGGGCGGGTCGAGCTTGATTTCTGAACCGGAAACCCGGAAACGCAAGCTGACCGGGACACGGCTTATCGCCGACATGCCCACGATGCCACTCCGATCCTCCAGCCAACGGCATGACGTTGAGGCCGGGGGCAATAGCATGCCCCAGACCGGCCTCGGGCGGGCGGGCGCGCACGCCGATGGGGCGTTCACGGCAGGATCGCTCCCCTTGCCAGCGGCTCCCATGCATGCCGCACCGCGAGCCGCTGGCCACATTGTCGGATGCTCCTGCTTGGTATCGCCGGGTCTTGACCTCGGCGGCCGATCGTCCCAATTCCGCGGTGCACCGACGGGCTCTGTCCAGCGGCGCGAAGCCAGGGAAATCCAACCCCATGCCAAGCGACAGTAGTCGATTGTCCTTGCCGTCCCGGCCGACGCTGGCCTGACCCGAATGGGTTGGCTCGCCCGCGATCCGCCGTGACGGCGGATCGAGAGGTGAGATCATGGAAGACATTCGCACCGCACCCGGCGCGGCGGCCGATCTGGCATTGATCGCCGATCTGTTCGACGCGCACACCGCCGACATTGTTGCCCGCCTCAACGAAGAAGGTCCGGACACCGCCGCGGCGGTGCTCGCCCATCTCCCCCTCGAACGCGCCATCGACGCGTTCGACCGGCCCGAACTGAGCCGCGCCGGAGACCTTCTGCTCGACCTGCCCAGGGAGCGCGCCGGCGAAATCCTGAAGGGCATGGCCGACGACCGCGCAGCCGACGTGCTGCGCGAACTGGACGGAGACGATCGCTCCGAACTGCTCAAGCGCGTCGATTTCGACAGCGCCTGGCCGCTCAAGCGGCTGCTCGCCTATCCCGAAGGCACGGCCGGCAGCATCATGTCGACGGAGTTCGTCAGCGTGCCCGCGACCTATACGGTGGCCGAGACGCTGCGCCATATCCGCGACGTCGAGCGCACGCGCGAGACGGTCTATGCGATCCAGGTCGTCGATCCCGAAACCCGCGCGCTGCTGCGCGTGGCGACGCTGCGCCAGCTCATCACGGGCGAGCCCGATCAGCCGATCCTCGACATCGCTCCCGATCGTGCGCCGATCACCGTCCATGCCGACACCGACCGGGAGGAGGTCGCCCGGCTGATCTCGATTCACGATCTGCTGGCGGTGCCGGTGATCAACGAGCGGCATCAGGTGCTCGGCATCGTCACGGTCGACGACGTGATCGACGCCATCCTCGCCGAAGGCAGCGAGGACGTACAGAAGTTCGGCGGCGTCGAGGGCGCGACCGAACCTTATCTGACGACCGGCTTCCTCGACATGTATCGCAAGCGCGTCGGCTGGCTTGGCGCCCTGTTCATCGGCGAGATGCTGACCGCCAGCGCCATGCAGCATTTCGAGGACGAACTGGCAAAGGCGGTCGTGCTGACGCTGTTCATCCCGCTCATCATGAGTTCGGGCGGCAATTCGGGCTCGCAGGCGACCTCGCTGCTGATCCGCGCCCTCGCGCTCGGCCAACTCCGCCTGCGCGACTGGTGGCGGGTGGCGCTTCGCGAACTTCCCGTCGGGATCGCGCTCGGCGCCAGTCTCGGCATCATAGGCATGGCCCGTATCGCCGCGTGGCAGAAGCTCGGGATTTTCGACTATGGCCTGCACTGGAAGCTGGTCGGCCTCACGGTCGGCGTCGGGCTGGTCGGCATCGTCACCTTCGGCTCACTCGCAGGCTCGATGCTGCCGTTCCTGCTCAAGCGCCTGGGCTTCGACCCGGCGAGCGCGTCGGCGCCGTTCGTGGCTACGCTTGTGGATGTCACGGGGCTGGTCATCTATTTCAGCGTCGCATTATTGATCCTCCATGGGACGCTGTTGTGATTGCATGCCGCCATAGCGACCATATTGCTTTGCCGGCGCGATGATGTCCTCGGTCAGCGCCTGTTCGTCATCCGCCGCGCGGGGCTCGCCTTCCGTCTCCGGAAAGGTGGAACCGGAGTGGGAAGCCGCGCGTCTGATCTTCCGTTGAACGAGTATCCCGGACCGGTAAGATGAAGACCTTGTATCTGTACACCGCCGCTGGCCTGGCGCTGGCGCTGGCATCCCCTTCTCCCACCTTCGCGCAAAGAGGCGGAGGCCATGGCGGCGGGGGTGGCGGATTCCATGGCGGAGGCGGCTTTCATGGCGGAGGCGGATTCCGCGGTGGCGGAGGCGGTGGCTTCCGGGGCAGCGGTTTCCGAGGCGGCGGCATGCGCGGCGGGTCACATTATTATGGCGGCCGCTGGCGGGGCAATTACCGCTACGGCTGGGGTGGAGGCTATTACCCCTTCTATGGCTATTACGGGGCCTGGGGTCCCGACTGGTATCCCTATTATCCGCCTTATTATTATTGCGATCCCTATTACGACTGGGACTGCTGAACCCCGGCGATCGCAGTCATGCTCCAACGCCGCCGGTGGGGACGACCGGCTGGCCACCCAGCAGATTTCGCCCGGCTTCTGACCGGCGACGCGTCTAGCCGCTCGCGCCTGCCGGTCAGATCGCGATGGAATTATGACGCTCCATCGGGATCGGGTCAGCGCGGATTATGTCCGCCGCGATTGCCGCCGCCCATATGACCGCCAGCATGACCGCCGCCCATGTGACCACCGCCTGGACGAGCGCCTCCCATGTGACCGCCACCTATGTGACCACCACCCGGACGAGCGCCTCCCATATGACCACCGCCCATATGACCACCGGCCGGACGGGCGCCACCCCTATAGCCGCCACCCCTATAGCCGCCCCCTCTATAACCGCCGCGCATGTGGCCGCGCCCTGCATGGCCGCCGCGCGCCCAGCCGTGCCAGCCCGCCGGCCCGCCCCAGCCGTAGCCGCGCCGTCCCGAATAGCCGCACCAGTAATAGCCCGGGCCGTGCCAGCCGAAGTCATACCAGCAATAGTTGCGGCCACCCCAGAGGAACTGGGCCTGCTGGAACAGCGGCTGGTCGTCCGGAGCATAAACGCCGAAAATGAGTCTGGCCGGCGGCGCGGCAGCGTCACCGGCAAGCAGCTCCGGCGGCGGATTGGCCGAAGCACCGCCGGCAACCGTCATGAGGCCCAGCCCGGCCACGGCCGCGATGATCGAAAAAGGACGGATATTCATGGGGCTGCTCCCTGAACGGGAAGATCGATTGCTCGTTGCTGAAAACAGAACATAAGCCGCCCCCTTCGGTTCCACGGCAGCGACACATTGCCGCCGTTCCGGCGCCGGCATGCGCCCGCTTCGGAAAGGCGCACCGGCTGCGACGGAGACGTGATCGCCAGCGTCAAGAAGGGATCGGCGCGATCGGCGGCAATCCTGCCGCCATGTCCATCCGCCGGGCACGTCCCCTATGTGCAACGCCCTCCCCTGCGGCTAGGCTTCTCCCAAAACGGGAGGGACAGGATGTCTGGTGCGATGCAGGACTGGCCGCTGCGCATTCCGCGATTGATCGACCATGCCGCGCGCGAGCATGGGGGCCGGGAAATCGTCAGCCGCTGGGCGGACGGGAGCGTCACGCGCACCGATTATTCCGGCGTCCACCGCGACGCGCGGCGCTTCGCGCAGGCCCTGCTCGCGCGGGGCATCGCCCCGGGCGACCGGATCGCGACGCTGGCGATGAACCATGCGCGGCACATGGTCGCCTGGTACGGCACGATCGGGATGGGCGGCGTGCTCCATACGATCAACCCGCGCCTGTCGGACGATCAGATCGTCTATATCGCCAACCATGCCGGCGACCGCATCCTCCTCCACGACCGCGCCTTCG
>Ga0182749_1003853_pt1 | contig 10064 bp, 7 predicted proteins | sample eDN3rd37CKraftMG_FD_128875 | JGI IMG/M metagenome (GOLD analysis project Ga0182749, IMG submission 128875) | Enriched Miracle-Growth compost microbial communities from Emeryville, California, USA - eDNA 3rd pass 37_C Kraft MG (version 2) (version 2) ...
CTCGAGCAGCTTCTGGCGCTCTTCGCCCATGCTGGCTTCCAGCACCTGGCGGCGCGACAGCACGACGTTGTTGCGCTTGCGGTCGAGCTTGATGACCTTGAATTCGAGGGTCTTGCCTTCGTAGGGGGTGGTGTCCTTGACCGGACGCAGGTCGACCAGCGAGCCGGGCAGGAAGGCCCGGATGCCGTTGGTCATGACCGTCAGGCCGCCCTTGACCTTGCCCGTGATGGTGCCGGTGACGAGTTCGCCGTTCTCGAGCGCCTGCTCGAGCTGCAGCCAGGCCGACAGGCGCTTGGCGCGGTCGCGCGACAGCACGGTGTCGCCGTAGCCGTTTTCGAGGGAATCGATGGCGACCGAGACGAAGTCGCCTTCCTTGACTTCGAGTTCGCCCTGGTCGTTGAGGAATTCCTCGAGGGGGATCAGGGCTTCGGACTTCAGGCCGGCGTTGACGACGACGAAGTTATGGTCGACGCGCACGACTTCGGCGCTGATGACCTCGCCGGACTTCATGTCCTGGTTCTTGATGCTTTCGGCGAACAGCGCGGCAAAGCTTTCGCCGGCTTGGGTATCGGGGGTGGAGGTAGAAGGCATTGGGTAGGAATCCATGTGGCCGGGATTGGCCGTGAAGCACACCCGAAGCGGATAGGCGCCCGCCAGGGTGGAGTGGAAAAAACCTTACGCGCCGGCGGGGGGCCGGGCAGAAGGACCGGAAAGCGGCCAGAGCTCGAGTATGGCCTGCACCGTCTGCTCGACTGTCAGGTTGGACGAGTCGAGCACCCGGGCGTCTTTTGCGGGAACGAGCGGCGCGACCGCGCGGTTGGCATCGCGCGCATCGCGCTCGCGCATGTCGCGCAAAAGGTCGTCTAGATTAGCAGAAATACCTTTGTCGATCAACTGGTTACAGCGTCTTCTGGCTCGCGCCTCGACGTCGGCGACCAGGAAGATCTTGAGGGCCGCGTCGGGGAAAACCACCGTGCCCATGTCGCGTCCGTCGGCCACCAGGCCCGGCGGACGGCGAAATGCCCGCTGGCGGGCCAGCAGCGCCGTCCGCACGCCGGGCAGCGCGGCCAGGCGGGAGGCGAAATTGCCGACTTCCTCGCGGCGGATCTCGCCGCTGACTTCGCGCCCGTCCAGGTGGATGCCGCCGGCATCGAACACCGCCCCCAGTTCCCGGGCCACCCGGCACAGGCCGTCCTCGTCTTCCAGGGGCACTCCCCGGTCCAGCGCGGCCAGCGCCGTCAGGCGATACAGCGCCCCGCTGTCGAGCACTCCCCAGCCCAGCGCCCGGGCCACGGCATGAGCGACCGTCCCCTTGCCGGACGCGGTGGGACCGTCGATGGCGATCACCGGTACCGTCGCGGCCATGGAACTGCCCTCCTGTCGCTGTGCGACCTCCCCGGGGAAGGGCGCGCCCGGCTGCCCGAAGGGCGCGCTCATGGGGAGACCAGCCGTCCGTAGACGTCGAAGTAATCGGGAAAGGTCTTGCTCACGCAGCCCGGATCCAGGACCCGCACCGGAACGGGACCGAAGGCGGCCAGGGAGAAGCACATGGCCATGCGATGGTCGTCCCAGGTCCCGATGTGGGCCGCGCGCCAGGCGCCGGGCGCCGGCGGGGACACCCGCAGCCAATCCGGCCCCGATTCGACCGTGGCGCCGAGCTTCTCCAGCTCGGTCTGCATGGCGTGGATGCGGTCGGTTTCCTTGACCCGCCAACTGCCGATGTTGCGCAACCGGCAGGGTCCGTCGGCGTACAGGGCCAGGGCGGCCGCCGTCATGGCGGCATCGGGAATGAGATTGAAGTCGGCGTCGAAGGCCTTGAGCGTTTCGCCCTGCGCGACCCGCACGCCGCTGGCCTCCAGCCAATCCGGCCCCATGGCGATGCGCGCGCCCATGGTCTCCAGCGTGCGCGCGAAGGCGACGTCGCCCTGGATGCTGTCGGCGCCCACCCCCTCGATCCGCACCGGGCCGCCGCCGATCGCGCCCAGGGCCAGGAAATAGGAGGCCGACGAAGCGTCGCCCTCGACCTGGATGCGGCCCGGCGAGCGGTAGGCGCTGCCGGCCGGCACGGTGAAACGCTGCCAGCCGTCGCGCTCGACCCGCACGCCGAAGCGCGCCATGAGGTTGAGCGTGATCTCGATATAGGGCTTGGAGATCAGGTCGCCGGCGACGTCCACGACCAGTTCGCGGCCGCTGGACTGCACCGCCAGCGGCGCGGCCATCAGCAGGGCCGTGAGGAACTGGCTGGACACCGAGCCGGGGACCTCGACGCGCGAAGACGCGTCCCCGGAGCGCGGGCCGATGGCCAGCGGCGGATAGCCTTCCTGCCCAAGGTAGCGGACATCCGCCCCCAGGCCGCGCAGCGCCTGCACCAGCCCGCCGATGGGGCGCTCGTGCATGCGCGGCACGCCGGACAGGCGGTAGTTCCCGCCGAGCAGCGCCAGCACGGCCGTCAGCGGCCGCACGGCGGTGCCGGCGTTGCCCAGGAACAGGTCGGCCTCGGCCGTGGGATAGCGCGCCACGCCCTCCACCCGCACGGCATGGGGACCGATCGGCTCGATGCGCACGCCCAGGGTGCGCAGAGCGGCCTGCATCACCCGGGTGTCGTCGGAATCCAGCAAGCCATGGATCTCGCTGACGCCCCTGGCCAGCGAAGCCAGCAGGAGCACGCGGTTGGAGATGCTCTTGGAACCGGGCAGCGTCATGCTGCCTTGCGCGAAGCGCACGGACGGCAGGTCCAGGAAAGCGGGCATATTCATTCGGAGCGCTCCCGGCTCCAGGCGCGGCGCGCGCCGGCGGCGCGTTCCAGCATGGACTGGAGCGCCTGGCCGTCCTGGCGGGACAACGCCCGCTCGGCCTCTTCCAGCACGGCTTTCAAAGCCTGTATTTCATGCAGCATGGCGGTACGGTTGGAAAGGAAGATGTCGTGCCACATCTCGGGCGAGCCGCCGGCGATGCGGGTGAAGTCGCGAAAGCCGCTGCCCGCCAGCTCCAGGCACCGCGCGGCATCGGAGCGCTCGGCCACGTACAGCATGTACAGGGCGGCCAGCCAGTGCGGCAGGTGGCTGACGGCGGCCAGCGCCGAATCGTGGCTGGCCGGGTCCATGGTCCGGACCAGCGCGCCGCAGGCCTCCCAGGCCCCCCGCACGCGCGCCACCGCGGCGTCCGGGTTTTCCGGCAAGGGCGTGAGAACGACCGTGCGGTCCCGGTACAGGCCGGCGCATGCGGCCTCCGGGCCGGTGGCGTCGGAACCCGCGATGGGATGGCCGGGCACGAATTGCCCCACCTGCCCGGCCAGCGCACGCCGGGCCGCCTGTTCCACTTCCTGCTTGGTGCTGCCGGCATCGGTCACCAGCGTCCCGGCCCGAAGATGCGGCCGCAGGCCGGCCAGGAGGCCTTCCAGCGCGCCGACGGGCGCGGCAAGCAATACCAGGTCGGCCCGGCCGGCCTCTTCCAGCGTGGCCGCGGCATCGATCAGCCCCAGCGCGCGGGCGCGTTCCAGCGTGGCGGCATTGCGGCCCACGCCGAGCACCTTGCCCACCTGCCCCGCCTGGCGCAGCGCGGCGGCGAACGAGCCGCCGATCAGGCCGACCCCCACCACCGCCAGCACCGGGATGGAAGGCGCGGCGGCGGGACGGGCGGCCTCGCGGTCGGTCATCGCTTGCCCAGGATTTCTGTCAGCGCCGCGGCGAAGCGGCGGTTTTCGTCGGGCAGCCCGATCGACACGCGCAGCCATTGCGGCAGGCCGTCGCCGCCCACCGGCCGCACGATCACGCCGCGCTTGAGCAATTCGAGGTTCACGTGCGCCGCATCGCCCACCCGCACCAGGACGAAGTTGCCATAGCTCGGCACATACTCCAGTCCCAGTTGCTCGAAGGTCTCGACGAGCTGGCGCTTGCCCTGCCGGTTGTTGTCGTAGCTGCGCCGCAGGTAGTCGGCGTCGGATAGCGCCGCGATGGCGGCGGCCTGGGCCATGGCGTTGACATTGAAGGGCTGGCGCACGCGGTTGAGCAGGTCCGTCAGCTCCGGCTGGGCGATGGCGAAACCCACGCGCAGCCCCGCCAGGCCATAGGCCTTGGAAAACGTGCGGGACACCAGCAGGTTGGGAAAGCGTCGCACCCACGCCACGCTGTCGAAGCGCAGTTCCGGGTCCAGGTATTCGTTATAGGCTTCGTCCAGCACCACGGCGACCCGCGTGCCGTGCCGTTCGTGCACCCCGTTCAGGAAGGCCTCGATGGCCGGCGCCGGCAGGAAGGTGCCGGTGGGATTGTTCGGGTTGGCCAGGAAAACGATGCGCGTGTCGGCATCGATGGCCTCGAGCATGGCGTCGGGGTCGTGGCCGTAGGCGCGCGCCGGCGCGACGATGTGCCGGGCGCCCCGCGCCTGCGTCGTCAGGCGGTAGACGGCGAAGGAATACTGCGAGTAGACCGCGGACGCGCCGGGCCCCAGCAGGGCCAGCGCCGACAGCTCCAGGATGTCGTTGGACCCGTTGCCCAGCGTCAGCCAGTCGGCCGGAACGTCGTAGCGCGCGGCCAGCGCGGCCTTGAGATCGAAGCCGTTGGGATCCGGGTAGCGGGCCAGCGCGTCGGCCGCGCGCAACATGGCCTGGCGGGCGGATTCCGGCACGCCCAGCGGGTTTTCGTTGGAGGCCAGCTTGACGATGCCGGCCGGGTCCAGGCCGAATTCGCGGGCCAGCTCGTCGATGGGCTTGCCGGCCTGGTACGGCGCGATGGCGCGGATATGGTCGGGCGCCGGAAGGTCGTTGGTTGCGGTGGTCATGGAAAGGGAAGGAATGCGCCGTAAGGGTCACTGGGCGGGATAGGAGCCCAGCACCTTGAAGAAAGCCGCCTGCTTCTGCAGGGCGGACAGGGCCCGGGCGACGTTGGCGTCGTCGCGATGGCCCTGGATATCGACGTAGAAATAGTATTCCCACTGTCCCGTGCGGGCCGGCCGCGACTCGAAACGGGTCATGGACACGCCGTTGGCCGCCAGCGGCGCCAGCATTTCGTAGACGGCGCCGGCGCGGTTGGGCACGGCCAGGATCAGGCTGGTCTTGTCGCGGCCGCTGGGCAGCGTGTCGATCCTGCCGATGGCCAGGAACCGCGTGCGGTTGTGCGGATCGTCCTGGATGCCGTCGGCCACGATCTGCAGGCCCCAGGCGCCCGCGGCGGGCGCGCCCGCGATGGCGGCGGCGGCCGGATCCTCGGCTGCCAGGCGGGCCGCTTCCGCGTTGCTGGACGCGGCATCGCGCGCCAGGTCGGGATGGTGCCGGCTCAGCCAGCCCTGGCATTGGGCCAGGGCCTGGGGATGCGCCAGCACGCGGGTGATGCCGTCCAGCGAGCCGCTGCGCGACATCAGGCAATGGTGGATCAGCAGCGAGCGCTCGCCCAGGACCCTGAGCGGCGAATTCAACAGCAGGTCCAGGGTGCGGTTGACGGCGCCTTCCGCGGAGTTCTCGACCGGCACCATGCCGACATCGGCCTGCCCCGCTTCGACCGCCCGGAAGACTTCGTCGAACGACGGGCACGGCAGGCCCTGCATCGCACGGCCGAAATGCTCGAACGCGGCCTGTTCGGAAAACGAGCCCTGCGGCCCCAGGTAGGCCACGGCCATGCCGCGCTCCAGCCCGCGGCAGGCGGACATGATTTCCGTCCACACCGCCGACACGGCCTCGGCCGGCAGCGGGCCGCCGTTCAGCGCCTGGAGCCGGCGGATGACCTGCGCTTCGCGCTCGGGGCGCAGGACGGGCCCGTCCGCCTGGGCCCGGTGCTTGAGCTCGCCGACTTCGAGCGCCGCGCGGGCGCGCTGGGCCAGCAACTCGAGGATCTGTTCGTCGATGGAATCGATGCGCTCGCGCAAGGGGAGCAGCTTGCCTTGCAGGGAATCATCCATGGCTGCGCTCGAACTCCTTCATGTAGGCCACCAGCGCCTGCACACCGGCCAAGGGCATGGCGTTGTAGATCGAGGCGCGCATGCCTCCCACGCTCTTGTGCCCCTTGAGCTGCAGCAGGCCGTGGTCCTGCGCGCCTTGCAGGAAGGCGTCGTTGAGGGCGTCGTCGTGCAGGATGAAAGGCACGTTCATGCGCGAGCGCACGGGCCGGTGCACCGGATTGCGATAGAACTCCGTGGTGTCCAGGTAGCCGTACAGCATGTCGGCCTTGGCCTTGTTGGCGGCCTCGATGGCCGGCAGCCCGCCGCCCGCCTTGAGCCACTTGAACACCAGGCCCGCCACGTAGATGGCGTAGGCGGGCGGCGTGTTGTAGCGCGAATGCTCCTGGTCGACGTTCACGTAGTCGAACGCCGACGGGCAGGCCGGCAGCGCGTGGCCGGTCAGGTCGCGGCGCACGAGGACGACGGTCAGGCCCGCGGGGCCGACGTTTTTCTGCGCGCCGGCATAGATCATTCCGGCGCGCGAGACATCCATGGGACGCGACAGGAAGTGGGAGGATGCGTCCACCACCAGCGGCACGCCGGGCGCCCCGAGGTCGGCCGGGTCCGGCCAGTCCATGAACTCGACCCCGCCTATGGTTTCGTTGCTGCAGAAATGCAGGTAGGAAGCTTCCGGGCGTACGTTCCAGGTCCCGGGGTCGGGCACCCAGGTCCAGGGCGCCTGCTCGCGGCCGTCCAGCACCGTGGCCGAGCCGCTGGTGGCGGCGACGGCCACGTCGCCGTAGCGGGCGGCTTCCTTGTGGGACTTGACCGACCACGAGCCGGTCAGGACATAGTCGGCGGCCGCGGGGGAAACCCGGCCGATCAGGTTCATGGGAACGATGGCGTTCTCGGCCGTCGCCCCGCCCTGCATGAACAGCACCGCGTAGTCTTCCGGCACGCCCAGCAGCTCGCGCAGGTCGGCCTCGGCCTCGTCGCAGATCTGTATGAACTGCCTGCCGCGGTGGCTCATTTCCATGACCGACATGCCGCTGCCGTGCCAGTCCAGCATTTCGTCGGCGGCCTGCCGCAGCACGGCCTCGGGCAATCCGGAGGGTCCGGCGGAAAAATTCCAGGGACGAGCCATTGCTTCAGGACTCCTGTGTGTCGCCGGCGGAAGCCGCGGCGCCGTCGTGGTCTTCTTCGTCGCCGTCGATGTCGGCATCGCTTTCCACGACGCGCCGCACGCCCGAGAGCCTGCTGTCCTCGTCCACGCTGATGAGTGTGACGCCCTGCGTGGCGCGGCCCATTTCACGGATCTCCGCGACCCGGGTGCGCACCAGCACGCCGCCGGTGGTGATGAGCATGATTTCGTCGGAAGGCAGGACCAGCACCGCCCCCACCACCTTGCCGTTGCGCGAGGTGGTCTGGATGGCGATCATGCCCTTGGTGCCGCGCCCGTGGCGCGTGTATTCGACGATCGAGGTGCGCTTGCCGTAGCCGTTCTCGGTGGCGGTCAGCACGCTCTGCGATTCGTCGCCGGCCACCAGCAGCGCGATCACGCTCTGGCCTTCCTCGAGCATCATGCCGCGCACGCCGCGCGCGGTGCGTCCCATCGGGCGCACGTCGTTCTCGTCGAAGCGCACCGCCTTGCCCGCGTCGGAAAACAGCATGACGTCATGCTTGCCGTCGGTGAGATCGACCCCGATCAGGTAGTCGCCATCGTCCAGGTCCACGGCAATGATGCCGGCCTTGCGGGGGTTGGAGAAATCCGACAGCGGGGTCTTCTTGACCGTGCCGCGCAAGGTGGCCATGAAAATGTAGCGGTCGTCGCTGAATTCCTTGACCGGCAGCACGGCGGTGATCTTTTCGCCGTCGGCCAGCGGGAACATGTTGACGATGGGCCGTCCGCGCGAATTGCGCGTGCCCTGCGGGACTTCCCAGACCTTGAGCCAGTACACCCGGCCGCGGTCGGAGAAGCACAGCAGGTAATGGTGGGTATTGGCGATGAAGAGCTGGTCGACCCAGTCGTTTTCCTTGGTCGCCGTGGCCTGCTTGCCGCGTCCGCCGCGCCGCTGCGAGCGGTATTCCGACAACGGCTGGCTCTTGATGTAGCCGCCGTGGGACAGCGTGACGACCATGTCCGTCGGCGTGATGAGGTCTTCCGTGTCGAGCTCGGTGGCGTTGACTTCGATCTGCGAGCGGCGGGCGTCCTTGGCGCCGGTGGCGAACTCGGCCTTGATGGCCGAGAGTTCCTCGCCGATGATGGCCGTGATGCGCTCGGGCCGCGCCAGGATGTCCAGCAGGTCGGCGATGTTGGACATGACGTCTTTGTATTCGCCGACGATCTTGTCCTGCTCCAGCCCGGTCAGGCGCTGCAGGCGCATGTTCAGGATTTCCTGGGCCTGGACATCGCTCAGCCGGTACAGGCCGTCGGCCTGCAGGCCGTAGCCCTCGGGCAGGTCGTCCGGCCGGTAGGCCGCGCGGCCGCCCGGCGTGTCGCCGTCGGCGCGCGAGAGCATTTCGCGCACCAGCGAAGAATCCCAGGACCGCGCCATGAGTTCCTGGCGCGCCACGGGCGGCGTGGGGGCCGCCTTGATGATCGCGATGAAATCGTCGATGTTGGCGAGCGCCACCGCCAGGCCTTCCAGCACGTGGCCACGCTCGCGCGCCTTGCGCAGTTGGAACACGGTGCGCCGGGTGACGACTTCCCGTCGGTGAAACAGAAAGTATTCCACCATTTGCTTGAGGTTGAGCAGGCGCGGCTGGCCGTCGACCAGCGCCACCATGTTCATCCCGAAGGTGTCCTGCAACTGCGTGTTCTTGTACAGATTGTTCAGGATGACTTCCGGGACCTCGCCGCGCTTGAGCTCGATCACCAGGCGCATGCCGTCCTTGTCGGACTCGTCGCGGATGTCGGAGATCCCTTCGATCTTCTTGTCGTTGACCAGTTCGGCGATCCGCTCCTGCAGGGTCTTCTTGTTGACCTGGTAGGGGATGGCGTCGATCACGATGGCCTGGCGGTTGCCCCGCTCCAGGTCCTCGAAGTGGGTCTTGGCCCGCATGATCACCCGGCCGCGGCCGGTGCGGTAGCCTTCGCGCACGCCGGTCAGGCCGTAGATGATGCCGCCGGTGGGAAAATCCGGCGCCGGGATGAGCTCGATCAGTTCCTCGACCGAGCAATCGGGATTGCGCAGGCAATACAGGCAGCCGTCGACCACCTCGGCCAGGTTGTGCGGCGGGATATTGGTCGCCATGCCGACCGCGATGCCGGAACTGCCGTTGACCAGCAGATTGGGCAGGCGCGACGGCAACAGCAGCGGTTCCTGTTCGCTGCCGTCGTAATTGGGGCCGAAATCCACCGTTTCCTGGTCGATGTCGGCCAGCAGCTCGTGGGCGATCTTGGACAGGCGGATTTCGGTGTAACGCATGGCGGCGGCGTTGTCGCCGTCGATCGAGCCGAAGTTGCCCTGGCCGTCGACCAGCATGTAACGCAGGGAGAAATCCTGCGCCATGCGGACGATGGTGTCGTACACCGCCTGGTCGCCGTGCGGGTGGTATTTACCGATGACATCGCCGACGATACGGGCGGATTTCTTGTAGGCCCGGTTCCAGTCGTTGTTCAGCTCGTGCATGGCGAACAGCACGCGCCGGTGGACCGGCTTGAGGCCGTCGCGCACATCGGGCAGCGCCCGGCCCACGATCACGCTCATGGCGTAATCGAGGTAGCTGCGGCGCATTTCTTCTTCCAGCGAGACCGGAAGTGTTTCCTTGGCGAAGGAATCCATAACGTTGGCGGCAGTATCGTGTTGGGATACCCGGGGCCGGGTAAACGGGAAATTCTAGCATTCGCCCCGCGCCGGCCCGCGACGCGGCCGGACCTGCGCGGCCCATGCCCCGGCCGCGGCGCCCGCCTCTCCGTTGTTGCCAAAAACCAACAAGGAATGGCGGACGGACGTAGAAATCCCCACATACGGCGGCAATGCGCCCCGCGCGACAAACCAAAGCCAGCCAAATGCCTTAAGATTGGTCCCAGCACGCAGGAGACTCAGTGTGCAGCCCTTTGAACCTGTAACTGGCGTTGCTATACTGGCCCCGTTTTCCTGATATGCGGCGGGGGTTCGCTGCGAGTCACTTATCCAGCTTCAAGCTCAACGAGGAGAAACATGAACAAACCCTCCAAATTCGCTCTGGCGCTC
>Ga0182749_1003855_pt1 | contig 10061 bp, 7 predicted proteins | sample eDN3rd37CKraftMG_FD_128875 | JGI IMG/M metagenome (GOLD analysis project Ga0182749, IMG submission 128875) | Enriched Miracle-Growth compost microbial communities from Emeryville, California, USA - eDNA 3rd pass 37_C Kraft MG (version 2) (version 2) ...
AACTTAATTGAAATTTCCCTGTCATAAGGAAGGCAAGTGGGCTAAACTTTTCCATGTTCTAACGTTGGGCCCCTGAACAAGGCCCCTTAAAAGGTTTATGGACCAAATACTCAATTTCCTGGCCGGAGGTTTCCTCCAGCTTCCCTGGTGGAAGGTTGTCATTGTCACGCTGGTGCTCACGCACATCACGATTCTGGCCGTGACCATCTTCCTGCATCGTAGCCAGGCCCATCGCGGGCTCGATCTGCATCCCGCGGTCATGCACTTTTTCCGTTTCTGGCTCTGGATGACGACGGGCATGGTCACCAAGGAATGGGTAGCCATACATCGCAAGCACCACGCCAAGGTGGAGCGCGAGGGCGATCCCCATTCGCCCATGGTGTTTGGCCTGGGCAAGGTGTTCTTCCGGGGCGCCGAGCTGTATCGCGAGGAAGCCACCAATGCCGAGACGCTCAAGCGGTTTGGCCACGGCACGCCTGACGACTGGATCGAGCGCAACGTCTACACGCCTCACAGCCTGCTTGGCATTCTCATCATGCTGGCCCTGGATCTCGCCCTGTTCGGCGTCCTGGGTCTGACGGTCTGGGCTGTGCAGATGGCCTGGATCCCCTTCTGGGCCGCGGGTGTCGTCAACGGCATCGGGCACGCCTGGGGCTACCGCAACTATGCCAGCCCGGACACGAGCACCAATGTCGCGCCCTGGGGCATCGTCATCGGCGGCGAAGAGCTGCACAACAACCATCACGCTTACGGCACGTCGGCCAAATTCTCCACCAAATGGTATGAATTCGACCTGGGCTGGTGCTATATCAAGGTTCTGTCGTTCTTCGGCCTGGCCAAGGTCAAGAAGCTGGCGCCCAAGCTCAAGCTGGATCCCGTCAAGACATCGGTGGATGCCAGCACCCTGCAGGGCGTCATTACGCACCGCTATGAGATTCTGGCCCGGTATGCGGACATGGTTCGCAAGGCAGCCGCTGAAGAGCTTGCCAAGCTCAAGCCCAGCCGTGAAGAGGGCAGCCCCGACTGCAATTATTCCGTCCTGCGTCGCTGCAAAGACTGGCTGACCCGTAATGACGACGCGCTCGAACCCGAGCAGCGCGCCGAGGTCGATTCCGTGCTCGCCCGCAACCAGTCGCTGTCCACCCTGGTGCAGATGCGCCGCGACCTGGCTCGCGTATGGGAAAGCTCCAGCGCCAGCAGCGAACAGCTTCTGGCCGATCTTCAGGCCTGGTGCCAGCGTGCGCAGCAAAGCGGTATCGCAAGCCTTGAACAGTTCTCCTACCGCCTGCGCCGCTACGCGGCATGATGCTCAAGGGGCTTAATCCTCAGCAACAGGCCGCCGTAACGCTACCTCCCGAACATGCGCTGGTGCTGGCCGGCGCGGGTAGCGGCAAGACCAGGGTGCTGACCACGCGCATGGCGTGGCTCATCCAGACCGGGCAGGCCAGCCCCTTCGGGCTGCTCGCAGTGACCTTCACAAACAAGTCGGCGCGTGAGATGCTCACGCGCCTGACCAGTTTGCTGCCCATCAATACACGGGGCATGTGGGTCGGCACGTTTCACGGGCTGTGCAATCGCCTGCTGCGTGCCCATTATCGCGATGCGAACCTGCCCCAGACTTTCCAGATACTCGACAGCGCCGATCAACTGGCGGCAATCAAGCGGCTGATCAAGGGCGCGGGCATTGACGACGACAAGTTCCCGCCGCGCGATGTGCAGCGCTTCATCAATGGCGCCAAGGAAGAAGGGCTGCGGCCCGGCAGTGTCGATGCGTGGGATGCCTATCGGCGGCGCATGGTGGAGATCTACACGCTCTATCAGGAGCAATGCGAGCGTGAGGGGGTGGTCGATTTCGCCGAATTACTGCTGCGCGCCTACGAATTGCTCCAGCGCAATGCGCCCGTGCGCGAGCACTACCAGCGGCGTTTCCGGCATATTCTCGTTGACGAGTTTCAGGATACCAACACTCTGCAATACCGGTGGCTCAAGCTGCTGGCGGGCGGTGGCGCGGCTGTGTTTGCGGTGGGTGACGATGACCAGTCCATCTACGCCTTCCGGGGCGCCAATGTGGGCAATATGGCAGAGTTCGAGCACGAGTTCGCCAAGGGCAATGTCATACGCCTGGAGCAGAATTACCGTTCCTATGGGCATATCCTGGATTCGGCCAATGCACTGATCGCGCACAATACGGCGCGCCTGGGCAAGAACCTCTGGACGGAACAGGGGGAGGGCGAACCGGTGCGCGTGATCGAGCAGCCATCGGATCAGCTCGAGGCGCAATGGGTTCTGGATGAGATCAAGGCGCTTATCAACGACGGCAGCCTGCGGCGCGAAATCGCCGTGCTGTACCGCAGCAATGCCCAGTCCCGCATTATTGAGCACGGTCTTTTTTCCGCCGGCATTCCTTATAAAGTGTATGGCGGCCTGCGGTTTTTCGAGCGCCAGGAGGTCAAGCATGCCTTAGCTTATCTGCGGCTCATGGACAACCCCCACGATGACACTTCCTGGCTGCGGGTAGTCAATTTCCCGGCTCGCGGCATTGGTGCGCGCACGCTTGAGCAGCTTGCCGATCTGGCTCGCCAGCAGGGCAGCAGCCTGTTTCGCGCCGTGCCCCATATGTCGGGCAAGGGCGGGAGCAATCTGGCCAAGTTTGCCGAGCTGATCGAACAGATGGCGCATGAGGCGCAGGTTCTCAGCCTGCCTGAACTCATCGAGCATGTCATTCACCACAGCGGGCTGATGACGCATTACCAGGCGGATCGCGATGGGTCCGAGCGCTTGGAAAACCTGCGTGAGCTTATCAACGCCGCGGCGGCCTTCGTGGCCGAAGAGAACTTTGAAGGTCTGCCTGCCGGGCGCATTCCGGAATGGCCCACGCAGCAGTTTTCCTCGCTGGAACGCAGTCCCGCTGCGCCTTCGGCCGACCCTGTGGCTTCGCCGGCAGTTGACGCGCAGCCCGGCGGCGAGGCCGGTGCGCTGGCCGGCGCGGTCGCGGACGGCGATCTGCCGGGGGCTCCCATGTCGCCGCTGGCTGCATTCCTGACACATGCCTCGCTCGAGGCAGGCGATAACCAGGCTCAGGCCGGAGAGGATGCGATTCAGCTCATGACCGTCCATGCGGCAAAAGGGTTGGAATTCGATTCTGTCTTCATCACGGGCGTGGAGGACGGGCTGTTTCCGCATGAGAACAGCTTGCTGGAAGCGGCGGGGCTGGAGGAAGAACGGCGCCTGATGTATGTGGCCATCACGCGCGCGCGCCAGCGTCTTTACCTGACACTGGCCCAGAGCCGCATGCTGCACGGGCAGACGCGCTACGCGCTGCGCTCGCGCTTCCTGGATGAGATTCCCGACGAGCACCTGAAATGGCTGACGCCCAAGGCAGGTCGCGCGGCAATGCGTGAAAATACCTGGAGCGGGGCGTTCCGCCGTGGCGATGCATACAATCGCCCCGATTCGGGCTCGGTCGCGCCGCGTGAACCGCGCTTTCGCACCAGTGGCGTGATGGTGGGTGACAGGCAGTTCCGTATCGGCACCGGGGTGCGGCATCCCAAATTTGGCGAAGGCACAGTCATAGCGCTCAGCGGCAATGGCGAGGATGCGCAGGCGCAGATCCAGTTTCGTGACGCCGGCACCAAGACGCTTGCGCTGGGGGTGGCCAAGCTGGATATCCTGGCGGGTTGATTCCGCCGGTCCTCCTGGCAGGACACACGCATGGCGGGCAAAGCTCTATTGCCCCGAGCCGATTCCTGCCAGGACGCCAGCCTACGCCGCTCTTCTTGCGGTGATCGCCGAGCTTTGCCGGGCGTGCCCGGTCAGGCCTGGGCGATTTCCTCCAGGGCTTCCTGCACTTCCAGCCACTGATCTTCAAGCTCGGACATGCGCTTGCTGAGTTCGCCATGTTCCGTCATGACCTGTTGGCGCTCTGCGCGGCGCTCATCTGTGTACAGGCTGGCATCGGCAATAAGCCCATCCAGCTCAGCCAGCCGGGCGCGGTCGGCGTTCATATCGCTTTCTATGCGTGCCAGGCGGGTTTCCAGGGGCTTGCGCAGGGCGGCCTGGCGCTGGCGCGCCTCGGCCTGTAGGCGGCGCTGCTGTTTGCGATCAAGTGCGGCCCCGGCATCCGCCGGGGTGTCTTCTTCCCCGGCTGCGCTGTTGCCGCCAGATTGCTGCCTTGCCTGCGCGCGCGCCGCCGCGCCGCGCGCGGCCAACCAGTCCCGGTAGTCGTCCAGGTCGCCGTCGAAAGCCTGCACGCGACCATCGGCAACGATCCAGAAGTTGTCCACAGTGGTTCGCAGCAGGTGGCGGTCGTGGGACACCAGCAGGACGCTGCCAGGGAATTCGGCAAGCGCGGTTGCCAGCGCCTCCCGTGTGTCCACATCCAGGTGGTTGCTGGGTTCGTCCAGCAACAGGAGGTTCGGCTTTTGCCAGACAATCAATGCAAGCGCGAGCCGGGCTTTTTCGCCGCCCGACATGGGGGCTACGGGGCTGGTGGCCGCATCGCCGCTGAAAGCAAAGCCGCCCAGGTAGTTGCGCAATTCCTGTTCGCGCGCCTGCGGGGCAAGACGCGCGAGATGCTGCAGCGGCGTCGAGCCGGCATCCAGCATGTCGAGCTGGTGCTGGGCGAAATAGCCTATTTCCAGTCCACGGGATGCCAGGCGTTCGCCTGAGAGCGGCTCCAGCAGGCCCGCCAGGGTCTTGATCAAGGTGCTCTTGCCGGCGCCGTTGACGCCCAGCACCCCGATCCGGGCGCCGCCCCGGACCATCAGCTCGACGCCATCGAGTACGACGCGGGGCGCATGCCCAGCGCTGGCGTAACCCGTTGCCACCTTGTCCAGCGTCAGCAGCGGATCGGGCATGCTCAGCGGTTCAGGGATACGTATGTCAATACCGGCTTCCGCCTGCAGCGGGGCGAGCTTTTCCATGCGTGCCAGCGCCTTGACACGGCTTTGCGCCTGCTTGGCCTTGGTCGCCTTGGCCTTGAATCGGTCGATGAAGCCCTGCAGGCGCGCTGTTTCGCGCTGCTGCCTGTCCCAGGCCATGCGGGTCTGGCGCAGCCTTTCGGCGCGCTGCGTCAGGAAGTCTTCATAGCCCCCACGGTAGCGCACCAGTTTGGCATGGTCGAAATGCAGGATGCTGCGAGCCACGGCATCGAGAAACTCGGTGTCGTGCGAGATCAGCATGACGGTTCCCTGATAGGCGCCAAGCCAGCGCTCCAGCCAGAGCATGGCGTCGAGATCCAGGTGATTGGTGGGTTCGTCCAGGAGCAGCAGCTCGGAAGGCGCCATCAGGGCGCGTGCCAATGCCAGGCGCATCTGCCAGCCGCCGGAGAAGCTGCGTACCGGCTGCATCCACTGCTCCGGCGCAAAGCCTAGGCCGGCCAGCAATTGCTCAGCCCGCGATGGCGCGCTCCAGGCATCGGCTTCGACCAGGGCGGCTTCCAACTCGGCAATGCGCTGGCCGTTGTCGTCAGGCGTGGCGGCGCGCTCGGCCTGCAGGGCACGCAGATGGGTATCGCCGTCGATGACGAACTCTCGCGCCGGCATGCTGTTGTCGTGGATTTCCTGCTCGACGCTGGCGATGCGCCAGCCCGCCGGCATGTCGAGCGTGCCGGCGTCGGCGTCAAGACGCCCCTGCAGCAATGCGAAGAGGGTGGATTTTCCCGCTCCGTTCTTGCCGACGATGCCTACCCGCTCGCCGGGGTTGACGACGAAATCCGCGCCGTCCAGCAGAATTTTGACGCCGCGACGCAGGGTCAGGCCAGATGCGCGTATCACGAGGCCAGTTGCTCCCTGGTAAGCAGCAGTATCTGGTCTTCGGTATTTTCCGTACTCAGCCAGACTGGGTCCAGGTCTGGGAAGGCATTGACGAAGTTCTGGTATTCGTTGCCGATTTCCAGCACCAGCATGCCTTCTGGAGCCATGAAGGCGGGCGCTTCTTCAAGCAGCCTGCGCACAATGTCCATCCCGTCTTCCCCGCCGGCCAGCGCCTGGGTGGGCTCGTGGCGGTATTCCTGGGGCAGATGCTCCATGGAATGGCTGTTGACGTAGGGCGGGTTGCAGATGATCAGCTTGTATTCGCATTGGGGCAACTGGTCGAACAGGTCGCTGCAGTGCGTGGCGATGCGCCCATCGAGTCCAGACAGCTCTATATTCTGGTCTGCCACTTCGAGCGCATGCTCCGACAGGTCGACGGCATCCACCTGTGCATTCGGGAAGGCCATGGCCGCCAGAATGGCCAGGCATCCGGAGCCCGTGCACAGGTCCAGGACGAAGTCGATTTCGTCTGGGTCGGCAACCCATGGGCTGAGGCTGCCGGCCAGCAGTTCGGAAATAGGCGAGCGGGGAATGATCACGCGAGGATCGACCACAAAGCGGTGGCCCTGCAGCCAGGCTTCGCCTGTAAGATAGGCTGCGGGAATACGCTCGGTAATGCGGCGCTCGAGCAGCTTGAGAAAGCGTGCGCGCTCTTCTGGCAGCACCCGCGCGTCGAGATAGGGGTCCAGCGTGTCCAGCGGCAAATGCAGCGTGTGCAGCAGCAGGTAAGCCGCCTCGTCCCATGCATTGTCGCTGCCGTGGCCGAAGGAAAGCCGGGCGCTGTTGAACTGGCTGACGGCAAAACGCATGAGGTCCCGCAGCGTGCGAAGTTCAGTCTGGGCGGATTCGTACATGGTGATTGGCCTCTGGTCAGCGGGCAGGCAGCAGTTGCTCCAGCGTGCGCCGATATATGTTCTTGAGCGGTTCGAGGGCGTCGACCCGGACGTGTTCGTTGATCTGATGGATCGTCGCGTTGACGGGGCCGAACTCGACGACTTGCGGGCATATCCTGGCGATGAAGCGGCCATCTGAAGTGCCGCCGGTGGTGGATAGTTCGGTTTCCACTCCCGTTTCTTCGCGTATCGCACTGGCCAGCGCGGCGCTCAGGTCCCCGCGCGGCGTCAGGAAGGGCTCGCCTCCCAGTGTCCAGACAAGATCGTACTCCAGCCCGTGGCTGTCCAGGATGCCCGTGACGCGAGCCTTCAGCGATTCGGGCGTGCTGGCGGTCGAAAAGCGGAAGTTGAAGTCCAGCACCGCAGTGCCCGGCACCACATTGGTGGCGCCCGTGCCGGCGTGCAGATTGGAGCATTGGAAGGTGGTGGGCGGGAAATACTCGTTGCCCTCGTCCCATGCGCTCGCAGTCAGTTCGGCCAATGCGGGAGAGAGCAGGTGAATCGGATTGCGCGCCAGGTGGGGGTAAGCCACATGGCCTTGTTTCCCCCTGACCGTGAGACGGCCGGAGAGCGAGCCGCGCCGGCCATTCTTGACGGTATCGCCGAGGCAGTCCACGGAGGTGGGTTCGCCGACAATGCAGTAGTCCAGCTTTATGCCGCGTTCGGACAGCGCGTTGCAGACTTTGACCGTGCCGTCCACCGACGGGCCTTCCTCATCGGCCGTGATCAGCAGTGCGATGGACCCCGCATGGTCGGGGCGGGACGCGACAAATTCCTCGGCGGCGACCACAAAGGCGGCAATCGAGCTTTTCATGTCAGCGGCGCCCCGGCCATAGAGCTTGCCGTCGCGGACCGTCGGCGTGAATGGATCGCTGTCCCAGCGCTCCAGCGGACCGGGGGGCACGACATCGGTGTGGCCGGCGAAAACCAGCAAAGGCCCCTCGCTGCCGCGCCGCGCCCAGAGGTTGGCGACCTCGCCGAACACCAGGGCTTCGCACTCGAAGCCGGCCGCCTCCAGCCGTTGCGCCAGGGCCTGCTGGCAACCGTGATCGGCGGGAGTGACCGATGGGCGGGCTATGAGGTCGCGTGTAAGCGCCAGGACAGCGGATTCGCTCATCAGGCCCTCAGCAGGTCATTGATGCTGGTTTTGGCACGGGTCTGTGCATCGACGCGCTTGACGATCACCGCGCAGGCCAGGCTATGGCTGCCGTCGGCGCTGGGCAGCGACCCCGGCACGACGACCGAACCAGAGGGGACACGGCCATAAGTGATTTCGCCGGTGGCGCGGTCGTAGATCTTGGTGCTTTGCGAGAGGAACACGCCCATGGCCAGGACCGAGTTTTCCTCGACGATGACACCCTCCACGATCTCCGAGCGTGCGCCAATGAAGCAGTTGTCTTCGATGATGGTGGGGTTGGCCTGCAGAGGCTCAAGCACGCCGCCGATGCCTACGCCGCCCGACAGGTGGACGTTCTTGCCTATCTGGGCGCAGGAGCCCACGGTGGCCCAGGTGTCGACCATGGTGCCTTCGTCCACGTAGGCACCGACATTGACGTAGGACGGCATCAGGACGACATTGCGGCCAATGAAAGCGCCGCGACGGGCAACGGCGGGCGGGACCACACGAAAACCGCCATCCGCAAAGGTCTGGGCATCATAGCTGTCGAACTTGGTGGGCACCTTGTCATAAAACTGAAGCGGCGCCTGGCCCATGACGGCATTGTTCTCAAGCCGGAAGGACAGCAGAACCGCTTTCTTGACCCACTGGTGAACCACCCAGTCGCCGTCGGTCTTTTCCGCGACGCGCAGCGTGCCCGCATCAAGCCCGGCAAGCGTGGTCTGGACGGCATCGCGGACCCCGGCGTGGCCGGAATCGGGAGAAAGCTCGCCGCGGTTTTCCCATGCCTGTTCAATTGTGGTTTGCAGATCGGTAGTCATGTCTTTGCCTGTCGTGGGTAGTTTTGATTGATGGGAAACAGTGGTGGTTCGGTGATGCTTATCCGCGCCTCAGAAAGCCCGCGATACGCTCGGCAGCCTCGACACAATGGGCTTTCGGGGCCACCAGCGCCAGGCGGACGCGGCCCGCGCCCGGATTGACGCCGTGCGCCTCGCGCGCCAGAAAGCTTCCGGGCAGGGCGGTCACGCCTGTGGCCGCATAAAGATCGCGCACGAAATCAGTGTCGCTGCCCGGCGTCTTTGCCCAAAGGTAGAAAGATGCGTCGGGCCAGCCGGTCTCCATGAGCGGTCCGAGAATCGGCACCACGGCTGCGAATTTCTCGCGGTAGATGCGGCGGTTCTCGACGACGTGAGCTTCGTCCCGCCATGCGGCAACGCTGGTGTCGGAAACGACGGCGCTGATGGCCGCGCCGTGATAGGTGCGGTACAGCAGAAACTGTTCGATCAGGCGCGCATCGCCAGCCACGAAACCGGACCGCAAACCCGGTACGTTGGAGCGTTTGGAGAGGCTGGAAAAGCTGACCAGGTTGCGGAAGTCGGGGCGCCCAAGCTGTGCCGCCGCCTGCATCCCACCCAGGGGTTTGCGTGCCTCATCGAAGTAGATTTCCGAATAGCATTCGTCAGAGGCTATGACGAAGCCGAACTCGTCCGACAGCGCAAACAGGGTTCGCCAGTCGTCCAGCTGCATCACGTTGCCGGCGGGATTGCCTGGCGAACACAGGTAGAGCAGCTGTGTCTTGTGCCAGACATCCCTGGGAATGCTGGACCAGTCATAGCCGAAACCGCGCTCGGCCTGCGAGTTGATGTAATAGGGCTTGGCGCCAGCCAACAGGGCGGCGCCTTCATATATCTGGTAGAACGGGTTGGGACAGATTACCCGCGCATCGGCGCTCGCGTCTATCATCGCCTGGGCGAAGGAAAATAGTGCCTCGCGCGAGCCTGCCACCGGCAGAATCTGGGCTTCGGGGTCTGGCCTGTCGATGCCGAAGCGGCGCGCGATCCAGTCGGCGATGGTTTCGCGCAGATCGGCGGCGCCCTTGGTCGGAGGGTAGGCGGACAGCCCGCCCATCGACCGCGCCATGGCATCGATGATGAATTGCGGCGTGGGATGCTTGGGTTCCCCGATCGACAGGCTGATGGGCGCAAGGTGCCTGGGTGGCGGGCCAGCCTCTTCCAGCAAGGCGCGTAGCTTGGTAAAAGGGTAGGGCTGAAGTGCGCTCAGATGGGGGTTCATGTTCGCCGCGGGAGACAATAGGCGCGGCGGGCGCTTTTGACGGCGCAGCGCGGCGCGCAAGGAAAACCATGGTGCGAACGGAGAGACTCGAACTCTCACACCTTTCGGCGCCAGAACCTAAATCTGGTGCGTCTACCAATTCCGCCACGTTCGCTAGAGGTAGCC
>Ga0182749_1003861_pt1 | contig 10052 bp, 9 predicted proteins | sample eDN3rd37CKraftMG_FD_128875 | JGI IMG/M metagenome (GOLD analysis project Ga0182749, IMG submission 128875) | Enriched Miracle-Growth compost microbial communities from Emeryville, California, USA - eDNA 3rd pass 37_C Kraft MG (version 2) (version 2) ...
CGCCGACCGCCTCGAAGGCGGAGACGATGGAGAGGTCCTGGCCCTTCCAGCGGCCGGGCTTGATGGTACCGCCATAGACGTAGATCGCCGGCGCGTTGGCGCGCAAAATGCCGAGCATGCCGCCCGGCATGTTCTTGTCGCAGCCGCCCAGCACCAGCACGCCGTCCATCCATTGGCCCTGCACCGAGGTCTCGACGCAGTCGGCGATCACCTCGCGCGACACCAGCGAATATTTCATGCCTTCCGTGCCCATCGACATGCCGTCGGAGATGGTCGGCGTGCCGAACGTCTGCGGATTGGCGCCGGCGGCCTTGATCGCCGCCGCCGCCGCGTCCGCCAGCGGCTGCAGGCCGGCATTGCAAGGCGTGATGGTGGAATGGCCGTTGGCGATGCCGATCATCGGCTTGTCGAAATCGGCCTTCTCATAGCCCAGCGCGTAGAACATGGCCCGGTTCGGCGAGCGGGCCACGCCTTGCGTGATGTGTTTCGAGCGTTCGTTGAAAGGCATGGCGGAAACCTCGACCTGGCGATATGGCGGCGTTCTTCTTTCTGCGATCGGGGAGCGGAACCTTTCCCGCAACGCCTCGCATTGCCGCCAAAACAAACATGGCCAGTATATTTATGACTGTCCACGCCGCAATCGTCGAAGCGGGGAAGCGCCCATTCGCCGCTGTTGACGATGCCCGGCCCGTTGCCCGTCGCCGGATGATCTCCTGCGGAGGGTGCACATTCGGCCGCGTCATCGGCCTGCGCTGCTTCTCGTCGGCAAGCATGATGAAGGCATTGCCCTTGATCAGCGGAAGAACAGGATTGGTAGAACAGCCGATGGTCGGGCCGGTTAACCTTGAAGATCGGCCGTAAAGGGAAAAAGCGCGTGCATGTTGACTCCAATGTGCAGGTCATTAATGCTGGCGCGAGACACTGACCCCAAGTGGAGCATCTGATGGCCGATCCCCAGGAAGCTGAATCCGCGCAGGCCGCCCCCGAAGTACCTGCGAATACGGAAGCGCCTGAAGCGAGGAAGAAAGCCCCGCGGCCGAGGAAGGCGAAGGCGCAGCCCAGGCACGCCGGGCGAAAGGCCGCGGCCAAGCCTGCGGCCGAGGCGCCCGCCGTGGTCCGGTCCGGACGGAGGGCCTATTCCGAGAAGGAACGCGCCCAGAAGCTTGCCCAGATCGAGAAGGCGATCGGTCACGGCGAGAACATGAAGAATGCGGTAAAGCAGGCCGGCATATCGGAGCAGACCTACTACCATTGGAAGAGGGCGGCTGCGGCTGCGCCGCAGGGCGGCGACCTCAAGGACCTCCTGGCGCTCGAGGAGGAAAACAAGCGCCTGAAGGGTCTCCTTGCCGAACGCCTGCGCAAGGAAAATGCCGAACTCAAGAAGAAGCTCGGGCTCGCCTGAGCCGGCCGGAGACTGCCGACAAGCTGCCCGGCGGCGTTCTTCTCGCTGAGCGAAGCCGTGCACCTTTCACCCGTTCGGCGCGGCGGCGCGGTCTGATCGCGCCGGCGGCCTTGGGGCATGGCCCCGGCTTCGGGATTTCTCCTGGCGCTTCTCCCATCCCTGCCGCCTGCATCTCGGGGGGCGGACGCATTCTCTGACCGAGCCGCTTCGGCTGCACCGGAAGCGGCGCTTACCTTCCGTTCACCTCGTTTCCACTCGGTTGCGCGAAGTCCCGCGACGCCATGCTAGGGATGAAGGAGAGGAAGCGGGCTCGGAGGGGGCGGCCAGAGTGGGATTCGATCCGGATACGCTGTTCCTTGCGGCCGGGATATCTGCGGCGGCATTGGCCATGACGATGCTGGGCATGTGGTTCCAGAACCGCATGGATCGCTTCCTTATCGGCTGGATGCTGGGCATGGTGCTGCTGGGAAGCGGCGTTATCCTCTATTCGACACTGCCGCCCAAGCTGACGGCGGTGGTCACCCTGGCCTTCACGCTGGAAATCGTCGGCTTTGTCGCCGTCTATGCCGCCGCCCGGCTCTTCACGGGCCGGCATGCGCAGCGCAGCGCCATCATCGCGCTCGCCATCGCCGTCGCGCTGCCCGTGGGCGTGCCCATTGCCGCCGGTCTGGATGGGCTCGGCATCGCCATCTACAACATCCTGGCGGCGGCCCTGCTTGCCGTGACGGCGCTGCAATATTGGAGCGTCCGCGGCGAGGCTCCCACCTGCATCGTCGGCGTCACCGTGCTCTATCTGCTCTCGGCCTCTTCTTTCCTGGCCTGCGGGATGATGCTTTTCCACGACGGCAGGTGGGTTCTGGACGGGCGTCCCGACAACTGGGCCGAGCACTTCAACGCCATGATGTCCATCGCCGGCATAACCGGCATCGGCGCCCTGTCGCTGGGGCTCAATCAGGCAAGGATCGCGCGCCGGCACCGGCTGGAGGCGCAGACGGACCCCCTGACCGGATTGCTGAACCGGCGGGCGCTGTTCGACAGTCTGGCGACCGACACGCTGGGCCTGGGCGACGCGGTGATCGCCTTCGACCTCGACAGGTTCAAGTCGATAAACGATCAATATGGCCACCACACGGGTGATCGGGTGCTGTGCCAGTTCGCGCAGGCGCTTCGCCGGAGCCTGCGGCCGGGAGACCTGGCCGCACGCACGGGCGGCGAGGAATTCGTGCTGGTGATGCGCGCGGCTCCCGTGACCCTGGCGACCGCCACGACGGAAAGCATCAGGGCAGCCTTTGCGGCGAGCCCGCTGGAGACGCCGAAGGGTACCATAACGTGCACCGCGAGCGCCGGGATCGCCCTTTCGACGTCGCGCGGCGACGATTTCGAGGATGTGCTCGGCAGGGCCGACACTGCGCTCTATCGCGCCAAGAATACAGGCCGCGACCGGATCGCCATCGAGTTGCAGGCCGTGGCGTAGGCGGGAAAATCCGGCGCACGTGCGCCGGAGATCATCAGCGGACGACCTTGCCCGGGTTCATCAGATTTTCGGGGTCGAGCAGCGCCTTGACCGCGCGCGCAAGCTCCTGCTTGACCGGATCGGCATGGCGTTCATAGGCATCGCGCTTGTCGAGGCCCACTCCGTGCTCGGCCGAGAAGGAGCCGCCGATCTCGCGCAGGCCCGCATAGAGAACGTCCTCGATGGCCCTGTAGCGTTCGCGCGGGGGGCTGTCGGCGTTGATGGAGATATGCAGGTTTCCGTCGGCCAGATGGCCGAACACATAGGGCGCATAGTCGGCATCGATGCCCTTGAGGTCTTCGGTGATGCGCGACATAGGCGTCGATCGCGCCGCCGGGCACGGACACGTCGAAGGACGGCGGATGGTCGTGCATGCGCTCGATCTGCTCGGTCTCCTCCCGCAGGCGCCAGATGGCCCTGGCCTGGGCGAGGGAGCCGGCGACCAGGCCGTCGGCGATGCCTGCCGCCTCCCACATGTCGGAAAGGCCCTGCTCCAGCGCTGCCGCGGCCTGGCCGGCCGTGTCGGCGGCGAGTTCCAGCAGCAGCAGGCAGGGCGCGTCGAGCGGCAGCGTGCCGGGTTCGAGGTCCAGCATCCTGCTCATGGCAAGCGTGAAATCGCGCCACATGATCTCGGCCGCGCGCAGGCTTGTCCCCGTCATGCCGAGGAAATGGCGCACGATGCGCTGGGCGCTTGCGGCATCGCCGACGCCGACCAGCGCCGTGGCGGTGGCGCCGCCGACCGGATCGAGCCTGATCGCGGCGCGGGTGACGATGCCCAGCGTGCCCTCGGCCCCGACGAACAGGTGCTTCAGGTCGTAGCCGGCGCTGGTCTTGAGAACGCGGGTGAGGTCGCGGAACACGCGCCCGTCCGGCAGCACGGCTTCGAGGCCGAGCAGGCGGTGGCGCATCGTGCCGTTGCGGAAGGCCATGATGCCGCCGGCATTGGTCGAGATCATGCCGCCGATGGTGCAGCTTCCGCGCGCCGCCAGGTCGATGCCGGGGTCGAGCCCGTGGGCGCCGGCGGCTTCCTGAAGCGCGGCGAGCGGGGTTCCGGCCTGGACGATGGCGACGCGGGCCAGCGTGTCGATCTCCTCGATGCGGTTCATTGCGCCGAGGTCGCAGATGATCTGGCCGGCCGTCGTCGCCGCACCGCCGGCAAGTCCGGTGCGGCCGCCCTGCGGCACCAGCTCGATTCCGCGTCGGGCGCAGAAGCGCACCAGCGCCGCCACGCCTTCGGTGTCGGCAGGACGCACCAGCGTGGCCGCCTTGAAATTGCGGTCGTCGAAACCCGGATCGCGGTTCTTGAGTTCGTCGCTGCCCCACACGGCCGCGTATCCCGCGGTCCTGCGCAGTTCAGCGAGAAGATCGTCCTGGCCGTCCATGTCCGTTTTCCTGCCGGGTTCGGCTGCGACCGGTCATCCTTCCATGTCCGCGGATTCGCGGAGCCGTCGGGGCCGGCCGCAGGTTCAGGCCGCCCTCCGCTCGCCATCCGTGTGGGCGGGATCGCTGTCGTCGTGCGCCAGGGCGAGATTCACCACGGCCTTGATTGGCAGGTGGTCGGACGCCATGCGCGCCAGCGGCGTGTCGTGGACCGCCACCGGAGACAGGATGTCGTTGCGGTTGGCGATGATACGGTCGAGAGCCAGCAGCGGCAGCCGCGACGGAAAGCTCGGAACGGCGGCCGGCAGCGGGCCGAAGGCGGTGTCGAGCGTGCTAAGCGCGGAGCGGTCGTTGAGGCGCCATTCGTTGAGATCGCCCATCAGCAATGTCGGGATCTCGTCCCGCGCGTTCATGATCTCGTGAATGATGCGGGCCTGGTGGGTGCGCGAGCGGCGCAGCAGGCCGAAATGCGCGGCCACGATGCGGATCGCGCCGCCGGTTTCCAGTTCGATCTCGGTAACGATGGCTCCGCGGGGCTCCAGCCCCGGAAGCGTGATCTGGTGCACGTCGCGCACGCTGCCGCGCCGGAACAGCACGACGTTTCCGTGCCAGCCATGCGCCTTGGCCATTCCGGTGACAGGAACCAGCGCCAGGCCCGCTTCGCGTTCGAGCCGGGCCAGGTCAAGCAGGCCATTGCGGTCGCCGAAGCGCCTGTCGGCCTCCTGCAATGCGATGACGTCGGCGTTGATCTCGCGGATGACCCTGCCGGTGCGCTCCGGGTCGAACCTGCCGTCCACCCCGACGCATTTGTGGACGTTGTAGGAGGCGACCAGCAGGCCGGCCGGATGCGGGTGGGGAGCGAACGCAGCCGGCTGCGGAGGCCCTTTCCTCTTCCTCAGCCGCGCCAGAACGCTTGCCGGAAGACCGCCGCCCAGTCTGCGCATGATCCTTCTGTCCTCCTCGGGCCCCTGCTTCGTGCAGGACTCCGTTGTACCTAGGTAATCGCGAATTCCCAAACAATCCATATACAGGCAAGCATGGCGAAACCGTGCCTCGCACGGTCATCCCGTCAAAGATAGGGCGACCCCAGCCACAGGATGCGGTCGAGCAGCCGCATGGGAAAGGGCCGGGCGCGCAGGCTTGCCAGCGTCACCTGCCTGGCGGAGGCGATGATGTCCTGGATGCGTGCGTCTATGCTGCCGGCAAAGCCGGTGTCGACCACTTCCAGATCGATCTCGAAATTCAGCCTCAGCGACCGCGGATCGAGGTTGGAGGAGCCGACAAAGGCCCAGGTGCCGTCGACGGCAAGCAGCTTGGAGTGATCGAAGGGGCCGGTCGAGCGCCAGATGCGGCAGTAGTTCTTGAGCACCTGGTTGAACTGGGCCGTCATCGCCCGGTCGACCAGGACGAGGTTGTTGGCCGAGGGCACCACGATGTCGATCGCCACGCCGCGGCGTGCCGCCGTCGTCATCGCGCTGACAAGCTCGCGGTCGGGCAGGAAGTAGGGCGACATGATGCGGATGGTGTGGCGGGCGACCGAAAAGGCGCCCATCAGCATCTTGTGGTTCGTCTCGATGCTGGCGTCCGGCCCCGAGGGCACCGCCCGCATGAGGATCGGCGAATCCGGCTCGCCCTCCTGCTGCTCGATCTGCCAGGGCTGGCCATGCAGCCTCTCGCCCGCCGCGAAATACCAGTCCTCGGCGGCGACGGCGAAGATGTCGGCCACCACAGGTCCCCTGACGCGGAAATGCGTGTCGTGGGCGCTCGCCTTGCCGGCGAATTCGGCCGTGAAACCCTGCCTGATGTTCATGCCCCCGACAAAGGCCACGGCGCCATCCGCCACCAGGATCTTGCGGTGGGTCCTGAGGTTGGCGTAGGGCAGGCGCAGCCCCATGATGATGCTGCCGTTGAACACGTCGGTCGAAACGCCGCCTTCACGCAGGTAGCCCACGATGCTGGGCACCGAATAGCGCGCGCCCACGGCGTCGATCAGCACGCGCACGGCAATGCCGCGTTTGGCCGCCGCGATCAGCGCGTCGGCGACGCGCAGGCCGATCGGGTCGCGGTCGAAGATGTAGGTCTCCAGGATGACGCTGCGCCGCGCCTGTGCGATGGCCTCGACCATCGCTGCGTAGGCGTCGTCGCCCGACTTCAAGATGTCGATGGCGTTGGCCGAGGTCAGCGTGTGGTGGGTGATCCTGTCGCCCAGCTTCTTGAGCGCGGCGAACCGCCTGCCGAAACGGCCCGCGACCAGTTCGTCGGTGACGTCGAAGCTGGGATGGGCCAGCATCTCGTGCCCGGCGGCGGAGCGCTCTGCGGCGATCGAGCCGCGCCGTATCCGGTTGATGCCGGCAATGGCGTAGATCAGGGCGCCGATGATCGGCGACAGGAGGATCACCCCGACCCAGCCGATGGCGGAGCGCACCTCTTCCTTCGTCATGGTCGCATGCACGCTGGCGACCGCCGCGACCAGCACGGAAATGACGGCGAGAATATGGGGCCAATAGGCCAGGAGCAGATTCCACATGAGCGCAAGCAATCCAGCGATCGTGCTCCTGGGACCCGTCGCCAGGAGATTCTCCCTTTCCAGGGTCTACGGAATGGCTGCATGCCGGGCAACCTCAACCATGCCCGCGACGCCCGGCCTCCACAACAACGATGCCTCGCGGCCGGACACGCACGATGTGGATTGACACCTCCAGCCGGGCCGCGCCAAGGTTGCGCGTGCGGGGGGAGGGGAAACCATGAAATTCCGTCCGGCTGGAGCTTTTGCGTTGCTGGCCGTGCTGCCGGCAACGGGATCGATGGCGCTGGACAGCGCCGGATCGCCGGTCGTGGTGCTGCCTCTGGCGTCAAGCAGCAGGACGGCGTCGGGGCAGCCGATAACGCTGCCGCAGAAGAATGTGCAGGTTCTGGTTTCGAGCTACCGGATAGCGCCGGGAGCCAGGCTGCCGGTGCACAACCATCCCTTCCCGCGCTATGCCTATGTCGAGGCCGGCAAGCTTCAGGTCACCAATGTCGAGACTGAGCGAAGCACCGTCTATCAGGCCGGCGATTTCATCGTGGAAATGATCGGGCAATGGCACCGGGCCGAGAACGTCGGCACCGAGCCGGTGCGGCTGCTGGTGATCGATCAGGTCGAGGAAGGTGCGGAAAACACCATTCTCCAGCAGCATTGAGTGAACACCGGCGCCGGGCACGCCCGCTCCGTGCCCATGCCGGTGTTGCCGTGCCCTCGCGGATCGGGCGATCAGGCGGCCTTGGAGTCCGGGACCTTGGTGTCGGACATGCGGTAGCGGAATTTGGTGTCGGTCAGGCCGGCTGCGTCGGAGAGTTCCGCGGCGAGGAGCTGGGCGGCGAAGATGTCGATGATGCCTTGCGCGATCACGTTTCGGGATGCCGGCACCCGGATCACGGTCAGGAGTTCGCCGTCTTCCATACCCTCCGCGGTGGTGACGAGCAGGGCCGGGCAGCCGATGCGCTCCAGATGGCGGGCAAGCTCCAGCTCCCGGCCCGCGCCGAAGATGACCACCCCCGTCGTGCTGTCCATGGATTCCATGGGGCCGTGCAGGTAGTGGCGCGTGTCATAGGCTGCAGCCGGGATGCGCGACGCCTCCCGGATCAGCAGCGAGGCTTCATCGGCCGTGCCCATGGCCGCCCCGGCCCCGACGCAATCGATGGCGCGGCGTGTGGCGAAGAGCCTGCCCAGCCGCTCCATCTTGCCAGCCGCAGTCGCAAGCACCTCGCCCGCAAGCGCGGGGATCGCTGCGAAGGCGTCGGCCGTCTCGCCCGCCAGCTTCTCGCAGATCATGCCGGCGGCCAGCAGCGTGGCGGTATAGCCGGTGCTGGAGGGCGTGGCATCGGAGCCGTTGTCGAGCTTCAGATGCAGGTCCGCCGCCAGCGCAAGCGGGCTTGCCGCGTCGTTGGTGATGGCGAGGCGGCCGGCGGAGGGCAGCTTCTCCAGGGCGGCCAGCGTCTCCACGCTGCGGCCGCGGTGGGAGAGGCCCACCAGCGCATCGCACAGGTCAAGGCCGCCCGCCATATCCACCGAGCGGATGGCGAAGGCACGCCGTCCGCCGGCCTGCAACTGGGCGACCACCACCACGGCGGCGGCGAAGCTCGCGCCGATCCCGGTCACGCCGATCAGAGGCCGGTCGAGGATCGACAGATCCATCCCGGCCAACTGGCTGCGGGCGGCGGCATAGGTGTCGGCCAGGGCCTGCGGTTGACGGGCAATGGTGGAACGATAGCTCATGGGGTGGTCCTTCCGTTGATCGTGTTTCCGCTCAGGCGGAGAGCAGTCCGCTGCGGGCCGAATTCGGATTTTCGATAAGGCTCGCGGCGAGGCGGCAGGCACCTTCGACCGGCTGGCCGGTGAAGATATGGGGCGTGAGGCGGCCTTCGGTGGCCTCCGTCAGGCCGGTTGCGAACGCCTGCCAGAGCCGGGGCTGCGAAACGATGACGCTGCCGCCGGCGACCGCATGGGAAGCGCCCGCACCGCGGCTTTCGAGCAGCGCTGCCATTTCGGCCAATGCCCGGCCGCCACGCCAAATGACGTCGGCCGCCAGGTCGGAGCCGCGGTCGGCCGCCTCGAAGATTACTGCGGCATGCCGGCCGATCTCAGCCGCCGAGCGGTATGCGGCAAGCACGCTGCCCAGGCGCGGCACGGCCGGCACGTCCAGCGTAGTTTCCGAACCCGACGAATTCAGGCGTCTTCACGCCGTTCCAATCGTGGAAGCTGTAATAGAAGCCGCTGAGGATCGGATACAGGAAGAAGGCCGCGAACAGGACCATGAACGGGGCGATCATCAGGTAGTGCGGCAAATGACGGCGCAGGGACATGGATGCTCTCGGTTCGGATTGCGGCCGGCATCGGGCACCGGCCGCAAACGTTGTCTGGCTGCGGGTGTCTACTTGGCCAGGCAGTCGTTGAGTTCCGCGATCATCTCCTTGGCGCCCTCCTCGGGAGTGTATTTCCCGTCTGCGGTAGCCGCGGCATAGTCCGTCACGATCGATTTGTAGCAGTTCGGCACGGAATCGACGAAATAGGGGGCTGCCACGTCCATCGCGCCATGCGCGGCATCGACGGAGGCCTTGATCAGCGGCAGCGCCGAGACTTCGGGATCGGCCATGGCGGACGCGTTTGCATTGTAGCGCGCGAGCAGCTTCGCCCAGCGGGCCATTTGCGCCTTGTCGGTGAGGAAGGCCGCGAATTCGAAGGCGACGTCCTGATGCGCTCCCGGCGCCACTCCGATCATCTCGTAGTCCCGCACGCCGCCGGTCTTGCCGGGCTCGTCGCCGGGGATCAGCACGAAGTCGTATTTGAGGCCGCTCGCCTTGGCGGCTTCCTCATATGTCGGGTTGACCCAGGGGCCGACGGTGTGGAACGCGAGCTGGTTCGAGATGAACAGGTCCTTCGTCGCCTGGTCGTTGCGGCTGGTGCTGCTGTTCAGCGGCACGAGGTCCACGAACTTCTGGAGCACCTTGGTCATGGCCTCCGGCGTGATCCGGGTCGTGCGGCTGGCCCAGTCGAAGCCCCAGCTGTCGTTGCCGCCCGTGGTGGCGTAGATCTCGCCGACCGAGTTGAAGACGAGCGTCTCGTCCGGAATAGCATACATCCCGGCATCCTTGACCTTCTTCATCTGCTCGAACCATTCGGCCCAGCTTGCCGGCGGCTTGCTCGTGTCGATGCCTGCCTTCTCCAGGACGGTCAGGTTGCGGAACAGGAGCGAACCGAAGCCGGTGTAGGGCAGGCAG
>Ga0182749_1003862_pt1 | contig 10051 bp, 11 predicted proteins | sample eDN3rd37CKraftMG_FD_128875 | JGI IMG/M metagenome (GOLD analysis project Ga0182749, IMG submission 128875) | Enriched Miracle-Growth compost microbial communities from Emeryville, California, USA - eDNA 3rd pass 37_C Kraft MG (version 2) (version 2) ...
AGGTTCTGGCGGGTCAGCGCCAGCACCGACGGCGCATCCTGGGTCTCCAGCGCGATCTGCCAGGCCTCGGCGGTCTCGACCGCGTCGCAGGGGCGGAACACCAGGAGATGCGGGATCGCCCGCAGCGACGCGACATGCTCGACCGGCTGGTGGGTCGGGCCGTCCTCGCCGAGGCCGATCGAGTCATGGGTCATGACGAAGACCACGCGCTGGCGCATCAGCGCCGCGAGGCGGATCGACGGTCGGCAGTAGTCGGTGAAGGTCAGGAAGGTGGCGCCGTAGGGGATGACGCCGCCGTGCAGCGTCAGCCCGTTCATCGCCGCGGCCATGCCGTGCTCGCGCACGCCGTAGCGGATGTAGCGGCCGCCGTACTTGCCCGGCTCGATATCGGTCGAGACCTTGGTCTTGGTGTTGTTCGACGGGGTCAGGTCGGCCGAGCCGCCGATCAGCTCCGGGATCGCCGGCACCAGCAGCTCCAGCACCTGGCCGGAGGCGACGCGGGTGGCCAGGCTCGGCTTGGTCTCCGAGATCTCGGCCTTGAACTTCGCCAGGATGCCGTCGAGCCCGGAGGGCAGGGCGCCGGTCATCGCCTGGCGGAAGGCGGCGCGGGTTTCGGCCGGGGTCTTCGCCAGCCGGGCCTCCCAGGCCTGACGCTCGGCCGCGCCGCGCTTGCCGATCTCGCGCCAGGCGGCGATCGTCGCCTCCGGCACCTCGAAGGGCGGGTAGGGCCACTGGAGGTGGGCGCGGGTGGCCGCGACCTCGTCCTTGCCCAGCGGCGAGCCGTGGGTGGCGCTGGTGCCCTGCTTGTTCGGCGCGCCCCAGCCGATGATGGTGCGGCAGGAGATCAGGCTCGGCCGCTCGTCGGCCAGCGCCTCCTCGATCGCCCGGGCGATCGCCTCGGTGTCGTGGCCGTCGATCTCCTGGACGTGCCAGCCATAGCCTTCGAACCGCTCCCGGGTGTTGTCGGTGAAGGACAGGGTGGTCGGGCCGTCGATCGAGATGTGGTTGTTGTCGTAGAAGACGATCAGCCGGCCGAGCTTCAGGTGCCCGGCGAGGGAGCAGGCCTCATGGCTGATGCCCTCCATCAGGTCGCCGTCGCCGCAGGTGACGAAGGTGTGGTGGTTCACCAGGTCGTCGCCGAAGCGGGCGTTGAGGATGCGCTCGGCCAGCGCGAAGCCGACGGAGTTGCCGAGGCCCTGGCCCAGCGGCCCCGTGGTGGTCTCGATGCCGGCCTCGTGGTCGACCTCCGGATGGCCGGCGGTGTGATGGCCGAGCTGCCGGAAATGCTTGATCTCGTCGAGCGTGATCTTGCTGTTGCCGGTCAGGTACATCAGCGAATACAGCAGCATCGAACCGTGGCCGCCGGACAGGATGAAGCGGTCGCGATCGGCCCAGGTCGGGTTCGCCGCGTCGAACTTCAGGTAGCGGCTGAACAGCACCGTGGCGACGTCGGCCATGCCCATCGGCATGCCGGGATGGCCGCTCTTGGCCGCCTCGACCGCGTCCAGGGACAGGAAACGGATGGCGTTCGCAAGATCGCTGTGGGTCACGGTCCGGGGGCTGTCGGTCATGGCATCGATCCGTTGGGGCCGCGGGATCCTCGGCGCTCGCCCGCCCGGGCGCTCGTCGGGGCGGCGGCACCATGCAGCCGCGGTCGTCCCGCGTCAATGCCACCAAATGCCCATATTAGGCCGAACCTCCGGGTCGGAAAGATCGGACATTCGGCCGCCCTGCGGAAGGTCTGGAGGTCCGGGGAGCGCTGCGCTAGACAGGTCGGACAAATGCCTGGAGCGGCGGCGCCGGCCGGCGGAGTTCGGAGATACGGGATGGAACGGTTCGAAGGGGTGCGCCTGACGCGGTCGGTGCTGGAGGGCTTCGCGGCGGCGCTGCTGCGCGGCGCCGGGATGTCGGCGGACAGCGCGGCAGCGACGGCGCGGGCGATGGCCAACGCCTCCGCCCGCGGCGTCGACACCCATGGCGTCCGGCTGGTGCCGTTCTATCTCGACCAGCTGCAGAACCATCGGGTCAACCCGACTCCGTCGGTGACCGCGACCCGCACGGCGCCGGCCTGCGTCGTGGTCGACGCCGATGGCGGCCTCGGCCACCTCGCCAGCTATCGCGCCATCGACGAGGCGGCAAAGCTGGCGAAGGAGACCGGGCTGGCCGCTGCCGTCGTCACCCGCTCGGCCCATCACGGCGCGACCGGCGTCTATGCGCTGGAGGCGGCGCGGCGCGGCTTCATCGCCTTCGGCTGCACCCATGCCGACGCGCTGGTGGTGCCGCATGGCGGCATCAAGCCCTTCTTCGGCACCAACCCGATCAGCTTCGCCGCCCCGGCGCCCGGCGAGGACCCGCTGCTGCTCGACATGGCGACCAGCGCCATCCCGTTCAACCGCGTGCATCTGCGCCGCGACACCGGCACGCCGCTGCCGCCGGAGGTCGCGGTCGGCTCCGACGGCATCGCCACCACCGACCCGCATGTCGCCACCGGCCTGATCCCGGTCGGCGGCCTCGGCTACGGCTACAAGGGCGCCGGCCTGGCGATGATGGTCGAGATCCTCTGCGCCACCCTGACCGGCATGCCGCACGGCCTGCGCATGGGCAAGTTCACCGGTCCGGGCAAGCCGGTCTCGATCGGGCACTTCTTCCTGCTGCTGAAGCCGCAGGCCTTCGCCGCCACCGGGTACGAGGCGTCGATCGGCGCGATTCTCGCGGATCTGCGGGCGCAGCCGGCCCAGCCAGGGCAGGAGGTGATGGCGCCGGGCGACCCGGAGAAGCGGGAAGCCGCCGACCGCGCGGCCCGCGGCGTGCCGCTCGACCGCCGCACCTGGGAGCGGCTGGTGGCCTTCGCCGGCAGCGTCGGCGTGGCGGTTCCGGATGCGTCCGTTGACGGGAACCGGAGCGGCGCATAGTTTCACGCGGATGACGCTGGATCTGGATTCCCGCCGATGGCCGGGTTGACCGCCGAGCTGGACCGCCTGGAACGCGCCCTGGAGCGCCTGGACGCCGCCGTTGCGGCCCAGGCGGAGCGTCGCCAGGCGCAGATCGACGAGCTCGCCGACCGCGTCCGCACGCAGGCGGTGACCGAGATCGAGACCGAGTTGCGCGAGGACACGGCGACGGTGGCGGCGCGGGTCAACCAGGTGATCCAGCGCATCGAGACCCTTTTGGAAAAGTAGGCGCCGTGGCCCGGGTCGAAATCACTCTGAACAACCGCGTGTACCCGATCGCCTGCGAGGACGGGCAGGAGGGGCGCGTCCGCGAGGTCGCCGCCTTCGTCGGGGAGCGGGTCCGCGAGATCCAGGGATCGGTGCGGACCGCGACCGACACGCATCTCCTGGTCATGGTCTGCCTGATGCTGGGCGACGAACTCCTGGACCTGCGCGAGGGCAAGATCCCCGGCGCGCCCGCCCCGGCGCCGTCCCCGCTGGAGGACCCGGAGCTGGCGGCACGGCTGCAGAAGCTCGCCGATCGGATCGAGGCCATTGCAGCCCGGGTCGAGACGCCCTAAATCTGTTCGCGGAGCGGGGCTGCGCGGTGCGACAGGTCGCTTTGTCCCTGGGGCCGATGCGCTTCTCTTAGGGAGCTGTCCCTGCCGGGATCGTGGTCCCGGACACACGGCGCCCACCTGCTGTTGCAGGGCCCAAGAGGAGACGATATGACCACCGGCCGATGCGGCTCCGCTGCCACTTGTTTCGGCTCGCATGCGAGCGTTTCTCTCAAATCCCAGCACCATTATTGCGAGCGTAGCGAAGCAATCCAGGGGCCGCTCGCACCGGCCCCTGGATTGCTTCGTCGGCTTCGCCTCCTCGCAATGACGGGGTGGGGCATGCCTTCAGAGATTTCTCCCGATGCCTGACGGGACCGAGCTGCGCGACGTCAAGAAGGCGTTCCGCGCCGCGGCGCGTGAGCGCCGTGCCGCCTATCACGCCGAGCACGGCGCCGGGGCGGGCGAGCGCCTGCGGGACAACGTGCTGCAGGCGATTCCCTTCCCGCCCGGCGCGGTGGTCAGCGGCTATCTGCCGATCGACGACGAGCTGGATCCGCTGCCGCTGCTGCGCGCGGCGGTCGATCGCGGCCATCATGCCTGCGTCCCGGTGGTGCAGGGCAAGGGCCAGCCCCTGGTCTTCCGCGACTGGACGCCCGGAACGCCGCTCGTCCCCGGCGTGTTCGGCGTGTCGGTGCCGTCGCCCGAAGTGCCGGAGCGGGTGCCGGACCTGCTGTTCGTGCCGCTGCTCGGCTTCGACCGCAAGGGCTTCCGCATGGGCTACGGCGCCGGCTTCTACGACCGCACCCTGGCCGGGCTGCGGGCGCGACGGCGGGTGCTGGCGGTCGGGGTCGGCTATGCCGGGCAGGAGGTGACCGCGGTGCCGGTCGGCCTGCACGACGAGGCTCTGGACTGGATCGTGACGGATCGCGAGGCGATCCGCATCGCTGTTTGAGACGGATTTCGGATGCGCATTCTTTTCCTGGGAGATGTCGTCGGCCGCGCCGCCCGCGCGGCGGTGATGGAGCAGGTGCCGCGGCTGCGGCAGCGCCTCGATCTCGATTTCGTGGTGGTCAACGGCGAAAATTCGGCCGGCGGCTTCGGCATCACCCCGAAGATCGCCGAGGAGTTCTACGAGGCCGGCGTCGACTGCCTGACCACCGGCAACCATGTCTGGGATCAGCGCGAGCTGCTGGGCAGCATCGACCGCGACTCGCGGATCGTGCGGCCGGCCAACTTCCCGGCCGGCACGCCCGGCCGCGGGGCCACCCTGCTGCCGGCGCGCGGCGGCCGCCAGGTGCTGGTGGTCAACCTGATGGCGCGGCTGTTCATGGATGCGCTGGACGACCCCTTCGCCGCCGTCGACCGGCTGCTCGCCGACATCGCGATGCCGGGCGTGGTCGACGCCATCGTCGTCGATTTCCATGGCGAGGCGTCGAGCGAGAAGATGGCGATGGGCCATCACCTCGACGGCCGGGTGACCCTGGTGGTCGGCACCCACACTCATGTTCCCACCGCCGACCTGCATATCCTGCGCGGCGGCACCGCCTATCAGACCGACGCCGGCATGTGCGGCGACTACGACAGCGTCATCGGCATGGTGAAGGAGCCGGCGATCGCCCGCTTCATCCGCAAGATGCCGACCGAGCGGCTGACCCCGGCGGACGGGCAGCCGACGATCTGCGGCCTGGTGCTGGAGACGGACGAGACGACGGGACTCGCCCGCCGGGTCGAGCCGCTGCGGATCGGCGGCCGGCTGGCGCCTGCCTGGCCCGTCGGCTTCGCCCCGGCCGAGGCGGGCACCTGAGACATTCATCCTGTTTGTTCGGATGAGCATCTATCCAATTGCTCCACAATAGATTCTTGCTCATCGGAAAATCCGCCGAGACTTCCCCTCGGGCCACAAAACCGCCATAGTCTGGGCCTAACGCGGCGCGGGTGACCGTGCGGTGGCGCTTGCCGACGCCGGGCCGGCCGCATATGTCTCCCGCCGCGAGTCTCCAAAGTCAGTCAGGCGCAGCCCCATGGCCGGTCATTCCCAGTTCAAGAACATCATGCACCGCAAAGGCGCGCAGGACGCCAAGCGGGCCAAGATCTTCACCAAGCTCCAGCGCGAGATCACGGTTTCGGCCAAGCTCGGCCTGCCCGACCCGGCGATGAATCCGCGCCTGCGCGCCGCCATCCAGGCCGCGCGCAAGGAGAACATGCCGAAGGACAACATCGAGCGGGCGATCAAGCGCGCCACCGGCGACGGCAACGACAGCGACTATGTCGAGATCCGCTACGAAGGCTACGGCCCGGCCGGCATCGCCGTGATCGTCGAGGCGCTGACCGACAACCGCAACCGCACCGCGGCCGAAGTGCGGTCGATCTTCGCCAAGCATGGCGGGTCGCTGGGCGAGACCAACTCGGTCAGCTTCATGTTCAACCGGGTCGGCGAGCTGGTCTTCCCGGCCAAGGTCGCCAGCGCCGACGCGATGTTCGAGGCGGCGCTGGAGGCCGGCGCCGACGACGTGCAGAGCGACGAAGAGACCCACACCGTGACCACCACGGTCGAGGGCTTCGCCGCCGTGCGCGACGCGCTGGAGGAGAAGTTCGGCACGCCGGATTCCTCCGGCCTGGTGTGGCGGCCGCTCAACTCCGTCGCGGTGGACGAGGAGCAGGCGGCGGCGCTGCTGAAGCTGCTCGACACGCTCGAGGACAATGACGACGTGCAGCGGGTCTCGGCCAATTTCGAGATCCCGGACGAGGTGATGGCGCGGCTCACGGCCTGAGCCGGCGGAGGGGTGATGGACCACGGGACGGGCAGGGCAGGGGGGACGGAGCGCCGATGAGGATCCTCGGCCTCGATCCTGGGCTGCGCCACACCGGCTGGGGCGTCCTCGACGTCGACGGCAACCGGCTGCGCTACGTCGCCGACGGCAGCGTCGATTCCGACGACAAGGCCGACCTCGCCACCCGGCTGGTGCAGCTGCATGACGGCCTCGGCGAGGTGCTGCGGTCCTGGACGCCGGACGAGGCGGCGGTCGAGGAGACCTTCGTCAACAAGAACCCGACCTCGACCCTGAAGCTGGGCCTGGCCCGCGGCGTCGTGCTGCTGGTGCCGGCCCTGGCCGGCCTCCGGGTCGCGGAATACGGCGCCAACCACATCAAGAAGTCGGTGGTCGGTGCCGGCCATGCCGACAAGACCCAGGTCCAGCACATGGTGCGGATGCTGCTGCCCGGCGCGACCTTCCGCACCCCGGACGCGGCCGACGCGCTGGCGGTGGCGATCTGCCACGCCCATCACCGCCAGACCGAGGCCAGCATCGCCGGCATCCGGCTGCAGGTGGCGCGATGATCGCGAAGCTGCGCGGGCTGCTCGACAGCACCGGCCCGGACCACGCCGTTATCGACTGCGGCGGCGTCGGCTATCTCGTCTTCTGCTCGAGCCGCACCCTCGGCCTGCTCGGCGGCCCGCGCGAGGCGGTGGCGCTGCACATCGAGACCCATGTCCGCGAGGACCACATCCATCTCTACGGCTTCGCCGATACGGCGGAGCGCGACTGGTTCCGCCTGCTGACCACGGTGCAGGGGGTGGGGGCGAAGGTCGCCCTCGCCATCCTGTCGGTGCTGTCGCCGGACCAGGTGGCGACCGCCGTCGCCGCCGGCGACAAGGCGATGCTGGCCCGCGCCGACGGCGTCGGGCCGAAGCTGGCCGCCCGGATCGCATCGGAGCTGAAGGACAAGGTCGGCGGCATCGTGCTGGGACCCGCCGTCGCGGCCTTCCACGCCAGCCCCGGTGCCGCGGCCCCGGCGGAATCGGGCGCCGCGGCCGATGCCGTCTCGGCCCTGGTCAATCTCGGCTACGGCCGGGCCGAGGCCTTCGCCGCCGTCGCCAAGGCCGGCGGCAAGCTCGGCCCCGACGCCACCGTCTCGGCGATCATCCCCGCGGCCTTGCGTGAGCTGGCGTCATGAGCGACGCCGACCGCATCGTCACCGGCGAGCGGCTGGGCGACGACGACGCCTCGCTGCGGCCGCAGACGCTGGAGGATTTCGTCGGCCAGCGCGAGGTCTGCGACAACCTGCGGGTCTTCGTCACCGCCGCCCGCAGCCGGGCCGAGGCGCTGGACCACGTCCTGCTGTTCGGCCCGCCGGGCCTGGGCAAGACCACGCTGGCCCAGATCGTGGCGCGCGAGCTCGGCGTCGGCTTCCGCGCCACCTCCGGCCCGGTGATCGCGCGGGCCGGCGACCTGGCGGCGATCCTGACCAACCTGCAGCCGCGCGACGTGCTGTTCATCGACGAGATCCACCGCATGAATCCGGCTGTGGAGGAGATCCTCTACCCGGCGATGGAGGACTTCCAGCTCGACCTGATCATCGGCGAAGGGCCGGCGGCGCGGTCGGTGCGCATCGACCTGCCGCCCTTCACCCTGGTCGGCGCCACCACCCGGTCGGGCCTGATCACCACGCCGCTGCGCGACCGCTTCGGCATCCCGCTGCGCCTGAACTTCTACGGGACGGACGAACTCGAATCGATCGTCTCCCGCGGCGCCCGGCTGCTCGGCTGCCCGCTGACCGACGAGGGCGCGCACGAGATCGCCAAGCGCTCGCGCGGCACGCCGCGCATCGCCGGGCGGCTGCTGCGCCGGGTGCGCGATTTCGGCGCGGTGGCGGGGCTGGAGCGGATCGACGCCCGCGCCGCCGACCAGGCGCTGCGCCGCCTCGACGTCGACGAGGCCGGGCTCGACGCGATGGACCGGCGCTACCTGCGCATGATCGCGGAGAACTACGGCGGCGGCCCGGTCGGGGTCGAGACGCTGGCCGCGGCGCTGAGCGAGCAGCGCGACATGATCGAGGAAGTGATCGAGCCCTACCTGCTGCAGCAGGGCCTGCTGCTGCGCACGCCGCGCGGCCGCGTGCTGGGCGACCGCGGCTACCGCGCGCTCGGCCTCGCGCCGCCGCCGAAGGCCGCGTCGCCCCAGCTCGACCTCCTGCCGGACGACGAGCCGTGACCGCGGCTCATCTCTTTCCGGTCCGGGTCTATTGGGAGGACACGGACGCTTCGGGCATCGTCTATCACGCCTCCTATCTGCGCTTCGCCGAGCGGGCGCGGACCGAGCTGCTGCGCGAGGCGGGGTTCGAGCAATGGCCGCTGCTGGCCGAGACGGGCATCGCCTTCGCCGTGCGACACTGCATGATCGACTTCCGCCGCGCCGCCCGGCTCGACGACCGGCTGACGGTCGAAACGCGGGTGACCGCGATCGGCGGCGCGAGCCTCGAAATGTCGCAGGGCATCCGGCGCGGCGAGGATGAGATCGTCACATTGCTGCTGAAATTGGCCTGCATCACTCGTGACGGCCGGGCGGCGCGCATGCCGCCGCGGCTCCGCGAGGTCTTCAACGCGATCAAGGACCAGACCGCGTCGCACGCGGCGTAGGAAGGGCGAAGGGTATGGAGCAGTCGGTGATCGAAACAGCCCAGGCGGTCGGGCAGGGCGCCGTGCACAACATGACGATGTGGGGCCTGTTCATGCAGGCCGACATCATCGTCAAATTCGTGATGTTGCTGCTGCTGGCGGCATCGGTCTGGTGCTGGACCATCATCTTCGAGAAGTGGATCTGGGTGCGGCGGCTGAACCGCAAGGCCGACGCCTTCGAGGACGCGTTCTGGTCCGGCGGCTCGCTCGACGACCTCTACGACCAGGTCGGCGCCAACCCGCCCGACCCGATGGCCGCCACCTTCGCCGCCGGCATGAAGGAATGGCGCATCGCCGCCGACCGCGGCCTCAGCGCCTCCGGCAGCATGCGCGCCGGGCTGCAGCAGCGCATCGACCGGGTGATGCAGGTGACGATGACGCGGGAACTCGGCCGGGTCGAGCGCGGCATGACCGTGCTGGCCTCGGTCGGCTCGACCGCGCCCTTCGTCGGCCTGTTCGGCACGGTCTGGGGCATCATGAACTCGTTCCAGTCGATCGCCGCCCAGGCCGACACCAGCCTCGCCGTGGTGGCGCCGGGCATCGCCGAGGCGCTGTTCGCCACCGCCATCGGCCTCTTCGCCGCCATTCCCGCCACCACCGCCTACAACAAGTTCTCGAACGACCTGAACAAATACGCCGAGCGGCTGGAAAACTTCGCCGGCGAGTTCGGCGCGATCCTGTCGCGCTACCTCGAGGACCGCAGCTGATGGGCGTCTCGCTCTCCCACGCCACCGGCCGGGGACGCGGCGGCCGCCGCACCCTCCGCCCCAACGCCGACATCAACGTCACGCCCTTCGTCGACGTGATGCTGGTGCTGCTGATCGTGTTCATGGTGACGGCGCCGCTCCTGACCGTCGGCGTGCCGGTCGACCTGCCGCAGACCCGCGCCCAGAACATCCCGACCAAGGAGCAGCCGCTGCAGGTCACCGTCGACGCCCAGGGCCAGATCTACGTCCAGAAGAAGCCGGTGGCGATGGAGGATCTGGTGCCGATGCTGACCGCGATCGCCAAGGCCCAGGCCTCCGCCGCGGGCGCGGGCGGCAGCGGCGCCCCGGGCGAGACCCGCATCTTCGTGTTCGGCGACCAGGCGCTGGCCTATGGCCGGA
>Ga0182749_1003863_pt1 | contig 10050 bp, 10 predicted proteins | sample eDN3rd37CKraftMG_FD_128875 | JGI IMG/M metagenome (GOLD analysis project Ga0182749, IMG submission 128875) | Enriched Miracle-Growth compost microbial communities from Emeryville, California, USA - eDNA 3rd pass 37_C Kraft MG (version 2) (version 2) ...
AGGAAATCCACTTAGTTTAGAATAATTCTAAACTAGGCTTCCTCTCATGGGGCGTCAAGAACGGCCTTATCCCCTGCCGCCTCGCTGGCCCTTGGGCCGTCGCGCATCCAGGGTCGCCTTCAGATTATCCTTCACGATCTCGGTGATCGCGCTCGTCTCGCGACGGCCGATCTTGTCCCAGCCCATGCGGCGCAGGACCACCTCCTGCCCGATCCGGTAATAGATGACCTGGCCGAGAATGGTGAAGACCATGAGCTTGGTCCGTTCGGATTCGGCTGGCTCGCCGGTGGCGGCCTCCCACAGCCGGCAGAGCCGCATATGCGTCGGCTCGAACACGCCGCTATAGATGATGTCGAGCGCGGCGGTCGGGTGCGTCATTTCGCGCAGCAGGAACTGCACGAATTCTCCGGCTTCGGGCGAGGCGACGATGAAACCGATAATCGTCTCGGTCACCTGGCAGAGCATGGCCCGCGCTTCTTCGAAGGATGCGGAAACCTTCTCCTCCCCGTCGGCCAGATCCCCGAGCGTGCGCTCGGTGATCGCCGAGATCCTCTCGACGATATAGCTGGCGCAGGCCGCCCGAAGCCCCTCCTTTCCGCCGAAATGATAGGCGATCGAGCCGATATTCGCCCCCGCCTCCGCGGCGATGGCCCGGGTCGAGGTGGCATCGAAACCCTGCTCCCCGAAGAGCTTGAGTCCAGCGTGGATCAGCGCTTCGCGCGTCCGTTCCGCCCCGCTCAGTCGCACGGGCCTTCCGAAATCGTCATTACCGGGCACATAGTTCATAGGATGCCTTTAATCAATCGTTTGATTTTGGTCAACGCTCTTGCGCAAGTCCCTCGGACACGCTTTGAATATTTGGTGGGAGAGGACGCATGGCCAAGGAAAGCGAGCGCAAGTTCCTCGTAAGGGGCGATGCCTGGCGCAATCTTGCCACGGCGTCGGCCGCGATCAGGCAGTTTTACCTCGTCGCGTCCGAAGATCGTACGCTGCGAGTGCGGCTGAAAGAGGGCCAGGCGATTCTCACCTTGAAACTGGGCGCGGCCGCCTGGCAGCGCGACGAGTTCGAGTACCCGATTTCCATTACGGAAGCACAGGAAATGGAACCGTTCGCACTTGGAACCGTCATCGAAAAAACCCGTCATCTCGTCACCCATCGTGACCACCTTTACGAGGTGGATGAGTTCGCCGGCGCCCTTGCCGGCCTCGTCCTTGCCGAGCTGGAAACGCCCGAGCACGTGGCGGACGCCGATTTGCCGCCATGGCTGGGCCGGGAGGTAACGGGTGATGCAACTTTTTACAACGCCTCGCTGGCCCTGCGCGGCCTGCCGGAAACGATCCCGTGAGCTACCGTATAGCTGGGGGTAAGCCGCTTGCCGAGGAGATCCGCCGCATCGCGGTGGAGGAGATCGACGCCGCTTCGGCGCTGCTCGCCAATGCGTCGAATGACCGCCAGCGCGCCGTCCACCAGGCGCGCAAGCGGCTGAAGAGATTGCGCGGGCTGGTAAAGCTCGTGCGCGTCGCGGATCCCGCTTTCCATGCGGCCGAGAATGCGCGTTACCGCGATCTGGCTCGCAGCCTCGCGCCGCTGCGCGACGCAGACACCCTGGTCGAGACTGCCGATCGCTTCCTGACCAAGTCACGCAAGAAGGAAGCCGCCGCCCACTTCCATACCGTCCGGGGCCATCTCGTCGCCCGCCGCGCGCGGATCATCGCCGCCCACCACGATACGGATTTTCGTGCCATTCTCGCCGCTTTCGCCAAGGCAAGGGAGCCGATGGCCGGCTTCACTCTTCCCGCGTCAGAGGAGAAAGCTGCGCACCTTCTCCTTGAAGGCGGCGACGACATGCTGCGCCGCGCCCGCAAAGCCTTGAAGCGCGCGCGCCGGCGCGGCGAGGCCGAGGATTTTCACGATCTGCGCAAGGCCATCAAATATCACCGCATGCATCTCAGCCTCTTCGAGGAGCTGCGGCCGGAATCCTCCGCAAGGCGCCGCAGCGCCGACCTCCTCGGCGAGAGGCTAGGCGAACTCAACGACATCGACGTGCTGCGGGCCGCGCTGGCGGAGGAGGAGGGCGGGATCGCCGGGCCCGAGCCGCTCCGCGCCGTCCTGAAGCGGCTGGCCGACAGGGAGAAGGCGCTGCGCAAGGTTTGCCTTCAGGAGGCGGGCGAGTTGCTGGACCGGCGCACGAAGTTTGCGCCGCGCCCAGCCCGCGCCGTCTCCGCGCCTGCGCCGGAACCCGTGAGGGATTGATCGCCCCTTCGAAGCCCGGGCAATCCGTCCTTCCTCGCTTGCTTGCCCTTGATGGCGCTGCTACATGCCGCCCATGACGAACACGCCCCTGAAGAACATCCGCAACTTCGCCATCGTCGCCCATATCGACCATGGCAAATCGACGCTCGCCGACCGGCTCATCCAGATGACCGGCTCGCTGGAGGAGCGCGAGATGAAGGAGCAGGTGCTCGATTCCATGGACATCGAGCGCGAGCGCGGCATCACCATCAAGGCCAACACCGTCCGCCTCGAATACGATGCGCGCGACGGCCAGCACTACGTGCTGAACCTTATCGACACGCCGGGCCACGTGGACTTCGCCTACGAGGTCTCCCGCTCGCTCGCCGCCTGCGAGGGCTCCCTCCTGGTGGTCGATGCCTCTCAAGGGGTGGAGGCGCAGACGCTTGCCAATGTCTACCAGGCGATCGACAACAACCATGAGATCGTGCCGGTCTTGAACAAGGTGGACCTGCCCGCCGCCGAGCCCGAGCGCGTGAAGGCGCAGATCGAGGAGGTGATCGGCCTCGACGCCTCCGATGCCATCCCCATTTCCGCCAAGACCGGCATGGGCGTGGACGAGGTGCTCGAAGCCATCGTCACCCGCCTTCCGCCTCCCCACGAGGGCGATGCCGAAGCGCCGCTCAAGGCCCTCCTCGTCGATTCCTGGTATGATGCCTATCTGGGGGTCATCGTGCTGGTGCGCATCGTCGATGGCGTGCTCAGGAAGGGGCAGACCGTCCGCATGATGGGCACTGGCGCGCGCTATCCGGTGGACCGCGTCGGCGTCATGACGCCCAAGATGGTGATGGTGGAGTCCCTCGGCCCCGGCGAGATCGGCTTCATCACCGCCTCCATCAAGGAGGTGGCCGATACCCGCGTGGGTGACACGATCACGGAGGACAAGCGACCGACGGCGCAGGCGCTCCCCGGCTTCAAGCCGGCCCAGCCGGTGGTCTTTTGCGGCCTCTTCCCGGTCGACGCCGCCGATTTCGAGGATCTGCGCGCCGCCGTGGGCAAGCTGCGCCTGAACGACGCAAGCTTCTCCTACGAGATGGAGACCTCCGCCGCGCTGGGCTTCGGCTTCCGCTGTGGCTTCCTCGGTCTCCTACATCTGGAGATCATCCAAGAGCGGCTCACCCGCGAGTTCGACCTCGATCTCATAGCCACCGCGCCCTCGGTCGTCTACCGCATGAACCTGACGGACGGCACGACGGTGGAGCTGCACAATCCGGCCGACATGCCGGACCCGGTGAAGATCGCCTCCATCGAAGAGCCGTGGATCCGCGCCACCATCCTCACGCCCGACGAGTATCTGGGCGGCATCCTGAAGCTCTGCCAGGATCGCCGCGGCGTCCAAGCCGATCTCTCCTATGCCGGCAGCCGTGCCATGCTGGTCTATGACCTGCCGCTCAACGAGGTGGTCTTTGATTTCTACGACCGGCTGAAATCGATCAGCCGCGGCTATGCCTCTTTTGATTATCATCTGACCGATTATCGCGAGGGCGACCTCGTCAAGATGTCGATCCTCGTCAATGACGAGCCGGTCGACGCTCTCTCCATGCTCGTCCACCGCTCCCAGGCCGAGCGGCGCGGCCGCGCCATGTGCGAGAAGCTGAAGGAGCTCATCCCGCAGCACATGTTCAAGATCCCGATCCAGGCGGCCATCGGCGGCAGGATCATCGCCCGCGAGACCATCTCGGCGCTGAGGAAGGATGTGACGGCCAAGTGCTACGGCGGCGACGTCACTCGCAAGCGCAAGCTCCTCGAAAAGCAAAAAGAGGGCAAGAAGCGCATGCGCCAGTTCGGCAAGGTGGAAATCCCGCAGGAGGCCTTCATCCAGGCGCTCAAGATGAACGATTGAGGGCGCGCCCTTGGCCTCGTGTTCTCCATCGATTCCCTAAGCGCCAGCTCCTGTTGATTGCCGGGTGGTGGAGATCGGGCTCTATCTCCTTGCGTGGGCGATCCCATCTGACGATACTGCGCGCGCAACTTTGGGGGGCATTCAATGCGGCGCTACGTCTTCTCGCTTCTTAAGCTCTATCTCGATTTCATCATTGTCTACACTTTCGTCGGCTTGGTGAGCTTCTTCCTTGGCCAAGCCTGGAATTATGCAGCCGGCATGGGCATGCCGTGGTTTGTTGAGGTCCTGTTCTCGATTGGTTTGGTCGGCCTCGCCCGAGTGCTCGGCCTGTCCGCGGGCCAATGGCTGCTCGCCCCCGCCCGTCGCATGGCGGATTGCGAACCACGCCCGCGCCTCTGGCCTAATCTCGTGCTTGGCACGTTTCTTATCTTGGAGGGCTTGAAGCAGATGGTGCGATGGACCGCGCTCGACGGGGTGATGCCGGTGTTCGGTCTGGTCGAGACGACGCCCCTCAAGGCCGCGCTGCTCCTGGCGATGGGTGCGCTTTATGTCGTTGCGGGCGCGATGATCCTGCGCTTTTCCTTGCGTGCAAAGCTGACCACGCTCGTTGCCCTTGCTATTTCCACGGCATCGATCATCGCCAGTTGGCCTGTTCTCAATGAGGCGATTGCTCTTGCCCAGACTGCACGTCGCGCCGCGCAGGGCATGCCGTTGCGCGAAGGCGAGATAGAGACGATGCAGGCGATGTTCCCATGGATCACCGTCGGCGGGCTGGCGTTGATATTGGTGCTCCTGTGGTTCAGCCGTGAGCGGGAACGAGCAGCCTGGCAATAATTATCGGCCCGCGGGCAGAAGTAGCGGACCGCCTGAGCCGAGGTCCAATCATCGCACCAACAGGTACAGAAGCGATTTCCTCATAGGTGTTGTTGATACGATTTTGCTGCCGAGCGGCACCCGCAGGTCTCCGTGCCTGCGCAGCACGGCAGGAGAAGGCAATGCATTTCAACGTGAGTTCGATCGTTTCCGGTCTTTCCGATATCGGCCAGCCGGGCCCGGCAGTTTCCTTCCCGCCTTACCGGGCGCTTCCCTGGAAGCCGCCCCTCGAAGCCTTCAAGGCGCCTGCCCATTATCCTCCTGATCCGTGCATGGCGGCCGAGATGAACCGGATCCTGGCGGAAGCCGAAGGCTTCATGAAGGCGATGTTCCCGGACATGGATTCAAGCGAAGCCGAAGGGCCGCAGCCAGATGACATGGCAGGGCATGACCGTGCGCCGCGCGCCGCAGGCACCCTGGCCCAAGGTCCCCAAGGTTCCGGCCCGGATCCGGATGAGAAATACGAAGCCTATCTGGATATATTGGATCGCCTGCCGTTCCGGAGGGAGCTTTTCACCAGGAGGCTGGAAAAGTCGAAGCTCGATCCTGAAGAGATCATTCCGGTAACGCAGACCATGTCGGGGTCGCCGCGAAGTGGCGTGCCGTTCGTGGTCCATGCGGAGAAGAAGAGGATCGATGTCTGCCTGGACAATCAGATCTCGCCCTTCCCGTTGAAATTCGCCACGTCCGAGCGCGAGCACTTGCAGGACTGCCCGTCCAACAAGGAATATTTCGAGGTTTTCGACAGGTACTGGCGTCGCTCCCTTGCCGAGATCGCAAGGATCGTCAGCGTTCGCCTGTCGGCCCTCGATATCGATCTGGATGCAAGCAACGCGTCGGTCTATCAGCCGGTCGCCTGCTGCCGGCCCGTCAGGGTGCACGTTGGCGAGGGGCAGCTGGGCGAGCCCGATTCCATGATCGAGAACGTCTCCATCGCCGGGCATCGCGGCTTCATCCTCTATGTCGAACAGGGAAAACCGGCCTTTTCCGTTGTTTTCGCGAAAGACCGGCTCGAAATAGAAAGAGTGCCGACCGAGGTCTTCCAGCAACTGGCCGGGCATCAAAGCTTCATCATTTCCGTGGAGCCCGGCAAGGAAGATTACGCGATGACATTGGCGGAGGGAGAGATAGAAATTGAAAGGCTCCCGCCGCCAAGTCAGATCCAGGAATTGCAGCGCGCTTCAGCGGAGAGCTGGATCGCCCGTCGCAAGGGCAGCTTCTTTTCGGAAAGAATGCTTCATGGTCTTGAAGGCGGCGATGTCCGCATGGTGCGCATGAGCGAAACCGCGCCGCTGCGGGAGGCGCTCGACGATCTCTCCAAGGCGCTGCTGATCCCGTGGAAGCCGGTTCTGGAAGAATACGCCTATGGCGAGACCAAGGTGGAGGCGGCCATCCACAACGCGAGGGAAATGCTGGTTCCCTGTTACGTCAGGAACCGTGACGAGCTGATCGAGAAATGCGCCGTGGACGTCATCTCCCTTTTCACGGAAGTGGGAGAATATTTCCGGCTTGCCAAGGCGGCGCTCCCGATGAAGGCCGTGGGAAAACTCAACAAGCCGGCATCGAACGCGTTCGGGGCCATGGCCGATGGAGGAGTTGCGCCACGCCCGAAGTCGGCCGGCACGGGCCGGAAAGCCCTTGAGATGGCGGGCGTGCCTGGAAAGACCCTCCCGAGCGTTGCGGCGACATTGCGCAAGCCCCTGGAGCTTATCCGGAAGTTCCGGAAAGGCGCGGATATCCCCCACTCCCTCGAGGTGCGCAGGGAAGTGATGAAGCTCGACCGGCTGATACGAAAAAACGCGGACCTGACGCAGCTCATCTGCAAGCCCACGGATCGCTGTGCCGATTCCCTGGAACCCGTCGTCCGGGTTCTGAAGGGCGCCGGTTACGAAACGCAAAGTCGCGGAATGTTTTGGTGGGAGGACGTGGACGATTTCCTGCCGGAGAATCATTTCATCGTTATCGCGAGGAAGAATGGGTTTGAATATGCCGTCGATCTGACGGCGGCGCAGTATGCCGAACTCGGCATAACCGATGCGGTCATCGACACGGAACAGGCTTGGGCGAAGAGATTTCATGACGCCGCGAAGCAGCACCTCGTCAAGTACAAGGACTTCTCTGATCCGGTCCAGGCAAAGCATGCGTTTTATTCGGGATTGCCGCACCGGCCGGACGACGTCATTCGCGGTGCCGAAGATGCAGTCGTCCTGTCGAAGCCGGATTGGTACGGCAAAGGCAGAAAGTTCCAGTCGGTCTACAAGTACACCGAGCCGGAATACGGAACGATCGAGCGCATCGGCAGGCGCTATTTCATCAAGGCGAAGCATAGCCGCCGCAACCTTCCGGGCAGCGAGCCCAGGCCGCAGCCCTCGCCCGTCGCGAAAGCTGCGGCCTTCCTGGGAAAGCGCGGCAATTGGAACGCCGATTCGGGAGATCTTGCCGCGCAGGCGATCGCCAACAGCCTGCGCCGGCGGCTGGAGATTCATTATCCGGATCGCAATCGGCTTCCGACGCGCATCGATCCGCTGCGTTCTCGCGGTGAGGCCACAGGCAATCCGATCCAGCTATACTATACGGGAAATCATTACGACGTCGTCGTCGACGGGCGGCGGGTGCCGGTAAGGGGCGATGGTGATTGTCTCTTCCGCGCCGTGCTGCGCGGCTCGGGCCAGCAGGATACGGGATCGAACATTGAACACCTGCGCAGCCTCGCCGCCCAGGATCTCCGCAACCATCCCGAGGACTTCAGGGACTTTGTGACCTGATCATCCCGGCATCAGCGCATCGAGGGAAGCCGTGAAGCGAGCGCAAATTGGCAAGTTCGCGCAAGTTGGCCGGTGCCAAGCGATAAACGCGTTCGACAGCTTGAATCATGATTTATCGACGATCGATATCTCAAGTTTCAAGTGTGATCGATGGCATGGTTGCTGTGACGATTTCTATACATTCGAAATCACTTGCGACCACATAGCTCCAGCCATCGGACGTGGCAAAGGACAGAATACTCTCTTTCGTCCAGAGGTGATTTCGGATCTTGAAAGTCGTGCGGGCAGGTCTTCCGCCCATTTCGCTGCTCTTCTCCCACAGTTCGGGAAGGCCGTGTTCATCAAGGACACGAAAGGCGGAAACGTGCTCGAAGGAAATCCGGTAAACTGAATCTGGCTCCCGAGTGCGAACACGAAAGTGCAGCGCTCCATCTTCGCCGCAATACTCTACAGTGATCAGCTCGATTGCAGAGTTCTCAAACGGTGTTTCCCAGGCTTGAAATGCAAACTCGCCATCGCCGAATCCATTGGTCAACGCTGCTCTCCTGACATGTTGCTGTTAGTATCCATGGTGAATTTTAGTGGCGCGGAGGTTGAAGTATCGGTAAGGCCATTCGCCGACGCCTGCTACGAGATTTGCTCTAAAGGGAGTTGAGGGGTGACTGCGAGATACGTTGTTGCTGCAGCGATTGCAGTTCAGGTTGTTTTACTATTTTCGTTCTACAAGCAGGCATATCTCGTCGCTGGGATTTCCTGCACGGTTTCGCTCATTTTGTTGGGAGTGCTGCGGGAACAGGTTGTACACTGGCAGCACAATTTGGGAGAAAAGATTCCCGCCCCTCAGGCGATCGAGGTAGGTGTCCAGGAAATGATGATTTACGGATTATTCCTCCCGACGCTTTTGTGCGGTGTTTCACTGTTGAATTCGATTTCATTGTTGGATGATCATTCGAGATACGCGGTAATTGCTTCGGCTGTTGTTTTTATTGCCATAGCTCTCCGTGAGTTCTTCAAGCGGATTAAGCTTTGACCTTTAGATTGTTTCAATGACGCGATCCCTAAAAATCAAGCTCTCCCGGTTGCGTGATATTGGCTGGTCGCTTTGGGATCCGATTGGCCTAATGCCGACCGGCGAAAGATGGGGCGACGAAAGTAACCGGCATTTTGCGGACGAATACGACACTTATCTGCTCAATGCGGCGGGCCAGCTGCGGAGGGGTGCGACGGATGCCGAAGTCGTAGCGTATCTGGTCCAGATGGAGTCCGAATATATGGGGCTTGGAGAAAGGACCGATAGCCGAGAGCGTGCGCAAGCGGTGGTGAAAGCAATGCGTGCTGATGATCAATTATGGGCCTGGCCCGAGGGATAATGTGCGGCGCTGACATGGAAGGCGTCGAAACGATCCAGGCGGCGGCGTCCCGCAGAGCCGCAAGCCCGCCGGCGACTAGCGGGAACGCCCACGCCTTCGTCATCCCAGGGCTTGACCCTGGGATCCATGCCTGAACGTTGAAGCGTTGCCGGCGATCCAGGAGGAGCTATCGCCTTCACTCTCGCCGCCCACTCTTGCAATTTCTAACATTTAGCTCCGCTTCGCTCCAGCTAAGATGTTGATATTGCTTTCCCCCCACCAAGGGGGGAACGCCGGCGTTGACCGCGTTGCCAATCGTCGGCGCTGACGATTGGCGTAAGCGATGGGGCAGCGCGCCCTATCTCTCCCCTTGCGGGAGAGAAAGCGATTTCAGCATCTTAGCGAAGCTAAGTGCTAGAAATCGCAAGAGAGGGGGTCGGCGCGGCGATGCCAACCTGGGGACAGTTTCCGCCCCTTCGCGCCCCCCTCTGTCCTGCCGGACATCTCCCCCACGAGGGGGGAGATCGGCCGGCCGCCGTCTCTGCCACTCGTTCTGCAACGCTGGCGATTGGCGAAACCCATCGTGACAGCCGATCTCCCCCTCGTGGGGGAGATGTCCGGCAGGACAGAGGGGGGCGCGAAGGGCGCAGACCTATCAGAGAAAGCCTATCAGAGTGTGGATGGATTCCGCGCCTCACCCCCTGCCCATGAAAAAAGTTCGCCTGCAAAAACAATCGCTATCCAAAATCCGCAAATTTTCTTCCCCTCAATTTATCCACCCCCCTCCGGCCCTCCCTTATCATCCTCCCCATCGCTCTTGCGGGAACCGGTCCGGACCGGGGATCAGGGAGAGCGGCGGAGACCTCCCTCTCCAGGGTACGGTGCCCTGGAGATCCGAGGGCCCGCGACAGGCCGGCGGTGCCGGGG
>Ga0182749_1003864_pt1 | contig 10046 bp, 5 predicted proteins | sample eDN3rd37CKraftMG_FD_128875 | JGI IMG/M metagenome (GOLD analysis project Ga0182749, IMG submission 128875) | Enriched Miracle-Growth compost microbial communities from Emeryville, California, USA - eDNA 3rd pass 37_C Kraft MG (version 2) (version 2) ...
CCGTCCGGCAGCGACAGCGTCAGCGCGACGCCGGGGCGCGACCAGAACGCGCCCGCCTCGCCCACGAGCTTCTCGGCATCGATGCCCAGCATCAGCCCGTCGCGCGCCGCATCCGAATTGGGACTGCGCTTGATCATGATGTAATGGTGCGGCCGGCGCGGATGCGGCAGCAGAGCGATCCGTCCGTCGGAGGCTTTCGCCGACGAGCGGATCAGGTCCGCGTCGGCCGGATCGAGCGGTCCGGTGCCGACCCTCGGCAGCGACGGATCGAGCGGAACGAGCTGCACCTCGTCGATGCGCGGATAAAAGCGCGAGATCGTCGCCGCCACGTCGAGGAACAGATCGTGCCGGTCGCCCTGCGCGGCGACCGCGATCGCCGACAATGCCGTCAGATGCGCATCGTGCTGGTCGGCCCGCTGCGAGGCGAGACGATGCAGGACGGCGCTTTCCTGTTCCAGTTCGGCCACCAGCGCCTGCCGCTGGAGGATCGCCAGCGCACCGGCCGCGACAAGCAGCAGACAACAGCCGATGACGGTCAGCTTGAGCGGACTTTCAAGGATCGGGCTGCGACGCATCGGCGTATTCTTGCAGGTTGTCCGCATAACTCAAATGCGGGCCGCAACTTTCGTCCGGCGCCGCAAGTCCTGTCGGTCGGGGTCATGCGCACGGTCATGCACGCGGCCGATGGCATAGCCGACAAGCGCCCACAGGCCGGCCAGCACCGCGCCGGCAAGTGCCGCGGCGCCGGTCGTCGCGGCCGCCACAAGGCCGGCATAGACCCAGCCGGCCGCCGCATCGCCGCCGCGATAGACGAAGGTGTCGATGGCGTTCTTCGCCTTGTACTTGGTTTCGGCATCGAGCGGCGCGAACAGCATTTCACGGCCCGGACGCACCAGCGCATATTCGCCGACCCGCCGCAGGATCATCACCAAAGCCAGCACCGGGAAGCTGGCAACGAACGCCAGCAGCGTGAAGCCGAACAGCATCGCCACCGGCACCGCGGCGAGCAGTGCGGTGACGCCGAGCCGCTTCGCCAGCCGGCCGGTCAGCACGATCTGGATGAAGATGGTCAGCGACTGCACGACAACGTCGATCGCCGCGAACACCTGCGTCTGCTGGGTACGCTCGGGGAAGGTCGCGGCGACGATGCGCGCCTGCTCGAAATAGAGGAAAGTCGAGGCGGCGGTCAGCAGCAGGATGAAGCCGGAGATGGCGATCAGATAGGGCGAGCGGACGATCAGCGTCAGGCCGGCCCAGATCGAGCCGCCGATGCGCTCCGGCTGCGGCCCGTCGCCGCGCGGCCCCATCCGGTCGCGCCAGCCGAGAAGATAGCGCACGCACAAGAGCGTCGAGAGCAGCAGCGCCGCCGAGAGAAACAGCAGCCCCGTCTCGCCGAGCGGCGCGACGAGCGCCCCCGAAAGCAGCGGCCCGGCGATGCCGCCGAGACTGGCGCCGGCGGCGATCTGCCCGAACAGGCGATGCGCCCGCTCCGGCTCGAACAGATCGGCCATCAGGCTCCAGGCGATCGAGATGACGAACAGGTTCATCACCGACAGCCAGATATAGAAGGCACGCGCGATCCAGACATTCTTCGGATCGATGGCGAGGCTGACGGCGAAGCCCGCCATCACCAGCGCCGAAAAGCCGTAGAGGATCGGCAGCAGCCGGCGGCGCGGCACGCTGGCCGCCACCCAGCCGTAGAGCGGCACGACGAAGAGCGTCGCGACGAAGGTGCCGGTGAACAGCCATTGCAAATTCTTGACGCCGCCGGCGATGCCGAAGGTCTCGCGCACCGGCCGCAGCATGAAATAGGAGGCGAACAGCAGGAAGAACAGCAGGAAGCCGGCGACGACCGCCGGTATCTCCCGCTCCTCGGCCGCGATCAACCGGCCGAGAAAGGCGCGTGGCGCCTCGTCAGAGCGCATCGATGAAACGCTCCATGCGCGCCCGCAGCGCCGCGTCGGGCAGCGCGCCACGCGCCGCGCCGAGATTGTCGTCGACGTAGCGCGCCTGCGCCATGCCGGGGATGGCGATCGGCTTGCAGGGATGCGAGATTACATATTTGAGGAACACCTGCGCCCAGGTCGCGGCGCCGATCTCGCTTGCCCAGTCCGGCAGCGGCCGGCCGCGCGTCGCCTCGAACAGGCGGCTGCGGCCGAACGGCAGGTTGATCATCACCGCGACGCCCTTCTCCTGCGCCAGCGGCAGGATGCGCGCGGCAGCGTTGCGGTTGTCGAGCGCATAGTCGATCTGGATCGTATCGAGCGCCTCGCGCCGCATCACCGCCTCGAAGGCCGTGTACTGGCCGTCGAACGACGTGGTGATGCCGAGCGCGCGGATGCGGCCTTGCGCTTTCAGGTCGCGCAGGATCGCGAGCTGGTTGGCGACGTCGTGGAGATTGTGGACCGCGATCAGGTCGATCTTGTCGGTGCGCAGATTGCGGAACGACTGCTCGATCTGCGCCAGTCCGTCCTGACGGTTCGACGCGCCGACCTTGGTCGCCAGAAACAGTTTCTCGCGCACGCCGAGCGCGGCGACGAGTTCGCCGACCACCGGCTCGGCGCGACCGTAGGACGGCGCGGTGTCGATGACGCGGCCGCCCTGTTCGACGAAGCGGGCAATGGTGGCGCGCAGCGGCGTCAATTCCCCCTCGCCGCGCGGATTGTCGTAGCGGCGGGCGGTGCCGATGCCGATCGCCGGCACGTCCTCGTTGGCGCCGGGGATGCGCACGGTGTGCAGCGCGCCGCCGGCCAGCGCCTGCGCCAGCCCGGCGCGGCTGGCGAACGGGAGGGCGGCCATTCCGGCCAGCAGATGTCGGCGGTCGATCATGGCGCTTTCCTTATCCGGTCCGGAAGGCTGGCAACCCATTCCGGTGCGACGCGGGAGCGACAATCGATCAGAGCTTCAGGGCGGCAACAAGGTGCGCGCGAGGATGGAGCAACAATGTCGCAGCCTGCCGAACCGGCCGCGACGGCGGTATCCGGGTCTCCTGCCCCGCTTGGTCACTCCGGCCGCAGGAAACGGAAATCGCAGCCCTCGTCGGCACCGAGAATCTCGCGCGCATAGAGCTTGGAATAGCCACGCGCCGGCGGCTCTGCGAGCGCCGGCCGCGCCGCCCCTGCCCGCTTCGCCAGTTCCGCCTCGTCGACCAGCAAATCCACCCGTCCCTCCTTCACCGACAGGCGGATGCGGTCGCCGGTGCGCGCCAGCCCGAGCGGGCCGCCCGAGGCGCTGTCCGGCGTCACATGCAGGACGATGGTGCCGAAGGCGGTGCCGCTCATCCGCGCATCGGAGATGCGGATCATGTCCTTGACGCCCTTGGCGGCGAGCTTCTTCGGGATCGGCAGATAGCCGGCCTCCGGCATCGCCTCCGGCGCGTTCGGGCCGGCGTTCTGCAACACCAGGATGTCGTGCGCCTCGACGTCGAGCGCCGGATCGTCGATGCGCGCGGCGAGATCGGCGAGCGAGGAGAACACCACCGCGCGGCCCTCGTGCTCGAACAGCCGCGCATCGGCGGCGGAGCGTTTGAGGATCGCGCCGCGCGGCGCCAGATTGCCGAACAGCGCCACCAGCCCGCCCTGCGGCTCCAGCGGTTCGCCGCGCGCCGCGATGATCGCGCGGTCGACGTAATCATCATGCGGCGCGTCAAGCCGCTCGCCCAGCGTCTCTCCGGTGACGGTCATCGCATCGAGATGTAGGAGGTCTTTCAGTTCGCGCAGCAGCGCGCCCATGGCGCCGGCGGCATAGAAGTCCTCCATATAGCCGTTGCCGACCGGCTTGAGATTGACCAGCACCGGCGTCGTCGCCGACAACTCGTTGAGCCGCTTGAGCGACACCTTGACGCCGGCGCGGCCGGCGATCGCGGTCAAATGGATCACCGCATTGGTCGAGCCGCCGAGCGCCAGCAGCACCCGCAGCGCGTTCTCCACCGACTTCTCGTTGATGATGCGGTCGGCGGTGAGCGTCGTCGAGCCGATCATGCGCACCGCGGCGATGCCGGTCGCCTCCGCCGCGCGCAGCCGGTCGGCATGGACGGCGGGAATGGCGGCGGTGCCCGGCAGCGTCATGCCGAGCGCCTCGGCGATGCAGGCCATGGTCGAGGCGGTGCCCATCACCGCGCAGGTGCCGGCGGTGGTGGCAAGCCGGCTCTCGACCGTCGAGATTTCCTCGTCGTCGACCTCGCCGGCGCGATATTTCGCCCAGAAGCGGCGGCAGTCGGTGCAGGCGCCGAGCCGTTCGCCGCGATGCCGTCCGGTCATCATCGGCCCGCCGATCAGCATCACCGACGGACGGCCCGCCGACACCGCGCCCATCAGTTGCGCCGGCACCGTCTTGTCGCAGCCACCCATCAGCACGACGGCATCCATCGGCTGCGCTCGCACCATCTCCTCGGTGTCCATCGACATCAGGTTGCGGAATTTGAGGCTGGTCGGACTGAGAAACACCTCGCCCAGCGAGATGGTCGGAAACTCCAGCGGCAGCGCGCCGGAGATCAGCACGCCGCGTTTGACCGCCTGTAGCAATTCCGGGAAATGACGATGGCAGTTGTTGAAGCCGGACGGCGTATAGGCGATGCCGACCACCGGCTTTTTCAGCATGTCGCGGGAATAGCCCATCGACTGAGCGAACGAACGGCGCAGATAGATCGAGAAATCCTTGTCGCCGTAATTGGTGAGGCCGTGGGCGATGCCTGTTTCGGTGTCGGTGGTGTCGGTCATGCGCTCGTTCTTGCCATCGTTATTTTTATTGTCATTCTTGTTCTTGTTTATTCTTGGCAGATCGCGACGCGGTGGCGCAAGCGCCGCCAGCGCAGACGGCATCGGCAGCAAAACATTGCAGCAGATGAAAACACTGTCGCGCAGCCGACGCCGTCGCGTGTCAGCATCGATGCGCAAACGACGATCGTCGTGTCATCGACCGCGCGGCGCTGGACCGCACGGCAACTGCGGATCGAACGGCACCGGCGGATCGAATGACACCGCTCGACATGAGGGCCGCATTTCGGATCGATGAAAATTCGGATCGATGAAAATCACGGGGCACGGCGCCACGGCCGCGCCTGCCGGCCGAGGGCTCCATCACGGAGCCGCACCCTACTCGACGTCGCCGGACCGGCCATTTGGCGGGTTTTCCCCACCAAACGCACGGCAATCCCGTCGATTCCGGCAAAATTCCGCTTTTTTGAGCGAGCGCAACGTTTTGTGACGTCTTTCGACCTATTGCGGCTCGACAAACCGGATAGAACCCTTCTAAAAAGTAGGGGCTGGATGCGCGCGAAGATATAACATCATGCAGTACGACGATTTTTTTGCGCAAGCCCTCGACAAATTGCGCGACGAGCGCCGCTATCGGGTGTTTGCCGATCTGGAGCGGCTGGCAGGACGGTTCCCGCACGCCGTCTGGCATTCGTCGCAGGGGCCGCGCGACGTCGTCATCTGGTGCTCCAACGATTATCTCGGCATGGGCCAACACCCGAAGGTGATCGGCGCCATGGTCGAGGCGGCCTCGCGCATGGGAACCGGCGCAGGCGGCACCCGCAACATCGCCGGCACCCATCATCCGCTGGTCGAGCTGGAGCGAGAGCTCGCCGACCTGCACCGCAAGGACGCGGCGCTGCTGTTCACCTCCGGCTATGTCTCCAACCAGACCGGCATCGCCACCATCGCCAAGATGCTGCCCGACTGCCTGCTGCTGTCGGACGCGCTCAACCACAATTCGATGATCGAGGGCGTGCGCCAGTCGGGCTGCGAAAAGGTCGTCTGGCGGCACAACGACGTCGCGCATCTGGAGGCTTTGCTGCGCGCCGCGCCGCGCGAGCGGCCGAAGCTGATCGCCTTCGAGAGCCTCTATTCGATGGACGGCGACGTCGCGCCGATCCACAAGATCTGCGACCTCGCCGAACGCTACGGGGCGATGACCTATATCGACGAGGTGCATGCCGTCGGCATGTACGGCCCGCGCGGCGGCGGCATCGCCGAGCGCGACAACGCCATGCAGCGCATCGACGTGATCGAGGGCACGCTGGCCAAGGCGTTCGGCTGCCTCGGCGGCTATATCACCGGCTCCAATACGCTGATCGACGCGGTGCGCTCCTATGCGCCGGGCTTCATCTTCACCACCGCGCTGCCGCCGGCGATCTGCGCCGCCGCCGCCGCCGCGATCCGTCATCTGAAAGCCTCGCAGTGGGAGCGCGACCGCCACCAGGACCGCGCCGCGCGCGTCAAGGCGGTGCTCAACGGCGCCGGCCTGCCGGTGATGCCGAGCACCACGCATATCGTGCCGCTGTTCGTCGGCGACCCGGAGAAGTGCAAGAAGGCGAGCGACATGCTGCTCGCCGAGCACGCGATCTATATCCAGCCGATCAACTATCCGACCGTGCCGCGCGGCATGGAGCGGCTGCGCATCACGCCCTCGCCTTATCACGACGACGGGTTGATCGATGCGCTGGCGGAGGCGCTGATCCAGGTGTGGGACGCACTCGATCTGCCCAAGCGCGACCAGGCGCAGGCGCTGGCGGCGGAATAATCCGCCACACGTCCGCGTCCACGACGGCCGTGATCATTGCCGAATAAATCTAATCGTCGAACGGCACCTTGCGCACCGGCGGCGGTGGCGCTGGCGGCAACCGCTCGTGCCGCATCGACCAGTGCGAGACGATCGGGATCGCCAGCGAGATCACCACGATCCGCGCCAGGTGATGCGCGCCGATATAGACCGGGTCGAGGCTCAGCGCGAGCGCCAGCACCATCATCACATCGACGGCGCCGGGAGCGAAGGCGATCGAGACATCGGCCACGCGCAGCTCCGTGCCGACGACCAGGATGGCGATGAACAGCGCCGCGACGACGACCGACACGGCGAGCGAGCCGAGCGCCGCGCCGAGGAAGTTCAGGAACATGCGCATCGAGGTATTGGTGAACCGCGCGCCGGTGACGCAGCCGAGCGCCAGCATCGCCGCATTCACCGCCCACCACGGCATCACCGCATGGATCAGGCCGGAGCCATGCAGCGCGCCGGAGCACAGCATCGCCCCGAACAGCAGACCGCCGGGGAAATGGAATCGCTGGAAGATCACGCCGGCCGCGGCAGAGACGCCGATCAGGATCGCCAGTTCGCCGATGAGGTCCGGGTTGAACGGGCCGCCGACCGTCGGCGCATCCAGGCTGACGAGGCCGAGCATCGTCAGGCCGAGCGGCAGCGCGACCGAGATCACCATCACCCGTACCGTCTGCACGACGGCGATGGCCCGCATGTCGAGCTTCAGTTCGGCCGCCATCACCATCACCTGCGACAGCGCGCCGGGGGCGCTCGCCAGCAGCGAGGCCGTCGTCCCCCAGCCGTGGACATAGCGCAGATAGCCGCTCGACAGGATGCTGATGAAGGCGATGGCGACGACCATCACCGCCACGCTCAGCGGCCAGGTCCCCATTCCCTGCAACGTCTCCGGCGTCACCACCGCGCCGAGCGACACGCCGATGAAGATGAAGATCACCTGCGTCAGCCGCCGCGGGATCACCATGGTGCGGCCGGCAAGCGCCGCCGCCGCGACCATGGTCATCGAGCCGATCAGCCAGCCGGCCGGGATATGCAGCCAACTGAAGACGACGCCGCCGATCCCGCCGACGAGGAAGGTCAGGGCGATATTGGCGAGGAGGCGGAGCGGCGGCAGCCGCAGGGCTGGTTTGGGCAAGGTCGATCTGGGCAAACGGGACTGGGCGAACGGGATTCTCCATGCCGTCTGCGCCTGCCGCCGTCAAATGGCGCGCGCGCCGGCGCCGGCCGAAACGCCATACTTTACCGGAAGGTCTGCTATGCGGGGCAAGCGCCGGCGCGCTATGCTGGCGCCCGGTGTCAGGAAGACCCGACCGGGGACGGCGATGCTGCAAGGCTGGTTCTTTATCGCGGTGGCGCTCGGCTATATCGGCCTGCTGTTCCTGGTCGCGAGCTACGGCGACCGGCGGCGCGCGGCGCGCGGCAACCGCACGCGGCTGCTGATCTACCCGCTGTCGCTGGCGATCTACTGCACCTCGTGGACCTTCTTCGGGTCGGTCGGCCTTGCCTCGCGCACCGGCTACGACTTCCTGACGATCTATGTTGGGCCGGTGATCATGATCGGCCTGTGTGCGCCGCTCGTCGCGCGCATCGTGCGGCTGGCGAAGGCGCAGAACATCACCTCGATCGCCGACTTCATTGCCGCGCGCTACGGCAAGAGCCAGGCGGTCGCCGCCTGCGTCGCGCTGATCGCCATCATCGGCAGCATTCCCTATATCGCCTTGCAGTTGAAGGCGGTGTCGAGTTCGCTCGAAACCATCACCAGCCAGTTGCACGCCGACGACACCGGCGCGTGGATGTTCGGCGACATCTCGCTGCTGGTGGCGCTGGCGATGGCGGTCTTCGCCATCCTGTTCGGCACCCGCCACGTCGACGCCACCGAGCACCAGGACGGGCTGATGCTGGCGATCGCCACCGAATCGATCGTCAAGCTGGTCGCGTTCCTCGCCGTCGGGCTCTATGTGACCTTCTGGATGTATGGCGGGCCGACGGCGCTGTTCAGCGAGGCGATGCAGGCGCCGCGCACCGCGGCGATCCTGTCGCGCGAGCCGCAACTGGAATCGCTCGCGGCGATGACGCTGTTGTCGTTCTTCGCCATCCTGCTGCTGCCGCGCCAGTTCCATGTCGCGGTGGTCGAGAACAACAACGAGAACGAGGTGCGGCGCGCCGCCTGGCTGTTCCCGGTCTATCTGGTGCTGATCAACCTGTTCGTCATCCCGATCGCCGTCGCCGGGCTGCTGACGTTCCCCGCCGGCGAAGTCGACAGCGACATGTTCGTGCTGGCGCTGCCGCTCGCCGCCGGCTCCCACACCTTCGCCATGGCCGCCTTCGTCGGCGGCCTGTCGGCGGCGACCGCGATGGTGATCGTCGAATCGGTGGCGCTGTCGATCATGCTGTCGAACGACATCGTCGTGCCGCTGTTTTTGAAACAGCGCCGCGCGCTCATCGGCCAGGACGATATCGGCGCGATGCTGCTGCGGGTGCGCCGCTTCGCCATCTTCTTCATCCTGCTGCTCGCCTATCTCTATTACCGCTCGGCCGGCGAGGCGCAGCTCGCCTCGATCGGCCTGTTGTCCTTCGCCGCGGTGGCGCAACTGGCGCCGGCCTTCTTCGGCGGGCTGATCTGGCGGCGGGCGACCGCGCACGGCGCCATCGCCGGCATGGCGGTCGGCTTTGCGGTCTGGGCCTATACGCTGCTGCTGCCGAGCATCGTCGACGCCGGCCTGATCGACACCGACACGCTGATCCACGGGCCGTGGGGCATCTATGCGCTGCGCCCGCAGCATCTGTTCGGCCTCGATCTGCCGCCGCTCGTTCACGGCGTGATGTGGAGCCTGGCGCTCAACGTCGTCGCCTTCATCGGCTTCACCCTGCGCCGCGCCCCGGCGCCGATCGAACGGTTGCAGGCGAATGTGTTCGTGCCGAGCGACCTGACGCCGATCGCGCCGACCTTCCGCCTTTGGCGCTCGACGGTATCGGTCGAGGAACTCACCGGAACCGTCGCCCGCTATTTCGGCGAGGAGCGCACCCGCACCTCGTTCGAGACCTTCGCGCGCGCGCGCCGCATCAGCCTCGAGCCGAAGGCCGACGCCGACCTGCAATTGCTGCGCTATGCCGAGCACCTGCTCGCCTCGGCGATCGGCACCGCCTCCTCGCGGCTGGTGCTCTCGCTGCTGCTGCGCAAGCCGACCGTCTCGACCAAGGCGGCGCTCAAGCTGCTCGACGACGCCAATGCGGCGATCCAGTACAACCGTGAAATCCTGCAGACGGCGCTCGACCATGTGCGCCAGGGCATCGCCGTGTTCGACAAGGATTTGCAGCTCATCTGCTGGAACCAGCAGTTCGGCGAACTGCTCGACCTGCCGCCGACTCTCACCCGCGCCGGCATCAAGCTCGACGAGATATTGCGCTACAATGCCGCCCACGATTCCTCCGCCCCCGAGGTGATCGAGGAGCGCATCCACACCCAGCTCGGACGCTACGTCGAGGGCGCC
>Ga0182749_1003867_pt1 | contig 10038 bp, 8 predicted proteins | sample eDN3rd37CKraftMG_FD_128875 | JGI IMG/M metagenome (GOLD analysis project Ga0182749, IMG submission 128875) | Enriched Miracle-Growth compost microbial communities from Emeryville, California, USA - eDNA 3rd pass 37_C Kraft MG (version 2) (version 2) ...
CGGACATCCGGCTCGCGGTGAACCTGTCGCCGGCGCAGTTCCGCGACTGCGGCCTGGTCGATATGGTGGCCGGCGCCCTGTTCGATTCGGGGCTCGCGCCCGAGCGGCTGGAGATCGAGATCACGGAATCGGTGCTGCTGCAGAAGAGCGCGGCCAACCTCACGGTGCTGCACCAGCTCAAGAGCTTGGGGCTCTCCATCGTGCTCGACGATTTCGGCACCGGCTATTCGTCGCTGTCGTACCTGCGCATGTTCCCGTTCGACAAGCTCAAGATCGACCGCTCCTTCGTCGGCGAGCTGTCGAACCGCGCCGACTGCGCGGCTATCGTCTGCGCCATGACCGGGCTCGGCCGCGGCCTCGACATCCTCACCACCGCGGAGGGCGTGGAGACCGAGGAGCAGTTCGACCTGCTGCGCGCCGCCGGCGTCGACCAGGTCCAGGGCTACCTGTTCAGCCGTCCGTGCCGGGCGGCGCAACTGGGCTTCGGCCGGGCGGAGGAGGGGGCTGCCGCCTAGGCGGCGGACACGCATGAACGGTCGCGAGCAGCTCATCGCCGAGGTCGACCGCGCGGTCGCCTTCCATCCGGTGGAAGGCCGCGCCGAGAAATTGCGCTACCTCGCCGAGCTGTTCGTCGGCCGGGCCGGCGCCTACAGCGACGAGCAGGTCGCGCTGTTCGACGACGTGATCGCGCGGCTCGCCGCCGAGATCGAGGTCTCGGCGCGGGCCGAACTCGCCCGCGCGCTGGCGCCGATCCCCAACGCGCCGCCGGGCGTCATCCGCCTCCTGGCGTGCGACGACGCCATCGAGGTCGCCGCGCCGGTGCTCACCCTGTCCGAGCGGCTCGACGACGCTGCGCTGATCGCCACCGCGCGGACCAAGAGCCGGGCGCACCTGCTCGCCATCTCCCACCGCAAGTCGCTGGCGGAGGCCGTCACCGACGTGCTGATCGAGCGCGGCGACAGCATCGTCGTGCTCTCGACGGTGCGCAACGCCGGCGCGCGGCTCTCGGACGGCGGCTTGAGCGAGCTGGTGCGGCGCTCGGAGCGCGACGAGGCCATCGCCGAGAGCCTCGGCGAGCGGCCGGACATTCCGCGCCACCATTTCCTCAAGCTGCTCTCGGTCGCCTCGGAGCGGGTGCGCGTCAAGCTGGAGCGCGCGAACCCGCAGGCCGCAGCGGAGATCCGCCGCGTGGTGGAGGAGGTGGCAGTCAAGGCCCAGGCCAAGTCGATCGCGCGGTCCCGCGAATACTCCAGGGCGCTGCGAACGGTGGAGGAGATCGCCGCCGGCCGCAAGCTCGACGAGCGGCCCCTCATGGCCTTCGCCGTGGCGGGGCGGTTCGAGGAGACGGTGGTCGCGCTGTCGTTCCTGACCGGCGTGACCATCGCCATGGTCGAGCGCGCCATGCTCCAGGAGCGCACGGAGCTGCTGCTCAGCCTGCTGAAGTCCGTCGGCTGCTCGTGGCCGACCGCGAAGGCCGTCCTGCAGCTCCGCTCGGCCGACCGCATGATGGCCGCGGCCGAGGTCGACGAGTGCCTCGCCAATTACGAGCGCCTCAAGCCCAAGACCGCCGAGCTGGTGGTCCGTTTCCACAGCAGCCGCTCCAAGGCCGCATCGTAGGGCTATAGACCTGGGCCCGGAGATTGCGGTAGCGCGGCCCGCCGGCGTCCGATATGGATTCGGGCGGGCAAGGCATTGTGAGGTAAGATGCGGTTCGGCGTGTTCGACCACATGGATCGCGGCGCGGTGCCGCTCGCCCAGCAGTACGAGGAGCGGCTGAAGCTGATCGAGGCCTACGATCGCGCCGGCTTCTTCTGCTACCACCTCGCCGAGCATCACGCGACGCCGCTGGGCATGGCGCCGTCGCCGGCGGTATTCCTCGCGGCGGTGGCGCAGCGCAGCCAGCGGATGCGGCTCGGTCCGCTGGTCTACATCTCGTCGCTGCAGAACCCGATGCGGGTCTACGAGGACATCTGCATGCTCGACCTCCTGAGCGGCGGCCGGCTGGAGCTCGGCATGGGCCGCGGCGTGTCGCCCATCGAGATCGGCTATTACGGCGTCAACCCGGAGGAGTCCCGCGGGCGCTACCAGGAGGCGACCGCGGTGGTGATGCAGGCCTTCGCCGGCGACACCGTGACGTTCCACGGCAAATACTATCAGTTCGACGACACGCCGGTCGAGATCAAGCCGCTGCAGCAGCCGCACCCGCCGCTGTGGCTCGGCATCAGCTCGCCGGACAATGTCGCGGCGGCGGCCAAGAGCGGCGTCAACATGGTGAGCAACGGATCGAGCGCCCAGGTGCGTGCCCTCACTGACCGCTATCGCGAGGAATGGGCCAAGCTCGGCGGCGCCGCCAAGAGCCTGCCGATCCTCGGCATGAACCGCCACGTCGTGGTGGCGGAGACCGACGCCGAGGCGGAGCGGCTCGCCAGGTCCGCCTACGCGATGTGGTTCCGCAGCCTCAGCCTGCTGTGGGACAAGAAGGGCATCCCGATGCCGCAGCTCACCTACACGCCGGACTACGACCTCGCGGTCGAGCGCGGGTTCGTCATCGCCGGCACGCCGGACAGGGTGGGCGAGATCATCGACAGGCAGGTGGCCGACTGCGGCATCAACTATCTCATGTGCCGCTTGGCGTTCGGGGACCTGCCCTACGAGGCGTCGCTGCGCTCGGTGGAACTGCTCGCCGAGCACGTGGTGCCGAAGGTGCGCCAGGCGGCGTGAGGTTGCCTTGCGGGCGCCGGTCAGCGCGTCGACGCGGTCGCGCGACGGTCGACAGGCAGGTGACTGCCGATAGCGGCATCAACTACCTCATGTGCCGTCTCGCATTCGGCGACCTGTCCTTTGCCCTATGATGCATCATTGCGCTCGGTCGAAGTGCTGGCGCAGTACGTCATGCCGAAAAGTCCACCAGGCGGCTTGAGGGCCGCGCCCGTGCGGTCCTTGTTCCGCGCGGCCGGGTGCTATACATGTATAGTGATTGGAGCCCCGAAGATGCTTGCCCTCCGCCTCCCCCCCGAGATCGAGCAGCGGCTTGACGCGCTCGCCAAAAAGACCGGCCGCAGCAAGAGCTATTACGCGCGGGAGGCCATCCTGCGCCAGATCGAGGACATCGAGGACTTTTACCTGGCCCGAAGGCGGCTGCGGCGCGGCGGACCGCGCGTGACGCTCGAGAGCCTTGAGCGCGACATCGCCAGACGCACCAAGCGTTAATGGCTGCGCCGGCCTGGCAGGTCGAATTCGATCGCGCCGCCGCTCGCGACTTGCGCAAGCTCGGCGTCGAGGCGGAGCGGCGCATTCTGCGCTATCTCCGCCAGCGTATCGCGGGAAAGGGCGATCCGCGCCGCTTCGGTCATGCGCTGACGGCCGACCTCAGGGGGCTTTGGCGCTACCGCGTGGGCGATTTCCGGATCGTCGCCGCGATCGAAGATGACCGCTTCGTGGTGCTGGTCGTGGCCGTCGGTCACCGGCGCGAGATTTATCGCTGATCGTGCGGGACCGGCTCGCGTCGGCGCGGATCCCGCGAGGCTGGCTGGCCGGCTCCCGCGGCGCCGCGCAGCGCAACGCCCGCGTGGTATCTTGCCGCGACCCTGCCGGGCTGGTTAGGAATGGCGCGGGCGCGGAACAAACCAGAGGGCGCCCGCGATCAAGGGGCTACAGGGAGGAAGACCATGTTTCGTCGTCGCGACGTGTTGCGGGGCGCAGGGGCCGCCGCGCTGGGACTTGGCGTGCTGCCGCGGACGGGCCTTGCCGAGGAGGGCTATCCCAACCGGGCGATGCACGTGGTGATCGGCTTTCCCGCCGGCAGCGGGGCCGACATCCTGGGGCGCTACTTCGCCACCAAGCTCGGCGAGGTCAGCAACCAGAGCGTCATCGTCGAGAACAGGCCGGGCGCCAACAGCAACATCGCCGCCGGCGTCGTGGCCAACGCCAAGCCGGACGGCTACACCATGCTGTTCATCGCCAATTCCAACATGGCCGGCAGCCGCTTCCTGTTCAAGAACCTGCCGTTCGACACGATCAGGGACTTTGTGCCGGCCGCGGCCTTCGCGCAGATCGCCTTCGTGCTCGTGGTGTCGCCAAACGCGCCCTACAAGACCGTGGCGGAGCTCAACGCCTATCTCAAGTCGCGCAAGCAGAACCGCTACGGCGTGACCAACCAGATGGCCATCATCACCACCGAGTATTATCGCCAGACCGTCGGCTTCGAGGCGACCCAGGTGCAGTACCGCACCGCGCCGGAATCGCTGCCGGACGTCGAGAACGGCACGCTCGACTTCCAGATCATGGACGGCACCTTCGCCGCCGGCGCCATCCGCGCCGGCAAGGTCCGCGCGCTCGCCGTCACCACGGCGAAGCGGCACCCCTCGCTCCCGGACGTGCCGACGCTGCAGGAGGCCGGCCTGAAAGGCTTCGAGCTCGCGCCGTGGTGGGGCGTCTATTTCCCGACCGGCACGCCGCAGCCCATCGTGGACAAGGTCGGCCATTGGATCAACGAGATCAGCGCCACCGACGACGCGGCGCAGTTCCTGGCCCGGGTCGGCTCGTTCCCGCTGGTGGAGGACGGCAAGCAGGCCGCGGCGAGGCTCCAGTCCGACATCAAACTGTGGGCGCCCATCGTCGCGGCGGCGAAGATCGAGCCGCAGTAGGGGCGGGCGACGCCCCGTCCGTCCCGGTGCGAAGGACGGGAGCCGGAGGCGGCCGCGTGCGTTCGCGCCTCAGCCGGACCTGCCCATGCAGGACTTGATGTAGTCGCGCTGCTGGCTTTCGGGCGTGTTCTTGGCGATCGCCTCCTTGAGGCAGTCGAGCCTGGCCTGCAGCAGGCAGACCTTCATGTCGTTTCGCAGGGCCTCGCCGCGCAGTCCCTTGGCCTGGCCTTGCTGCCGGCAGGCCACGCGCTTCCTCGGGGCGGACGCGGTGCCGCCGCCGCCGTTATTCGGCATGTCCGGCTGAGCCGCGGGCGGCTGGGAGGCGGAAGGAGGAGCGGATTGTTGTTGCTGCGGCGCCGATGGCGTTTGCGCTGCGGCAACGCTGACGAAAGCGATGGTGACGGCCGTTGCGAAGATTGCGGGACGCATGTCGTTTCTCCGTCGCGATTCACCCCCGCAGTTCATTGTTGCAGGGTTTGCGCCGAAAATGCGTCCGCGCGTTCCCGTTCCCAGGAATCGCACCGCTCGCTCGTCGCTGCGTCCGGGCGGATCAGCCCGGAGAGGCGGCCTGGGCCTCGCCGTTGGGCCTGGTCTCCGGCGCGGGCGCGCCGGGCTTGTCGGCGATGCGGACCTTGTCGCCGGAGGCGATGCCGTCCGGCGGGCTGGTGACGACGCGGTCGTGGGCCGTGAGGCCCGAGCCGATCTCGATCTCGCGGCCGAGGTCGCGGGCGATGGTCACGTCCTTGAGCGCGACGCGGTCGTCCGGGCCCACTGTGGCGACGTGCAGGCCCTTCTGGTCGAAGATCAGCGCGCTCGCCGGCACCACGATGGCGACCTCGGGCTCCGGGAGCTGGAGGCTGACGTTGGCGTAGGAGCCGGTCATCAGCTCGCCGCTCGCGTTGTCCACGACGAGCTGCATCCGCGTCGTGCCCGACGACACGTCGATCGCGCGCGCCGAGGCCTCGACCGTGGCCGGGAAGGTGCGGCCGGGATATTCCGGCACCGAGATCTGGGCCCGGGTGCCGATGCGGATGCTCGGCACGTAGCTCTGCGGCACGTTGACGTAGGCGCGCAGCTTGCTCACGTCGGACACCACGAACAGCGCCGGGCCACCGCCCGCGCCGGCGTTGATGAGGGCGCCGACGTCGGTCGCGCGCGCGGTGACGAGGCCGTCGAACGGCGCGGTGATGCGCTTGTATTTCTCCAGCACGCGCAGCCGGTCGAGGTTGGCCTGGCTCGACCGCACGAGGCCTTCCTTGTTGGCGGCGTCGGCGGCGCGCTGGTCGAGGTCCTGCTTGGAGACCGAGCCCGACTGGATCAGCGACTGGCCGCGCTCCAGCGTGGCCTTGGCGAGCGCGGCGTTGGCCTTGGCGCTGGCGAGGTCCGCCTCCGCCTGCATGATCTGCTGGTCGAGGTCCGGTGCGTCGATCTCGGCCAGCAGTTGTCCGGCCTTCACCGGCGTGCCGATGTCGGCCTTCCATTCCTTGATGTAGCCGGAGACGCGGGCGTAGATCTGCGCCTGCGAATAGGCTTCGAGCCGGCCCGGCAGGTCCAGCGTGGAGCGCCGGCCGCGGGTGTCGGGCTGGGCCACGGCCACCACGGGCACCGCCTGGCTCTCGGTCCATTCGCTGAGCCGCGCGTCCGCCATCTTGCGCGAGGCGATGCCGGACACGACGACGGCGGCCGCCACCGCGACGCCGAGGATGCCCGCGAGGCGCAGGCTGCGGCGCGACACGGCGGGCCGGGTGGTTTCGGGCTCAGGCGACATGCGGCTCTCCCAGGGCGCCGGCGGCCCCCGCGGCCTGCTTGCCGTGGTGCCGGTGCACGATGCTGAAGACGACGGGAACGAACATCAGGGTGGCGACGGTGGCGAACACCAGGCCGCCGACCACGGCGCGGCCGAGCGGGGCGTTCTGCTCGCCGCCCTCGCCGAGGCCGAGCGCCATCGGCGCCATGCCGATGATCATCGCGAACGCGGTCATCAGCACCGGGCGGAAGCGCACGAAGCCGGCCTCGATCGCGGCCGCGACCGGGTCGCCGAGCGCGTCGAGGCGCTCGCGCGCGAAGCTGATGACCAGCACGCTGTTGGCGGTGGCGACGCCCATGCACATGATGGCGCCGGTGAGGGCGGGGACCGAGAGCGTGGTGTGGGTCGCGAACAGCATCCAGACGATGCCGGCGAGCGCCGCCGGCAGCGCGGTGACGATCACGAACGGATCGCTCCAGGACTGGAAGTTCACCACGATCAGCAGGTAGATCAGCACGATCGCGCCGAGGAGGCCGAACAGCAGGCCGCCGAACGAGCTGTTCATGGTCGTGACCTGTCCGACCAGATAGACATGCGCGCCCTGGGGCAGCAGGTCCGCGGTATCGTCGATCGCCTTCTGCACGTCGGCGGCGACCGCGCCCAGGTCGCGGCCCTGCGGGGCGGCGTAGATCTGGATCATCGGCTGGATGTTGTTCTGCGACACCACCGCGCTCTTGGCCGTGCGGCTGATGTCGGCGATCGCGCCCAGCATCTGCGGGGACGACGCGCCCGGTGCGGTGATCGGCAGGTTCTGCAGCGCGTTGAGCGAGTCCATCTGGTACTGCGGCGTCTGCATCACGATGGCGTAGGAGACGTTGTTCTCCGGGTTGAGCCAGTAGGTCGGCGCGACCTGGCTCGATCCGGCGAGGTTGACCACCATGCTGTTGGTGACGTCGCGCTCGGTGACGCCGACGTACTGCGCGCGGGTGCGGTCCACGTCGACGTTGAACGACGGATAGCCGAGCGACTGCTGGATGCGGGCGTCGGCGAGGCCGGAGACGTGCTTGAGCCGCTTCAGCAGCGCCTGCGCATAGCCGTAGTCGGCGGCGAGGTCGGGGCCGCGGATCTGGACATCGATCGGCGCCGGCGCGCCGAAGTTGAGGATCTGGCTGATGATGTCCGCCGGCAGGAACGAGAACGTGACGCCGGGGAAGCGCCGCGGCAGCTCCTCGCGCAGCGCGCGGACGTAGTCGGCCGTCGGCCTGTGGTCCTCCGACAGCGTGAGCTGGATGTCGCCGTCCTGCGGGCCGATGGTGCCGGTGTTGTTGTAGGTCATGTTGATGCCGCTGACCGGGAAGCCGATGTTGTCGACCACCAGGCTGAGCTCCTCCGGCGGGATGACCTGGCGGATGGCCTTCTGGATCTCGGCGAAGCGGCTGGCGGATTCCTCGACCCTCGTGCCGACCGGCAGCCGCACGTGCATCAGGATGCGGCCGGCGTCGACCGAGGGGAAGAAGTCGCGGCCGAGGAACGGCGCCAGCGCGAAGGATACGACGACCAGGCCGAAGAAGCAGGCGACGAACGCGCCCCGCCGCCCCATCGCCATGGTGAGCAGCGCGCGATAGACGTCACGCACGCGCTCGAACCGCGCCTCGAAGCCGCGCTGGAAGCGCACCAGCGGGTTCCGCGACGCCGGCAGCGGGCCGTCGAGGCCGTGCATGTCGGTGTGCGGCCTGTGCGGGTGCAGCAGGTAGTTCGCCATGGTCGGCACCAGCGTGCGCGACAGGACGAACGAGCACGCCATCGCCGACATCACCGCTTCCGCCATCGGCACGAACAGGAAGCGCGGCACGCCCTGCAGGAAGAACATCGGCACGAACACGATGCAGATGCACAGCAGCGAGACGAAGGCCGGCGTCACGATCTGCGCCGCGCCGTCCATGATGGCCGGCTCGACCTCCTTGCCCTGTTCGAGGTGCCAGTTGATGTTCTCGATGGTCACCGTGGCGTCGTCCACCAGGATGCCGACCGCGAGCGCGAGTCCGCCCAGCGTCATGATGTTGAGCGTCTCGCCGAGCGCGGAGAGGATCGCGATGGAGCCGAGGATCGACAGCGGGATCGACGTGGCGATGATGACGGTCGAGCGCCAGCTTCCCAGGAAGACCAGGATCATCAGGCTGGTCAGCGCCGCAGCGATGGCGCCTTCGCGGACCACGCCGCTGATCGCGGCGCTGACGAAGAGAGACTGGTCGCCGAGCAGCGAGATGCGCAGGTTCGGCGGCACGATGGATTTGAGGTCCTCGATCTTCTGCTTGATGCCGGCGATGATCGACAGCGTGGAGATCGCGCCGTTCTTGAGCACCGTCATCAGCACCGAGCGGTTGCCGTCGACGTGGACGATGTTGGTCTGCGGCGCGTTGCCGTCGCGCACCTGCGCCACGTCGCGGATATAGACCACGGCGCCGTTGACGGACTTGATCGGCAGGTCGGCGAGTCCGGCGATCTGCACCGGCGCGTTGTTGAGATTGATCGTGTATTCGTAGCCGCCGATCTTCTGGGTTCCGACCGGGGTGAGCAGGTTCTGCGCGGCGAGCGCGTTGGCGACGTCGGCGCCGGACAGGCCGCGCGCCTGCATGGCCTGCGAGTCGAGGTCGATCTGCACCTGGCGCGACTTGCCGCCGTAAGGGTAGGCGATCGCCGCGCCGGGCACGGTGATGAGCGGCGTGCGCACGACGTTGAGGCCGAGGTCGGCGAGTTGCTGCTCGCTGAGGCCGTCGCCCGACAGCGCGACCTGGATGATCGGCACCGTCGAGGCGTTGTAGTTGAGGATCAGCGGCGGCGTGGTGTTCGGCGGCAGTTGCTTGAGCAGGGTCTGCGACACCGCCGTGACCTGCGCGTTGGCAAGCCGGATGTCGACGTTCGGCTGGAAGAACACCTTGACGATGCCGAGTCCGGTGTAGGAGGTCGCCTCCATGTGCTCGATGTCGTTGACCGTGGTGGTCAGGGTGCGCTGGAACTGGGTCGCGATGCGGCCTGACATCTGGTCCGGCGGCAGGCCGGTGTAGCTCCAGATCGCGGCGATCACCGGAATGCGGATGTCCGGGAAAATGTCGACCGGCGTGCGCAGCGCCGAGAGCGGGCCGACGATCAGGATCAGGAGGGCCAGAACGACGAACGTATAGGGGCGCTGCAAAGCGATACGGACGATGCCGATCATGCTGCCGTCGCTCCTGAATAGCCTGGTGCTGAGCCGGCCCCGAAAACGGGCTGCCGGCGTCGACGCTCACGACGCCAAATCAACCAAGTCCCCCCAGATCCCCGGCTGCCGATCCCGGCAGACGCGCTGTCCGCGGCGCTTGCCGCGCCGGCGCAGCGGCATCCGTGAAATCCTACTATCATTTCATGTTGCCGCGCCGCAAATGACAGTCTCGCAATGAAGCGGCTGCCGGGCGCGGGACTCGCGCCGATCTGCGCGCAAAATAACCTTACCCGCGTCAACGGCACCCCCAGTGCAGGGAATTTTTGCATCGTCCATGTGCAGGCGGCGCGTTTTCGCTGCGCTGCAATAGGCGGGCGGGGGATTAGGCTGAATCGACATTCAGCGCATCCAGATCATAGCACTGGCGAGATGGATGAAAGCGAGGA
>Ga0182749_1003871_pt1 | contig 10035 bp, 7 predicted proteins | sample eDN3rd37CKraftMG_FD_128875 | JGI IMG/M metagenome (GOLD analysis project Ga0182749, IMG submission 128875) | Enriched Miracle-Growth compost microbial communities from Emeryville, California, USA - eDNA 3rd pass 37_C Kraft MG (version 2) (version 2) ...
GAACAAGCAATTCAGGCCGGTCAGCGAAGACGATAGGAAGATCCTCAACCATGGCGCTCATCCGCTAAGATTGCCTCTGAACGATCGAAGCCTTTGGGAATGGCAGTTGATGCCGACGCTGTTGGCTACGATCAGTGATGTCCGCCAGCGCACTTGCCGCCAAGGCGAAAAGAAACATCGACGGAGGATCGCGACTTGCACGCGTGAGATCGTCGTAGGGCCTGCGGCTGCTGTCATTTGGACTATCAAAAAACGGTGATCGGAACGAGCGACGAAACTTGCGGAATATTCAGGGTTAATCTGAGTCTGGGGTATACGCTGTAGCAGCCAGCGGAGCAGATCATGACGATGATCGTGTCAGTAACGAAGCCGTCACCTAATTTACTCAGACGAGTTGAGAGTGGCCGCGTTTCGCGCTTTTCCATAAAATTCCCACGAGGATGTGGAGATAGCAGGTACGAAAGGATCGCCCATGAGCGAGGATCATCGGCTTGTCATTGCGTGCCCGACATGCGTGACGCTCAATCGCCTGCCCGCCGATAGACTGTCGGACGGTGGACATTGCGGAAAATGCGGGAGTGCATTGTTTCAGGGGCGGCCGATTGAACTAAACACGGCGAATTTTGAAAAGCACGCCATATCCAGCGATATTCCGCTCCTGATCGATTTCTGGGCTGGATGGTGCGGACCTTGCCGCCAAATGGCTCCAAGTTTCGCGGCGGTGGCGGCAAAGGTCGAGCCACGTTTGCGGCTGGGCAAGGTCGATACCGAAGCAGAGCAATCATTGGCCGCCCGTTTTGCCGTGCAAAGCATTCCGAGCCTTGTGATCGTCGAGAAAGGGCAGACAATCGCGCGCACTGCGGGTGCAAGGCCGGAAAGCGCTCTTCTTCAATGGATTGAGGATGCGATGGCAGCACGCCATAAGCATTTCCCAAGTCACTCGGTCGGGGGCGGGTCTTGAGCCGTCTCTTTATGGCGTACAAGGTTGGCCCGCTTCAGCCACTAGTATTATCGGCCTGACCGCTGAGACCAAATTCGCCATTTGTTGGCAGAACTCCGCTCACCTTCAACTCTTTGCCTCGCTCGTGGCCCGACGCCGGTACTGTGCCGGCGTCAACCCGACGTGCTGCTTGAACGCTCGCTGGAATGCAGCTTCCGACTGGTAGCCTACATCCTCGCTGATCGCCGCTACCGAGTTGGACGTGGCTCGCAAAGCGTTCGCTGCCGCCGTCATCCGCAGATCGGTTAGCAGCTCCGTAGCGGAGCGGCCGAGGCTTTGCTGAAACTGGCGAATGAACGTGGCCCTCGACATCCCGCAGAGTTTGGCGAGTTTCGGCAGGGTCCATGGGCGGCCTGGAGCAGCCAGCATGGCCGACAAGGCTCCGGCGAGGCGCGGATGGCCCGCTAGCGTGAGCAACCCGGTAGGGGCGTCGTGTTCCTCACTCGCCAGGCGCAGCGCAAGGGTGAAGAGCACAGTCGACAAGGCTCCAAGCATAGCTTGCCCGCCAAGATTCTCTTCCGCCGATTCCGATCGCATCAATCCCACCAGGTTGGCAAGCCGGGCTCGCGCGCCGGGTCTCGCCGCCATCGCTGAGTGCTCTGCCGCGTTGACCACCAGACGCGGCGGTAGATAATCGTGGATCAGGCGCGCGTGGGCTGCGGAGAAGATGAAGCGGCCGCAGAGCATGTCGAGCCGTTCCCCCTGGCCATCATTCTCGTCGATTGTGATTGCGGCGCTGATCCTCTGCCGGATGGGCGAAGCGACTTCGCCCCCGCCGTCGTGAAGGACGTGGGCTGGCCCTCGGGTCAAGAGCAGAATATCGCCGGCCCTTAGTGCTCGCGAAGGTTCGCCATCGGTCCCCTCAAGCATCGCAGCGCCGGCGAGGATGACGTGATAGGGAATTTCCCCTGGTTCCGAAGTTGCGTTCTCCAGCCGCCAGGGCGCCGCGAAGAAGCAGCGGTGCTCAGCTCGTCCGGTCACCGGGACGATTTCCAGCAACCGGCTCAACCAATCGATGTGCTCCATTCCGATCTCTCTGTTTGAGACGATTGAGCACATAATAGGGACGATATAGCATTATCAATCTCATTTTCTGAACTATTTTGACCTGATCGGGACGGACCAGATGCGATCCGTCCCCGGCTCATGCGCCTGCTCAGAGGAGAAAACAAAATGATTGCCCTCGCCCAACTTCTCGGCCGTACAGGCCTCCTGAAGCTCGATTACAACCTGCTCCGCGCCGCAATGGTCATCATCTTCGCGTGGTTCGGATACGACAAATGGTTCGAATCGGAAATCACGGCACTGTTGCCTATCATTACCCATGGGCCGTTCATCTCGTGGACGATCCCAGTGTTGGGCATTCGCGGCACCGCCATTTTCCTCGGCGCCTCGGAATGGACCTTTGGCACGTTGCTGTTTCTGGGTTTCTGGAACAAGAAGGCCGGCATGCTCGGCGCACTCGGTTCCATCGCCACCTTCATCGCTACCCTCACGGTCATGCCGTTCGTGCCAGACGCGTGGGATGTCGGCGCGGGAGGCTTTCCAGCGATGACAAATAATTCGGCCTTCCTTCTGAAGGATCTCGTGCTGCTCGCGGTCTCGGTCTACCTTCTGAAGGAAGACGTTCAGCGGGTGCTCGATGAAGGCGATCAACGCGTGTTCGCCCAATGAACCCGATGCTCAACGCTGCCGGTGCCAACGTGACGGTTAAGGCGAACACGGCCGCGCACCTCATCTGACGCAGGGTCCGCACTTCAACGCCGACAGAGTGGTCTGGAAATGCCGGGCCGCTCTTTCGCTTTACCCTGCTCGAAATATACTTCGTCTGCGCGCGGATCTTTTCACAGAGCTTCGAGACTTGGTTCCGCTATCCGTTTGTGAACAGTCACGTAATTTCATCTCAGAAACCGGCCATGCTCTTTTTCTATTGGCTGCAGCATGGATCTCGCGCGCTCACCAATGGTCTCGCAATTCATCGCGCATCCGCTTTTCTATGAACGGTGCGCTGCACAAATTTCGCGCCGAGTGGTGTGCTGATTGACCATTCTTTGGCCTTGCCGCACCACGAGTCTCGCTTAATGATTTGAAGCGGATCAGCGTGCACTTGCTGGACAAATGACCGGATGCGCCAACGAGAGGTGCTCCAAGGCAAAGCTGCCGCTCGAGCTATTGTGCATTGCACTGAGGCTGCAGCTTTTTGTTCAGCGCTGTGCTTGGAGCTTCGAGGCGCATGGACGAGAGCACGACCCCTTACACAGCAACGCCGGGCCGCGCGCTCTGGATGTCCACCCTGGCGTTCACGGTGTGCTTCGCCGTGTGGACGATCTTCTCGATCATTGGCGTCCGCATCGCGGCCGAGCTCGGGCTGACCCAGATGGAGTTCGGTCTCCTCGTCGGCACGCCGATCCTGACCGGCTCGCTGGCCCGTATTGTGCTCGGCATCTGGACCGACCACTACGGCGGTCGAGCGGTGTTCACGCTGACGATGCTCGCAACCTGCGCCGCGACGGTCCTTCTGGCCTTTGCGCACACCTACATTCAAGTCTTGCTTGCCGCCCTCGGCGTTGGGCTTGCCGGCGGGTCGTTCGCCACGGGCGTCGCCTATGTGTCGCGATTTTATCCCTCCAATCGACAAGGTACGGCGCTTGGCATCTTCGGAGCGGGCAACGTCGGAGCCGCGGTGACGAAGCTCCTCGCGCCATTCGTTCTTCTGGCGTGGGGCTGGCAAGCGGTGGCCGTCATTTGGGCAGCCGTACTCACCATCACGGCCATAGCGTTCTGGCTGACGACTGTTGACGATCCGGTGCTCATTGAACGCCGACGTACCGGTGCCGTACCGAAAAGCGTCATGCTCGAGTTGGAGCCCCTGCGCGATATTCGCGTCTGGCGTTTCGCTTTCTACTATTTCTTCGTGTTCGGCGGGTTCGTGGCGCTTGCGCTGTGGCTGCCCCGGTACCTCATCGGCGTCTATGGCGTGGGCATCGCCACGGCCGGCGTCATCGGTGCGGCCTACTCCATTCCGGCAAGTCTATTCCGCATCTATGGCGGCATTCTTTCCGACCGCATCGGTGCGCGATCCGTGATGTATTGGTGCCTCGCCGTCTCGGCCATCGCGACGCTGGTCCTGTCGCTTCCGCCGATTAGCTCGGTGATGCGCGGCATCAATGGCAACATCGCCTTTCATCTCGAGATCGGCGTAATCCCGTTTGTCGTCGCGATATTCGCGCTCGGCTTCTTCATGAGCCTCGGCAAGGCGGCGGTCTTCAAACACATCGCCACCTACTACCCGAAGAACGTTGGTGCAGTCGGCGGGCTCGTCGGCATGATCGGCGGGCTCGGCGGGTTCATCATGCCGATCGCTTTCGGTGCACTCAACGACATCACGGGGCTCTGGTCGAGCTGCTTCATGCTGCTCTTTGCTATCGCCGCCGCGTTGTTCGTCTGGATGGACGTCGCCGTTCGCCGAATCGAACGCCACGAGCCGTCGCGCGGCGCATCCGACCAAAGCCTCACCCTCTACGCTGGCGAGTGACTAGAAGGAGATTTCATGACCGAGAAGCTTGTTATCGTCGGCAATGGCATGGCCCCAGGGCGCATGCTCGAGTACCTCCTCGAAAAGGCGCCGGGGCGCTACGCTGTCACGATTTTCAACGCGGAGCCGCGCGTCAACTACGATCGCATCATGCTTTCGCCTGTCCTCTCCGGCGAGAAGGACTATGAAGAGATCGTCATTCACGGCGACGGTTGGTACATCAAGAACGGCATTACGCTCTACAAAGGGCACAAGGTCGTCTCGATTGACCGCGAGGCGAAGACAGTGACCTCGGACCGCGGCGTCACCGCTCCGTACGACAAGCTCGTGATCGCGACGGGTTCGACGCCATTTGTCCTGCCGGTGCCGGGCAACAATCTCGCAGGTGTCCTCTCCTACCGCGACCTCGATGACGTGCATGCGATGCTGCTGGCCGCCCAGTCAAGAGCCAAGGCGGTGGTGATCGGCGGCGGGCTGCTCGGCCTCGAGGCAGCCGCTGGTCTCGAGCAGCGGGGCATGGATGTAACCGTGCTGCACCTCATGCCGACACTGATGGAGCGCCAGCTCGATCCGGCTGCCGGCTACCTCCTGCAACGCGCCTTGGAAGAGCGTGGCATCAAGGTCATGTGCAAGGCGAACACCAAGCGCATTCTCGGCGAACGCCATGTCGAGGGCGTTGAGCTTGCTGATGGCACAGTGATCCCCTGCACGCTCGTTGTGATGGCCGCAGGCATCCGGCCGAGCGCCTGGCTTGGCAAAAACGCGGGGCTCGCGGTCAATCGTGGCATTGTTGTCGACGACCACATGCGGACGTCGGACTCAAACATCCTGGCCCTCGGCGAGTGTGCCGAGGTCGGCGGACACGTCTATGGCCTTGTCGCGCCGCTCTACGAGATGGCGCGTGTCGCGGCCGCGACGCTCGCGGGCGAGAACGCGCCGGGCTTCATCCATAACGATACCCCGACCAAGCTCAAGGTTACCGGTATCGACGTCTTTTCGCTTGGGGACTTTGCCGATGGAGACGATCGCCAGGAGATCGTGCTCCGCGACGCCACTGCCGGAATCTACAAACGATTGGTGCTCAAGGAGAACCGCATCATCGGGACGGTGCTTTACGGCGAGACCTCCGACGGCGCCTGGTTCAACGACCTTAAGAAGAAGGCGATCGACATCTCAGACATGCGCGAGACGTTGATCTTCGGTCAGGCCTATCAGGGAGGGTCCGCCCTGGACCCTATGGCGGCCGTTGCAGCGTTGCCCGATGACGCAGAGATCTGTGGCTGCAACGGCGTATGCAAGGGCAAGATTATCGATGCAATCAAGGGCAAGCGCCTGACGTCACTCGATGACGTCCGTGCGCATACTAAAGCTTCGGCATCCTGCGGCTCTTGCACCGGCCTCGTCGAGCAGTTGATGTCACTGACACTCGGCGACGCTTACGATCCCGCCCCCGTGCAGCCGATGTGTCGATGCACGACCCTCGGTCACGATGATGTACGCCGTTTGATCAAGGCCAAGGGCCTCAAAAACATCTACGCCCTCATGCAGGAACTCGAATGGACCACCTCCTGCGGCTGCGCGAAGTGCCGCCCAGCGCTCAATTACTATCTTGTTTGCGATTGGCCCGGCGAATACGCCGACGATTATCAATCGCGCTTCATCAACGAGCGCGTCCACGCCAACATCCAGAAAGACGGTACCTATTCCGTGGTGCCTCGCATGTGGGGAGGCGTGACGAGCGCTAAAGAGCTGCGCGCCATCGCCGATGTCGTCGATAAATTCAACATTCCGACCGTGAAGGTCACGGGCGGCCAGCGCGTCGACATGCTTGGCGTCAGGAAGGAGGACCTGCCCGCGGTGTGGGCTGACCTTGGCAACGCGGGCTTCGTCTCAGGCCACGCCTACGCCAAAGGACTGCGCACGGTGAAGACCTGCGTTGGCAGCGACTGGTGCCGCTTCGGCACGCAGGACTCGACGGGACTTGGCATCCGCATCGAGAAGTTCATGTGGGGCTCGTGGACGCCGGCCAAGGTCAAGATGGCGGTCTCGGGCTGCCCACGTAATTGCGCGGAGGCGACCTGCAAGGACGTCGGTGTCATCTGTGTCGATTCCGGTTACGAGATTCACTTCGCTGGCGCCGCGGGGCTCGACATCAAGGGCACAGAGGTGCTCGGCCTCGTCAAGACCGAGGACGAGGCACTCGAGGTCATCGTCGCGCTTGTACAGCTGTACCGCGAGCAGGCACGCTATCTCGAGCGCATCTACAAATGGGCCAAGCGCGTCGGCGTCGATGAGATCCGCCGGCAGACGCTCGAAGACGTCGGCCGTCGCCGCGCTTACTTCGAGCGCTTCGTCTACTCGCAAAAGTTCGCACAGGTTGATCCCTGGTCGGAACGGGTTTCCGGGTTGCACGAGCATGAGTTCCGTCCGCTCGGTACGGCCTGTCTGCCTCAGGCCGCGGAGTGAAATGATGCAATGGATCGTCATCGGTTCACTCACCGATATTCCGCAGCGTGGCGCGCGCTGCATCGAGACGGCGGGGGGCAGGATCGCCGTGTTCCGCACCGGCGATGACAGGGTATTCGCTATCGATGACCGCTGCCCTCACAAGGGCGGCCCGCTCAGTCAGGGCATCGTCCATGGCATCTACGTCACCTGCCCGCTTCACAATTGGGCAATCTCACTCGAAAGCGGCAAAGCGCAAGGCGCCGACGAGGGCTGTGTACGAACGATCCCGATCCGGGTCGAGGGAGATACGCTGCTGCTCGGCCTTGAAAGTGAAACAGGACACGCTGCGTGAGGGCTTGATGGCAGAGGCGATCACGACGAAGACCACGTGTCCCTACTGCGGCGTCGGCTGCGGCGTGCTTGCGAGCGTTGCCGCGGACGGCACCATGAGCGTGCGTGGCGATCCCACGCATCCTGCCAACTTCGGCCGCTTGTGCTCGAAAGGCAGCGCCCTCGCTGAGACGATCGGTCTCGACGATCGGTTGGTATATCCCGAGGTTTTCGGATGCCGAGAAAGCTGGGACACCGCGCTTGACATCGTAGCTACGAAATTCTCTGAGGCCATCCGGGAGCACGGACCGGACTCGGTCGCTTTCTATTGCTCCGGTCAGTTGCTAACCGAGGACTACTATGTCGCCAACAAACTGATGAAGGGCTTTATAGGCTCGGCGAACATCGACACAAACTCGCGCCTCTGCATGGCGTCATCCGTTGCCGGACATCGACGCGCGTTCGGTTCCGACACGGTGCCGGGCTGCTACGAGGACCTGGAACTCGCGGATTTGATTGTGCTCACCGGCTCGAACCTCGCCTGGTGCCATCCGGTCCTCTATCAGCGCATTGCCGCGGCTAAAGAAAAGCGACCGGAGATGAAGGTCGTGATGATCGATCCGCGCCGCACGGCCACGGCCGATATCACGGACCTGCATCTGCCGATCAAACCCGACGGCGATGTGGCCTTGTTTCTTGGCCTTCTATGCTATCTGGCGCACAATCGTGCAATCGACGACTCCTATATCGGCTCCCATACTACGGGCTTCAGCAACGCCTTGAAGGCGGCGAATCTCGACATCCATGCGATTGTAAAAGAAACGGGCCTCTCTGCCGAAACACTCAAAGAGTTCTTTGAACTCTTCGCCGCGACCGAAAAGGTCGTCACCGTCTACAGCCAGGGCGTCAACCAGTCCCTATCCGGCACCGACAAGGTGAACGCGATCATCAACTGCCATTTGGCGATGGGCCGCATCGGCAAACCGGGCATGGGTCCGTTTTCGGTCACGGGACAGCCTAATGCCATGGGCGGCCGCGAGGTCGGCGGGCTCGCTAACATGCTCGCCGCCCACATGGCAATCGAGAGCCCCGTCGATCGCGCGCGCGTGCAGCGCTTCTGGGGGGCGCCGACGATTGCTGAAAGGCCCGGCTTGAAAGCCGTCGACATGTTCCGCGCCGTGGGCGACGGGCGCATCAAGGCGTTATGGATCATGGCGACCAACCCTGTCGTCTCGATGCCGGAGGCGGAACATGTGGCAGCGGCCTTGCGCGCTTGCCCTTTCGTCGTCATCTCCGATGTTACGGCGGCGACCGACACCGCGAAGCTGGCGCATGTGCTGCTCCCCGCCGCGGCGTGGGGCGAGAAAAGTGGCACCGTCACCAACTCGGAACGGCGGATCTCGCGGCAGCGAGGCTTTCTGCCTTTGCCGGGCGAGGCGAAACCGGACTGGTGGATTGTCTGCGAGGTTGCAAGACGCATGGGCTTTGGCGAGGGGTTTGGCTACGCTTCGCCGGCCGAGATATTCGCCGAGCACGCGGCGCTCTCGCGGTTCGAGAACGGTGGCAGCCGGGACTTCGATATTGGAGCGCTGGCCAAGATCGACGACGAGGACTTCGATGCCTTGCAGCCATTCCAGTGGCCGCGTCGTGCCGGCGGGCAACCTGCCAGCCGTATGTTTGGCGATGGTCGCTTCTTCACGGACGACGGCAAGGCGCGCTTTGTGCCTGTTCGAGCGGCGGCGCAGGCAAGCCGCACATCGTCTGACTTTCCGCTGGTCCTCAATACCGGGCGGGTCCGCGATCACTGGCACACGATGACCCGCACAGGAAAAAGCCCGCGTCTCTCTCAGCATTGCGCCGAGCCATATGTCGAGATCAATCCCGAGGACGCGGTCCGGCATCGAATCGGGGATGCCGACCTCGTGCGCGTGTCAACGGCGCTCGGGACTGTTCCTGTACGTGCCCTGATTTCCGCGCGTCAGCAGCCGGGATCGATTTTCGTACCGATGCACTGGAACAATGAATTTACCTCGGGCGCCTGCATAGACACCCTGGTGCCAAGTCTTATCGATGCTGTCTCCGGCCAACCGGCGTTTAAGAACGTCGCCGCCCGGATCGAACGCTTCCAAGCGGCGATGTTTGGGTTTGCCGTTCTACGTCAGAAGCCGATCAGCATGGACGCAGAATATTGGGCCATCGCAAGATGCAATGGCGGTTGGCGCGTCGAACTCGCCTTCGCTTCCGGCGGCGGGCGGGACTGGGCTGCATTTGCGGCGTCACTGGCCCCGGGGCATCATTACATCGAGACGTTGTCCTACAGTGATGCAGATACGGGGCGCCGTCGCTATGCGTGCTATGCCGGCGATCAGCTCATGGCCTCGCTCTACCTCGCGCCTGAGCCAGTTGCGGTCGCGCGAGATTGGGCCATCGATGAACTCGCCAATCGCCACAGTTCGCGCCGCAGCCGCCTGTCGGCGTTGGCCGGGCGTCCCGGTCGCGGCGCTCAAGATCGAGGACGAATCGTGTGCTCCTGTTTCAGTGTCGGCGCTAACGAGATTGCGGCTGCAGCAGCGCAGGGCTGCTCTACTGTTGTTGCTGTCGGACAAGCCATAAACGCGGGTACCAACTGCGGCTCCTGCCGCGGAGAGATCCGCGCCATCATCGATGCCCAACGTCCGGTTCTTGAAATCACACAACAAGCGCCACACCAGAATACAAGCAC
>Ga0182749_1003873_pt1 | contig 10034 bp, 8 predicted proteins | sample eDN3rd37CKraftMG_FD_128875 | JGI IMG/M metagenome (GOLD analysis project Ga0182749, IMG submission 128875) | Enriched Miracle-Growth compost microbial communities from Emeryville, California, USA - eDNA 3rd pass 37_C Kraft MG (version 2) (version 2) ...
ACCAGCTTCTCGATCCGGTTCAGCACGGTCTGGTCGGTCGTCATCGGGTCCTCGTTCCCCCGCCGTTCACGCTGACTCCGAGGGTAGCGCAAAGCGCGGGCCGTGCCAGGGGGCCGAGCGCATCTCCGCGCTTGACTCCGCCCGGCTGCGGGATGAACATCTGTTCATTGGATGAGCAGAATCACAACTGTTCATCCGATCGACCGTCAGGCGCCGTCGCCCCAGTCGGCGTAGGCTTCCCGCCGGAAGAGAGCGAGGCCGCGGCAGACGCGGCCCATGGAGGAACAACCGAGGAGGCCCTCATGTCGTGGACGAGAAGAATGGCCCTGGCCGGGGCGGGCGCGCTGGCGCTGGTGCTCGCGGCCGGTGCGGCGTCGGCGCAGCAGAAGATCACCATCGCCACGGTGAACAACGCCGACATGATCATCATGCAGCGGCTGTCCAAGCAGTTCGAGAAGGACACCGGCATCGCGCTCGACTGGGTGGTGCTGGAGGAGAACGTGCTGCGCCAGCGCGTCACCACCGACATCGCCACCAATGGCGGGCAGTTCGACGTGCTGACCATCGGCACCTACGAGGTGCCGATCTGGGGCGCGCAGGACTGGCTGCTGCCGTTCGACAACCTGCCGGCGGACTACGACGTCGAGGACGTGCTGAAGCCGGTGCGCGACGGGCTTTCGCATGACGGCAAGCTGTACGCCCTGCCGTTCTATGCCGAAAGCTCGATGACCTTCTACCGCAAGGACCTGTTCGACAAGGCCGGGCTGAAGATGCCCGACCAGCCGACCTACGACCAGATCAAGGAGTTCGCGGCCAAGCTGCACGACCCGGCGCACGGGGTCTACGGCATCTGCCTGCGCGGCAAGCCCGGCTGGGGCGAGAACATGGCCTTCGTCGACCCGCTGGTGAACACCTTCGGCGGCCGCTGGTTCGACGAGAAGTGGAACGCCACGATCGACAGCCCGGCTTGGCACGACGCCATCACCTACTATGTCGACGTGCTGACCAAGTACGGGCCCCCGGGCGCGCCGTCGAACGGCCATAACGAGAACCGCGCCCTGTTCGCCAGCGGCAAATGCGCGATGTGGATCGACGCCACCTCCGCCGCCGGCTACCTCTACAACCCGAAGGACTCGACCGTCTCCGACAAGGTCGCCTTCGCCCAGGCGCCGATCGCCAAGTCGCCCAAGGGCAACCACTGGCTGTGGTCCTGGGCCCTGGCCGTGCCGAAATCGACCAAGTCGCCGGACGCCGCCAAGAAGTTCGTCGCCTGGGCGACGTCCAAGCCGTACATCGAGATGGTCGCCAAGAGCGACGGCTGGACCGTGGTCCCGCCCGGCACCCGGAGCTCGACCTACGCCAATCCGGAGTACAAGAAGGCGGCGCCCTTCGCCGACTTCGTGCTGAAGGCGATCCAGACCGCGGACCCGAACGACGCCACGGTCGAGAAGGTGCCCTACACCGGTGTGCAGTTCGTCGGCATCCCGGAGTTCCAGGCGATCGGCACCGAGGTCGGCCAGCACATCGCCGCCGCCCTCGCCGGCACCGAGACGATCGACGCGGCGCTGAAGGCCTCGCAGGAAGCCGCCGACCGCGCCGTCACCCAGGCCGGATACAAGTAATCCTGTAACCGCACGGCCGCCTCCACGATCCTCCCCCTCCCCTCGCGGGAGGGGGAGAGCGGCCCCCCGCGCCTTCCGCGCCCAGTCAGGAAAGGGACGCCATGGCCGCCATCGCCTCGACCCGGCGCAAGGCGACGCTGCTCCTCGCCCCGTCGGTCACAGTCCTGCTGCTGTGGACCTTCGTGCCGCTCGCGGCGACGATCTACTTCTCGACCCTGCGCTACAACCTGATGAACCCGCTGCGGCGCGGCTTCGTCGGCATCAACAACTACGCCTATCTGGTCGGCGACCCGGCGTTCTGGGACGCGATCCAGAACACGCTGGTCCTGGTCGGCGCGGTGCTGGCGATCACGGTCGTGTTCGGCACACTGATCGCGATCCTGCTGGACCAGCCCTTCCCCGGCCGCGGCATCGTCCGCGTGCTGGTGATCGCGCCCTTCTTCGTCATGCCGACGGTCAGCGCGCTGGTGTGGAAGAACCTGCTGCTGCACCCGGTCTCCGGCGTCCTGACCTGGCTGGCGCGGGTGGTCGGGCTCGAGCCGATCGACTGGCTCAGCCAGGCGCCGCTGACCGCGATCATCATCATGGTCGCCTGGCAGTGGCTGCCCTTCGCCGTGCTGATCCTGCTGACCGCGCTGCAGTCGCTGGACCATGAGCAGCGCGAGGCGGCGCGGATCGACGGCGCCGGGCCGATCGCGATGTTCTTCTTCATCGTGCTGCCGCATCTGATGCACGCCATCGGCGTCGTCATCATGGTGCAGACGATCTTCCTGCTGTCGATCTTCGCCGAGATCCTGGTCACCACCAATGGCGGCCCGGGCACGGCGAGCACCAACCTGACCTACCTCGTCTACCGGAACGGCCTGCAGCAGTTCAATGTCGGCGCCGCCTCCGCCGGCGGCGTGGTCGCGGTGGTGCTGGCCAACATCGTCGCCTTCTTCCTGGTGCGCGCCCTGGCCCGCACCCTGCGCAAGGGGGGCTGAGCCATGGCCGTGCAACGCAGCCGCAACCAGGCGATCGGCGTCACCGTCCTCGGCTGGGCGGTCGGGCTGATCCTGTTCTTCCCGATCGGCTGGATGGTGCTGACCAGCTTCAAGACCGAGATCGACGCCTTCGCCACCCCGCCGTCGCTGTTCTTCACCCCGACGCTGGAGAACTACGCCGCGGTCAACTCGCGCATCAACTACGTCCAGTACGCGCTGAACTCGATCTACATCTCCTTCGGCTCGACCTTCCTCTGCCTGGTGATCGGCGGGATGGCGGCCTATTCGATGGCCTTCTTCCCGACCAAGCGCACCGACGGCACGCTCTTGTGGATGCTGTCGACCAAGATGATGCCCGCGGTCGGCGTGCTGGTGCCGATGTATATGGGCTTCCGCGACCTCGGCCTGCTGAACACGGTCGTCGGCATGGTGCTGCTGATGACGCTGGTCAACCTGCCGATCGTGGTGTGGATGCTCTACACCTATTTCCGCGACTATCCGCGCGAGATCCTGGAGGCGGCGCGGGTGGACGGCGCCGGGTCGTGGCAGGAGATGCTGCACATCCTCCTGCCCACCACCCTGCCCGGCATCGTCTCGACCTCGCTCCTGACCATCATCCTGAGCTGGAACGAGGCGTTCTGGAGCATCAACCTGACCGGGCCGGATTCCGGGCCGCTGACCGCCTTCATCGCCTCCTTCTCCAGCCCGGAGGGGCTGTTCTGGGCCAAGCTCTCCGCCGCCTCGACCCTGGCCATCGCGCCGATCCTGGTGCTGGGCTGGCTGTCGCAGCGCCAGCTGGTCCGCGGCCTGACCTTCGGGGCGGTGAAGTGAACCCAGGCTACGACTTCATCATCGTCGGCGGCGGCAGCGCCGGATGCGTCGTCGCCAGCCGGCTGGTGACCGAGCGGCGGGCCCGGGTGCTGCTGCTGGAGGCCGGGGGGCGGCGCGGCAGCCGCCTGCTGGACATGCCGGCCGGCTACATGAAGTTCCTGAACCAGGACACCTACCTGACCCTGAACCAGACCGTGCCCCAGGCCCAGCTGGGCGGCCGCGCCCCGATCATCCCGACCGGCAGGCTGCTGGGCGGCGGCAGCGCGGTCAACGCCATGGTCTATATGCGTGGCCGGCCGCAGGACTACGATGGCTGGGACGCCGAGCTCGGCGGCGGCTCCGGCTGGGGCTGGGCCGACCTGCTGCCCTATTTCGTCAGGCAGGAGGGCAACGACCATCTCGGTGCCCCGTTCCACGGCACCGACGGGCCGCTGAAGGTCTCGCATCTCGGCCAGCATTGCGCGATGAGCCGCGCCTTCGTCCAGACTCTGCAGGGCATGGGCGTGCCCTACCGGCCCGACTTCAACGGCGGCGAGCAGGCCGGCGTCGGCTTCATGCAGCACACCATCGACGCCGCGACGCGCACCCGCTGCAGCGCCGTCGCCGCCTTCCTGGCCCCGGTGCTGCGCGACCCGAAGCTGACGGTCGAGACCGGCGCCACCGTCACCCGCATCCTGGTCGAGCACGGCCGCGCCACCGGCGTCGACTACGTCAAGGACGGGCAGAGCCGCCGCGCCACGGCCGGCGAGGTGATCCTGTCCGCCGGCGCCTATGCCTCGCCCAAGCTGCTGATGCTGAGCGGCATCGGCCCGGCCGAGGCGCTGGGCCGGCACGGCATCCATGTCAAGGCCGACCTGCCCGGCGTCGGCGCCAACCTGCAGGACCATCACGAGGTGCCGGTGGTGGCCGCCACCAACGGCGCCTACGGCTATTTCGGCCGCGACCGCGGCCTGCCGATGGTCCTGGCCGGGCTGCAATACCTGCTGTTCAAGACCGGGCCGGTGACCACGACGGGCGTCGAGGCCTGCGCCTTCGTCGACCCGGATAGCGAGGACCAGAGCGACCCGAAGCTGCAGCTCTACTGCGTGCCGACGGTCTATCTCGACCGCGACGTCACCGGCGTGGCCCCGACCGACGGGGTGACGCTGAACGCCTGCCTGATGCGGCCGAAGGCGCGCGGGTCGGTGGCGCTGCGCTCCGCCGACCCCGCCGACCCGCCGCTGATCGACTGCGCCTTCTTCGGCGACCCGGAGGATCTGCGCCTGTCGGTCGCCGGGCTGCGCTATGCCCGCCGGGTGCTGGCCGCCGACCCGGTGCGGCGGATGGTGACCGGCGAGATCTTCCCCGGCGACGCCACCACCAGCGACGACGACCTGGCGGCGCATTGCCGGCGCACGGTCAAGACCAACTACCACCCGGTCGGCACCTGCCGCATGGGGCGGGACGACGATCCGATGGCGGTGGTCGACCGCGCGCTGAACGTCCGCGGGGTGGAGCGGCTGCGCGTCATCGACGCCTCGATCATGCCGCGGGTGACCAGCGGCAACACCAACGCCCCGGTGCTGGCGCTGGCCGACCGGGCGGTCGACCTCATTCCGAACTAGTTCCTGTTCCGTTTGTGATGGAGAAGACCATGTACCGCGAGAAATTCGACCTTTCCGGCCGCGTGGCGGTGGTGACCGGCGGCGGCCGCGGCATCGGCCGGGCGACCTGCGAGGCGCTGGCCGAGGCCGGCGCCAAAGTGGTGGTGGCCGAGATCCTGGCGGATATCGGCGCGGAGACCGCCAAGGCGGTGGGCGGGGAGTTCATCCATCTCGACGTCACCGACCCCGCCGCCGTGACCAAGGCGGCGGACGACATCCGGGCCCGGCACGGCCGGGTCGACGTCCTGGTCAACAACGCCGGCATGGCCCGCAACAGCGACGCGCTGGAGACCAGCGACGAGGAATGGCGCAAGGTCATGGACCTGAACGTCAATGCGGTGTTCTGGTGCGCCCGCGCCTTCGGCAAGCACATGGTCGCGGCCAGGCGGGGCAGCGTGGTCAACATCGGCTCGATGTCCGGCATCATCGTCAACAAGCCGCAGGGCCAGGCGCATTACAACGCCAGCAAGGCCGCGGTGCATCTGCTGACCAAGTCGCTGGCCTGCGAGTGGGCGCCGCACGGGGTGCGGGTCAACGCCGTCGCCCCCGGCTACATCGCCACCGACATGACGCTCGCCGGCCGCACCAAGAAGGAGTGGTACGACACCTGGATCGAGATGACGCCGATGGCCCGCTGCGGCGAGCCCTGGGAGATCGCCGCCACCGTCCTGTTCCTGGCGGCCGACGCTTCCGGCTTCTTCACCGGCGCGATCCTCGGGCCGGACGGCGGGTACACGGCGTGGTGAGGGGCAGCCGCCTCGAATAAGCGCCGTCATGGCGAGGCGCGCAGCGCCGTGGCCATCCAGAGATCGAGCCGCTGGATGGCCACGCCCCTTCGGGGCTCGCCATGACGACTTGAGAATTCGGGACACCCGCCCATCCCGGAGGCGGGCCTCCGATCCGACTCGCCATTGTTCCTTTTTTGTTCTATCGTGTCGGCATGGCCGACCCCATGCCCACCCTCCTGGTCCGGATCGATGCCGCCCTGGCCGCCGCCTTCGGGCCGCCGCCGCGCTGGCTGTATCCGGACCCGGTGGACGTGCTGGTCCTGGCGCTCTTGTCCGCGCGCACCCGGGACGAGGTGGCGATGGCCGCCCTGCGGGTGCTGCGGGTCCGCTTCCCGCGCTGGCAGGACCTGCTCGACGCCGACCCGGCGGTGGTGGAACGGCTGGTCGGCCGCACCACCTGGCCGGACCGGAAGACGCTCAACCTGCAGGAGGCGCTGCGCGCGCTGCAGGCCGCCCGCGGCCGGCTGGAGCTGGACTTCCTGGCCGGGCTCGGCGTCGAGGACGCGATCGCCTGGCTGCGGCAGCTGCCCGGAGTCGGCCCGAAGACCGCGTCCTGCGTGCTGCTGTTCAGCCGGCTGCGGATGCGCGCCCTTCCCGTCTCGACCCGCCATCACCGCATTGCCAAGCGGCTGGGCCTGATCTCCCGCCGCGCCGACGCCGAGGCCGCGCACGAACCCCTGCTGGCGATGCTGCCGCCGGACTGGGACAACGACCGGATCGAGCGGCATCACTGGCTGATCGCGCGTCTGGGCCGGGACCATTGCACCGACCGGCGGCCGCGCTGCGGCGACTGCCCGGTGCGGGAGCTGTGCCCCAGCCGCGGCCGCATCCGCCCGGCGCCGGCGCGCCACGCCCGCCAGTTGGCCCTGCCCTTCCCCGCTGAAGCCGAACGGCACGGCGGAACGATCCGGCCCCGCCCGGTTCCCGCCTGGCAGCGGCCGGGCCAGCTTTCCTGGACGGGTCGCGGCGGGCCAGCCGGCGCGAAACCTGCCTGCCGTGTGGTTCCGGGCTCTTCGGATGAGAAGCAGAACCTTTCGGCAGGTCCGAAATCTTCGATGCGGATATCCGAAACACCACCGATCTGATAGCTTTCCTGAAAACGAACGCTGGGAGGCTCGCCCGACTGCGAGGACGTGAACCCCATTCCCGATTCGGAGGGTTCAGATGCCGCTCATCACCAATGTCGCCTATTCGCCCGACCCCACCGACGGTCAGGCCCTTGGCCTCGACCTCGCCCTGAACGGGGCCACCCGGATCGTCGTCAACTGGGGCGACGGCTCGCCGTTGCAGCTCTATCAGATCGAACCCGGCAGCAACTCGATCCACCTGTCGCATGATTACGCCGGCCCGACGGTCGGCACCATCGCGATCCGCGCCGGCGCCTCGGGCGTGCCGGACGAACGTACCACCTTGAACCTCGTGGTCGGGGCGGATGAAGCCTACAACCGGGTTTCCGGCGATCCGGCCGATCCGGCCATCGTCCGGGAAAGCCCGCTGATCTCCAGCGACGGCCAATGGGTGGTCTGGGCCGATGCCTATAACGGCATCTACAGCGCCGACGGCATCACGTTGAAGAACCTGGCCGACGGCACCACGGTCAGCGTCGGCAGCAGCCATGGCGACGCCTATGAGTTCGACGGCGGCCCGGTGATGCTGGCGAACGGCGCGGCTGCCTGGTTTGCCGAGGAATATTACGGCATCGAGGGATACTATTTTCACCCCGTGGTGCTCTACCGGACGGAAGCCGGCGACCGGACCGTGCTGCAGGACGCCTTCGACGTCACGCTGACCGAAGACGCGAAATATGCCGTCTGGCGCCAGGACAGCACCGACGGTACGGGCGACGGCTGGTATCTGCGCGACCTCGACGCCGGAACAAACATCTATCTCGGGTCGAGCAGCCCGGAATACGACGGCCCGCGCTACCACGTGCATTTCGTGAACGGCCAGCTGGCCGTCGACGACGACACCACCGGGCAGCATTCCGTCAGCGGTGCGCTGGCCACGGACACCACGGCCGATGGCAGCCTCACCGTCATCGCCACCGACGACGCGCTGGCGCCCGGCGACACCAATGGCGAATCCGACGTCTATCTCCAGGAGAACGGCGCGCCGACCCATTCCGGCACCGGCGGTCCGGACGTGCTGCTGCTGGGCGCGGCCAACGACGTCGCCGACGGCGGCGCCGGCAAGGACTATCTGGCCGGCGGGCATGGCGACGACACCCTGTCCGGCGGCGCCGGCGACGACCTGCTGGAGGGCGGCCCCGGCGCGGACCATCTGAACGGCGGCGACGGCGTGGACGCGGCCGGCTATGCCACCAGCCTCGCCGGGGTCCAGGCCAGCCTGGACCGCCCCGAAGGCAACACCGGCGACGCGGCCGGCGACAGCTATTCCGGCATCGAGAACCTGCTGGGCAGCACTTATGCCGACCGGCTGGAGGGCGATGCCGGCGCCAACGCCCTGCGCGGCGGGGCTGGGGACGACCGGCTCGGCGGGCTCGGCGGCGACGACCGTCTGGTCGGCGGCGACGGCAGCGACGTCATTTCCGGCGGCAGCGGCGACGACCGGATCTATGGCGGGGCCGGGAACGACCGGATCACCGGCGGCGCCGGGGCGGATACCGTCGTGATCCAGCCCGGCTTCGGCCGCGACGTGGTCACCGATTTCAGCCATGCGAGCGGCGACGTGGTCCTGTTCGACCGCGCCGTCTTCGCCAGCTTCGCCGAGGTCATGGCCCATGCCGCCGATTACGGCACGGACGGCACCGTGATCACGCTCGACGCCGACGACAAGCTGATCCTCCTCGGCGTCGACCGCGCCTCGCTGCAGGCGGGCGACTTCGCGTTCGTCTAGTAACCCTGGAGCAGTCCATCGTCATTGCGAGGAGGCGCAGCCGACGAAGCAATCCGGGGCTGGTGCAAGCCGCCCTGGATTGCTTCGCTGCGCTCGCAATGACGTCGAAGGACTCTGCGCCCCTCAGGCCGCCAGGCTGGGCTGCGGGCCGACATAGCGGCTGTCGGGGCGCAGCAGCCGGCCGGACTGCTCCTGCTCCAGGATATGGGCGGTCCAGCCGGCGACGCGGCCGACGGCGAAGGCCGGGGTGAACAGCGACCGGTCGAGCCCGACGGCATCCAGCACCAGGGCGGTGTAGAACTCGACGTTGATGTCGAGCGGCCGGTCCGGCTTGTGCCTGTGCAGCGCCGCCAGGGCCGCCTTCTCGACCGCTTCGGCCAGTGCGATCCGCGGGCTGGACAGGCGGGCGACCACAGATTTCAGAACGTCGGCGCGCGGGTCGCGGGTGCGGTAGATGCGGTGGCCGAAGCCCATCAGCCGGCGGCCGGCCGCGAGTTCCGCCTCGATCCAGCCCGGCGCGGCCTGGGCGGTGCCGATGGCGTCGAGCATGTCCAGCACCGGCCCCGGCGCGCCGCCATGCAGCGGGCCCTTGAGCGCGCAGAGCGCGGCGGTGACCGAGGCCACCGTGCCGGCCAGGGTCGAGGCCACAACCCGGGCGGCGAAGGTGGAGGCGTTCAGCCCGTGGTCGGACACGGTAACCAGATAGGCGTCGAGCGCCCGCGCCAGCCCGGGCTCGGCCGGCTTGTCCGCGAGCATGCGCAGCAGGTCGGCGGCGTGGCCGACCTTCGGGTCGGGCGCGACCGGCGCCCGGCCCTGCGACTGGCGCACCAGCGCCGCCAGGAACACCGGCATCGCCGCGACCAGGCCGAGCGGCGAGCCGTCCGCGTCGTCGGCGAGGCCGGCGATCATCGCCCGCAGCCCGTCGATCGGGGGCAGGCCGGCGGCCGCCGGCAGCAGCCGCGGCACATGGCGGAAGGCGGCGGCGCGGGCGGCGCCCAGCCGGGCCTTGAGGTCGGCGGTGTCGGCGAAGCCGTCCCACAGCAGCGCCAGCACGCCTTCGAAATCGAGCGTCCGGGCCGCCTCCTCCACCGGCAGGCCGCGGATCACCAGCACGCCGCGTTGCCCGTCCACCAGGCTCATCACCGTCTCGGCGGCGACCACGCCGTCCAGTCCTGTCGTCATCTCGACCTCCTTTTTCGCAGGTGCACAAGAGGTCGATCCGACGGCATAGGTTGTCAATCTTGATAGATGCGATCAATGTATAGGGATGATGGTATGCTTAGATCAATCCCCTTATGTGTCACGAACGCG
>Ga0182749_1003874_pt1 | contig 10031 bp, 9 predicted proteins | sample eDN3rd37CKraftMG_FD_128875 | JGI IMG/M metagenome (GOLD analysis project Ga0182749, IMG submission 128875) | Enriched Miracle-Growth compost microbial communities from Emeryville, California, USA - eDNA 3rd pass 37_C Kraft MG (version 2) (version 2) ...
AAGCCCTATCTGCGCGTGGTGACGCAGCCGGCCTGATCGATCGCGTCCGGCCAATCGCGACGGGAAGGCGGCCCCTCCGCGCCGGCGGAGGGCCGCTGCTTTGGCGCGTTTCTTTCCTTTCGGTTTCCTTCCTTTCCCTTCCCGCATGGGCGGGTGATTTCGCTTGCCGCCGAAATAGCATAAGCGGGCGATCCCGATTCCGGCCCGATTCCGGGGTGTGGCTCCGGCCTGGCGGGATCGAGCAAGGACGGGATGGATGGCGGACGCGGCTTCGGAAATCAGGACCACGAAACGGAGGACGCCGGACCTGTCCGGGGCGAAGGACCTGACCTCGGGGCCGATCGGCCGCACGCTGCTGCTCTTCGCGCTGCCGACCCTGGGATCGAGCATCCTCCAGTCGCTCAACGGATCGATCAACGCCGTCTGGGTCGGGCGTTTCCTGGGCGAGGACGCGCTGGCGGCGACGTCGAACGCCAATCTGGTGATGTTCCTGATGTTCGCGGGCGTGTTCGGCTTCGGCATGGCCGCGACCATCCTGATCGGTCAGAGCATGGGCCGCCGCGACGTGGATTCGGTGCGACGCGTGATGGGAAGCGCCGTCGGCATGTTCGTCCTGATCGCGCTGCTGATCGCCATCGCAGGGTGGATATTCGCGCCCGCGCTGCTCCATCTGCTGGCGACGCCCGCGCCGGTCTTTCCCCTCGCGCTCGCTTATCTGCGGGTGATCTTCCTCGGCATGCCGGCGAGCTTCCTCAGCGTACTGTTGATGATGGGGCTGCGCGGCACCGGCGATTCGATGACGCCGCTCTGGTTCATGGGGCTTTCGGCGGTGATCGACGTCGGGCTGAACCCGGTCTTCATCCTCGGGCTCGGCCCGGCGCCGCGCCTCGGCATCGCGGGATCGGCGACGGCGACGCTGATCGCCAGCACGGTCAGCCTGGTCGCGCTGGTCGCCTATATACAGGGGCGCGGCCTGCTGATCCGCCTGCACGGGGCGGAATGGCGCTATCTGCGGCCCGATCCGGCGGTGGTGAAGGTGATCGTCACCAAGGGGCTGCCGATGGGCCTTCAGATGCTGGTGATGTCGGCCTCCGCGCTGGTGATGATCGGGCTGGTCAATCGCGAGGGCGTGGTGGTGACGGCGGCCTATGGCGTCACCTCGCAATTATGGACCTATATCCAGATGCCCGCGATGGCGCTGGGCGCCGCGGTCAGCGCGATGGCGGCGCAGAATATCGGCGCGGGGCAGTGGGACAGGGTGGGGCGCGTCGCGCGATCGGGCGTGATGATGAACATCGTGCTGACCGGCGCGATGGTGCTGGCGGTAACGTTGGTGGACCGGCATGTGCTGGGCCTCTTCCTGCGGCCGGGCAGCGCCGCGCTGCCGATCGCGCGGCATATCCATCTGGTGGTGAGCTGGAGCTTCATCCTCGTCGGCGTCACGTTCGTCCTGTCGGGCGTCGTGCGCGCCAACGGGGCGGTGCTCGCGCCGCTCGTCATCCTGATCATCACCGCCTTTCCGGTGCGGCTGGGCATCGCCTTCGCCGCCTTGCCCCGTTACGGCGCGGAGGGGATATGGTGGAGCTTCCCCGCCGGGTCGGTGGTGATGATGGTCCTCACCTTCTTCTATTATCGCTGGGGGAAATGGCGCGAGATCCAGCTTATCGCCCCGCCCGTCGGGGTGGAGGGAGAGGAGCGCGCGCTGGCCGATGGCGAGCCGGGCGGGAGGCTTCAGCCGGCGGGCTGAAATCCCCGGCGGGGCGCAATTCGGGGCGACGGCATTACCCTGCCGTCAATCCTCGTCCCCGGCGCCGTTCACCAGCGTGACGTTCCTGTGCATCCGCTCGATGAATTGCAGGAGCAATCGCCGTTCATCCTCGCTGAAGCCGTGGAGCAGGCGCGACTCGCGGGCCAGCGCTTCCTCGATCAGCTTGTCGTGCAGCGCGCGCCCCTTGGGGGTGAGCGTGAGGTTGCGCCCCCGCGCGTCGCCGGCGCCCTTGTCGATCTGGATATAGTCATGCGTTTCGAGCAGCCGGAGCGAGCGGCTCACCGCCGCCTTGTCCAGCCCCGACGTCTGGCAGATGATATTGGCCGTCATGCCCGGCCGCACCCGCAGATTGGCGAGGATCCGCCATTCGTTGATGCCGACGCCGAACAGCGTGAGATACACCCGGCTGGCCGAGCGCGCGATCTTGTTCGCAATCGCGGTCAGCCCGAAAGGGACATAATAATCGAAATCGAGCCGTGGCCCGTCATCGGCCTGTGCGGACGCTTCTCCGGCTTGCGGCGGGAAGTCCAGAGGGGGCATGTTGCGGACGCGGTCATAGGGCATGCGCCGCATAGTTCCGGGCATCGGTTGACTTGTCAATTGCGAGAGGGATAGGGCGACCCCGGAAATTCAGCCTGTCGGAGACTTGCCATGAAGACGAGAGCCGCCATCGCCATCGCACCCAACAAGCCCCTGGAAATCCACGAGGTCGACCTGGAAGGGCCCAGGGCGGGCGAGGTGCTCGTCGAGGTCATGGCGACCGGCATCTGCCATACCGACGCCTACACGCTGGAGGGCAAGGATTCCGAAGGCATCTTCCCCTCGATCCTGGGCCATGAAGGGGCCGGGATCGTGCGCGAGGTGGGGCCGGGCGTGACCTCCGTGAAGGTCGGCGATCATGTGATCCCGCTCTACACGCCCGAATGCCGCCAGTGCAAAACCTGCCTCAGCCAGAAATCGAACCTCTGCACGTCGATCCGCGCGACGCAGGGGCGCGGCGTGATGCCCGACGGCACCAGCCGCTTCCGGCTGGGGAAGGAGACGATCTACCATTATATGGGCTGCTCGACCTTCTCGAACTTCACGGTGATGCCGGAGATCGCGGTCGCCAAGGTGCGCGAGGACGCGCCGTTCGACAAGATCTGCTATATCGGCTGCGGCGTCACCACCGGCATCGGCGCGGTGATCTGGACGGCGGGGGTGGAGCCCGGCGCGAACGTCGTCGTGTTCGGGCTGGGCGGCATCGGCCTCAACGTGATCCAGGGCGCGCGCATGGTGGGCGCGGACAGGATCATCGGCGTCGACATCAATCCCGCCAAGGTGGCGATGGCGAAGAAATTCGGCATGACCCATTTCATCAATCCGAACGAGGTGGGGATCGACAAGGTCGTCGCCGCGATCGTCGATGCCACCGACGGCGGCGCGGATTATTCGTTCGACTGCACCGGCAACACCAACGTCATGCGCCAGGCGCTCGAATGCTGCCATCGCGGCTGGGGCCAGTCGATCATCATCGGCGTGGCCGAGGCGGGGCAGGAAATCTCGACGCGCCCCTTCCAGCTCGTCACCGGCCGGGTGTGGAAGGGCTCCGCCTTCGGCGGCGCGCGCGGGCGCACCGACGTGCCGAAGATCGTCGACTGGTATATGGACGGCAAGATCAACATCGACGATCTCATCACCCACACCATGCCGCTCGACGACATCAACCGGGCGTTCAACCTGATGCATGCCGGCGAGAGCATTCGCAGCGTGGTTCTCTACTAAGCATCCGCATAACGATACCCCGCATAAGGAGAGGAAGGATGGCTATCTTCACGCACGTCGTGGTCGGCACCAGCGATCTCGGCAAGGCTCGCGACTTCTACGACCGGACGCTCGGCGCGCTGGGGCTGAAGCGGGTGATGGACCTGGGCGAGAATGCCTCGATCTGGGGCGCCGACGCGCCCGAGTTCATGGTGACGAAGCCGGGCAACGGCCAGCCCGCGACCCATGCCAACGGCGGCACGATCAGCTTCGCGGCGCCCAGCCGCGCCGCCGTCCACGCCTTCCACGAAGCCGCGCTCGCCAATGGCGGCAGCGACGAGGGCGCGCCCGGCCCGCGCAGCTTCACGCCGACCGCTTATGCCGCCTATGCGCGCGATCCCGACGGCAACAAGATCTGCACCTACTGCTTCGCGGCGGAATAGGCGGCGCGTCCCTCCCGGAACCCCGGGCTCCATTGCGCCGTTGGATGCGATGGGAGCCGGGGATTAAGGGAGATATATATGAAGGGTGCCCTGCTGTGGCTGATCGGGATTCCGCTGCCGATCATCATTCTGCTCTACCTGTTTCACGTTCTGTAAGCTTCGGGGCGCATCGGCCGCCTCGCCGGAGGTCGCGCGATGACGCTTGAGACGGTTTCCACCAACAGGAGTCATGGCGGCGTGCAGGGCGTCTATCGCCACGCCTCGTCCGAGACGGGCACCGCCATGACCTTCTCCGTCTTCGTGCCGCCGCAGGCCGGACAGGGCGCGAAGCTGCCCGTGATCTGGTATCTGTCGGGGCTGACCTGCACGCATGCCAACGTCACCGAGAAGGGCGAATTTCGCCGCGCGTGCGCCGAACTGGGGCTGATCTTCGTCGCGCCCGATACCAGCCCGCGCGGCGAGGGCGTGCCCGACGATCCCGACGGCGCCTATGATTTCGGCCTCGGCGCGGGCTTCTACGTCGATGCGACGCAGGCGCCTTATGCGCGCAATTACCGGATGCTGAGCTATGTCAGCCGCGAATTGCCGCAGCTCGTCGCCGCCCGGTTTCCCGCGGACATGGCGCGGCAGGCGATCACCGGCCATTCGATGGGCGGCCATGGCGCGCTCACCATCGCGCTGCGAAATCCGGGCGTTTACAGGAGCGTTTCGGCCTTCGCTCCGATCACCTCCCCGCTGCGCTGCCCCTGGGGGGAGAAGGCGCTGGCCGGCTATCTCGGCGAGGATCGCGCGGCATGGCGCCGCCATGACGCCACCGCGCTGATCGAGGACGGCGCGCGCCTGCCCGAACTGCTCGTCGATCAGGGCGAGGCGGACGATTTCCTGACGGCCCAGCTCAAGCCCGAGCTGCTGGAGGAGGCGTGCGAGGCCGCGGGCATCGCGCTGACGCTTCGCCGCCAGCCGGGCTATGATCACAGCTATTATTTCATCTCCACCTTCATGGAGGATCATCTGCGCTGGCACGCCGCGCGGCTGGGCTGACGGCGCGATCGGGCGTAGACGCCGGTGATGGACCCGACGCTCAACGCCCCCTTCATCCGCCTGACGCCCGAGGGGCGCGACGGCGCGATCGCCCGCGTCCTGCCCGTCGAGACGCCGATCGCGATCGAGATCAACGGGCTCGGCTATGCGGTGATGATGGCGACGCCCGCCGATCTCACCGATTTCGCGCTGGGCTTCTGCCGGGCGGAGCGGCTGATCGACGGCGCCGCCGATCTGGTCGCGGTCGAGCCGCACGAGGCGGGGGAAGGGGGCGTCATCCTGCGCATCACCCTGGCGCCCGAACGGATCGGCCGCGTCGCCGATCGCGTGCGCCATCGCGTTTCCGAATCCTCGTGCGGATTGTGCGGGATCGAGAATCTCGAACAGGCGCTGCGCCCGCTGCCGCGCGTCACCGCCCGTCCGGCGGCCGACGACGCGGCGATCTTCCGCGCGCTCGGCCAGTTGCGCGCGCACCAGCCGCTGAATGCCCGGACGGGGGCGGTCCACGCGGCGGCGCTCTGCGGCGCGGACGGCGCGATCCGGCTGGCGCGCGAGGATGTCGGGCGGCACAATGCCTTCGATAAATTGATCGGCGCGATGCTGGGCGAGGGGCTGGATTGGAACGGGGGCTTTGCTTTGCTGTCTGCGCGTTGCTCCTATGAGCTGGTGGAGAAGGCCGCGCTCGCCGATTGTCCGATGCTCGTCACCGTCTCTGCGCCGACCAGCCTCGCCGTCGCGCGCGCGGCCGAGGCGGGATTGCGGCTCGTCGCCCTCGCCCGGCCCGACGCGGCGCTGCTGAGCGCTGGCGGAGGCCGTTGATCCATTGCCCGCCGGGCCGGGAAAGCTGCATATTTGCTGACGATCGCATTTGAGCGCCGTTCAGCGGAGAACGCTTATTCCTTCCTCGCCATCCGAGGAGGGATGCCGATGTCGACCGATTGTGGGCAGATACGACGAATGCGGCCGGGCCACGGGCATCGCTGGGACGAGCAGGCCGACGAGGATTTGCGCCGCCGCCTCGCGCTGGGCCAGTTCCTTCCCGAGATCGCGGCCGCGATGGGCCGCACGCAGGAGGCGGTGCGCAGCCGCGCGAACGTGCTGAAGCTGCCCGTGCGTTCCTCCGCCCGGCGCGGGGGCTTGCGGGACGCGAAGGCGAAATAGCGCCGCTTCAGGGACGCGGCGGCGATGCTCCGGGCGCGGTGGCGGCGTGGTCCGCGATGAATTCGCGCCATAGCATGATGAGCGCCGCCATCGTCGCGGGGCCGACGAACAGGCCCAGCAGTCCCAGCGTCTCCACCCCGCCCAATATGCCGATAAGCACCCAAAGGAAGGGCAGGCGTGTCGTCCCGCCGATCAGGATCGGCCGCACGAAATGATCCGCGATGAAGATGACGATGAGGCCGAACACCATCACCGCGATCGCGGCGCCGACCTGCCCCATGCCCACCAGCAGCAGCGCCGCGAGGCCGAAGAGCAGGGGCGCCCCGAACGGGATGATGGCCGCCACGCCGGTCAACACGCCGAGCAGCACGGGATGCGGCACGCCCGCGATCAGATAGGCGACGGTCAGCAGCACGCCCTCGCCCAGGCCGACGAGCACCAGCCCGTCGATCGTGCCGCGCACCGACAGCAGCATCTGCCCCGCGATCCGCTCGCCCGATGGGCCGAACATACGCTCGCTGGCGATGCGGAGCTGGGCAGCGATCCGGTCCCTGTCGCGCAGCAGGAAGAAGAGGGTGAGCAGCGTGAAGCCGAAGATCACGACGCGATGGATCAGCCCCCGGCCGAGCGTTTGCGACTGCTCGCGCACCAGTGAGCGGTTGATATGGTGGAGGAAGGAATCGGCGGCCTCGGGCGTGCCGAGCTGATCGCGCCACCAGCCGGCGACCTCGCTGCTGCCCACGGGAAGGCGCATCACCCATTCGGGCACCGGCAGCCCCGTCCTGCGGGCGGCGGCGATCCATACCGCCAGTTCGCGCGCTTCATGCGCCACCTGCACCGCGGCAAGCGCGATCGGCAGCAGCACCAGCAGCGCCAGCGCCAGCGTGAAGAGCAGGGGGAGCAGGATATTGTGCCGCCCCGGCGGCCAGCGTCGCTCGGCGCGCGCATGAAGCGGGCCGATCGCGACCGCGATCACCACCGCCCATATGATCGCCGGCAGGAAGCCCGCCGCGACGCGCAGCCCCAACAGGAACAGGGCGACGGCGAGCAGGATGCGCGCCAGCTTCTGCCCAGCCGCGCCGTCGTTCATTATGACCCCTCCTGCCGGTTCGTGCGCTTATCCCTAGAGCATTTTCAAGTCAGGCGGAATCGCGCGGCGGCCCGGAAAACGCGGCCAGCGGAAAGAAGGGCGGAAGGGTTGCGTCCGCCCCGCCGTCAATGCGCCTTGTGCTTCGTCGCCTTGTGCGTCGACGTGGTTCGATGGCTGCCGGCCTTGCCTTTGGCATTGCCCTTCGCATTGGCCTTGCCCTTGGTGGCTGGCTTGACGGACTTGCCGTGGGCCCGGGTGGCGGCCTTCCCCTTGGCGGCGCGCGTGTGGCGGGCCCTGGTCGCGGAGGTGCCCTTCTTCGTGGTGGCCTTCGCCTTGCCGTGGCGCGCGGGGGCGACGTAGGCGTGACGCGCGCTCCCCGCCTTGCGGGCGGGCTGCGCCGAGATGTGGACGCGGCGACGCGGCGGCGGCGCGGCATCGTCGTCGCCCGATTCGGTCGCCACCTCGACGATTCCGCCGCGCACCGCGCCGCGCGGCTGGAAGTTCTGCGCGACGGTGAAGGGCTGGCCGAGCGCGCGCCGGTCGAGCGATTCGAAGCCGAGCTGGAGCAGGCGTTCCGCATCCGCGTCGCGATCGCGGGCGGAGCGCGCACCGAGCACCACCGCGATCATCCGGTGGCCGTTGCGCTGCGCCGAGGCGGCCAGCGTCCAGCCGGCGTCGACGGTATAGCCCGTCTTGATCCCGTCCACCCCCTGCATCCGCCCGAGCAGATGATTGTGGTTGGCATAGCTGCGCGCCGCATAGGTGAAGGTCGGCGTGCTGAAATAGCGGTAATAGATCGGGAAACGGCGGATCAGCGCGGTGGAAAGGGTCGCGATGTCGCGCGCGGTGGTGACGTGCGCGGGATTGGGCAGGCCCGATGCGTTGACGAACAACGTGCCCCGCATCCCCAGCCGCTGCGCCTCGCGCGTCATGTGGCGGGCGAAGGCGTCCTCGCTGCCGTCGATCTTCTCGGCCAGCGCCACAGCGATGTCGTTCGCCGACTTGACGGCCAGCGCGCGGATCGCGTCGTCCACGCTGATCGTGGCGCCCGGCCGCAGCCCCAGCTTCGACGGCCGCTGCGAGGCGGCATGGCGTGAGATCGGCACCGGATCGGTGAGCCGCAGCGTGCCGTTCCCGAGCGCCTCGAAGGTGAGGTAGAGCGTCATCATCTTCGTGATCGACGCCGGATGGAGCGGCGTGTCGGCATTGTCGGAATAGAGCGCCTCGCCATTGTCCACCGACATCAGGATCGCGGCGTAGGGCGCCGCCCGGCAGGCGTTCGCCGCCCCGGTGAGCAGCGCCACCCCCAATGCGAGGAAAGCCGCCGCGCGCATCGCGCCCTCCCGCAGCACGCCGCCGCTCATCGTGCCGACGACATCGAGGGGGGCACCGGCGGACGGCCCGCAGCCGCCTCGTTCACGGCGCGGTTGTAGAAATCGGCAAGATCGCGGTGGAGCATGTGAAGGGCATCCGGATTCAGGTAGACCATGTGGCCCGAGGGATAATAACGAAATTCGATATTCTGCTGCTGCTGCGGCTCCAGCATCATGTGATCGAGGTCATATTCGGTCCCGAAGAAAGGGGTGGCCATGTCGTAATAGCCGTTGAGCGAGAGCACCTTGAGATAGGGATTGGCGCGCATCGCCGCCGCGAGGTCCAGCGCCACGTCGGGCATCTGCTGGTCCCACCGGCTGTTCGGCGCCTTGTGCTTCCAGTCCCAGTCGAAGCCCTTCAGGTCATAGGCAGCGACCTGATAGGGCATCTCCGTCCGGTAGCCGAGCGTGTTGGTCAGATAATCGCGGAAGGTCGCGATGAAGGCGCCCGATATCGCGGTGTCGGACGCGTCCGTCTCCGGCCGCTCGCCCGCCGCGTCGCTGTCGATCCCGGTATAGCGGGAATCGAAGCGGCCGACGGTCAGCCGCTGGTCGCGCAGCAATTCCTTCTGAAAACGGGCGAGGCTGACGCGCAGATTGGCTTTCTTGATGAAATCGGCCGACAGCCCGGTGAGCGCGCTCATCCGGTTCGCGATCTGGTCCGTCTCCTGCGCGGAAAGGGTCTGCCCCCTGGCCAGTGCGGCGGCATAGGGCCCGCGCGCAAAGGCGCGTGCCTGGGCCGCCACCTCGGCGACGTCGGCGGGCGGGTTGGCGAGCTTGTGGTGATACCAGGCCGTCGTCGCGAAGCTCGGCAGATAGGCGATGTCGCCGATGTCGTAGCCCGGCTGCTCGACCCCGTAATTGAGGATCGAGGAGAGCAGGATCACGCCGTTGAGCGCCATCCCCCGATCCTGAAGCGCATAGGCCAGCGCCGCGGAGCGCGTGGTGCCATAGCTTTCGCCGAACAGGAATTTGGGGGTGTTCCAGCGCCCGTTCTTGCTCACATAGCGCATGATCGCCTTGGCGAAGGCGTCCACATCCTGATCGACGCCCCAGAAGTCCTTGGGCTTCGCATCGCCCAGAGCGCGCGAGAAGCCGGTTCCCGGCGCGTCGACGAACACCATGTCGGTCTGGTCGAGCAAGGTATCGGGATTGGGCCCGAAGGCGTAGGGCGCGGGCTTGATCGTCTCGGGCCCCGCCGTCTGCACCCGCATCGGCGCGAAGGAGCCCATGTGCAGCCAGATGCTCGATGAGCCCGGCCCGCCATTGTAGAAGAAGGTGATCGGCCGCCGGTTGTCGCGCGCCGCCCCGTCGAGCGTATAGGCGACGTAGAAGATGCTCGCCACCGGCTTGCCGTTGTCGTCGCGCAGCGTGAGCGTGCCCGCGGTTGAATGATATTTCATCGTGCGGCC
>Ga0182749_1003876_pt1 | contig 10030 bp, 10 predicted proteins | sample eDN3rd37CKraftMG_FD_128875 | JGI IMG/M metagenome (GOLD analysis project Ga0182749, IMG submission 128875) | Enriched Miracle-Growth compost microbial communities from Emeryville, California, USA - eDNA 3rd pass 37_C Kraft MG (version 2) (version 2) ...
GACCGGCTGCCGCGCGGGACAGCGCTGTTCTCGGTCGTGCTGTTCTGCGTCGCCCCGCTGTCGCCGATCATGCAGGTGTCGTACGCCGAGTCGATGCATCTCTTCCTGCTGGCCGTCGCGCTGCTGCTGCTGACCCGGCGGCGATACGCGCTGCTGTTCCCGGTGGTCGCGGTGATGGCGCTGACCAGGCCCAGCGGGCTCGCCTTCGCGCTGGCGCTCGGGCTCCACGTCGTGCACCGCTGGTGGGTGAGGAAGCGGGATCCGTTCCCGCCGGCCGAGGCCCTGCTCGCGGTCGGGATCACCGTGTTCAGCCTGCTCATGGGCTTCGCCTGGATGGGCATCGCCTGGGCGGTGACCGGCTCGCCGAGCGCATACACCGACACCGAGCTGGCCTGGCGGATGCCGTACATCGGCTACGTCGACCTGGTGCCGTTCGCCGCGTGGGTGCAGGGTGCCGGCTTCTGGGCCGGGCAGTGGGGGCTCGGTCCCCTCGTCTACGTGCTGCTCGGGCTGCTGGTCGCCGGCTTCTTCGGCGCGCTGTTCCTGCCTGCCGTCAAGCGGCTCGGCACCGATCTCAGGATCTGGGTCGGATCGTACGGCCTGTACCTGCTCGCCGTGTTCTTCCCGCAGTCGAGCACCTTCAGGCTGCTGATGCCGATGTTCCCCCTGCTCGGGGCGGTGGCCCAGCCCCGCTCCCGCGTCTACCGGGCGATCGTCGTGCTGCTGAGCATCGCCGGCCAGTTCGGCTGGCTCTACATCTGCTGGTGGAGCAACGGATACGACTGGACTCCGCCGTGATCCGCGTCGTCGGCGCGCGCTGATTCCGGGCCGCGGCTCGGGCGCGAGACCCTGGCCGATTTTCTGGTTGCCCCTCCGGTGCGGGATAATAGAACCTTCAACCGAAAGGGGACCACCGTGGCAGCCATGAAGCCGAGGACCGGAGACGGACCGATGGAGGCTGTTAAGGAGGGCCGCCTCATCATCGTGCGCGTTCCGCTGGAGGGCGGGGGCAGGCTGGTCGTCTCGGTCAACGACGCGGAGGCCAAGGAGCTCCACGACGCGCTCGCGGGGGTCGTCTCGGCCTGAGCGCCGGGATCGGCGTCTCGCTCCTAGCCCCGCAGCTTCACCAGCTGCAGCAGGCCGTCGCCGACCGGCGACAGGCTCGCGATCACCGCGTCGGATCCGCCGACCTCTTTGAGCAGGGCGCGGAACTCGGTGACGATCTCCCCGCGCTGAGCCGGATCGGCGACCTTGTCGCGCCAGAGGGCGTGCGGCACGAGCACGGTCCCGCCGTCGCGCACCAGGCGCAGTCCGTGCTCGACGTACTCGATCACCGAGGCCGGGTCGGCGTCCACCAGCACGACATCGTACGACTGCTCGTTCATCCGGGGCAGCACCCCTCCGGCATCCCCGGCGATCAGCCGCAGGCGATTGGCCGCGGCTCCCGCCTCGAGGAAGGCGCGTCTGGCGTGGTCCTGGTAGTCGGTCTCGAGGTCGATCGAGGTGAGCGTGGCCTCGGGTGCGCCGGCGAGCAGCCAGAGCCCGCTGACGCCGACCCCGGTGCCGATCTCGATGATGCTGGACGCGGCGGATGCCGCCGCCGTCGCCGCGAGCTGGGCTCCGGTCGCGGGGCTCACGGCGTCGACGCCGAGCTCGATCGAGAGCTGCCTGGCCTCGGCGATGCCGGCGGGCTCGACGACGAAGTCCTCGGCGAACTTCCAGGTGGACTGCTTATCTGGCACGGTGCTCCTCGTTGCCCCCAAAGAGTGGCGGCCCCTCCAGAGTACGGGTAGTGCCCAGCGGGAACGGGTTAGTCTGAACGGGTGTCCGGGTTGACCTTCGACAAGCTGATCGTGATCCTCGTCATCGCGGTCATCCTGCTCGGCCCCGACAAGCTGCCGCACTACGCGGTGGAGCTGAAGAAGCTGGTCCGTCGCGTGCGTGACTTCGCCACCGGCGCGAAGGACCGGCTGCGCGAGGAGATGGGTCCCGAGTTCGACGAGGTGGACTGGAAGAAGCTCGACCCGCGCCAGTACGACCCGCGGCGCATCATCCGCGAGGCGCTGATCGACGAGCCGGTGCCCACCGTGAAGCCGCGGGCCTCGGCCAGCGCCCAGCGGCAGGCCAGGCTGGCGGCGGGTGCTGCCGCGCCCTTCGACACCGAGGCCACCTGACCGGAGCGGTTCTCGTCATCCACGGTCGGCCGCGTCAGCGCCGCCGCAGCGCCTTGAGCACGCGCAGCATCGCGAGCATGGGCCCGCTCATCCTCGCGAACTCCGCTCCGGTGCGGGGCAGGGTGAGCAGTCCAGTCGCGCTGGCGATGGTCCGCGACTCCACGAACCGCAGCAGGCCCTCCGGTCCGTTGCGGCGCCCGACGCCCGAGCTCTTCACGCCGCCCATCGGGGCGTCAACCGAGGAGAAGCTCGCGCGGTAGCCCTCGTTGACGTTGACGCTTCCGGCCTGGATGCGGGAGGCGACCTCCCGGCCCCGTCGCACCGAGCCGCTGAACACCGAGGCGTTGAGGCCGTAGGACGAGTCGTTGGCCATGGCCACCGCCTCGTCGGCCGAGTCGACCACGGTGATCGCGACCACCGGCCCGAAGGTCTCGCCGCGGAAGCACTCCATCGCGTCGGTGACCCCGGTGAGCACCGTCGGCTCGTAGAACAGCGGCCCGAGCTCCGGCCTGGCCGTGCCGCCGGTGAGCACGGTCGCGCCCTTGGCCACCGCGTCCTCGACGTGGGCGACGACACGGTCGAGCTGGGAGGGGAGGGTCAGCGACCCGATGTCGGTGCTGTAGTCGAAGGCCGGGCCCTGCGTCAGCGCGGCGGTGCGCTCGACGAAGGCCGCGGTGAAGCGCTCGGCGACCGGTCGGGCGACGTAGATCCGCTCGATCGAGACGCAGAGCTGGCCGAGCGAGGCGTAGCAGGCGTACACGGCGGAGCGCGCCGCCTTCTCCGGATCGACGTCGTCGAGCACGATCAGCGGGTTCTTGCCGCCGAGCTCCATCGACGAGCCGTGCAGCGCCCGGGCCGCGCGCTCGGCGACCCGGCTGCCGGTCGCGGTGGAGCCGGTGAAGCAGACGTAGTCGGCGGCATCCACCAGGGCGTTGCCCACGGTGTCCCCGTCGCCGGCGACCGGGACCCACAGCTCGGGAGGGAGGCCGGCGTCGACGAAGGCGCGGCGGGCGGCGAGGATGCTCAGCGCGCCCTGGCTGTCGGCCTTCTGCACGACGGCGTTGCCCGCGGCCAGGGCCGGGACGATGTCGAACAGCGCGAGGCTGAGCGGGTAGTTCCAGGGGGTGACCACTCCGACCACCCCCTTCGGCAGGTACCCGACGCTGGTCCTGACGACGAAGGGGATGCCGGCCCTGCGACCGTGGGAGGCGAGGGTGCGCCTGGCGCTCAGCGCGTAGTACCTCGTCGTGCTCGCGCCGACGAAGACCTCCTCGAAGGCCTGCCCGCGGGTCTTGCCGGTCTCCGTCTGCAGGGCGTCCATGAGCAGCTCGCGACGCTCGATCAGCAGGTCGTGGGCCTTCAGCAGCACCGAGCGGCGGTGAGCGTGACCGGCCGTGGCCCATGCTCGCTGAGCGGTCCTGGCGACGGCCACGGCATCCGCCACGTCCTCCGGGCTGGAGAGCGGAAGATCGTGCAGCGGCGCGCCGGTGAACGGCGCCGCAACCGGTGCCGTGGCCGAGCCGGAGCGGTGGATGTCCCGGTCGAGGTCGGCGATGATCGCAGGGGAGAGCTGGGCTCCGGGCATGCGGCCAACGCTACACGCGTGATGCGGCTACGCGGCGTCCTGGTCGCCCCTGGCGTTCTCGGCGGTGACCCGGTCCGCGACCTCGCGCAGCGCCTCGACCACGAGCCGAACCGACGGGCGCTCCGCCTTGTCCGGGCGCATCAGCGCCGAGACCTGGCGGGTGGCCTGGACCCCGCTGAGCGGTCGGGTGGTGAGCCCGTTGATGTGGGACCGGGTGGTGAAGCGAGGCAGGATGGCGATGCCGTGGCCCGCGGCGACCAGGGTCTCGACGATGCCGTTGTCCTGGAAGCGCTGGGCGATCTGGGCGTGGATGCCGGTCTGGGTCTCCAGCTGGTGCAGGATGCGGTCGTAGGGGAACCCGTTCGGCACGCCGATCCAGGTCTCGTCGACCAGGTCCTCCGCCGAGAGGCTGGAGCGCTCGGCGAGCGGGTGGCTCTCCGGAAGAGCGACGTCGAGCGGCTCCTCGAGGAGCTTGACGACGCTGAGGCCGCGCTCGCGCCAGGCCGGGAGCGGGCCCGGGGAGTCGGCGACCACGATGTCGTAGTCCGGGGTGAGATCGGCGAAGTCGGGGACCAGCGGGTCCTGGTCGGTGGCGACCAGGGTGAGGCCCGGTGTCTCGGCGACCTTGCTCAGCAGGCCGGGCAGCAGCATCTGGCCGCCGGTGGGGAAGGTGGTGAGTGTGACCTCGCCGCGCGGCGACTTCACGAACTCCGCCCACAGGGCATCGGCGCGCTCGATGGCCACCGCCACGTCCTTGGCGGTCTCGGCGAGCATCCGGCCGGAGCTGGTGAGCACGACCCCGCGTCCCGAGCGCTCGGTCAGCGGGACGCCGGCCTCCCGCTCCAGCAGCTTGAGCTGCTGGGAGACCGCGGAGATGGTGCGATTCGTCGCGGCGGCGACGGCGGTGAGGCTGCCGCGCTCCGAGAGTTCGCGGAGCAGTTCGAGTCGGTTGACGTCCATTAAGCCATCCTACACAATCAGATAAGAACTATTTGATTGTGCTTCAGTGAGCCGAGAGATCAAATAGAGGCTGATCTTCGGGTCAGTATCCCAGAAAGCTCAGCCAAGTCCAGCATATTCGCCATCGCGTCGCTCGCGCTCATCGCCGTGTCGGCCGGTGTGCGGCGCGCATCAGCGCAGGGAGAGGCCGAGTCGCCTGCCGGCCAGCCCTCGGCCTTGTTCGGCGAGGCGCGCGGCGAGGACGGAGATCGCCTCGCCCGCCGGGTCGCCGGGCGAGAGCACGACCGGCACGCCGTCGTCGCCCGATTGGCGCAATCCGAGGCTGAGCGGGACGGAGGCGAGCAGCTCCACGGGCTCGTCCCGCCCGGCGGAGAGCCGCCGTGCGACCTCCGCGCCGCCGCCGGCGCCGAACAGCTCGAGCACCGAGCCGTCAGGCTGCACCAGCCCGGCCATGTTCTCGACGACGCCGATCACCCGCTGGCCGAGCTGCCGCGCCGCCAGCCCGCTGCGCTCGGCCACCTCCGCCGCAGCGGCCTGGGGGGTGGTCACCACGAGCACCTCCGCCTGCGGCAGCAGCTGCCCCACCGAGATCGCCACGTCGCCCGTGCCGGGCGGAAGGTCGAGCAGCAGCACGTCGAGGTCGCCGAAGTAGACGTCGGTGAGGAACTGCTGCACGGTGCGGTGGAGCATCGGCCCGCGCCAGGAGACCGCGGCGCTGCCGTCGACGAACATGCCGATGGAGATCGTCTTCACCCCGTGCGCGACCGGCGGCAGGATCATCTCGTCCACCCTGGTCGGCTTCGCCCCGGCGATCCCGAGGATGCCGGGGATCGAGAAGCCGAACACGTCGACGTCGACCAGCCCCACTGCGAGGCCGCGCCCGGCCAGCGCGACGGCGAGGTTCGCGGTGATGGTCGACTTGCCGACGCCGCCCTTGCCGCTGGTCACCGCGATCACCCGGGTGAGCGAGTCCGGCCCGAACTGGGGACCCCTGGTTCCGCGGAGCCGCTCGGTGAGGGCCGCGCGCTCCGCGGGCGTCATCACCGTGACGTCCACCTCGACCGCCGTGACCCCGGCGACTGACGCCGCCGCCTCCCTGACGTCGCGTTCGATGGCGTCGGCGGCCGGGCAGCCGACCACCGTGAGCTTCACGCCGACGCGCGCCAGCCCGTCGACCACCGAGACCTCGCCGACCATGTCGAGCTCGGCGATCGGGCGGCGGATCTCTGGATCGGCGACCCTGCCCACCGCCGCGCGGACGGCGTCAGGAGACGGGCTTGGGATCGTCATCCTTCTCCCGGTCGAGCTCCTCGAGCAGGGAGCGCAGCTCGGCGCGAATGAAGTCCTTGGTCGCCATGTCGCTCATCGCCAGCCGCAGTGCGACGATCTCGCGGGCCAGGTACTCGGTGTCGTTGAGGTTGCGCTCGGCGCGCTGACGGTCCTGCTCGAACTGCACCCGGTCGCGGTCGTCCTGCCGGTTCTGCGCGAGCAGGATGAGCGGTGCCGCGTACGAGGCCTGCAGCGAGAGGATCAGCGTGAGGAGGGTGAAGTTCTGCTCGCGGGGATCGAACTGGGCGGCCGGCGGAGCGACGTTGTTGTAGATCAGCCAGATCGCGACGAACGCGCTCATCCCCACCAGGAACCACGAGGTTCCCATCGCCCGGGCGAAGCCCTCGGAGAAGCGGCCGACCCGGTCGCGGCCGCGCATGCGGCTCACCAGGGAGGGGCGCTGGCCCTTCGGCGAGTCCAGCCGTTCTTCAGTGCGTCGTGCCATGGACGGTCCTCCTTCCTGCTGTGGCTAGCGGTGCTGGGTGGTCGTCGTCGTGACTTCGCCAGTCGTCGGGCAGCAGGTAGTCGAGGACATCGTCAATGGTCACCACCCCGACCAGACGGCGGTTGTCATCGACAACCGGCACGGACACGAGGTTGTAGCTGGCCATCTCCCGGGCGACCTCGGCGGCCGAGGCGCGGGCGTGCACCGGCTCCAGCTTCTGGTCGATCAGGGTGCCGAGGCGCTCGTTGGGCGGGTAGCGCAGCATCCGCTGGAAGTGGACCATGCCGAGGAAGCGGCCGGTCGGCGGCTCGTATGGCGGGAGGGTCACGCAGACCGCGGCGCCGATCGCGGGGGCGAGCTCGTGCCGGCGGATGAGGGCGAGGCCCTCGGCCACTGTCGCGTCGGACGAGACGATGATCGGCTCGGTGGTCATCAGTCCGCCGGCGGTGTCCGGGGCGTAGGAGAGCAGCATGCGCACGTCCTCGGCCTCCTCGGGCTGCATCAGGTCGAGGAGGGTCTCCCCGCGCTCCTCGGTGAGCTGCGCGATGAGGTCGGCGGCGTCGTCCGGCTGCATCTGGTCGAGCACGTCGGCGGCCCGGTCGTCGTCGAGGTGGGTGAGGATGTCCACCTGCTCGCTCTCCGGCATCTCCTCGAGCACGTCGGCGAGCCGCTCGTCGCTCAGCTCCCCGGCCACCTCGAGCTTGCGCTGCTCGGGCAGGTCGAGCAGCGCGTTGGCGAGGTCGGCGGGCAGCAGGTCCTCGTAGGTCGCCAGCAGCTGGCTGGCGGACTGGGCCTCGCCGGTGTCGCGCTCGCGCACATCCGCCCACTTGGCGAACTGGGTCTGGCCCTTGGCGAAGGGGGAGGAACCGGTGCGCGGCCGGCGCAGGAAGAGCTCGCCGACCACCCACTCGCCGGGCGAGATCTCCTCGATCGCGACGTCCTCGATCCGGGCGGTGCCGCTCTTGTCGACGAGGGTGACGTCGCGGCCGAGCACCTCGGCGATCACCCGCACCTCGCCTCCGCGCTGCTCGAAGCGGCGAAGGTTGATCAGCCCGGTGGTGATGATCTGGCCGGAGCCGATGCTGGTGACCCGGCCGATCGAGAGGAAGACCCTGCGGCGGCCCGGGATCTCGACCACGAAGCCGACGACGCGGGGGGAGTCCTTCTGCCGGTAGACCACCACGACGTCGCGAATGCGACCCACCTTGTCGCCCGCGGGGTCGAAAACTGAGCACCCGGCAAGTCGGGCGACGAAGACTCTCGTGGCGCTCACATCGTCTAACTTAGACCTTCGCCTCGCGAGGGCGACGGAGACTCTCGCGGTGCCTCGAGCCGTCGAACCGGACCGGTCGGGACCTTGGTCCTCGCGGGGGGCGGGGGATAATGGCGCAATGACGAACCAGAGCCCTCTGAGCGGTCGCCGGCGCGGGATCCCGACCCTGCCGAAGGGCGACGTCCTCGGCGCCTACGACACCTATCCCGAAGCCCAGGCAGCCGTCGATCGGCTGGCCCACTCCGATTTCGACGTCACCAAGGTGTCCATCGTCGGCAGCGACCTCAAGACCGTCGAGCGGGTCACCGGCAAGCTCAGCTGGGGCCGGGTTGCGGGCGCCGGCGCGGCCAGTGGAGCCTGGCTCGGACTGTTCTTCGGCCTGGTGCTTTTCCTGTTCACCCCGAGCGGCAACTCCCTGCTCTACACCGGGGCGGCAGTGGTGATCGGCGCCGGCTTCGGCATCCTGTTCGGCATCGTCAGCTATGCGATCAATCGGCGCACCCGCGACTTCACCTCGTCGCACCAGGTGCTCGCCAGCAGGTACGAGGTGATCGTGGCCTCGGAGCTGCTGGTGCGGGCGCAGGAGATCCTGGCGCGCCCGGGTCCGCACGCCTAGCGGAAGTGCCAGTTCCGGGCCCTAGCGAATGGGCTGGTCGCGCCGCAGCCAGGCCTCCACGTCGTCCGCGGTGCGCGGGATGCCGATCGAGAGGTTCTCGGCGCCGTCCTGCGTGACCAGGATGTCGTCCTCGATCCTCACGCCGATGCCGCGGAGCTCCGCCGGCACGGTCAGGTCGTCCGGCTGGAAGTAGAGCCCCGGCTCGATCGTGAACACCATGCCGGGCTCGAGCACCCCGTCGAGGTAGAGCTCCCGGCGGGCCTGGGCGCAGTCGTGCACGTCGATGCCGAGGTGATGGCTGGTGCCGTGCACCATGTACCGGCGGTGGTACTGCGCCTCGGGTTCGAGCGACTCGGCCGCGCTGACCGGCAGCAGGCCCCACTCGGCCGTCCTGCGGGCGATGACCTCCATCGCGGCGGCGTGGATCTCGCGGAACCTGATGCCCGGCCGCACTATCGCGAAGGCGGCGTCGGCGGCTTCCAGCACTGTCTCGTACACCCTGCGCTGGACCTCGGTGAAGGTCCCGGAGACGGGCAGGGTGCGGGTGATGTCCGCGGTGTAGAGGCTGTCCAGCTCGATCCCGGCGTCGATCAGGATCAGGTCGCCGGGGCGCACCGGACCGTCGTTGCGGGTCCAGTGCAGGATGCAGGCGTGGTCGCCGCTGGCGGCGATGGTGTCGTAGCCGACGGCGTTGCCCTCCGCCCTGGCTCGGCGGTTGAACGTCCCCTCGACCAGGCGCTCGCCGCGGCGGTGGGCGAGGATCGCCGGGCGATCGGCGATGACGTCGTCGAAGCCCTGCCCGGTGGCGGCGACGGCGAGCCGCAGCTGCTCGATCTCGTAGGAGTCCTTGACCAGCCGCAGCTCGGAGAGCTCGCGCGCCAGCTCCAGGTCGCCGTCCCTCTCCACGTCATCGGACTCGGCCGAGAGCAGCCGGCGGCCGTCGACCTGGTCGGCGAGGTCGCGGTCGGCATCCCGCACCAGGAGGGTGTCGGCATCCACCCTCTCCAGGACGGCGGGGAGCTCGGCGAGGTCGGCCGTCTCGATGCCCAGGTCCGCCGCGACGTGGGCGAGCGAGGGCCGGGGGCCGGTCCAGAACTCGCCGACCTCGGGGTTGGCGTAGAACTCGTCGGAGTCGCGCCCCGCGGCCTTGCGGAAGTAGAGGGTGGCCCGGTGGCCGTCGGCAGTCGGATCGAGCACCAGGACGCTTCCCGGAACCGCGTCGCCGCCCCAGCCGGTGAGGTGAGAGAAGGCGGAGTGCGCCCGGAACGGGAAGTCGGTGTCGTTGGAGCGCACCTTCGCCGAGCCGGCGGGGATGATCAACAGCCGTCCGGGATGCTTCGCCGAGATCCGGGCGCGGCGCTCCGCGGCGAAGGCCGACTGCTCCCGCGGGCGCGGTTCCGCCTCGGTGCGCTCGGCCCAGCCGCCGGAGATGTACTCCTTGAAGCTGCCGGAGACGGGGGTGGTGGAACGGTTGCTCGTCGCGCGCGGGGCGCTCTGCTCGGCCATCTGTCAATTCTCCACCCGTGTCGGCGGGGGCGGGCAGTCCCATCGAGTTGACGCGAATCGACCTTCCCCGCCGCGAGAAGGTCGATTCGCGTCAACTCGATTCGCGTCGAGGCCGGGCGCCGGTGCGTCAGGAGCGGGGAGC
>Ga0182749_1003877_pt1 | contig 10026 bp, 8 predicted proteins | sample eDN3rd37CKraftMG_FD_128875 | JGI IMG/M metagenome (GOLD analysis project Ga0182749, IMG submission 128875) | Enriched Miracle-Growth compost microbial communities from Emeryville, California, USA - eDNA 3rd pass 37_C Kraft MG (version 2) (version 2) ...
GACCGAGGCCGTCTCGGTGCTGCAGAAGCGCCTGGCGCAGTCGCCCAAGCCCGACCTGATCCGTGCCGGCCTGTCCTCCACCGAGGCGCTTGCCATGCTGCCGGTGACCAGCCGCGCGGGCATCCCGACCCACACCTCGTCGGCGACTCCCCTCGCCGACGACGTGAAGGCCTACCCCTACAACAAGCAGGTCTCGGCGGCCTTCGCCCGGCAGGCCGAGATGGGGCGCACCTACGTCGAGTACAAGAAGTACACGACCCTCGTCGTGCTCGCACCCGAGGACGCGTCGGGCGATGCCAACGTGGAGGCGGTCAAGGCCGTCTACAAGGACAGCGATGTCGCGGTGAGCTTCGTGCGGTACAACGGCTCGGACATCGACCTCTCGGTCGCCTACCAGCGCGCGGTCGCGGAGAAACCCGACGTGATCTACGCGAACTGCCTCGGCGCCCCATGCGCCAGGATCGTGCAGGCCCGCCTCTCGGTGGCGAACGGCACCGACATCCCGATGTTCGGCGACACCTCGATGGCCGGAGCGTCGGGCGGACCCGCCGCCGCCGTCCCCGCGGAGGCGATCAAGAACCTCAACGTCCTGATCTTCGACGGGCAGCTGCAGCGGGACGAGGCCGACCGGCCCAAGGCCCTCACCGCCTTCCTCGACGGCATGAGCGACTCGGGCGTCGAGCTGACCTCCAACTCGGCCACCATCGCCTATGACGGCTTCCAGATGTGGGCCAAGGCCTTCAACAACATCAAGTCGACGGATGCCAAGAAGGGCATCGCCGAGATCAACGACTACTCCTGGCCGGCCGGCTTCTTCGTCTCGTACGGGAAGGCGGCGGTGGACTACGACGCGGACTCGGCGTTCCCGAAGCTGCCCGACGACGCCTTCGACGTCGTGCAGGTCTCTCCGCTGGAGAACGGGCTGTACCCGGCGGTGAACGTGTTCGCACCCAAGGTCAAGAAGTAGCCGCGACGGCGGGTGGCCGGCCCGGTGCCGCCATCCGCCCGCCGCTGCTTCGCATCCGTTGACGCGAGCGGGTCAGGTGGGTTGGGGAGTCCTCGCCCGCTCGCGTCAATGTCCTTCGGCACCCCGCTCCGATCCCCCACCCGAACACCACGGAGCACGAATCACGATCGGTAAACTGCGACAATGGTGAGGTCCGGCAAGCTCTCCGCGTCGGAGCGGGAACTCTGGGACCTGTTCGGTTCCATGAGACGGCACCTGGATCGCGCGCTCGACGCGAAGATGCAGGAGGAGTCGACGGTCACCGCCTCCGAGTGCAAGGTGCTCCTCCTGGTCGGCGACGCCACGGGACGAGGCCTCAGCCTCAAGGACATCGCCAACCGGCTCGCCTGGGAGAAGAGCAGGGTCTCCCATCTGATCAGCCGGATGGAGCGCCGCGGGCTGGTCGACAAGACCAGGCACGACGACGACAACCGGGCGTCGTGGATCACCCTCACCCCTGACGGCATCCGCGTACTCGCGGGTGCCGTCAGGGGCAGGGACACCGCGGCCCAGCGCTACTTCTTCGACCAGCTCAACGCCGGCGATGCCGAGCTGATCGCCGCCCTGTCCAACCGGGTGCTCCACTCGCTGGGGCGGGAGGCGGCGAAGCTCGGCACCGCCGAGCCGCCGGGCTGAGCCCCCCGGCCGAGGCCACCCGGGAGAGGCGGCATGCGCCGGTACCGCCTCCCCGGGGCCGGGCCTACTTCTTCACCTTCGGCTGGAACACGTCGATGGGCGGATACTGCCCGCCCTCCAGCGGGGCGACCTGGACGACCGCGAACGCGTCATCGGGCTGCTGCGGGAAGGCGTGATCCGGGCTCCAGCTGAGCTTGGCCTTGCCGTAGGTGACGAAGTAGCCGGCCGGCCAGTCGTTGTCGTTGATCGCGTCGATCATCTTCTTGGCATCCACCGACTTGGCCTTCTCCGCGGCCGCGGCATACATCCTCAGGCCGTCATAGGCGATGGTGGCCGAGGACAGGCCGGTGGGGTCGAGCTGCTTGGTCAGGCCCGAGTAGAACGTCTTGAACTCCTCGGTCTGGTCCTTCTCCGCCTTCTTCAGCTGCCCGTCGAAGATCAGCACGTGCAGGTTCTCGATCGCCGAAGCGGGCACGCCCGCGGCCGGTCCGCCGGCGGAGCCGGACATCGAGCCGTCGCCGAACATCGGGATGTCGGTGCCCCCGGCCACGGACTCGCGGGCCGCGACGACCCGGACGCACGGGGCTCCGAGGCAGTTGGCGTACACGAGATCCGGCTTGTCAGCGATCGCGCGCTGGTAGGGAACCGAGAGGTCGAGGTCGCCCGGGTTGAAGCGGTAGATCTCCAGCCGGGCGCTGCTGCCGTCGAAGACCTTCTCCATCGCCTGCACCGTCGAGTCGCCCGATGCGTCCTCCGGAGCCAGCACCGCGACTGTCGTGAACTTCTTGAACTCGACCCAGGTCCGCATCATCTCCGCGTAGCGCGAGAAGACGCCGCCGGTCAGCTTGTTGTAGGGATAGGCCTTCGTGTCGTCCGCGAGCGGGGAGCCGGAACCGCTGAAGGTCGGTATTCCCGCACGCGTCGTCACCGGCAGCAGGGCGAGCGCCTCGGTGGAGGACAAGCCGGCCCTGACCAGGTCGGGCGGATCGCCGGCGGCCAGCCGCTTCTGCAGCACGCTGACCGCCTCGGTCGGATCCGACTTGGTGTCGATGATCTCCATCTTCACCTTGCGGCCGAGGATCCCGCCGTCGTCGTTGATCCCCTCGACCGCCACCTTCAACGCCGCGACCTCGAGCTGGGCGAGGGAGGCCTGACCGCCGGTGATGCCGCCGAGATACACGAAATCGAAAGGCTTCTGATCGCCGGCGCTGGGATCAGCGCCGCCGGGAGAGCTGCAGGCGGTCAAGGACAGTGCGACGACTGCGACGGCCGCGGCAAGGAGTCTGGACTTCATCATCTCGTTTCCTTTGTCATGGTTGCGATGGCGGCGATCATGGACGCGAGCGAGTCATCCCGTTTCCCCGGTTCGACGGTGAACCGCGGGATGACAGTCACATTGCATGAATCTTCATCCACCTGGCCGCACCATATCCGCAATCCGACCGATACTCAATGCCGTCGCCGGGCCGGACGGTCACCGGTAGGGTCGGGGCATGGACCTCAACGGAATCACCGCGGTCGTGACCGGCGGGGCCTCAGGCCTCGGGCTCGCGACAGTGAAGGAGCTGCTCGCCGCGGGAGCGGCCAGGGTGGTCATCATCGACCTGCCGGCGTCCGAGGGCATCGCGGTGGCCGCGGAGCTCGGCGACCGGGTGCGCTTCTCCCCCGCCGACGTCACCGACGAGGCGGAGGTCTCCGCCGCCCTCGACCTGGCCGAGGAGGCCGGCCCGATCCGCGTGCTGGTGCACTGCGCCGCGCGCAGCGGGCCGCTCCGGCTGGTCGACCGGGACGGCAACCCCGGGTCCCTCGACACCTTTCGGGCGGTGCTCGACGTCAACGTCGTCGGAACCTACAACGTGCTCAGGCTCACCGCGGCGCGCATGGCGGCGACGGAGGTGGTGGACGGCGAGCGCGGGGTGTGCGTCCTCACCGCATCGGTCGCGGCCTTCGAGGGCCAGATCGGCCAGGTGCCGTACGCCACCTCTAAAGCGGCGGTGCACGGCCTCACCATCGTCGCCGCGCGCGATCTGGCCAGCCGCTACATCCGCGTCTGCACGATCGCGCCCGGCACCTTCGACACCCCGATGCTGCGCCGGGTCAAGGAGGAGGTGCGCGAGTCGCTGGCGAAGGCGATCCCGCATCCCAGCCGCCTGGGCGAGCCCGAGGAGTACGCGAGGCTGGCCAGGCACATCATGGAGAACCAGATGCTCAACGGCGAGACGATCCGCATCGACGGGGCGATCAGGATGGGTCCGCGGTAGCGTCGGCGCCCGACGCCTCTCACCGCCTCGTACCGGCTGTGAGACGGATGTCACAGGCCGAAACCCTCGGGAAACGGTGAGGCAACACCCGCCTCGTACTCTCGGATCGAGCGAGAGGACGCCCATGCCCGCACGAGCACCAGAGTGGAACGCCATCATCCTCGCCGGCGGGCGCGCCTCCCGGCTCGGTGGCATCGACAAGACGCAGCTGACGTTCCGCGGACGCACCCTGCTGCAGGCCTCGCTCACTGCCACGCGCTCGGCCTCGCGCGTGGCGGTGGTCGGCCGGGACCTGGAGCGCACCGCGCGCCTCAGCTCGACCGTCGAACTGCCCCGCTGGTCGGGGCCCGTCTCCGCCGTCGTCGCCGGACTGGCCGACCTCCGGCACGGAGACGCGCCGTTCACCGCGGTGCTCGCCGCCGACCTTCCCCGGATCGACCTCGCCCTGCCGCTGATCATCGCCCGGCTGGCCACCGCGGCGACGGACGGCGTGATCGCCGTGGACTCCGGCTCGGTGCCCCAGCCGCTGCTCGCGGTCTACCGCACATCGGCGCTGCGCAACGCGGCCGCCGGCCTCGGAACGCCGGAGAACCTCCCGATGCGCAGGCTGATCAGTGAACTCGAGCTCACGGAGGTGGCGGTCCCCGACGAGCTCTGCGCGGACGTCGACACCGCGGAGGACGCGGAGGCCCTGGGGATCGACGTCGCATGAGCGGCCGGCTGAGCCTCGAGGAATGGGTCGCCTTGCTCGCCGCCGAGCTCGGCATCGGGCCCGGGGTCGAGCTCGAGATCGACCGGGTGCTCGACGTCGCGAAGGACGCCGCTCACGGGGTCGCCCGGCCGGCCGCCCCGCTGAGCACCTTCCTCGCCGGCTACGCCGCCGGGCTCGACGGAGGGGGCCCCGAGGCGATCGAGCGCTTCCTCACCGCGACCGGGAACCTGGCCTCGGCGCAGGAGCCCGGCGAGGAGCCGGATCGATGAGCATCGAGTGGCGGGCGGCCATGGACCGGTCGTGGCGGGCGGGGTCGGCAGCCCCTCGTCGCACCGAGTCGCTGCCGGTGCCGCTCGCCGCCTGGCGAACCCTGGCCGCGCCGCTCAGCTCGCGGAGCACTCTGCCCGCCCACGACTCCTCGGCCATGGACGGCTGGGCGGTCGCCGGAAGCCCGCCGTGGAGGGTCGAGACGACGGTTCTCGCGGGCGATTCCCCCTGCGCCGAGCCGCTCTCAGACGGGACCGCGCGGGGCATCGCGACCGGCGCGCCGGTCCCGCCGGGAACCCTGGGCATCCTGCGCTCCGAGCACGGCGTCGCGACCCGGAACGGCGAGCTGCTCATCCTGGACCGGGCCGAGCGCGCGGATCCGGCGGAACCCGCGCCTCGCCAGCATGTCAGGCCGATCGGCGAGGAGACCGTCGTCGGCGATCTGCTCCTCGCCGCGGGCACGGTGCTGACCCCGCCCCGACTGGGCATGGCCGCGGTCTCCGGCAATGACGCGGTGGAGGTCGTGATCCCCCCGTCGGTCGACCTCAGAATCCTCGGCGACGAGGTGGTGCGCTCGGGCTCGCCCCGCCCCGGCCAGGTGCGGGACGCCTTCTCTCCGCAGTTCCCGCCCATGCTCGCGGCAATGGGACTCCGCGTCGAGTCGCTCTCCTTCGTCGCCGACGACAGGCAGCTCACCCGCGAGGCCATCCTCGACAGCAGCGCCGATCTGCTCATCACCACCGGGGGCAGCGCAGCCGGTCCCGCCGACCATCTCCGGGCATCGCTGCTGTCGACCGGAGTCGAGCTGCTCATCGACGGCGTCGCGATGCGCCCGGGGCATCCGCTGATCCTGGCCAGGCGACCCGACGGTCGGCTGATCGTGGGGCTGCCGGGAAACCCCCTGGCCGCGGTGATCGGCCTGCTCGGCATCGGTGCGTCGATGATCGACGGGCTCCTCGGCCGCACCCGGCGCGCGCCGGCGCTGGTGGAGCTCGCCGTCGACGCGACCAACGGCTCGACGAGCACCCGGCTGATGCCGTATCGACTCGGCCCCGGCGGCGCGAGCCCCACCAGACACCAGGGCTCCGGCATGCTCCGCGGGCTCTCGGCGGCAGACGGGATCGCCGTCATTCCGCCCGGTGCAGGCACGGCGGGGCAGAGGGTGGATACCCTCGCGCTCCCCTGGTGAGCCCGTCGGCGGCAGCCCGAGCGCGGTGGGGGTCTCAGACCGCGGCGCTGGAGCCCGAGGCACTGAAGCGCGCGAGAACCTCGCCGATGCGCGACTTGCAGCCCCCGCAGCCGGTGCCCGCCCTGGTCGCGGAGCCGATGCAGGCCACGGTGTCGTTCCCGGCCTCCGCCGCCTCCATGATCGCCCCGACGGTCACGCCGTTGCACCAGCAGACCGTCGCGTCCGGCGCGAAGGCGTCGCCCGCGGCCTGAGGATCGTAGTCCGGCCCGTCGAAGCGCAGCAGCATCGAGCGATCGGCCGGCAGCTCGCTGCCGCGCTCGAACAGGAGCGTCAGCTCGGCCCCGGTCCGGGGCATCCCGACGCTCGCGAAGCCCTCGAGTACCCCGGCCCTGGTCACCATCTTCACGTAGCGGCCGTGCTCGGGATCCGCCCACTGCGCCACGTTCAGCCCGGCCTCGCAGCCTTCGGCGTGCGATCGGGTGTCGATCTCCCACGGATCCGCCGAGACGTCGCCGGCGGCGACGACATCCACCCCCTCCGCCTTGAGCATCACGACCGAGGCGACGCGTTCGACGTAGTCGTCGGACTCGGCCCGGGATCCGGAGAGCTCGGCGACGAAGCGCGCCGCCAGCCACTCCGCCTGGCGCCAGCCGGGCCCGATCAGCCCGGACGGACCGCCAGGGGGCACCGCGTCCGGCTCATCGGGCGCCGGACGCGCCGCGACGTGGGCGCAGTCGCCGATCGCGTAGATGTCGTCGTCGAGATGGCTGCGCAGCGTCGAGTCGACCAGCACCCCGTTCGTCACCGGAAGCCCGCAGAGCGCGGCGAGCTCGGTCCTGCCCGTCACCCCGCAGGAGAGCACGAGCAGGTCGGCCTGGATCCGCTTGCCGTCGGCGCAGATCAGCGCGTCGAAGCGCTCGATCCCGTCGTCGTCCAGCCGGAGATCGACTCCCTCGGCCCTCGACTGGCCCACCATGGTGACTCCGGCCCTGCGTGCGCTGCCGATGAGGGCGGCTCCGGCCCCCCGATCGAGGTTGCGTGGCATCGGGACGGGACCGTGGTGGACGACGCAGCTCTCCGCTCCGGCATGGGCGATCGCCAGGGCCAGCTCCATGCCGAGCACGCCGGCGCCCAGGACCAGCACCCGTCCCCCGAGGCGGATGACGTCGAGCACCCGATCGGCGTCGGACAGATCGCGCAGCGCGGTGACGCCCCGGGGCAGCGGGGCCTGCGCCGAGTCCAGCAGGCCGCCGTCCGGATCGGGCTTGAGCCGGTCGCGCCGCAGCCTGGTGACGCCGTCGAGCGTGGGAACGTTGGCCCGCGCGCCGGTCGCGAGCACAAGCCTGTCGTAGGGCAGGACCTCTCCGCTGCCGAGGCTCACGGTGTTCCTGGTCCGGTTGATCGAGGTGACGGTCGTGCCCAGGAGCAGGCGGACCCCGGCGGCCCGCGCGGCATCCGCATCGGTGACCTCCAGCGATTCGCGCTCGGTGCGGCCGACCGCGTAGTCGGCGATCAGCACCCGGTTGTACGCGGCGTGCTCCTCAGCCCCGACCACGGTCAGCTCGAGCAGCCCCTGACGCACCGACGGCAGCAGCTGCTCGACGAAACGGGCGCCGACCGGCCCGTAGCCGACCAGGACAACGCGTTCAGGCATCGGCACCTCGCTCTCAGACCCGCTGGCCGGCGACGGAGGAGCGCCGGCGGAGGTAGAAGAAGGCGGTCACGGCCATCAGCACCAGGTAGGCGATGACGAAGCCGAGGATCGCCGCGGCGTAGGCGCCCGTCGAGGTCTTCGAGATCGAGAGCACCTGCGGGATGATGAAACCGCCGTAGGCGCCCACGGCCGAGATGATCCCCAGCGAGGCGGCGGTCTTGCGCTGGGTGCTGATGTTCCCGGCCCGGCGGTGCGCATCCGCCACCCCGTCCCGGGCCGCCAGCACGCTCGGGATCATGCGATAGGTTGAGCCGTTGCCCACGCCGGTGGCGACGAAGATCACCAGGAAGGCGCCGAGGAAGGCCCAGAAGCTGCCCATCGGGAGCACCCAGATCACCGCGAGCGCGCCGAGGGCCATGACCCCGAACGCGGCGACGGTGACGACCGCCCCGCCGAAGCGGTCGGCGAGCCTGCCGCCGAACGGCCGGGCCAGCGAGCCGATCAGCGCCCCCAGGAAGGCGAGGGTGATCGCGGCCCCTCCCACCTGGAAGGTGGAGAAGGTGGGGAACTGGTCGGAGATCAGCTTGGGGAAGACGCTGGAGAAGCCGATGAACGATCCGAAGGTGCCGATGTAGAGCAGGGCGAGGATCCACAGGTGCGGCTCGCGCACCGCGGCCGCCGAGGCGGCGAAGTCGGACTTGGTGTTCGAGAGGTTGTCCATGAAGCGATATGCCCCGACTATCGCCACCAGGATCAGCGGGATCCAGATCCAGCCGGCCAGCGAGAGGTTGACCGTCCCCGCCGCGCCGACGGTGATGACGATCGGGACCGCGACCTGGGCAACCGCCACCCCGATGTTCCCTCCGGCGGCATTGAGGCCGAGCGCGTAGCCCTTCTCGCGCTGCGGGTAGAAGAAGGTGATGTTCGACATCGAGCTGGCGAAGTTGCCGCCGCCGAATCCGCCCAGCGCCGCGATGAGCAGCATCACCGGGAACGGGGTGCCCGGGTCGCTCACGGCGATGCCGAGCGCCACCGTGGGGATCAGCAGGAGGGCGGCCGAGATCATCGTCCAGTTGCGACCGCCGAACCTGGGCACCATGAAGGTGTAGGGGAAGCGCAGGGTCGCCCCGACCAGGCTCGGCAGCGAGATCAGCCAGAAGATCTGCGTGGTGTCGAAGTGGAACCCGGCAGCCGGCAGCTGCACGACCACGATGCTCCACAGCTGCCAGACGATGAAGCCGAGGAACTCGGCGAAGATGGACCATCCGAGATTGCGGGAGGCGATGCGCTTGCCGACCGCGGCCCACTGGGTCGGGTTCTCGGGATCCCAGTTGTCGATCCAGCGGCCGCGGCGGTGGATGAGACCCGGCGATGATGGCTCGTCGGCGAGCGGGGCTGCTGGGCTGTCGGTGGTCGTCGTGGTCATCGGATTCCTCTTCTGCGAGACGCGGTTCTCGGATGCTGTCCCCGACGCTACGGACCGCGTGTTTCCGCCGGTCTGCATCGCGGTTACCTTTCCGTCACCACCTCGTCACCCGAGAGAGGGTCCGGTGATAGGCCGCCGAAACATGCCCGTCACATACCCGAGACGGCGCTCGCATAGCGCTCGGCGACCACCTGGAGGAGCCCCGGCGCCGGCTCGCGCTCCGGCAGGAGCAGCGGCTGCGCCACCAGGTCGGCCCCCACCCCGTCCACCAGGTCGGCGAAGTAGCCCGGTGCGAGGAGGTAGGTCGAGACGAGGACGCGCCCGGCGCCGGGCTCCCGCCTGGCCGCCGCCACCGCCTCGGCGACCGTCGGCCGCGCCGCAGAGAGGAAGCCGACGGTCACCGGCCTGCCGATCAGCCCCGAGAGCTGCTCGCCCACGGTGAGGCAGTCCCGCACGGCGCCGGGGTCGCTCGACCCGGCCGCGGCGAGCACCACCCGGTCGGCCGGGGTGATCCCGAGCTCGTCCAGGCGCAGGGCGAGCAGCGCCGTGATGCGCGGATCGGGGCCGAGGGCCGCGGTGACCGACACCGGAAGCGGCCGAGCGCTCCGCGCGGCCTCGGCGAGGTCGACGTTCACGTGGTAGCCGGTCGACAGCAGCAGCGGGACGACCACGACGCCGTGCTCGCCGTCGACGGCCGCGATCGAGCTGGGGACGTCGGGCTGCTGCACGTCGACGAAGCCCCCGACGACGGTGAGGCGGGGGTGCGACCGGCCGACGGCGTCCACCAGCGCCGCGACCGCGGCTCGCCCGCGGAGATCGCTCGTCCCGTGAGAGGCGGCGATCAGCGCGGGAGCGCTCACCGGACGGGGTCCGGC
>Ga0182749_1003878_pt1 | contig 10024 bp, 12 predicted proteins | sample eDN3rd37CKraftMG_FD_128875 | JGI IMG/M metagenome (GOLD analysis project Ga0182749, IMG submission 128875) | Enriched Miracle-Growth compost microbial communities from Emeryville, California, USA - eDNA 3rd pass 37_C Kraft MG (version 2) (version 2) ...
AGTTCAAGGTTGTCAGACCGGACGACGGCTAGGCCCGCTTCTGCAGGGATTCGTTTTCCATCAGCATGCGATAAAGTTCGGCGGGGAGGCCGTCCATTCGGCCGAACAGCACATAGTCCGACGTCGCGCCCGTAACTTGCCAGAGCTTCGACAGGACGTCCGGTGGCGGAACGCTTCGGCCTTGCTCGTAATTGTTCCAGCGTTGCGGGGATATGTCGATGGCCTGGGCCAGAGCGCCGAACGTCAGGCCGCGCGCCTTGCGGATGGCCGCAAGGCGTTCGCCGATGGCGCTTTTCGAGGTATCCGGCAGAAGGTCCGACATATAAACAATATGTTACATTCCGCCTTGTGAAGCCACAAAAATTTGGGTGCAATTGCATTTAAACAGATTGTTGATTAACGTATCGCGCTGAATCGTCATTTCAACGCGGCGGCCATGGCTCTCAAACAACTTGCTACCGTCGATGAGGTCATCGACGCCCTGGGAGGCAACTCCGGGACGATGTCCGTCACCGGTGCAAAGTCGCCGCAGGCGGTGTCCAACTGGCGGCGGCGCAAGCGCATCCCGCCGCGTCACTATTCGTGCATGGCCGATGCCCTGGCCGCAGGCAATTTCGCCGCACCACGGCAGCTATGGGGCATGACGCCGCCTGACCCTCTATCGGCGTGAGGGAATGATGCAGGCGGGGGCCACAACAAATCGGGGACACTTGCAAGACATCGGCGGCCGTGGCGCGCAGCGCCCGGAACAGGGGCCGCACGCAGTGTCCGTTCGCGAGGATCGGCCTGGCCTCCTTGATCGTGCGGCACGGCTCGCGATCGAGGGGCGCATACCGTTTCGGCGGGGAGGGCCACCGCGATGGTGATACGGCCCTATGTCTCGAAACTGGCGATCGTGCGCTACGTCCAGGTCGTGCTGCATGTCGCGCCTCCGATTTCCGACAGCGCCTGCATGGCCGAACAAGCGGACATGGCAGCCCGCGCGGCCGGACGCTCGGGCGCCTCGGAGATCGCCCGCGAGATCCTGTCGCCCGCCGTTCGAACGGCGATCCTGGCCGGATTCCCGCTTGTCGCCACCCGGCGATTCCGTGCCATCGTCGCGCCAGGAGGCACAATCAAGACGATCATGGACCCATACCCACGCACGAACTGCCGCCTGATCATCAAGACCGATACAGAAATGGATCGGCACTGGCGCCGCATTGTCAGGTGCTCCCGGGATCGGCAGCGGAGTGCGCCATGCCAGTGATCACGCGCCAGCGTGCGACGAATTATGCCATCATCCCAAATGCCGTCGCCGAGGACAGCCGCCTGACATTCGAGGCGCGCGGCGTGCTCTGCTACCTGCTGGCCAAGCCGAACGACTGGAAGGTCAACATCGTCGACCTGCAGAGAGCAGGCGGCATCGGCCGCGACAAGGTCTATCGCATCCTCAACGAGCTGCTCGCTGCCGGCTACATCGAGAGGCGGCAAGCCCGACTAGCCCAGGGCACTGTCGGCGAGGTCGAATACATCGTCTACGACGACCCGGTGCCCGACAGCCTGCCGTTTCCTGAAAACCCGGAAGCGGTGATGCCGCTTCCTGAAAAGCCGTATGCGGTGCAACCGCTTCCTGAAAAGCCGCGTCCGGTTCAGCCGGATACGGCAAACACGGACGCATTAATAAGAACCCAGACTCTACCAAATACCCAAATTACCAAGAACCCATTCCAAAGCGTGCCGGCGGGTTTCGACGCGCTGTGGAAAAGCTGGCGCCCCGATCACCGGCCGGACAACAGGCCATACGCCGAGAGCCTGTTTGCTGGGCTGCCGGCAGACGTCGATCGGCGTCATGCGATCGATTTTGCCGGTGAATACCTGCGGATGATGGCGCTGCGCCGAAAAAGGGGGAACCTGATCACGTACCTGAAGGCCCGGGCGTGGCGAGAGCTGATCGACGCGCCACCGCTGGATCGGGATGGCCAGTATGTGGTCACGCCAGACCGCGAGGAATGGCAGGCCTGGTTGGCATCGATCCGCCACAAGCACGGAGATGTCGGCGCCGAAACGGTCGAGCGGCAAGGACGGATCGTGCGAAGCGATCGCTGGCCGGCCACCGTTCCGCCGCAGCAACTCCGCTTGGCAGTCGGGTGAGCGTGCAAAATGCAATTTGACGCGTCAAAACCGACAAAGGATGCCGATGCCGCGCTCGTCGAGCTCTACGATCTGCTGCGAGCGCGCAATGCGCCCCGGCCCGGCTCGTTCTCGTCGCTTGGGGCCGATGGCCGCCGCGAATATTTTCGGCTCGCCAAACGCCGGTCCCGCGAAACCGATGCTGCTGCCACAGCAGCCGGCGCGATCAAGCCGTCGCGGGCCAATGTGCGCGCAGCGCTCGCCGACGCCGCGCTGATGCTGCTCGCGGTCGACGGGCCCGGCGCCGACGAGGTGCGCCAGGTCCTCGCAGCGGTGTTCGCCGGCCGGCCCGGCGTTCCGATGTCGGTCGAGCAGATGGCGCGCTCCGGAAAGCTGCGGCCGAAACTCGCCGGCCGGAACGTGGAGGCGTCTTGATGGACAAGAAGCCGGCCACGAAGAAGAAAGCCGAACCGCGCGCCATGAACGCGCGCGAGCGGCTGTTCGTGGTCGAGTATCTCAAGGACCTCAACGCCACACAGGCGGCAATCCGCGCCGGATACAGCGAGAAAACTGCCCGCCAGCAAGGCACGCGCCTGTTGTCAAAAGCTGTCATCGCCGAAGCGATCGCTACCGGCGTGGCCAAGCGCAGCGAGCGCGTGAAGCTCGACGCGGATTTCCTCCTGCAGCGCCTGGCCGACGAGCTCTTTGCCGATATCGCCGACATCTACAACGACGACGGCAGCCTGAAGCCGATTCGCGAGTGGCCGCTCGTGTGGCGCACCGGCCTGGTTGCCGGCATCGAGGTCGAGGAAATTTGGGAGGGGCAGGGCGAGGAACGGGCGCAAGTCGGCGTGCTGCGCAAGGTCAAGATATCGGACCGCGTCAAGCGCCTCGACCTGTTCGGCAAGCACGTCGATGTCCAGGCTTGGAAGGAGCGCCGCGAAATCGGCGTCGACCAGCCGCTGAAGGAATTGCTGCGGGAGATCTCCGGCAACTCCATCCGCCCGCGGGAGGATGCCGGCAATGCATGAGCACCTCGCCCACCTCACCGAGGATCAGCTGCGCGAGCACCTGAAGGACCCGCACTGGCGGATCCGCAACCTGTATTACGTACTCGACAAGGACGGGAACACCGTCCTGTTCGTTCCCAACGAGGTGCAGGAGCAGTTCCTGCACGACATCTGGTATCGCAACGTCATCCCGAAGGCGCGCCAGCGCGGATTCAGCACCGTCGTACAGATCATGATGCTCGACGCCTGCCTGTTCGTACCGAACAGCGGCGCGGCCGTCATTGCCCAGGACGAGGACACAGCCAAGGGCATCCGAAACAACAAGATCAAGTTCGCCTACGACCGGTTGCCGGACTTGATCCGCAAAGCAATCCCGCTCACCACCGACAACGTGACCGAGCTGCAGTGGGCGAATGGCTCCTTCATGCTGGTTGCGCTGTCCACGCGCGGCCGCACACTCCAGTACCTTCACGTCTCGGAATACGGCAAGATCTGTGCGCACTCCCCTGACAAGGCGCAGGAAATCAAGGCCGGCTCGCTGCCGTCCGTCGACCAGCACGGCATCATCGTCATCGAATCTACCGCCGAAGGGACAGAGGGCGATTTCTACGAGAAGTGCCAGCGGGCCAAGGCGCTGAAGGACGCCGCGCGCAAGCTGTCGCCCATGGATTACAAGCTGCATTTCGCGGCTTGGTGGGATGCCGACGAATATGAGACCGACCCCGAACTGGTGTTCGTCTCGGACAAGGATCACGCCTATTTCCATCGCCTCGAGGCGGTGATCGTTCGGGAGATCGGCCCCCGCAAGCGCGCCTGGTACGTGGCCAAGCGCGACAACGACTTCGGCGGCGACCAGGAAACCATGTGGTCGCAATATCCGTCGACGTTCGACGAGGCCTTCATGGTCTCCACCGAAGGGACTTACCTTGCCGATCAGCTCTCGCTGGCGCGCCGGCAGAACCGCATCACCACGATAAACTACGACCCATCGGTCCCGGTCGACACCTGGTGGGACCTCGGTGTCGACGACGATATCGCTATCTGGTTTTCCCAGCAGATCGGCCCGCGCACGCATTTCATCGACTTCGACGAGGGCTCCGGCGAGCCGTATTCGTATTTCGTCAAGCGCATGCAGGAACGCGGCTATGTCTGGGGCAAGCACTATCTGCCGCACGACGGCGCCCACCGCCGGCCGGGCTCCGAGATCCTCAAGACCTCCGCCGACATGCTGCAGGACCTCGGCCTGCGCAACATCGAGATCGTGCCGCGCGCGCACGAGCTGGTGCAGGCCATCCAGGAACTGCGCGACGACTTCGCCAACTACTGGTTCGACGAGGCGCGCTGCGCCGAAGGCCTGAAGCACCTCGCCGGCTACCGCAAGGAATGGAACGCCCGCCTGGGCGTCTGGACCTCGACGCCGCGCCGCAACGGACACCAACACGCCGCCGATGCGCTGCGCCAGCGCGCGCAGATGCGTCATCGTCTCAATATCGGGGCAGGGCGGGGCAGCACCATTCCGCGGAGGAAAAACCGAGGAGGCATGGCCGCATGACCATCACCGCACGCCGCTCTCCTCGATCCGCTGTTTACTCTGACGGCCGAATCGGTACTCTCGCGTCACCGAGCAGCTCGGCCTCGCCCCTCACGAGGACCGAATGACTGCAAGCATCCATCTCGCACACCGATCCTGGACGCGCGCCCGCAACGGCATCACCGCCATCGGCACCTGGCTGCACGAAGACGGTCGCCAGCGCCCGTGCATGGTGCTGATCCGCGCCGGCGAGGAGGGACACGACCACACCGACCCCTGCGTGATCCCGCTTGAGGGCGCCTGGCGTTGGTCGGAGGATATCGGCGACGGCGCCTTTGCTGCGCGCCAGATTGCCCATTTCATGCAGAAGCTGCGCATGTCTCCTTCCAAGCGGGATTTTATCCGGCTGGGCATCTTCATCCATGACTGCCTCGATGATCTGCTGACCATGCCGGTTCGGGGCCCGGGCATGCCAAATGCCGTCATCGCCGAGGTCACGATCACAGATCACGACGGGCGCACGCAGGAAGTGGAGCTCGTCGACGATGTTTGATCTGCGCGCCGAAGACGGATCTGTTCGTCGCAAGGAGGCTCATCTGCCCGCGGCCGACGACGTGGCGGCCGACACGCGGCCGCGCCGCGGCAACCGCCTCGACAAGGCGGATATGGTCGAACTCCACCACATGATGACCTCGTACTACACGACCGAACTCGATCGGCAGTACGAAAACCGAATGCAGATGGCCAAGGACGAGGATTTTTACGACAACGAGCAATGGGATGAGGCCGACAAGGCCGAAGTCGAGGGCCGTGGGCAGGTGGCGCTCGTCTACAACGTTGTCTCGGCCTCCGTCGACTGGGTGACCGGCACCGAAAAGCGCGCGCGTTCCGATTACAAGGTGCTGCCCCGTCGCAAGCCGGATGCCAAGCCGGCGCAGCGCAAGACCGAGTTGCTGAAATATCTCGCCGACGTCAACCGGACGCCGTTCCACCGTTCGCGCGCCTTCTCCGATTCCGTCAAGGTCGGCCTCGGCTGGCTCGAGGACGGCATCACGGACGAGCCCGGTGAGGAGCCGCTCTATTCGCGCTACGAGAACTGGCGAAATGTCCTATGGGACAGCGCTGCGACCGAATTGTCGCTGGAAGACGGTCGCTACATCTTCCGTAGCAAGTGGGTCGATCTCGACGTTGCTACCGCGATGTTCCCGAAGCGCAAGGCCATCCTCGAGAGGTCCGCGGCCGATTCCGACAGCTTCGCCTGGCTCGACCAGTATGGCGACGAGGCCATGGATTCGATCGAGCTTTCCATGGAGCAGGAGAGCAATTCGCGCGGCAGCGATCGCATCACCGGCTTCCAGCGCCGACGCCTGCGCCTCATCGAGGCGTGGATCCGCTTGCCCGCGCGCGCCGAGGTGTTGAAGGGAGGCTCCTTCGACGGCGAACTCTATGACGCGCAATCCCGCGGCCACGCTGCGGAGATCGAAAGCGGCGAAGCCACGATCGTGACACGGCCGACGCTGCGCATGCATGTCGCGATCTTCTGCTCGGCCGGCATGTTGTGGTTCAGCCAGTCCCCCTATCGGCACAACCGTTTCCCTCTTACGCCGATCTGGGCCTACAGGCGTGGTCGCGATGGCATGCCCTACGGCATGATCCGGCGCCTGCGCGATATTCAGGACGACATCAACAAGCGGGCCAGCAAGGCCCTATACATCCTGAGCACCAACAAGGTGGTGCTGGACGACGACACTATCCCGGACGGCGTGTCTGTCGAGGAATTCAAGGAAGAGGCCTCACGGCCGGACGCGTTCCTGGTCAAGAAGAAGGATAGTTTCCTTCAACTCGCTGCAGAGCGGGAACTGCCACAATATCACCTCGAGCTCATGTCGCGCTCGATCGCCATGGTCCAGCAGGCATCCGGCGTCACCGACGAGCTGCTCGGCCGCCGCACCAACGCCACATCCGGCATCGCCATCCAGCGCCGCCAGGAACAGGGCACGATGGCCACGGCGATCTATTTCGATAACTACCGCCTCGCCCTGCAGCTCCAGGGCGAGAAGCAGCTCGCCAACATCGAGCAGTTCGTGTCCGAGCAGAAGGCCTTCCGCATCACGAACATCCGCGGCAACGCCGAGTACGTCGTCGTCAACGATGGCGACCCGGAAAACGACATTGTCCGCTCGAAGGCGGATTACGTGATTTCCGAGGAAGACTGGCGCGCCACCGTCCGCCAGGCCGCGGCCGCGGAGTTGCTCGACCTGCTGGGCAAGATCGCCCCGGTCGCGCCGCAGGTCGTCATTGTCATGCTCGACCTGTTGATCGAGAGCATGGACCTGCCGAACCGCGACGAGCTGGTGCGCCGCATCCGTGCGATCACCGGCATGACCGATCCAGACGCGGATGGCGACGAGCCCAGCCCCGAACAGATCCTGCAGGAGCAGCAGAAGGCCAAGGTCGCCGCCATGCAGGAGGCCGACGCCATGGCGACGATCCGCAAGAAGGAGGCGGATGCCTCCCTCTCGGAAGCCAAGGCAGCGGAAACGCAGGCGCGAACCGTCTCGGCAAATGTCGGCTCGCAGCGGACGGCACTCGACGCCGCCGCCCAGGCCATCGTTCTGCCGGATGCAACCTACGTTGCCGACCACATCATGGCGGAGGCCGGTTTCGTCTCGGCATCCGACAAGGCCGTGGCCCATCAGCAGTTGGCGGCCGGCCTCGCGCGCCAGCAGCAGGCACAGGCGCAAGTCCAAGCACAGCAGGAGCAGCAGCAACCTGTCGGCATTCAACCCCCATCACAGCCCCAGCAATAGCGGTTCGAACGATGCGCAGGAGCAATCAGGAATTCTACCAAGCCGACCCGGCCGGGCATCTCACCCAGCAAGAGGAATGGTTTGGGCGCACGGTTCCTGCGTTTCTCGAGGCGCACGGAATGTATCGAACGACGCCGGTCCTCCTCGGCGCACTCGACTACGCGGTCAAGGAACTTCAGACGGCGCAGCCCCGCAACGCGTTCGATCCGAGCATTCTGGTGCAAGCCGACGCGATCGTTCGCCAGCAGCTCAATCTAGCAACGACCAAAACCAATTAGCCCCTCCGACAGAAGGTTATGCGACATGCCCCACAAAATCACTGACGAAGAAAAGAGCCTGCTCACCGAGGAAGAGCTCGCCGGCCTCGAGGACGATACGCTCGTCGATGAGGGACAGGATATCGAAGACGACGCGGCCGGCGAGGAAGCTGGCGCAGCTGCCGCGGCAGAGGAAGCAAAGGCTGCGGAGGCCAGTGCGGAAGCGGCGGCAGGGAAGGGGGAGCAGGCCGGTATTGGTGACGATCCCAAAAAGCCGGTCGACGAAGCCAAGACACAGCAGCCGGCCGATGTGCAGGAGCAAATGCCGGCGGGAGATGCGCCGGCCGATAAGCCGATGCCCGCCGCAACGAAACCGGCCGGCCCGCTGCCGAACTGGAAAGCTCCTGAGGATGCCAGCGACCGCCTGAAGGATATCGACGCCCAGATCGATACGCTTGCATCCAAATTCGACGACGGTGAGTTGACCGCGGTCGAATATCGTCAGCAGACGCGGGATCTCGAAAACCAGAGGCGCCAGCTCGATCGCGAGATCCTGAAGGAGCAGCTCTCGAAAGAGAGCGCTGCGGATCTCTTGGAACGCCAGAAATCGGAATGGTTCGACGGCACCGTGCCGAAGTTCCTGGAGGCATACCCCGAATATCGTGACAAGCCGCTTTTGCTCGGTGCTCTGAACAGCGCAGTGCTCGAGATCCAGACGGCGCAGCTCGATAACCAGTTCGATCCCGACGTCCTTGTGCGCGCCGACGCCAAGGTGCGCGAACAGCTCGGCTTGGCACCTCGCAACACCGCCGCGAAGGTGGTCGTGCCGCCGCGTGATATTCCGCCGTCGCTTGCCCACGTCCCGGCGGCCGAGCCGGAAGACGTTGAGGGTAACTCCGAATTCGCGGCGCTAGATCGGCTCGAAGGCGTTGCCTACGAGGCCGCGCTTGCCCGGATGCCGGACGACGTGCGCGAGCGATACCTGGCACGATAGAGAGGGACGACATGCTGACATTGGGAGTGCGGGTGGGGCAGGCAGTGCAGATGGGCGACGTTGCCTGCGTCAAGGTCGTTGCCCGGGACGGATCCACCATCCGTCTCGGCTTCGCCACGGACATTGCGCCGATCCGGATCATCCCCTCGGGGATCATCCCCGAGCGCTTCCTGCATGGGATACGTCGCGATCTCGGGGTTTCCGTGACCCAGCGCTTGGCGGCCGCTGCATCCTGATCTTTCGCGGCCGTTGCAATCACGCCCGTTTCGAGTTATTCAGGCGTCCAATCTGCTCATAGACGTGCGGAATCCTTAGACCCAAGGAGCGCACGTCAATGTCTGCGACGACAATCGCCTACGGCGATCCCAAAGCCCAGAAGAAATGGTCCGGTAGCCTCTTCATCGACACAGTGCGGAAGAGCTATTTCGATCGCAAGTTCATCGGCGAAAGCGACAACAGCGTCATCCAGCGGCTGACCGATCTCGAGTCGGACGCGGGCGACGAGATCTCCTTCGACCTGGCCGTGCAACTGCGCCAGAAGCCCACGGTCGGCGACAACCGCCTGCAGGGCAAGGAAGAAGGCCTCCGCTTTTTCACCGACAATGTGAAGATCGACCAGATGCGTCACGGCGTCTCCGCCGGCGGCAAGATGAGCCGCAAGCGCACCGTCCACAACATCCGCAAGGTCGCGAAGGAAAAGCTCAGTGACTACTGGGCGAAGTACATCGACGAGATGCGCATCATCTACCTGTCGGGTGCCCGCGGCATCAATGAGGATTTCACCGAGGATACCGCATGGGTGGGCCATGCCGGCAATCCGATCCAGGCGCCGGACGATGGTCACCTGCTGTTCGGCGGCGATGCCACTGCAAAGGCGAACCTGGACGCCACCGACAAGATGACGCGTGCCGTCATCGAGCGCGCGACCGTCAAGGCTCGCATGATGCGCGCCACCGACCCGTCCACCGCCAGTATGGTAGCGTTGTCGATCAACGGCGAAGACCACTACGTGATGCTCATGTCGCCGTTCCAGGAGCACGATCTCCGCACCAGCGACACGGGCGGCTGGCTCGAGGCGCAGAAGGCGGCGGCCGCCGCCGAGGGTCGCAACAACCCGATCTTCAAGGGCGGTCTCGGCATGATCAACAAGGCCGTGCTGCACAGCCATGAGAGCGTGATCCGTTTCAAGGATTACGGCGCCGGCGCCGACGTCGCTGCGTCCCGTGCACTGTTCATGGGGCGCCAGGCTGCCGTCACCGCCTACGGTTCGTCGGGTGGCCTGCGATTCTCCTGGTCGGAGGAGATGCAGG
>Ga0182749_1003879_pt1 | contig 10022 bp, 11 predicted proteins | sample eDN3rd37CKraftMG_FD_128875 | JGI IMG/M metagenome (GOLD analysis project Ga0182749, IMG submission 128875) | Enriched Miracle-Growth compost microbial communities from Emeryville, California, USA - eDNA 3rd pass 37_C Kraft MG (version 2) (version 2) ...
CCGACGCCCGGCCCGCCGCGCTGGATCGAGGGGCGCGAGGGCGTCGTCTCCATCGGCCATGCGGGCACCGGCTTCGCCTTCGACTGCGAGGGGCCGCGCCATGCCGTGCTGCTCCACCCCCATGCGCTGGCGGACCGGCCCGTCACCAATGGCGAATGGCGCGACTTCATCGCCGACGGCGGCTATCGCGATCCGCGCCACTGGCTTTCCGACGGCTGGGCCTGGGTGCGCGGGAACGGGATCGAGGCCCCGCTCTACTGGCGGCCGGACGGCGCGGGCGGGTGGGGGGAGTTCGCGCTCGACGGGCTCCATCCGCTCCACCCCGCCGCGCCCGTCGCGCATGTCAGCTATTATGAGGCCGACGCCTTCGCCCGCTGGGCCGGCGCGCGGCTGCCGACCGAGGCGGAATGGGAGGCGGCGGCGATCGCCCTCGATCCGGCAGGGGGCAACCAGCTCGACGAGGCGGGGCCCGTCCGCCCGCGCGCCGCGCGTGACGCCATGGCGCCCGGAGGCGGCCCGCGGCAGATGTTCGGCGATGTCTGGGAATGGACGGGCAGCGCCTATCTTCCCTATCCCGGCTTCCGCCCGGCCGAGGGCGCGGTCGGCGAATATAATGGCAAGTTCATGTCGGGGCAGTTCGTGCTGAAGGGCGCGAGCTGCGCCACGCCGCGCGGCCACGCCCGCGCAAGCTACCGCAATTTCTTCTATCCCCATCAACGCTGGCAGTTCACCGGGCTGCGGCTTGCGAAGGATATATGACCATGCTGCTCGACCAGGCGCTCGACCGCCCGCGAACCGAAGCCGATCCGGCGTTCCGCGCCGATGTCCTCGCAGGCTTCGGGATGGCGCGGCGCGCGATCCCGGCGCGCTGGTTCTACGACCGCGAGGGATCCGAACTGTTCGAGCGGATCACCACCCTCCCCGAATATTACCTCACGCGTGTCGAGACCGCCCTGCTCGCCGCGCATTGCGGGGAGGTGGCGACGCTGGTTGGGCCGGGACGCGCGGTGGTGGAGTTCGGATCGGGCTCGTCGGCCAAGACGCCGCATCTGCTCGCCGCGGTCGAGCCGGCGGCCTACGTCCCGATCGATATCTCGGGCGAGTTCCTGCGCGCGTCGGCCGCGGCCCTTGCGGAGGATTTCCCCCGCCTGCCGATCCAGCCGGTGGAGGCGGACTTCACCCATCCGATCGATCCGCCCGCCGGCATCGCGGGCCTGGCGAAGCTGGGCTTCTTCCCCGGATCGACGATCGGTAACATGGTGGCGCGCACCGCCGTCAACCTGCTGCGCGCGATGGTGCAGACGCTGGGCGTCGGATCGATGCTGCTGATCGGGATGGACCGGCGCAAGCCCGCCGAGGTGCTGATCCCGGCGTATGACGACGCGGCCGGCGTCACCGCCGCGTTCAACCTGAACCTGCTCCACCGCATCAACCGCGAGCTGGGGGGCGATATTCCCGTCGACGCCTTCCGCCACCGCGCGATCTGGAACGAGGATTATGCGCGCATCGAGATGCATCTGGAGGCGGTGCGCGACGTCGCCTTCACGATCGCCGGCCAGCCCTTCACGATGAAGGCGGGCGAAACCGTCCATACCGAGAACAGCCATAAATACGGGCCGCACGAGGCGCGGCTGCTATTGCGCGCCGGCGCCTGGACGCCGATCCGCGAATGGACCGATCCGCAGGGCCTGTTCGCGCTGATCCTGGCCGAGGCGCAGCCCCCCGGATCGGCGCCATGACGGCATTTCCCTCATAAATCGCCTTTTCTTGCGCAGTCGCTTTTCCTAAGGCGCGCGCAGTCAAAGGATAAGGGAGCGAGCATGCGGAGCATCGGCGTGATCGGCGCGGGACAGATGGGCGCGGGGATCGCGCAGGTTTCGGCCCAGGCGGGCTATCATGTCCTTCTTTCCGACATATCGCAGGAGGTGGCGGCCAGGGGCAAGGCGGGGATCGGCCGGCAGCTCGCCCGCGCGGTGGAGAAGGGCAAGCTGGAGCAGACGGCGGCCGACGCGGCGCTGGCCCGGATCGAGCCGGTGGACGACGTCGCCGCGATGGCGCCCGCGTCGCTGGTGGTCGAGGCGGCGACCGAGCGAGAGGATATCAAGCGGCAGATCTTCGCCAATGTCGGCAAGGTGCTGGGCAGGGACGCGATCCTCGCCTCCAACACATCGTCGATCCCGATCACCCGGCTTGCGCAGGCGTCGCCCGATCCCGCGCGCTTCGTGGGCGTGCATTTCTTCAATCCCGTGCCGGTGATGGGGCTGATCGAGCTGATCCGCGGCCTCGCCACGTCGGATGCGACGGTGGCGGCGGTGGAGGAATATGCGCGCGCGCTCGGCAAGCAGGTCGTCCACGCCAATGACGCGCCGGGCTTCATCGTCAATCGCATCCTGCTGCCGATGCTGAACGAGGCGTGCTTCGCGCTGGGCGAGAATGTCGCGAGCATCCGCGATATCGACACGGCGGTGACGCTGGGCCTCAACCACCCGATGGGGCCGCTGACGCTAGCCGACTTCATCGGGCTGGACACCTGCCTCAATATCTGCCGCGTGCTGCACGAGGGCACGGGCGATCCGAAATTCCGGCCCGCGCCGCTGCTCGTCAAATATGTCGAGGCCGGGTGGCTGGGCCGCAAGACCGGGCGCGGCTTCTACGATTATTCCGGCGCGGAGCCGGTGCCGACGCGCTGATCGGCGGTGATCGGGCACTCCGGCCCGGCCCCCTCCGAGGCGGGGAGCGGGCCGGGCCGTATCAGTCGGCCACCGGCGGCGGCGGGGCGGCGGCGAACATCGCGACGCAGGCAGGACGCGCCTTGATCCGGCGCAGCCAGTCCATCATGTGCGGCGTGTCCGCTTCGTTGACCAGATCGGGATAGCCCTTGTCCATGGCGTGGGCGATCGCGAAATTGCAGATGTCGGCCAGCGTGTAGCTCTCGCCCGCAAGCCACGGGCTTTCCGCCAGCCGCGCCTCCAGCCGGCGCACCGAGACGCCGATCTTGCGCATCTCCTCGGCCAGCAGCTCGGGCGGGAAGCCCTTGCGCGCGTTGCGCCATTTCGTCCGCTGCTCGGGGATCGGGATGCGGCGCACCCGCTCCTCGAACTCCTCCTCGGAGACGGCGCGCGCCATCTTGCTCACCATCCGCTCCCAGCCGATGGTCGAGACGCACCAGCAGAAATATTCGTCCACCCACTTGGTCCACACCCGCATCCGCGCGCGGCCATAGGGATCGGCGGGGCGCAGCGCCGGGGCGTCGGGAAAGGCGTCTTCCAGATATTCGCAGATCACCGTCGATTCGGTGACGATACGGCCGTCATGATCGAGGGCGGGTACCTGCCCGTTGGGGTTGATCGCCTTGAACCAGTCCTCATGCTGCTCGAACCGGGCGGGGTTGAGGAAGCGATTCTCGAAGGCGAGCCCCTTTTCATGCAGCGTGAGCAGGGGCTTGAGCGAATTGGCCGCGGGGCCGAAGCTGTAGAGGGTGAGCATGGATCCGTCCTGATAAGGTCGCCCGCCGGATGCGGCGCCGGGGGCCGGAAGGCTCCACCGCGCGCGCACTTCTTCGCTACCCGACGCCGCCCGGCGCTTCCCGCCGCCCGGGAAAGCGGATAGCGACAGGCGATGTCGACCCGGCCCGCGCCCGTCTATCCCCGCTCGCTCTTCCTCTTCGCGATCTTCTATGGCGGGATGACGTGCATCGCGGGCGTGCTGGGCAACAAGCTGGTCGCGCTGGGGCCGCTGGCGGTGGAAGGGGGCATATTCGCCTTCCTCCTCCTCGTCGTGACCGCAAGCGCCGTGGCCGAGCTGCATGGCCGCGCGACCGCCAACCGGCTGGTGCTGAGCGGGTTCGTGCCGCTGATCGCCTCCATGCTGCTCATCCGGCTGGTGCTGGCGCTGCCGCCCGCCGCCTTCTGGGGAAGCGACCGGCGCGCGGCGTTCGACATGATCCTTGGCCAGTCGGCGCGGATCATGCTGGCGGGGATGATCGCCTATGGCGTCTCGCAACTGCTCAACGTCTTCCTGTTCACCCGTCTGGGCGCGGGGCGGGGGCGGCTGCTCTGGCTGCGCGCGCTGGTGGCGAGCGTGGCGAGCCAGTCGGTCGACGCGCTGATCTTCGTCACCGTCGCCTTCTACGGCGTCGCGCCGGTGGCGCTGATCCTGCCGGGCCAGATCCTCGCTAAGGTCACGCTCTCCGCCGTGCTGGTGGCGCCGCTCGTGCAGGTCTTCGTGGCGCTCGGGCGGCGGCTGGACGGCGGGGCGGCGCGCGCGTGAACCGGCGGCGCGCCACGCCGCGCTTTCCCGGCGGGCGCGGCTTGGCTATGGGCTCGCCCATGACAGACCACGCCCCCGAACCCGCCCTCCTCGCCAAGGCCGAAACGCTCGTCGAGGCGCTGCCCTACATGCAGCGATATGCGGGCGAGACATTCGTTGTGAAATATGGCGGCCATGCGATGGGCGATCCCGAGCTGGCGCGCGATTTCGCCGAGGACGTCGTGCTGATGAAGGCGGTGGGGATCAATCCCGTCGTCGTCCATGGCGGCGGGCCGCAGATCGGCGCGATGCTCAAGACGCTGGGGGTGGAGACGCGCTTCGTCGACGGGCTGCGCGTCACCGATGCCGAGACGGCGCGGGTGGCCGAGATGGTGCTGTCGGGATCGATCAACAAGGAGATCGTCTCCTGGATCGGGCAGGCGGGGGGCCGCGCGGTCGGCCTGTCGGGCAAGGACGGGCGCCTCGTCACCGCCGGCAAGGTGCATCGCACCACCCGCGATCCCGACAGCAATATCGAAAGCGCCGTCGACCTGGGTTTCGTCGGCGAGCCCGTGGATGTCGACCGGCGGGTGATCGACACCTTGTCGAAGGCGGGCATGATCCCGGTGGTCGCCCCCATCGGGGTGGGCGAGGACGGCCACACCTACAACATCAACGCCGACACGATGGCCGGCGCGCTGGCGATCGCGCTGGGCGCGGCGCGGCTTTTCCTGCTGACCGACGTGGCCGGCGTGCTCGACAAGCAGAAGCGCCTGCTGACCGACCTCACGCCCGCGCAGATCGAGGTGCTGCAGGGCGACGGCACGATCAGCGGCGGCATGATCCCGAAGCTCCAGACCTGCGTCCACGCGGTCGAGGGCGGGGTGGACGCGGCGGTGATCCTCGACGGGCGGGTGCCGCACGCGATGCTGCTGGAAATCTTCACCCGCCGCGGCGCCGGCACGCTGGTGCGGGAGAACTGAGCGGGCTTCGCTTCGCCCACGGCATTGCCCGCCCCGCCCCCGGCGGCTAAGAGCCCGTTTCCGAACGACCCCCGACGGGTGCACGGCCCCTTTCGACGCGGAGTAACCTTTCCATGATGGCGGCGCTGCTGGGCATATTCGATCTGCTGGTGCGGATCCTCATCATGATCTTCATCGTCCAGATGGTGTTGTCGCTGCTGGTCGCGTTCAACGTCATCAACACCTACAATGATTTCGTCCGCCGCTTCCTCTATGCGCTGGATCGGGTGACGGAGCCGCTGCTGCGGCCGATCCGGCGGGTGATGCCCGATTTCGGCGGCCTCGATTTCTCGCCGATGGTGCTGATCATCGGGCTGGTCATCATCCGCAAGGTGCTGGCCGGGCTCGCGCTGCAATATGGGATGCTCTGACGGGAGACGGCGACGTTGGGCGAACCCGCCGCATGGAGCCGGTGCGAAGGCGGGGTGATCGTGGCGGTGCGGGTGACGCCGAAAGGCGGCCGCGACGCGGTGGCCGGGCGGTGGATCGACGGGGCGGGGCGCGCCTTCCTCGCGCTGCGCGTATCGGCGGCGGCCAGCGAGGGGGCGGCGAACGCGGCGGCCTGCGCGACGCTGGCGAAGGCGCTGGGCGTCGCGAAGGGCGACGTGACGGTGCGCGGCGGCGTGCGATCGCGCGAGAAGAGATTGATGGTGCGGGGCGATCCGGATCGGATCGCGGCCGCGCTGCGGAACTGTCTGGATCAGGATTGACGAGCAGGAGATGACGGAAATGGCGGCAGCGATCATCGACGGCAAGGCGGCGGCGGCGGCGCTGCGCCAGCGCGTGGCCGAGGGAACGGCGGCGTTCACGGCGAAGGCGGGGCGCAAGCCCGGCCTGGCGGTGGTGCTGGTCGGCGAGGATCCGGCGAGCCAGGTCTATGTCCGCTCCAAGGGCAAGGCGACCGTCGAGGCGGGAATGGCGAGCTTCGAGCATCGCCTGCCCGCCGACACGAGCGAGGCGGCGCTGCTCGATCTCGTGCGCGCGCTGAACGCCGATCCGCAGGTGGACGGCATCCTCGTCCAGCTTCCGCTGCCCGCGCATGTCGACGAGAATGCGGTGATCGCGACGATCGATCCCGACAAGGACGTCGACGGCTTCCACGTCGTCAATGCCGGGCGGCTCGCCGTCGGGCAGGAGGGCTTCGTGCCCTGCACCCCGCTTGGCTGCCTGATGCTGCTCAAGGAGCGGCTGGGCGACCTTTCCGGGCTGGATGCGGTGGTGATCGGCCGGTCGAACATCGTCGGCAAGCCGATGGCGCAATTGCTGCTGCGCGAGAGCTGCACCGTCACCATCGCCCATTCGCGCACGAAGAACCTGCCCGAGGTGGTGCGCCGCGCGGACATCGTCGTGGCGGCGGTCGGCCGGCCGGAAATGGTGAAGGGCGACTGGATCAAGCCCGGCGCCGCCGTGATCGACGTCGGTATCAATCGCGTGCCGGCGGCGGAGGCGGGCAAGACCCGGCTGGTTGGCGACGTCGCCTTCGCGGAGGCGGCCGAGGTGGCGGGCGCGATCACGCCCGTTCCCGGCGGCGTCGGCCCGATGACGATCGCGCTCCTGCTCCACAACACCCTTGCGGCGGCGCATCGCAATGCGAATGTGCCCCGGGACGGGGGCGCGGGCGCGGGCGCGAACTGATCCGCCCGCCATGCCGGGCGGTGGATTGAGGGACCGGGGCGTCGTCCGGGCCCGGGCAAAAGGGGGCGATCATGACCGGGCAATATGCCGCGCTGTTCCTTTCGGCCTTCGTCACCTTCTTCGTGGTGATCGATCCGCCCGGCTGCGCGCCGATCTTCGCGAGCCTGACCAGCGGCGCGTCCGCCGCGCACCGCCGCGTCATGGCGGTGCGCTCGGTGCTGGTGGCGGGCGGCATCCTGCTCGTCTTCGCATTGTTCGGCGAGACGCTGCTCCACACGCTGGGGATCAGCCTCGCCGCCTTCCGCACGGCGGGCGGGATCATGCTCTTCCTGATCGCGATCGACATGGTGTTCGAGAAGCGCACCCAGCGCCGCGAGGAGCGCGCCGAGGAGATCGCCCGCCACGCCAGCGAGGAGCATCGCCCCGTCGAGGCGGAGGACATATCGGTCTTTCCCATGGCGATACCGATGATCGCGGGCCCCGGATCGATCGCCACCGCCATGCTGATGATGGCGCGCAGCGAAGGCTGGATCGGCGGCGCGCTTGTCCTCTGCGCGATGGCGGCGGCGCTGCTGCTCACCATGCTGGCGCTGCTCGCGGCGGGGCCGATGATGCGCGCCTTGGGCCACAAGGTGGAGGCGATGGTGACGCGCGTGCTGGGCGTGATCCTCGCGGCGCTGGCGGTGCAGTTCGCCTTCGACGGGATCAAGGCGACCTTCGGCTGAAGCCGCCCCCGGTTCAGCCGGTGACGCGCCAGAGCAGGAAGGGCGAGCCCTTGGGCAGCGGCACCGGCGCCAGCCACGCCGGCACCCGGCCCCGGCTGATCTGCGCATAGAAGCCTTTCTTCGCCTCGGCCGCATAGATGGTCGATTCGGACATTCCGGGGCAGAGCAGCAGCATCGTCGCGCCATGACGGCGCATCACCGCGCGCGCCACCTCGGGATCGGGGCTGCGGAAGGCGTGCTGGACGTCGAGGATCGCCGCCCCGTTGCGGTGATAAGGGCCCGCGATCGCATCATGATGCGTCACCGTGATCAGCCGCGGGCCGAAATCGACGAAGGTGAGCATGGTCGCGGGGGGCAGCTTCGCGATCGGGCGCAGCGCGCCCAGCGTCGGGCACAGGTTGTTCGCGTGGCGGACGCGCTTGTCATAGCCGCTCTGCGGCTTCTCGGGGATCGCGTTGACGATCAGCGCGACGCCCAGGCCGGAGATCAGGAAGAAACCGACCTCCCCGAACACCGCCTGGACGAACAGCGATTTTTCCTTGAGCAGCCGCTCGAAGATCAGCCAGCCGAGCGCCGTCGCCCCCGGCACGGCGAGGAGCTGCGCCGCCGGCGCCGCGCGCGTCTGCCACATCAGCAGGCCGAAGGCGGCGATCATCAGCAGCGAGATCATCGCCCACGGCGCCGCCCGCGACGTGCCCCGCGCCTGCCACAGCGCCATCAGGGCGCCGATCAGCCCCGCCACCGGCAAGGCGACGATGGGCAAGGCGGTGCGCCAGCCATGGGAGTAGACCGGCTTCGCCTCGCGGACATTCTTGAGCCACAGGTCGTAAAGCTCGGGCGAGACATTCTCGGGCCGGCCGAGGCATTGCGGCCAGGCGAGCGCGAAGCCGCCCGCGACGATCACGGCGGCAAGCACGGCCAGCGCGAGGCGGACGCGCCGATGCTCCGCCGGAACGAGGGCGAGCGCCACCATCAGCCCGCCGCCGACCAGCGCCGCCGACAGCCAGACCGGCGAGAGCGCATCGCACACCGGCCGCGCATTGTCCCACGAGGCGAAGGCGGCATAGCCGATGCCGCACCCCGCCGCGAGCGACGCGCCATAGGCGCCGAGCCGGGGCGCCTGCGTCCGATCCGCCACCCAGCGCAGCGCGGTCAGCCCGCCGAGCAGCGCGATATAGGGCATCATCTCCAGCCCGATCGCCAGCGACACCGCGCTCGACAGGCCCAGCGCCACGCCGCCGCGCGCGCGCGCCTCGTCGGCCACCGCGGCGGCCGAGAGCATGAGGAGCGCAAGCTGCCAGCCATGATGATCGATCCTGAGCGGAACGAACATCTGCATGGTGTTCGTCGCGCACAGCAGCAGCGCGCAGGCCAGCGCGAACGCCGCCGTGGGCGCCACCAGCCGCCGGGCGAGCAGCGCCGCGGCGACCAGCGCGAGGGCGAGCGGGATCATCGGCGCGATCGCGGCCGCCCACATCTCGGCGGCCGCGCCGCCGGCGAAGGGCCGGATCAGCAGGATCAGCCCGGCAATCGGCAGGTCGACGATCCGCGACCAGTGGATGTTCGCGCCTCCCAGCAGCGGATCGAGCCGATGCTGCCGCAGATCGTACCAGTCCTGCCCGTGGAGCAGCGCGCGCACCTGCATCATGCGCATGTTGTCGTCGGTGTCGCCCAGGGCGAAGGCGTGGATCGCCGCCCATTTCCACACCAGCAGCGCCAGCGCGGCGACCAGCCAGATCAGCATCGTCCAGCCAGGCCAGCGGCGACCGGCGGCGCCCCCACCCGTATCGTCGATCATGGAAGCGTCCGTCGCGAAAGAGTGGGTACTAGGCATAAGGGCAACCCGCCATTAATTGCCGGCGTGCAAAGGGCAAGCGCGCTCGCGAGCGGCCGGGGATTCGTAATGTTGGCGCGATGCTGACGAAACATGTGATGAGACAGGCGGCGCGCCATGGCGAGCTGCTGGGCCAGTTCGTCCGCTACGGCGTGACGGGCGGGTTCGCGAGCGTCGTGAACATCGCCATCTACTGGGTGGCGGCGACCTTCCTGGGCGTCGATCCCAATCTGGCGATGTTCCTGGGCTATCTCGCCGCCGTGCTGGTCGGCTATGTCATCCACAGCCGCTGGAGCTTTCGCGGCCACGGCCGGCGCGGCAACCTGGCGCGCACCGGCGGGCGCTTCGTGCTGGTCTCGCTGGTCAGCTTCGCGCTCAACAGCCTGTGGGTGTGGCTGTTCGTGCGCTATCTGGGCGGCCCGACATGGTGGCCGATCCCGGCCGTGCTGGGGGTGACGCCGCTGCTCGTCTTCTGGCTCAATCGCCGCTGGGTGTTCGGATGACCGCGCCGCTTTTCCCCGCCAGACCGCCGCGATGAGCGAAGGGGGGGAGATCGTC
>Ga0182749_1003882_pt1 | contig 10014 bp, 10 predicted proteins | sample eDN3rd37CKraftMG_FD_128875 | JGI IMG/M metagenome (GOLD analysis project Ga0182749, IMG submission 128875) | Enriched Miracle-Growth compost microbial communities from Emeryville, California, USA - eDNA 3rd pass 37_C Kraft MG (version 2) (version 2) ...
CCGGAGGGCCGGGCCGGTTCGGCCCAATTCCAGCGGGCTTTGGCTCGACCGTATGCCCGATACGGCCTTCGCCAAATCCCTTGACCTTGAGCCAAACCGGCTCCGGCAGAATGCTTCAATCTAACCATGAAAGGCTCTAGCTCAGACCCTTGCTCCGTCGACCGGCCATGAGACGTGGCGGCCAGCATCACAGGTACAAATCGGAGAGTTGTCTTAAATCCGTCAACCCTACGTTACGATCGCGACATGCGCCTGTAACCGACAAGGCCTCTCTTAGGGAAATTAAAAAATACCTGAGAGGTTGTCATGTTTCTTCGAAAGCTTGCGCTGGCGGCGATCGCCCTTATCGCGGGCGCCTGCGCCAATGCGGCAACGGCTGCCGAAACCTATCGCTTTGCCGTGACCGACATCGAGGGTCTCGAGGAGCTCCAGAGGGAATACGGCGCCTTCCGCGATGCTCTAGAGGCGGCCACGGGATTGGAATTCGAATTCTATCCCGTGAACAACCGGACGGTCGCGGGCGAGGCCCTTCGCGCCGAGCAGCTGGAGTTCGTCCTCACCGGCCCTTCCGAATACACGATCTACCGGAGCCGCATGAAGGTCACCCCGGTCGTCGCGTTTTCGCGACCCGATTATTTCTCGGTGGTTGTCGTGCGTCAGGACAGCGGGATACGCACTATTGCCGACCTCAAGGGCAAGGCAATCGCCCTGAATGATATCGGCTCCACCTCCGGTCATATCGGACCCTCTCTCGTATTGGCGGCCGGCGGTCTTGATCCGGTGAAGGACGTCCAGGGTTCGCACCTTTCAACCGAGGTGGGCTACACCGCCCTCAAGCGCGGCGATGTGGCGGCGCTCGGAAGCTCTGCCATCAATTACATCAAGCTGCGCGACAAGGACCCCGAGGTGAACTCCGGAACCTTCCGCGTCATCGGACGAGGCCCGGACCTGCCCAATGACGTGCTGATTGCAGGCGCCCATGTGGATCCGGCCGTCATCCAGAAGGTGAAGGACGCGTTTGGCAAGCTGGAAAGCGCCGCAACGCTGATGAAGGCGCTCTCCGCAACGGAGGATGGTGCCGACCGTTATCGGCTCTCCGCCTTCCTCCCGAATGTCCAGGACAGCGACTACGAGATGATGCGGCAGGGATATATCGCGATCGGGCAGCCGCAATTCGCCAAACCTGCGGAGTGATCCATGCTGCATCACAGGCTCCCGACCGAAGCGGATCGGTCCGTCGCTAGTGAGTTCACACCGAGTCAGTCTCCTGCGGCAATCGACCTTTCTGTCCGCGGCCTGACCAAGCGCTTCGGATCGATGGAAATCCTGCGTGATGTAAGCTTCTCAGTTGCCAAAGGCTCCGTTGTCGCCCTTATCGGCGCCAACGGCGCGGGCAAGTCGACCCTGTTGCGCTGCTGTCTGCGATTGAGCGAACCCGACGCGGGCTCGGTCGAAATCCTCGGAACACAGCTGAATGGGTTGAACCATTCAGGATTGGCGAAGACCCGGTCCAAAGTCGGCTTCGTCTTCCAGAAGCACAATCTGTGCGGCAGGCTTTCCGCCCTCAGCAATGTGGTCCACGGCGTGCAGTCGCGCTCTCACGGACCGCTCTCGTGGTATCAGGTCCTCGCGCCGCGCGCCGTTCGCGAAGAGGCGATGGAAATGCTTCAATGCGTCGGCCTTGCCCATCGCGCGACAAGCCGGGCAGATCAACTTTCCGGAGGTCAGTCGCAGCGCGTGGCAATCGCGCGTGCCCTGATGCAGCGGCCGCAGATCATCTTCGCGGACGAGCCGGTGGCCAGCCTCGACCCGACCGCCGGCGAGGAGGTTATGGCCCTGCTCATCAGCCTTGCACGGGAACGTGGCGTGACCGTCGTGTTCACCACGCACAACCTGCGGCACGCGCTCGACTATGCTGAACGGATTATTGGCCTTCGCGCCGGCTCCATCGCCATGGACGACCGCGCCAGCTGCTATAGCGTCGAAAAGCTGAGAGCCTTTTATGCGTGAGCCTGTCTCCGAACGGCTGCAGGCGCCTTCGCGCTTTGGCCGGACTTCACCGCTGCAATTCACCCTTCTGGTAGCGGTCGGCGCGACCCTGATATTCTCCTTCTATGATTCCGGATTTTCGGCGTGGCGCTTTGTGGAAGGCATGCCGAATATCTGGCGCTTGCTGACGGAAATGTTCCCGCCGGACTTCAGCCGCATTTCGGCGGTGGTTGCTCAGCTGATAGAGACATTCCAGATGGCTTTCGTCGGCACCTTTGTCGGTGTCCTCCTCAGCCTGCCGATAGCGGTGCTGGCGACGCGCACGCATTCGCCCAGCCGCATCGTCTATTACCTGACACGGACCGTTGTTTCATTCTTCCGAACGATACCCGATCTCGTCTGGGCACTGATCTTCGTGGTGGCTGTCGGTTTGGGACCCTTTGCCGGGACGCTTGCCATTATCGTCGATACGATCGGCTTCTGCGGGCGTTTCTTCGCCGAAGCGATGGAGGAAGTTGACGAAGGGCCGCAGGAAGCACTCCGCGCCCTTGGCGCTTCACGGCTCGATATCGTCGGCTCGGCGGTTCTGCCCGCGGCCATGCCTTCAATGATCGCGACGAGCCTTTTCAGCCTGGAAAAGGCGACTCGCTCCTCGGTCGTGCTCGGCATCGTCGGAGCCGGCGGTATCGGTGTGGAACTCGAGGTTGCCATGAACCTGTTCAATTATCAGCAGGCTCTGACGATCATCCTCGCCATTTTCCTGCTCGTGCTCATTGTGGAGCAGATTGGCGGGCGCATTCGAAACCGGATCATCGCTGGTACCTGACGGCCCGCCCAATCGCTGATGCTCGCGTAGTTCATTGTGTGGTGCCGGCGTAAGACTGGGTAACGGATCAACAGAAATTCAGATGCTGAAGGAAAACGGAATGAAGACCGATACCGCACATATCGCCTGGAACGAGCGCTGGGCCACGCCGGAGGAACACGGCGAGTGGGTCGTGCCGGATCCCGGCGTGCATGATTTCGCGGAAGAGCTTGCACGGCAGAAAGGCTCTATCAGAGCACTCGACCTCGGCTGCGGGATCGGTCGGCACGCGCTGCTGTTCGCGCGCCTCGGATTTGAGACCTTCGCCGTCGATATGGCCGAAGCGGGTCTCTCGCAGCTGCAGCAGTCAGCGGCTGCCGAAGGCCTCCGGATCGAAACCCAAAAGGCGCCGATGACGGAGCTGCCGTTTCCGGACCACCATTTCGACTACGTGTTGTCCTTCAACGTGATCTATCATGGTGAGGAAAGCATTGTGCGGTCGGTGATTTCCGAGATCCGCCGCGTTCTGCGTCCCGGCGGCTTCTACCAGGGAACCATGCTTTCCAAACGGAACGGAAACTTCGGCGTAGGCACAGAAATTGCGCCAAACACCTTCGTCAGGGACGGCGAGGGCGATAAGGACCATCCCCACTTCTACTGCAACGCACGGGAACTGGTGGATCTGTTCGCCGGCTTCGAGCTGAAGGCGCTGGAAGACCGGTTGCATTCCAAGCCCGGCTCCTGGCACTGGCATATGGTGGCGGAACGGCTTTGACCGGCATCTTGCGGCGGACCAGGGGTAGTGGTCCGCCGACCGCCGCCTTGAGTTGCTTCGGTGGCAGTGGGCGTGCTGCCAATGGCCGGATGGCGACGGGCTTGTCGCGCCCGTCTGCATTTCCAGATCGAGCAGCCGAGCGGCTCATAGGACAGCGCAAAACGCGTTCACGGTACGCACCGTCAGCTTGCTGCTTGTCGATGAGTGCGGTTCTGGTAACCTTCATAGCTTCTGTCTTGGGAGGACACGATGGGGAAATCTGCGGAATCCTGCCCGATTTGCGAGAGGAAGGCGCGATGGGCGGCAGCTGCGGTCGGTGATTTCATGGAAATCGAATGCAGCGAATGCGGCCATTTTCAAGTATCCAAGACGTTTCTGCAGCTGGTCCCGGATCAACCCGCTGCCGTGAGACAGCAATCGCTGGAGCGAGCGCGAGTTAGGGCGCGGTACGGGTCGCTCCCACTCGTCACAACCTACGATCTGCCATAGCAACGCGTGATCGGTTCGGAGCGATCCCGGGCCAGAACCTGCCAGGCTGGATCTGATCCATCAGCCGCACCGCCGGAAACCCGAAATGCTCTTTGGCTATCTTGCATTGATCTCGGCGGCAGTTTTTGCTGGCGCGGCCCTGTACATCAATGTCGCGGAACAACCCGCTCGACTCGCCCTCGATGACGCAGCACTGCTCACGCAATGGAAGCCTTCATACAAACGTGGCTTCGCGATGCAGGCACCTCTTGCGGTCATAGGCTGTCTGCTTGGCCTCACCGCGTGGTGGCAATCGGAAAACTGGATATTTTTGGCCGGTTCTCTTTTCATGATTGCGAATTGGCCGTGGACCCTTCTGGCGATGATGTCCACAAACAACCGGCTGATGGCGATGAATCCGATGAAGGCAACGCCGACGGTGCGAGAACTTGTCTTAAGATGGGGCGGTCTTCACGCCGTTCGCTCGATATTCGGTGTCGCCGCGGTGATTGCCTTCCTGTCTGCATGCATCACGGCCTGAGAATTTTCCGTCAATTTAGATCTCGCGCTGTCCGATCCGGCCCACTGACGTCGGCCGGGACGCACCTCATAAAACCGCTCCTTAGCAAGAAATGATCAATTTCGATCATCTATGATGTCTTATGTTGACAGAATATGCGTTTCTGTTGGAACAATAGGGCGAGTTTCATCAGGTCATCTCCAAGATCGATCAAAAATGATCAGAGCCGAGCGTGATGTGCATATCCTTTCCGCCCTGCGTGAGGCGGAGGCGGTTTCGATCCGTGAGCTCGTGCGGCGTCTTCGCGGCGTTTCGGAGGTAACCATTCGGCGCGACATCCTGCGCTTGGCCGAGCAGGGTGCGCTTGAGCGGACGCGTGGCGGGGCGCGGCGCCGGGCGCGGATGACGGATGGGGAGGACGACGGATCGAAGCCGGCCCCTGAAATCGAGCATGTCGACGCAATCGTCCTGCCGCCGATCGCCGGGCGCGGAGCCAACACGCTCCGCATGCGCGCGGGGCGCCGCAACATTCCTTTCCTCGCCGAGTCCTCGCCACAGGAAGGTGGAATCTATCTAGGCCCGGATAATTTCGCGGCAGGTTACGACCTGGGCGCGCTCGCCGCACGGATGATGGGCGAGGGACGCGACATTGTCCGGATCCTGCTCGTCTCCCTCGAAGAGTTGCCCAACACGCGGGCGCGCAGTGAAGGGTTCATTCGCGGTTTCAGGTCAGTGTTCCGCGGCGACCTGCGGCATTGGAAAGTTGACGGCAAGGGAGATTTTCGCACTGCACTGCGGGTAAGCCTCGATGCTCTAACCGCCCATCGCGATATCGATGTCGTCTTCGGCGTCAACGACCATTCCGTGCTTGGCGCGATCGAGGCAGCGGACCAACTCGGCCTGGATCATGTCCGTGCCTTCTGTGTTGGCGGCGAAGGCGGATCGCTCTTCGATGTGCTTGCAGAGGGGCGCCGGCTGAAGGCCGCCGCCGCGCTTTTCCCGGAGGTGGTGGGAGCGCTTGGCGTCGACGTGATCGCCGATGCGCTTGCCGGCAAGCCGATGCCCGCCGAAGTACGCACGCCCCATGCGATCCTGACGCCTCAAAGCCTCCAGGACTATTACCGGCCTGAGGGCAATGGCTGGGTGCTGGCAGGCAAGGGTAGAGAATTTATCGGCGATGCCAGGCCGAGGCGGCCCGGTGTTGAAGGGCGGACAATCGGCTTCATGCCGCACTATCCCGCGCACGATTGGTACCGCACCATGGCGCGGGCCATGCGCGAGCGTGCACAGGGTTATGGCCTGGATGTGGCGCTCGCCCCGCCAAGTGCGGGCATCGCCCGCGAAATCGAGGCTCGCCGCGTCGAGATCGCACGTGCCGCCGTACGTCGTATTGAAAAAGGCGACACGATTCTTGTGAATGCCGGCCCCGTATGCCCAATGCTGGCTGCGGAACTGGAGCACGTGGAAAACGTCACGGTTGTTACCAATTCGCTTGACTTGATGCACCGCCTTGCGGGCAAGCCCGGACTCAAGGTGATCCTGACCAGCGGTGAATACCAGCCTGCCGCGCGTTGCCTGGTTGGGCCGAGCCTGGGCGCGCTTTTCGAGACGATGCGCGTCGACAAGGCGTTCATCAGCATCGATGGCATTTCCGTGCGCTTCGGGCCTTCGGCAGCCGACGAGCGCATCGCGCTGGCCGCTTGGCGCTTTATCGAGGCTTCGAGGCAGGTCTACGTTCTTGCGGACCATTCGCTGGTTGAGCTCGACGCCAATCACCGTATCGCGCCGCTCGCCGCGGTGGGGGAACTCATCACCGATTCAGGCTCGCTGCCGACGGACCGTCATGCCTTTGCATCCGCGGGCGTGCGCGTTGCGATTGCAGACGAGGAACTTTTGGAAAGCGAGACGCCGCCGCCCCGGCACGTCGGCCTCGCCGTGGAAGTGTGAGCCGGATTGTCAGTACACTGGGAGGATATAGATGAAACGATCGCTTCTTGCAGCCGCCGCATTGGCACTGCTGCCCGGTACCGCCCTTGCGCAGGACCAGGTGACGCTCAAATTTTGGGACAATCAGCAGACCGAGTCCGGTCTCAGCGAATATCAGCGCGCCGCGGTGGAGCGCTTCGAGGCTGAAAACCCGGGCATCAAGGTCGAGGTCACGACCATACCTTATCCGGAGTATCAGCAGCGGCTGCTCACCGCTGTCCAAGGCGGCAATGCGCCGGATGTCTCGACGCTCGACCAGATCTGGATGGCCGCCTTTGCCGAAGCAGGAGCCATCGTGCCGCTTGACGATATGGCAGGCGAGGCCGGCATCACGGCGGAAGCGTTTTTCCCCGGCGCTTGGGAATCCGCCAACTATGACGGAAAGCTCTGGGGCATACCTTTCAATGTCGATGTCTGGTTCTTCTCCTTCTACAACAAGGCGCTGCTGGAGGAGGCCGGTGTCGATCCCCAGAGTCTGAGCACCTGGGAAGGCCTGAAGGCCGGCGCAGAGAAGCTGACCGGCAATGGTCGCTACGGCGTGGGCCTCTTCGGCCATCGCGGCGAGGACACGGTCACCGTGCTCAACTCGTTCATCTTCTCCAATGGCGGCAAGGTGCTGAACGATGATGGCTCCTGCGCGCTCACCGAGCCCGCTTCCGTCGAGGCGCTGGAATATCTTGCCTCGCTCGTTCCCTATGCGCCCCAGGGCATCCTGAACGCCAGCTCGGGATCCATGCGCGAACTCTTCCTCAATGGCTCACTCGCCATGGAATTCTGGCCGGCGCTGGAGCAGCCGACCTTGAAGAATTCCAACATCGATTGGGAGTTTGTCGTAGGCCATGCTCCGGAAGGCAAGACGCCGGTCGGCACCTATGGCGGCTGGAACCTTGCCGTCTATGAGACCTCGCCCAACAAGGAAGCTGCGTGGCGCTTCATCCAGTTCATGACACGGGAGGATGTCAATGGCGACGTGGTCGACCTCATCCCGGCCAACGTCAAAGCTGCGGAAGCCTTCTTGAACGAGAACCGGGTCGGTGCGGACCGGATCCTCGAGCATCTGAACAATGCTTCGCCGCGGCCGCTCTCCCCGCGCTATCTCGAGGTCTCCGATATCCAGGTCACACTCGCACAGGACATCTATTCCGGTACGCCCGCGCAGGAAGCGGCGGAAAAGGCCTGCAACGCCATCAACGCTCTCAACTGAGCGGAAAGGGGGCATCCGGCTGCGCGACCCGTTCGCGCGGCCGGAGCATCCGAGCACTGCCGGGTTCTCATGAGCACGCAGAGAGGCTTCCGAGCGACATGACCAAAAAAGACAGCTGGCTCGTATGGCTCTTCCTGGCTCCGGCCATCATCCTGGTCGGCGTGCTGATGTATTATCCGATGGTCGGGACGGTCATCGAAAGTTTCCATTCGACCTCGTTCATCAATCCCAACCCGCAGTTCGTGGGGCTTGAGGTTTACCAGCGCATCTTCTCTCAGCCGGAATTTGCGCAGATCGTAGTGAATTCGCTCGTCTGGACGGTTGGCGTCGTGGTCCTCCAGAACCTGCTCGGCTTCTTCTCGGCACTTCTCCTCAACCAGCATCTACCTGGGCAGGGCCTGATGCGGGCGCTGGTGCTTCTCCCCTGGGTGCTGCCGGGCGTGGTTGCGGCGATCCTCTGGCGCTTCATGTACGACCCACAGCTCGGCCTCATCAATTCCTTCCTGATCGGCCTCGGCCTCTCGGATACGGGCTTTGCCTGGCTTGCCGATCCGAACATGGCCATGGCGTCGGCCATCATCGCCGCCGTGTGGAAAGGCTTTCCCTTCTCAACGGTCGTCTACCTCGCTGCCCTCCAGAACGTCGACGAGGAGCAGATCGAGGCTTCGATCATTGACGGGGCGGGGCCGCTCCGCCGGCTCGTGGACATCATCATCCCGGCCATCAAGGAGGTGATGCTGATCAATTTCGTGCTCACCACCATCCTTACCTTTAACTATTTCGACATGATCTGGGTGCTCACGCGAGGTGGCCCGCAGAACGCGACGCATATCTTCCCCACCAAGATCTATGATCTCGGGTTCGGCCAGTTCCGCTTCGGTGATGCGGCGGTTTATGGCGTCTTCTCGATCCTGGTGCTCGTGCTCCTGATCGCGCTGTATTTCACCGTCCAGGGCTCCTCGCGCCAGAGAAGGGCCGCACCATGAGACAGCGCCCGCGCCGCAGCCGCATCGCGCTCACGATCCTTCAGATCGCGCTGGCGATTGTCGTGCTGCTCCCGTTCTTCTGGATGGTGTCGGTGTCGCTGAAGCCTCCGACGGAGCCGTTCGCCATCCCGGCACGGCTCTGGCCCGAGAACCCGACGCTCGAAAATTACGTTTCCGCGTTCCGGCCGGAGTTCCGCACCTATTTCCTGAATTCGGTGATCGTCTCCCTTTCGACTGTCGTCATCACGGTTTCGCTGGCGCTGCTCGCGGCCTACGTCTTCACCCGCGCGCAGATGCGCATCGTCGGCATCATCATGACGCTGGTGATCCTGGCGCAGATGTTTCCGGCAAGCGCCATCATCATCCCGATCTACCGCATGATGCGCGCCGCCGACCTCCTCAACACCTATGCCTCGCTGATCCTCGCCTACGTCACTGTCACGCTCCCGGTCGCCATCTGGATGCTGCGCGGATTCTTTGCGCGTCTGCCAGTCACGCTCGAAGAGGCGGCGGCGATCGATGGCGCCGGGCCGCTGCGTGCCTTCGTGGAAATTATCCTGCCCCTCTGCCGGCCCGGAATCGTCGCGACCGCGGTTTTCGTGCTCATCGTCACCTGGCAGGAGTTCCTCTTCGCGCTTTCCTTCACGTCGACACGCGAGATGCGGACGCTGCCGGTGGGCGTCAACGACTTCATCGGCCAATACGGCATCCGCTACGGCGAGCTCATGGCAAGCTCGGTGCTGATCTCGCTGCCGGTGATCGTCGTTTTCCTGTTTCTCCAGCGCCAGTTCGTCGCCGGGCTGACGGCGGGCGCAGTCAAGGGATGAAGCCATGACGGAATTCGTGATCAAAGAGACGTTGGAGCCCGGCATTGTCCGGCTCACCTTCAACCGGCCGGAGAAGCTCAACGCGCTTTCCACTCCCCTGATGCGGGAGTTCGACGCTCACCTCGATATGATCGCCGCCGATGCCAGCGTGCGCGCGGTGATCCTGACCGGTGCGGGCGACCGTGCGTTTGTGGCGGGCGCCGATATCGCGGAATATCAGGGCAGGAAGACTGCCCCCTTCATCGCCTATCAGCGCGAAAGCCGCCGCATCTTCTCGAAGCTCGGAAACCTGCCGCAGGCGACGATTGCGGCCATCCGCGGCTATGCGCTCGGCGGCGGGTTTGAGATCGCGCTTTGCTGCGACATCCTGATCTGCGGAAAAAGCGCGCGGCTCGGCCTGCCGGAAGGATTGCTAGGCCTCTCGCCAGGCGGCGGCGGCACGCAACGGCTGACG
>Ga0182749_1003890_pt1 | contig 10003 bp, 11 predicted proteins | sample eDN3rd37CKraftMG_FD_128875 | JGI IMG/M metagenome (GOLD analysis project Ga0182749, IMG submission 128875) | Enriched Miracle-Growth compost microbial communities from Emeryville, California, USA - eDNA 3rd pass 37_C Kraft MG (version 2) (version 2) ...
GGAAGGATGGCGAGTTCGTCAGGGAAGGCCGCTTCATCACGGCGGGCAACGCCAGCCAGCTTTCCGACGGCGCATCGGCGCAGATCGTGATGGACCGCGCCACGGCCGAGGCCGAGGGCAAGGAGATACTGGGCGTCTATCGCGGCTTCCAGGTCGCGGGTTGCGCGCCCGACGAGATGGGGATCGGCCCGGTCTTCGCGGTGCCGAAGCTGCTGGAGCGGGCGGGCCTGAAGGTCGGCGATATCGGCCTGTGGGAGCTGAACGAGGCGTTCGCCTGCCAGGCGCTCTATTGCCGCGACCGGCTGGGCATCGATCCGGAGAAGCTGAACGTCAACGGCGGCGCGATCGCGATCGGCCATCCGTTCGGCATGACGGGCTCGCGGCTGCTCGGCCATGCGCTGATCGAGGGACGGCGCCGGGGCGTGCGCTGGGTGGTCGTGTCGATGTGCGTGGCGGGCGGCATGGGCGCCGCCGGGCTGTTCGAGATCGTTTGACGGCGAAGGGCCGCATACGGGATCGGGAACCCCGTGGATAAATAGCGGGAATGGCGCCATCATGCGCGGGATGGCGCTGGCAGTCGAAGAGATCGGCATTGTTCCCGGCCGCAACGTGCTGGCGGCGCAGGCGCGCGCGCAGACGGGACTCGACGATTTCGGCGACACCTGGTTCTTCGCGAACATCGATGCGCTGATCCCTTCGCTCAACGACGAGGCGCGGCTGAGCCCCGCCGGGGCCGCGACCGCGCGCGCGATGATCGTCAACGGCCTCGTCAACCGCCTGCGCCATGTCGATCTGGTGAAGCGCCATCCCGAGATACTGGACGAGCGGGTGGAGGTCGCCGCCGTGCTCGTCGGCCTGCCGCGCACCGGGGGCGCGATGCTCCACCGTCTGCTCGCGTCCCTGCCGGGGATGACGGGCGCGCGCTGGTTCGAGACGCAGAATTACGCGCCCTTGCCGGGGGAGGCGCGCGGCCGCCCGGATCAGCGGCGGCAGGCGGCGGAAGCCTTCCTCGCCTATATGCACGAAAGGATACCCGGCCTGCCGGCGGTCCACCCGATGAGCGTCGACCAGCCCGACGACGAACAGGCCATCCTCGGCCAGCTCTATTCGGGCATGATGATCGAGGGCGCCTATCATGTCCCCGGCTTCGCGCGCTGGCTGGGCGGGCGGGATCGCGCGCGCTGCTATCGCGACCTTCGGGAGATACTCCAGTCGCTGCAATGGCAGGAACCCGCGCGCAAGGGCGCCCGATGGGTGCTCAAGACGGCGGGCCATCTGATGGCGCTCGACGCGGTGCTCGCAGTGTTTCCGGGCGCGCGGATCGTGATGACCCACCGCGATCCGGTGGCGACGGTGCCGGCATATTGCGGCATGGAATACAGCCTCTACCGGATGGTGTCCGACACGATCGACCGGGCGAGCGTCGCGCGCTTCTGGGTGCCGCGCCTCGCCGGGCTGCTCGGCGATTATGGGAAGGCGCGCGCGGCGGACGGCGGACGCCGTTTCATCGACGTCCTTCATGCCGACCTGCTTCGCGATCCGGTGGGGCGGGGGACGCGCGTGCTGGAGAGGGTGGGGATCGCGCTCACCGCGCCTGTCCGCGCGGCAATGGAGGCGTGGGCCGACGAGGAGGCCGGGCGCGGGGAGCGCATGCCGTCCGCCTCCGCACCGGAGGCGTTCGGGCTCGACGAGGCGGAGATCGGACAGGCTTTCGCCGCCTATCGCGCCGCCTTCCTCTGATCCCCGAGGCGGCGGACATGGCGGCTCGATCCGCGCGACATCGTTGATCCCGGCGAGGACCAGCGTGCGCACGAACTCCTCGCGCAGGAGGGCGAGCGCGCGGGCCACCCCCGCCTCCCCGCCCGCCGCGAGGCCGTAGAGAAGCAGGCCGTGGCGCCGAGCGCCAGCGCCTTCACCACGTCCGATCCGCGCCGCACGCCGCCGTCGCAGATGATCTCCACCCGCCCGCCGACCGCATCGGCGACCGGCGCGATCTGGTCGACGGGGCGGGGGCGCCGTCGAGCTGGCGGCCGCCATGATTGGACACCATCACCCCCGTCGCGCCCGAACAGCCGCGTCGTCGTGCGGATGTGCGAGACGTGGGTCAGCACGTCGGGCAGCAGCTCGTAATCGGCGAAGGCGTCGCTGTTGCGCGCGAGCGTCCGCTCGTCGTCCGCGCCGCCGTCGTTATAAAGGAAGATCGGCGCGGGCAGCCGCCGTCGCGCCCCGCGGACATGACGGGCGGCCCTAGACGGGGCTCCTTCCCGATGGCCGACGCGCGGCGGCCCGTTCCCGGCCGCAAGATCGATGCCGCTTTCCCGATGCCTCGCCATCATCATCCTCGCGCGCCAGCCCGTCTTATCCCCGGCCCCGGTGCAATCGCGCAATGGCGTCGGCGGCCGTCCCGTCGCTGGAACGGAGGCTGCCGCGTCGCGTTGGGGTCGGGAGCTTGGACAGGGAGGGGACGATGACGGCGCGGGGCGCGGGCGAAGGGGACGATCGCGAAAGCCGAAGGCCGGCGCGGTGGCGTGCCGGGGCCACGGCCCTGCCGGATCGGGATCGCGCGCGGGAAGGCGGCGGCCGCGGCGATGGCGCCGGGATCGCGATGAGCGCCGCGCTGATCGTGGCGGTGCTCGCCGGCGGCCTGTTCCTGCTCGCGCTCGACAGGCATCGGGGCGGCCCGGTGGTCGCGACGGCGGTGGGCGCGGCGGTTCCGGCCGGCGGCGCTTTCGGCCGCGGCGACGACTGACGCCCGGCCGGCGCCTATCGCACGCAGCGATCCATGCCGGCGGAGCGGATGATCGCCATGCGCCGCTGGATCGCGTTGCCGTAGCGCAGGGTGAAGCCCCGGGGGGCCACCGCGCCGCGCTTTTTCGGCAAGGGCAGGACGGCGGCGATCCGCGACGCCTCGACCGTGCTCAGCCGCGAGGCGTCGTGGTGGAAATAGCGTTGCGCGCCGGCATTGGCGCCATAGGTGCCGATCCCCGTCTCGGCGATGTTGAGATAGACTTCCATGATCCGCTTCTTGCCCCAGATCGCCTCGATCAGGACGGTGAACCACGCCTCCAGCCCCTTGCGAAGCCAGGAGCGGCCCTGCCAGAGGAAGACGTTCTTGGCGGTCTGCTGGCTGATCGTCGATCCGCCACGTATCTTGCTGCCCGATGCGTTGCGCTTCATCGCCTGCTCGATCGCGGTGAAATCGAAGCCATGGTGGCGGCAGAAATTGCCGTCCTCGGCGGCGATCGCGGCGCGCGCCATGGCGGGGTCCATGCGCGACAGGCTCATCCAGTCCTTCGTGATGCCGTTGCCCCGCGCGAGATCGCCCAGCATGGTGAGCGTCACCGGCGGCGGCACGAAACGATAGACGAGCACGACGAGCAACGAACCGAGGAAAAAGACGAGCAGTCCGCGCCATGCCCAGCGGGCGATGCGCGAGGGCCATGACCGGGTGCGGCGCGATGCACGGGACGTCGTCATGCCATCGCGATAGCGGCTGACAAACGCCCCGTCACCCCGGCGGCGGGATCAGGCGGGGGAGGGCAGCAGCCGCTTCTCGCCCGCGATCCGCATCATCGCCTTTTGCAGCTTGTCGAACGCGCGCACCTCGATCTGGCGCACCCGCTCGCGGCTGACGCCATAGACCTGGCTCAGCTCCTCCAGCGTCTTGGGATCGTCGGCCAGCCGCCGCTCGGCAAGGATATGCTTCTCGCGATCGTTGAGCGCCTCCATCGCCTCCTGGAGCATGTTGTGGCGCACGTCCTTCTCCTCGGCGTCGGCGAGCCGCTCGTCCTGGAGGGGATCGGTGTCGACCAGCCAGTCCTGCCACTGGCCCTCGCCGTCCTCGCGCATCGGCACGTTGAGCGAGGTATCCCCGCCCATCGCCATGCGCCGGTTCATCGAGGTCACATCCTCCTCGGACACGCCGAGGTCGGTCGCGATCTTCTTCAGGTCCTCGGGCTTCAGGTCGCCGTCCTCGAACGCGTCGAGACGGGATTTCATCCGCCGGAGATTGAAGAACAGCTTCTTCTGTGCCGCCGTGGTGCCCATCTTCACGAGGCTCCACGAACGCAGGATATATTCCTGGATCGACGCCCGGATCCACCACATCGCATAGGTGGCGAGGCGGAAGCCGCGATCGGGCTCGAACTTCTTCACGCCCTGCATCAGGCCGATATTGCCTTCGGAGATCAGCTCGGACGTGGGCAGGCCGTAGCCGCGATAACCCATCGCGATCTTCGCCACGAGGCGCAGATGCGATGTGACAAGCCTTGCCGCCGCTTCGGGATCGCCATGCTCCTGGAAGCGCTTCGCAAGCATATATTCCTCCTCGGGCGTGAGGAGGGGGAATTTCCTGATCTCGGCGAGATAGCGGTTGAGGCCGGCCTCACCACCGAGTGCGGGAATCGTCGCGGGGACGTTCTTGCCGCTGGCCATGATCTTCACGTCGCTCCCTGGTCCCTCTGGACCCCTTGGCTGGGCCGAATCCTTTCGTGCCCGATTGAAACCCTTCATAGCGTCAACTCGCTGAACAATGCCTGCATATCTGGCGGAATCTTGCTATCAAAGGATAAAGCCGTGCTTGTAACCGGGTGGATGAAGCCCAGATGCGCGGCGTGCAGCGCCTGCCGCCTGAACCCCAAACGGACGAGCACCTCGCGCTGTTCCGGCCGCGATCGCCCATAGGCCGGATCGCCCAGCAGCGGATGACCGATCGAGGCCATGTGGACGCGCACCTGATGGGTGCGGCCGGTCTCCAGCCGGCATTCCACCAGCGCCGCGCCCTTCAGCGCCGTCACCAGCCGATAATGCGTCACCGCCCGCTTGCCGCGCTCCTCCCGGACGATCGCCATCTTCTGCCGGTTGGCGGACGACCGCGCGAGCGGGGCGTCGATCGTGCCCTCGGGCGGGTTGGGCAGCCCGGCGACGATCGCGCGATAGCGCCGGTCGATGCTGTGGGCGGCGAACTGCCGGGCCAGCCCCTCATGCGCCGCGTCGGTCTTGGCGGCGACGAGCAGGCCCGACGTGTCCTTGTCGATCCGGTGGACGATACCCGGCCGCATCACCCCGCCGATCCCCGACAGGCTGCCGCCGCAATGGTGGAGCAGCGCGTTGACCAGCGTGCCGTCGGGATTGCCCGCCGCGGGGTGGACGACCAGCCCCGCCGGCTTGTCGACGACGATCAGGTGCGCGTCCTCATGCACCACGACGAGCGCGATGTCCTGCGCCTTCGCGTCGAGCGGGCGGGCGGCGGGAACGGCAACCTCGAACGCGCTGCCGCCCGCCACCTTCACGGCGGGATCCAGCACCGCGCCGCCGCCCGCCTGGGGGCGCACGCAGCCTTGCGCGATCAATGATTTCAGCCGTTCGCGCGAATAAGCGGGGAGAGCGGCGGCGAGCGCCCTGTCGAGCCGCCAACCCGCCGCGTCCGGCGGCACGACCGCCCTTTCTATCGACACCCCCGCGTCCATCTCCTACCCGATGTGGCGATGCGCGTGACAATATCAAGCGGGCTGCTCGACCGGATTTTCGCCCATGCCGCCGCGACCCCCGATCGCGAGGCGTGCGGGCTGCTGTTCGGCGACGACGCGGCGATTCGCGACGTCCGGGCGGCCGCCAATGTCGCCGCCGATCCGCGTCATCGCTTCGAGGTCGATCCCCGCACGCTGTTCGCGGCGATCCGGGCGGAGCGGGCGGGAGGCATGCGGGTCGTCGGCCATTATCATTCGCACCCGTTCGGGCGGCCGGAGCCGTCGCCGCGCGACGCCGCCGATGCCGGGGAGGAGGCGGGACGGCTGTGGCTGATCGTCGCGGGGCGCGAGGCGCGGCTCTGGCGGACGGTGGAGCGCGCGCACAGCGGGACCGCGCTTCACGGCGTTTTCGAGACGGCCGACCTTGCGGTGAGGTGATCCGGCGCCGTTCGTGGCGAATTTGTAAGAAATTCCGACGGCTCGCCGACTTGCATACGGACTCGCCAATCGCCACAACGGCCCCGGATCAGGAGGACGCCCCTTACAATGACCGACGCCGTCGATTTCGCCAGCCTGCTCTGCTCGCGCCTGTGCCACGACCTGCTCTCGCCGGTCGGTGCGCTCAACAACGGCATCGAGCTGATGGCCGACGAGCATGATCCCGACATGCGCGCCCGCTGCCTCGACCTGCTGGCCGAAAGCGCGCGCGCGTCCGCCAACAAGCTCAAATTCTTCCGCCTCGCTTTCGGCGCCGCCGGGGGCTTCGGCGATGCGGTGGACAGCCGCGAGGCGAAATCGGCGATCGAGGGGCTCTACGGCGCCGACGGCCGGATCGCGCTCGGCTGGATGGTGGCCGAGCCGGCCTTGCCCAAGACGGCGATCAAGGTGCTGCTCAACCTCGCGCTCATCGCCGGGGACGCGCTGGTGCGCGGCGGCCGGCTCGACATCGGCGCCGAGGGGCCTGAGATCGTGGTCCGCGCGGAAGGGCCGCGGCTGGTGCTCGATTCCGAGCTTCGCGACGCCCTGCTCGGCTGGACCAGCGAGGACGCGCTGACCCCGCGCGGGGCCGCCGCCTTCCTCGTCCACCGCCTGGCCGCCGGAGCGGGCGGCTCGGTGCAGGTGTCGGAGCCCGCCGAAGGCGTGCTGGTCTTCGGCGCGACGCTGCCGCGCGCCTGACCGCGCCCCGGCGCCGCCAGCCCTTCCGGCAAGGCTAACGCCTTCTTTACCAGCCCCGTGCGACATCGGCCCGAAACGATCCCGGACGGGCCCCGATGGACGATCTTCTCCAGGAATTCATTGCCGAAACGCGCGACACGCTCGCCGCCATCGCGGGCGAGATCGTCGCGTGGGAGGCCGCGCCCGGCGATCGCGCGCGCCTCGATTCGATATTCCGCTTCGTCCATACGGTGAAGGGAAGCTGCGGCTTCCTCGATCTGCCCCGGCTCGAACGGCTGAGCCATGCGGCGGAGGACGCGCTGGCCGCCGTGCGCGCCAACACCCGCGCCCCCGATGCCGCGCTGGTGAGCGCGGTGCTGGGCGTCATCGACCGGATCGGCGAGCTGACCGACGCGATCGAGGCCGGCGAGAGCCTGCCCGACGAGGATGACCGGCGGCTGATCGCCGCACTCTCCCCCGACGCGGCCCGGAGCCGCCCGCCCGCGTCCGCCGCCATGGCGGGCGGCCCCGGCCCGCGCGGCGTCGCGCGCACCATCCGCCTGCCGATCGACCTGCTCGACCGGATGATGGGCGGCGTGTCCGACATGGTGCTCGCCCGCAACGAACTGTCGCGCAAGCTGCGCGAATCGGGCTGCGACGGATCGGTCGAGGCGGCGTTCGAGCGGCTTTCGGTCTGCGTCGCGGAGATGCGCGACGCGATCACGCGCACCCGGATGCAGCGGATCGACAATATCTTCGCAACCCTCCCCCGCCTCGTGCGCGACCTGTCGGGGGAATTGGGCAAGCTGGTGATGCTCGACGTCGATGGCGGCGATGTCGAGCTGGACCGCGAGATGATCGAGATGATCCGCGATCCCCTGACCCACATCATCCGCAACGCGATCGATCATGGCATCGAGCCGCCCGAGGAGCGCCGCGCCGCCGGCAAGTCGGCCGCCGGGCGGCTGAGCGTCTGCGCGCGGCAGGCGGGCAACCAGATCCTGATCGAGGTGAGCGACGACGGCCGGGGCGTGGACGGCGACCGGCTGGCCGCGCGCGCCGTCGCCGCCGGGATCGTGGCGCCGGAGCGGGCGGAAGGGCTTTCCTGGGGCCAGAAGCTCGCGCTCGTCTTCGAGCCGGGCCTGTCGACCGCGCAGGAGGTGACGGCGATATCGGGCCGGGGCGTCGGCATGGACGTGGTCCGCTCCAACATCGAGCGGATCGGCGGGCTGGTCGACCTGGAAAGCCGCCCGCGCGCCGGGCTGCGGCTGACGCTGCGCGTGCCGCTGACGCTCACCATCATCCCCGCGCTCACCGTCAGCGCGGGCGGCCAGCATTTCGCCATCCCGCGCTCGGCGATCGAGGAGATCGTCCGCGCCGGCGGCGAAGGCGTGCGTATCGAGCGGATCGGCAACGCGCTGATGGCGGGCATCCGCGCGCGGCGCGTGCCGGTGGTCGCGCTCGACCGGCTGATCGGCGTCGCGTCCGCCTCCGTCCCGGTCGTCGCGCCGCCGATCCTGATCGTGCTGAAGCCCGCGGGCGGCGATTATTTCGCGCTCGCCGTCGATGCGGTCCACGATCATGAGGAATTGGTGGTGAAGCCCGCCGCGCCGGCGGTGATGGCGACGGGCATCTATGCGGGGACGACGCTGCCCGACAACGGACGGCCGATGCTGCTCCTCGATCCGGCGGGGATCGCCGCGATCGCGGGGGTCGCCGGCGAGCATCAGGCGCCCGAGCCGATGGCGGCGGAAGCCGCTGGGGAGGCGGCCGCCGCATTGGTGCCGACATTGCTCTTTCGCGATCTCGACGGCGCCGAGCGCGCGGTCCGCCTCGCGGTGGTGGAGCGGATCGAGGACGTCTCCGGCGACGCGATCCAGCGCACCGCGGGCCGTCTCCGCCTCGCGCATGAGGGGCGCATCCTGCCGCTGCTGGGCTGCCTGCCGGTGATCGAGCGCGCGCGGCTGCGCATCCTGCGGATGAGCGACGGCGCGACCCAGATCGCCTATGCGATCGACGAGGTGATCGACATCGTGGCGCTGCCCCCGGTCGGCGAGCCCGCAACCTCGGCCGGGATCGTCGCAGGCGTGGTGCTGGTCGACAGCCGACAGGTCGAACTGATCGATCCGCACTGGTTGTTCGCCGAGGCCGCCGGCGCCGCGCGCCCGTCGGACACGCGCCCGCTCTGCCTGCTGGCGGGCGAGGGCGATCCCTGGACGCGCGAGATATTGCTCCCGCTGGTCGAGGCGGCGGGCTATCGCGTGGCCTTTCCGGGCGCGGCCGGGAGCGCACGGCCGGACGTCGTGATCGACAGCGGCGGCGGCGAGCTTCCTCCCGTCGCGGCTGACGCGCCGCTGGTCCGCCTGCGCGGCGCCCACGATCCGCAGCCGGGGGATGAGGACAGCATCTATCGCTACGACCGCGCGGGCCTGCTGACCGCGCTGCGCAGGCACGCGCGCAAGGGGGGGTGATGGACATGCTCTATCTGATCGTCTCGATCGCCGGACAACGCGTCGCGCTTCCCGCCGATCATGTCGAATCGGTGGTGGAGATCGACATGGTGACGCCGGTGCCGCTCGTCGCGCCCCATGTCGCGGGGCTCGCCGCGCTGCGCAGCCGCGTGCTCACCATCGTCGACACCCGCGCCGCGCTGGAGCTGGAGGATGCGGCCGGTGCGGCGCAGGCGGGGGCCGGCGACCAGGCGGTGGTCGTCACCGTCGACGGGCATCTCTACGGCCTGCTGGTCGACGAGGTGGAGGACGTCGTCGCGCGACCCGGCGGGATCGAGCCGCTCCGCGTCGCGCCCGGCGCCGGCTGGTCGCGCGTTGCGCGGGGAATGGTGGAGATAGCGGGCGACGTGCTGCTTCTGCTCGATCCGGCGGCGATCGTCGCCGGGCCGTGCGCGCTCGCGGCGTGATCGCGCGCGGGGCGGGCGCCCGTTAACGCGGCGCTTACCCGCATGGGCCTAGTGCCTGCACCCATCCGATTGCCGGCGATGAAGAGGCGGGGCGCATGAAGACATGTCTGGTGGTCGACGACTCCAAGGTGATCCGGCGGGTCGCGCGGCATATATTGGAGACACTGAACTTCGCCGTCGAGGAAGCGAGCGACGGCCGCGAGGCGCTCGTCTATTGCCAGGCGTCGCCGCCTGACGTGGTGCTGCTCGACTGGAACATGCCGGTGATGAGCGGCATGGAATTCCTGCGCGCGCTCGCCCAGAGCGGGCTTCCGCGCCGCCCCAAGATCGTCTTTTGCACTACCGAGAACGGCGTAGCGCACATCCGCGCCGCGATCGAGGCGGGCGCGGACGAATATGTGATGAAGCCGTTCGATCGCGAAACGCTGGAAAGCAAGCTCCAGATCGTCGGCCTGGCCTGAGA